>OKSZ01001141.1_pt1 | contig 9565 bp, 8 predicted proteins | sample 1606081 | NCBI WGS metagenome assembly OKSZ01 (sample SAMEA3879504, study PRJEB24766) | human gut metagenome | biome: human-associated habitat; feature: feces | place: USA | collected 1985/1987 | reverse complement strand
GATCTGTCAGCGTTCAAGCTCTATATGGGCGATGTGGGTCTGCTGACGATGAAATCCGGGCTTTCACAACAGACAGTGCTCTCCGGAGAGGGGAATACTTTCATGGGAGCTGTCACAGAAAACTATGTGGCACAGCAGCTTGCCGCCAAGGGCTATGATTTATACTATTGGGAGAGTAGCAGTACGGCAGAACTGGATTTTGTACTGCAAAAAGGCAATCAAATCGTCGGCGTAGAGGTCAAGAAAGGGGAGCATGTCCGTTCTCGTAGTCTCAGCGTCTTCGTGGACAGTTATAAGCCAGCTTACTCAGTCCGACTTTCGCTCAAGAATTTCGGGGAGAAAGATGGGCTAAAGTCTGTTCCGCTGTATGCGGCATTTTGTGTGTAGAAGCGGTCGAAAAATAGAAGGCAAGATTACTTGAAAAAAGTAAATCTTGCCTTCTACATTTAGTTTTGAGACCTATCTCAAGTATTCCCGAGAAGATATATATCGTGACAACGGCTTGTGCTTGATTTGCGATGCAAATCTTGACTTTCCATCCAACAATCTGTACTCTTAAATCGTATTATGCTGCTGATATTATCTTTTGAGCTGTAAAGATGAGAAACCACCCAAAGGAAACGATGGTGGCCTTTGAATAACGAGGGAGTGAGATATATGGAGCAATTACTGATTGTTGAAGATGATATCGGTTTGAATCAAGGCTTATGCAAAGCGCTGAAAGCAGATGCTCGGCAGATCATTTCCTGCCAAGACCTAAAAACGGCGAAGGAGCAGCTGCTTTGCGGCGGTGTATCCCTGATCCTGCTGGATATCAATCTGCCGGATGGCAGTGGGCTTGAGCTGCTCCGGGAGGTCAAGGAAAACATGCCCGGGATTCCTGTTATTCTGCTGACTGCCAATGACACCGATCTGGACATCGTAGACGGACTGGAGAGAGGCGCTGATGATTACATTACCAAGCCCTTTTCTCTTTCGGTTTTGCGGGCAAGGGTGAATACCCAACTGCGAAAGCAAGCGTCAAACCATAAAAATGCGCCGTTCCATATGGATCTATTTCACTTTGACTTTGAGGCTATGACCTTTTATGTGGGAGATTCAAAAGTGGAATTGAGTAAAACAGAACAAAAATTACTGCGTCTGCTTGTTGAAAATCGTGGTCGAACCATGACCCGTGGAGACCTTGTCGACCGGATCTGGACAGATGGCGCAGAATATGTGGATGAAAATGCTTTGTCTGTTACGATCAAGCGTCTGAGGGATAAGCTTGGCGCACAGAAATACATTAAAACCGTCTATGGAATCGGTTATAGCTGGGTGACAAAAGATGAATAAAACCGGCATTGTGATCATACTGCTGTGTTTTCTGGCGGCGGCAGCTGTTGTGTTATGGGAGCGGAGAAAGGCCAGAAAAACGATGGAAGAAATCGAAAGAATGCTGGACGCTGCCATGACCGGCTCCTTTTCTGAAACCAATTTTGATGAAAGCCAGCTGTCTGCATTGGAAACGAAGTTTGCGCACTATCTTTCCGCCGCAGAAGCATCTTCTCGAAATGTAGCGCAGGAAAAAGACAAAATCAAAACCTTGATTGCGGACATTTCCCACCAGACGAAAACGCCGATTGCAAACCTGCTGTTATACAGCGAGCTTTTGATGGAGGAAACTCTGCCTGCATCGGCGAAGGCAAATGTGGAGGCACTGTACAAACAATCGGAAAAGCTGCGATTTCTGATCGATTCTCTCGTAAAGCTTTCCAGACTGGAAAACGGGATCATTTCACTCTCCCCTCAGCAAGCAGCGCTGCAGCCGCTGCTTGAAAGCGTAGTAGAACAATATGCCGCCAAGGCTTCTGAAAAAGGATTGTCTTTGCAACTGCAAGATACCAATGCTTTTGCTGTATTCGACTTCAAATGGACAGCGGAAGCGCTGGCTAATATCGTAGACAACGCCATCAAATATACAGAGCATGGCACCATTACTATTTCTGCCGTAAGCTATGAAATGTTTGCAAGGATCGATATATCGGATACCGGTTCAGGCATCCCGGAAAGTGAGCAAGCGAAGATATTTGCTCGCTTTTACCGCTCAAATAGTGTGCAGAAACAAGAAGGGGTCGGCATCGGCTTATACCTTGCCCGACAGATCATATCCGGCGAGGGCGGTTATATCAAGGTTGCTTCCGTTCCGGGAAAAGGAAGTACGTTTTCCATATTTCTGCCGAAATAACAACAATTCTATCAAAACTGTTAGATTTCATTTTCCGCCGGAAAGAATGTGGAAAGATTCCTATGCGATAATCTGTATGTATCAAAGGATCATTTCCTTTCATACATACAGATTTTTTCATGGAGGTACTCATTTATGGAAGTTTTACAGGCAAAAAACCTGAGAAAGATTTATGGCTCCGGCAATAACGCAGTTCATGCGTTGGATGGAGTTGATTTAAGTGTAAAGAAGGGCGAATTTGTTGCAATTGTCGGCACATCCGGCTCCGGCAAATCCACGCTGCTGCACATGCTGGGCGGGCTGGATCGCCCTACAAGTGGCACGGTCATGGTGGACGGACAGGATATTTTCTCCCTGAAGGAGGAAGCGCTGACCATCTTCCGCCGCAGGAAAATCGGCTTTGTGTTCCAAGCATATAATCTTGTTCCGGTGCTGAATGTGTATGAAAATATTGTTCTACCCATTGAGCTGGACGGTGGCAAGGTCAATAAGGATTTCGTACAGCAGATTGTACAGACACTTGGGCTGGATGATCGTCTGGATGCGCTGCCCAATCAGCTCTCAGGCGGTCAACAGCAGCGAGTAGCCATTGCCCGTGCGCTGGCGGCAGCACCCGCTATCATTCTGGCAGATGAACCCACCGGCAATCTGGATTCCAAAACCAGCCAGGATGTATTGAGCCTTTTGAAAGTCACCAGTCAAAAGTTCGCCCAGACAATCGTAATGATCACTCACAACGAAGAAATTGCGCAGATGGCAGACCGCATTATCCGTATCGAAGATGGTCGGATCGTCTCCCAGAACTAACGGGAGGTGGCTACGATGAATGTCAAAAACAGAAAATGTATTCGAAAGCTCAGCTTAAAATCTCTTTATGCGAACCGTCGCCGCAATCTGATCGCTATTTTTGCCATTGCGCTGACAACGCTGCTATTTACGTCCATGTTCACCATTGTCTTGTCGTTGAACGCCAGCTATGAAACCTACCAGTTTCGGCAGGTAGGCGGCTATGCACACGGTACCTTTAAAGATGTTTCCCCCGAGCAGGCGGAACGCATCGCTGCCCACCCAAAGGTGAAGGCTACGGGGGTACGGAAGGTAATCGGTATCACTGCGGAGGGGGTCTTTGCCAAAATACCGGCAGAGATCAGCTACATGGATGCCAACTGCACCAAATGGAGCTATGCCACCCCTACTACCGGACGGATGCCCGAAAGCGGCAAAGAGGTAGCCATGGATACGGCAGCGTTGCAGCTGCTTGGCGTAACGCCGGAGCTGGGCGCCGAGGTCACGGTTTCCTATTCCATTACGGACAAGGATCAAACCGCCTTTACTGTAACAGATACCTTTACGCTGGTGGGCTATTGGGACTATGATGAACTAATGCCTGTTCATTACATCAACATCAGCCGTGATTACGCAGATGACATCGAAGCGCAGGCAGTGAAAACAGGTTTACAGCCTTTCCGCACCGATTTGAATGTCATGCTGGCCTCCGGCACAAACATTCAAGGGCAGATGGAGCAGGTGGATACCGATCTCGGCTACACATGGGACAGCTATACCGATCCCAACAGCGTCCGAATCGGCGTCAACTGGGGATATACCTCATCCCAGCTGGAGTCACAGCTCGATCCAGAGCTGATGATCGCCATAGCAGCTTTTTTGCTGCTGGTGATTTTCACGGGGTATCTTATCATCTATAACATTTTTCAGATCTCTGTTGCGGGGGATATCCGGTTTTACGGACTTCTGAAAACCATTGGCACAACGCCCCGGCAGCTCAAACGCATCATTCGCCAGCAGGCACTTCTGCTTTGTCTGATCGGCATTCCGGCGGGGCTGCTGCTGGGCTACGGCATCGGCGCTGTTCTGGTACCTGTTGTCTTGCGCTCCACCCAGTTGGATGCAGGCATCACCACCATCAGCACTTCGCCTGTGATCTTCCTTGGTTCTATGCTGTTCGCCTTGTTGACGGTGCTTTTGTCCTGTTCCAAGCCCGGAAAAATGGCAGCCAAGGTCTCTCCGGTGGAGGCTACCAAATATACGGATGCGATGCAGACCAAGAAAAAACAGCGCAGCACCCGGGGAGCGAAGCTCCATCAGATGGCCTTTGCCAATCTGGGACGAAACAAGAAAAAGACGGTACTGGTGGTGTTGTCTCTGGCACTGTCGGTGACACTGTTCAATGCGCTGTGTGCCTTTGTGGGCGGCTTCAGCATGGAGAAGTATGTATCCTTCATGACCTGCGCCGATTTTATCGTCAGCACGCCCGACTATTTCCGTTACAACCCGGCAGATGAATTCATCACGCCGGAACAGATCGAAGAGATCGCAGCAAACACAAAGGCCAGTCTTTCCGGCACGGGATATGCTGTGCGAAAACCCGCATATCTGTGGATGACGGAGGATGCTCTGCGGCAGGACTATGCAAGGTACGAAAGTGCTGAGCAGTTGGACAGCCATATGAGCCGCATGGAGCACCGGGGCAATATGGTGATGGGAGATACCAGAATCGAGGCTCTGGATAACAGTCTGTTTGACAAGCTGCAAGTGTTCGACGGAGATATTTCTCCTATGCTGGAGCCGGACAATAACGCCATTGCCATTGCGGTTTCCTTAGATGACTACGGTAATCTGCCCAATCCTGAATACTACCCCAAGGTGGGAGACACGATCACCGCTACCTATGCGGACGATGTGAAATATATCGACAGCCGCACCGGGGAACTCCGCACCGAAGATACACCGGAGGAGTACCTTCAGGAAAAACTGTATGGAGCCAGAGATGTAGAGTACACGGTCTGCGCCTTGGTAGAGCTTCCGTATTCCATGAGTTATCGTTATGGTGGTATTGGATATGAGTCAGTTTTGTCTGTGGACACCGCACAGAGGGACAGCGGTGGTGCAGCCATTCCGATGCTCTACCTGTTCGACACAGCGGACGAAGTTGACGAGGCCGAAGCAGAGCAATATCTATCGAAGCTCACTGCCGGTGAGTTTTCGCCCTTGATGTATGAAAGCAAGGCCACGGCTCGCTCTGAATTTGCTCAGTTCCGGCAGATGTTCCTTCTGATAGGTGGTATCCTCTGTGCTATCATCGGGCTGGTGGGACTCTTAAATTTCTTCAACGCCATGATGACCGGTATTCTTTCCCGCCGCCGTGAATTTGCTGTGCTTCAGGCTGTAGGAATGACGAACCGGCAGCTCAAAACCATGCTGATCTACGAGGGATTGTTTTACGCAATGTCCTCCGTAGCAGTGGCCTTTATTCTGTCGCTGGCGGTGGGACCTCTTGCAGGAAAAATGCTGGGCAGTATGTTCTGGTTCTTTGAGTATCGATTCACCATTCTGCCTGTCCTGCTGACAATTCCGGTATTTCTTCTGCTGGGGTGGCTGATTCCTTGCATGATGTATGACAACGCAGCGAAATGCAGCGTTGTAGAGCAATTAAGGGATGCTCAATAACTGTTAAGCAAAAAACGGCCCTCTGCCAAGGAAAAGGCAGAGGGCTGAGTTTTAATCTAAGGGTTTACATTCAGTTACAGTTTTTAGATAAATTTCTGGGTTTCCGTTCAATATCAAGTCTGCATATCCAATCGGATCATTGTAGATCAGATAGTCCAGTCCTGACCGCTGATACATATTGTCGGCAACCTCGTTCTCAACCGCAATCGTATCAATCGCAATCATACTACCATCAAAGAATTTCAGTTCCACACAAGCGGTATCCATGTTAAACTCACAAGAAATCAATCTATCCATAAGAAACCTCCATTTTGCAGGATGTTAGATCATCCCAAAATATTTGAATGCTTCTCGGATTGCTTTCTCTTTTTCCGGCGGACACTGGGGCTGTCTGGAATCCTCGGACTTCGGCAGATTATAGTTCTTACCAACCCCAATCCCACATTTTCGTTTAATCTGTGAGATATAGAGGTTGGACACCTTTAACCCGGTATGCTCCAACACATACTCCTTGATCTGCGGATAGGTTGCCCCATCCTGAAATTCGGACATATCCATATCTTCCAAAGAGAACTCAACCCGAATCTTTTTCGAGTCGACCTCACCCTTGGAAAGCAAAACAACCGTCTCATTTTGTGTATCATTGTCCAAACTTAATGCAAACTCTTTTTCTATAATCGGCAACTTAAATTCTATAGATTTCAGCCACTGACCATTCTCTTTGCGTTCTTCGTAAATCTGCACATTATCCACTAACTGCGACAGGAACTCCCGTTTCTCTGCTTCGTTCATTTGAGCATACAATTTATCAAAGAACACGAGTGCCTTGTAAATGTTATCCCCTGTAATCTTATCTGACAGCAGAAAGCGTTTCTTAGTCTTTGCAGATACCAGCAGTTCCTCTGCATCATCTATTTTATCATAAGTCTTGTACAAATGGTTCTCTAAATCTGTTTTTCTTCGCTGATAATGTTTATCCTCATAATCAAGAGAATCCATATCTGATAAAATAGTATCTTTATTATGATATAGCTTTCTTAATTGTATTTTATAATTTTCTATTTCCTGATCTAATGCACTAGTATCTACTTCCATATTTATTTTGTTGCGGATTAAATCCGAAAATTTAGGATTACTAACCAATTTACTAATCACCTCTGCAACAGAAGCATCCAGCATTTCTTCATGCACCTGTTTTTTGTAATCACACTTATGACCTCTAGTCATATTTCTGTGTTTGCAGCCATAATAATAAAAATCCTTATAGTTACTTCCATCCTTGCGTTTCTTAATAGACTTGTTGCCATACATTCCTGCACCGCAGACAGGACATTTCAAAATTCCTGATAATAGATGAATCTTTTCTCTCTTGTCACGATTGACCTTTTCATACTTTTTAGCCTGTGCCGCCACCTTGACCTGCGCCTGCTCCCATACTTCTTCTGATACAAGAGCTTCGTGCAGACCATCTACTAACAGGTAATCGTCTTTCTTAACCTGCCTATACTCATTTCTTGTACCATGAACCTTTTCTGTCCGTCTTCTTCCATAAGAGATTTTGCCACTATAAACCGGATTCTGTATAATCCTTCTGATAAGAGCAGCATCAAATAACGGATTTTTACCATTCTGTCTGGCTATCTTATGGATTCCATGATTTTCAAGATACTTTGCAATTCCATTTGCACCCAAATCCGTATTTACATATTGGTCAAATATCATTCTGATGGCAACTGCTTCTTCCTCATTGACTTCCAGTTTTCCATCAATGAGAGAATATCCATATGGTGCAAAACCACCGTTCCATTTACCTTCCCTGGCTTTCTGCATCCTTCCTTCCATTGTCTGAACACGAATGTTCTCACGTTCAATCTCTGCCACTGCTGACAGAACAGATATCATAAGCTTCCCGGCATCTTTGGATGAATCTATTCCGTCCTCCACACAAATCAGATTCACACCAAAATCCTGCATGACCTGTAAGGTGGAAAGCACATCCGCAGCATTTCTCCCGAATCTGGAAAGTTTAAATACAAGAACATAAGATACTCCATCTTTTCCTGACTTAATATCCTCCATCATCTGATTAAATGAAACTCTTCCCTCTATTGATTTGCCGGATTTTCCTGCATCCTCATACTCACCGGCAATTTCATACTCATTATAATCACAAAAGGCTTTCATTTTTGTTTTCTGTGCATCTAGAAAATATCCGTCTATCTGCATAGTTGTAGAAACGCGGGTGTAAAGATACACTTTTATCTTTTCTTTAGACATTCTTACCACCTCATAATATCATTTTTTCGGTCAGAGTATGACCGCTAATTATATTTTTTTATCTGGCAATGAAAGTAATCTGTCTATTACCGGATGAATGATTGCTGTCTCTGTAATCTGATTGATGGCACAAAGTTTCTTCCCTGCATCTTTACTAGATGCTCCGCAGTGATAAACCAGTTCTGTCTCCTCACCATAATCAAGTACAATTAACCTGTCATGACAATCGGGATTAGGCTTAATCCGAAGAGCCGGATATTCATTTTGAAAATCTGTCACTAAAGATTTTGTAAGAAACCCCTTCCCACCTTTTCCATTTTCTGTGAACAAAACAACCTCCACACCCTCAGCCTTCTGAGAAAGATGTTGTAATGACTTTGCATTCATATAATCATCCACAACATAGATTGATTTCTTTGCTTGCTGATAGATTTCTATGTAAGCAATGTCAGCCTCTAACTTCTGTCCTTTATAAATCACAAAATTCTTTTTGTCTTTATCGGTAATAAAATTATCTGCTAAGATATTCACATCTTTTTGAATTGAATCTACCTTATTCTCCATTCGATCCTGCCTCTCCGTTATCGTTCCAACCTTTGCTGTTAAAAGATCCATTTCATTTCTAGTAACAAACTGCTGATTCTGCCTAATATAGTGACGCATCTCCCTAAAAGTACGCATAATAAATATACTCTGTTGTTCCGCCAATTCTCCACGAAGAACTGTTGCAAGCATATAAATTCCTTGCTCTGTAAATGCGTATGGTAAATATCTACGTCCGCCTTCCTGCCCAGCAAAAAAATCCTTTTTCCGTGAGGTCACAATTTGTGACCTCACGGAATCAATTTCACTATTAGATAGCCGAAACATAAAATCTTCTGGAAATCTTTCTATATTTCTTTTTACTTGTTGATTTAACTTTTTTACTTCATAGCCATAAATTTCTGCCAAATCTTTATCTAGCATTACCTGCTGTCCACGAATTATATACACTTTACTACGAATATCATCTGTAGTAATCAATTCTTTTGTTTCTTCCATTCTTCCTCCAAACAAATCGGTTACAATTTCTATAAGCTTCTTATGTCGTTCCTTTATCGTGAAGTCACAATTTGTGATTTCACAGGTTAGTCCTCCACTATACGCTCCATCTGCTCCAGCTTCTGCAATGCTTTCATATATGCCATCAATCTTTTATACTGCTCATCTCCAAGGCTGTGAATCTGTTTCAAAATTCTAATATCCGCTTTAGTAACTTCATAATCCATATCTGCATCTTTATATTCCGGATCAATTCCTTTTCCCGTTAAAAGTTGATCAGGAGTAATTTCTAATGCATCACATATTGAAAGCAAACAATCCGCTTTTGGATTTGTCTTTTTCTTTTTCCAGTCACTGATGTTACTCGTTGCAATTCCAGTTCTTCTTGAGAGTTCCAACTGCGTTACATTCTTCTGCTCCATCACATAAAAAATTCTTTCACTGATAATCATCTTTTTCTCCATCTTCATTTCATTTATCCGTATTTTCATATTTTAATTCCGTATTTACGGTTATAATATCATGCAACAACTTTTCTTTCAACAGATATTT
>OKSZ01001137.1_pt1 | contig 9588 bp, 10 predicted proteins | sample 1606081 | NCBI WGS metagenome assembly OKSZ01 (sample SAMEA3879504, study PRJEB24766) | human gut metagenome | biome: human-associated habitat; feature: feces | place: USA | collected 1985/1987 | reverse complement strand
TGCGGGCGGAGGACTTGGCGAAATTGTTTTTCAGCCATGAACAAAAGCTTATTTCTGACAGCTTAACGATTTCAATCCGGCGGAGATTTACTTCCTTTTTGGCTTGGAGTTCGTAGCGTCCGTCAACAAACAGGTATGCTTTGGCAGGCGTTACAAACAGAAGAGCGTAGGAACCGGTGAAACCGGTCAATTCGCATATCCGGTTTTCTTCGGGAAGAATGTCTTCGCCGATAAACAGGTTGCCGAGCGTAAATATCCTTCCGGAGAGTTTTTGCGCTTTCAGTTCTTTTTGAATGCTTTTAATGTCCATTGCATTAACTCCGTTAGTTAGGGGTGGCGGATGCTCCGAGCGGGTGTTTCTGCAGCGGAGAAACCGCCGATTTGCCGATGTTATTTTTGCAGGAGGGCGGCGCGCCAGTTTTCTATCCGGCAGGTTTGCAGCAATTTGAAGCCGGTCTGCAGATGATGTTCTATAATATCGTTTTCCTGATTGTCAATAAATCCCGAAATTAAGTAACAGCCGCCGGGGCGGAGATTTGCGTATGCCGCGGCAGACATTTCCCGCAGCGGGTTGGCGAGGATGTTGGCAAAAATCAGGTCGTACGGTGCGGCGGCGGCAATGGCTGGGTTGGCATATCCGTCGCTTAAGATTGCGGCGATGTTTTTTTCCACACCGTTGGTTACGGCATTGCTGGCGGCGACATCGACTGCCTCAGCGTCAATATCGGCGGCAATAATCTGCGGCGTCTGATGCCAGATTTTGGCAGCGGCAACGGAAAGAATGCCGGAGCCGGTTCCCATATCGAGAATTTTTTGGGGTGTGGGAAAGTCCTCATACAGCCGGCTGATGAGCGACAGGCACATTTTTGTCGTCTGGTGTTCGGATCCGAAAGCGGTGGCGGCATAGACCTGCACCGGAATTTTTTCTGTGGGCGGGCAGGCTGCTTCATGAATGCCGTAAACCATAAACGCACCGATTTCAAACGGGGCAAATTTTATGACGTTTTCTTTCAGCCAGTTTTTGCTTTCCAGCGTTTCTTCGCAAAACGGCGGCAATTTCAGGCCGCGTGCGGCAACCCGGCGGCGGAAATCTTCGGCATTGAAATCCAGCGGCGCGTAGCCGACATATTCTTCAAGACCGTCGTCGGTATAATTGACGGCAACGACGTCAAAGGTTTCTTCCAGAAATTCCGCTTCGGCTTCGGGGAGGGACGCTAGAGGGGAGAATTTTATCAGTTTGCAGCTTTTGCCAGGGTTATGCATAGGTTTGCCTCAAAAATATTTTTTTTGTTTACAAGTTGTATTTCAAGATGCATAAATATTAGTGAGGAAAACGTTAACAAGAGATTATATTATGAAAAAAATATTTATCGGTCTGGCAGCATTGGCAGTAGCTTCGTGTTCATACTATATGAAAGGCGACTATACTCTCGGGAAACGCAATACGTTTAATGATTTTTTCTATACTTACAATATCCGCTATTACGATACGGACGAGTTTTCCAGCGTAGAGAAGGAAACAGAAACCGTCAGCGATTATGAAGCAGGCGTGGTACGCCATGCCGTTCCGGGCGGAATCGTCGTTTCTTCCAAAGTGTTTGAAAAGGAAGTTTATTCCGATGAGATTGTTCGGCCGACGAAGAAAGGGGCGCTGGTTTCCTATACGGTTCCGGTACAGTTTTCGGACGAGCAGATATATAAAATCATCGGTGAGGTTGAAATTAACGAGCATATTTACCGGATGGTCGAACCGAATCGCTTTGGCGATATCGTTCTGTTGGACGGAAACGGAAACATTTATCCGCGCGTAGGAAGAATTTACAATGACCGGCTGGCTTTGCTGGAAACTGCTTTTCAGCTGGAGCCGGAAGATTTGAAATTCCAAAACGAGCTTAAGAGCCGCTCGGGCGAGGAAGATATGCTTTCAAGCTTTGAAGTCCGTTATGCAGGTATTGAAGACTACAAGATGGTCTTTAAATATAAAACGGTAGTGCCGAATAACGGTATGCCTTTGGAAGAAAACAAAACGTATAAATTTCCGATGTATGACAAAAACGTAAACATCGGTACGATAAAAATCGAAGTTCTCGGTGCTGACGAGAGCGGAATCGAGTATAAAGTTCTGGCGCTTTAGGCAAAAGGGCTGCGTGTAGGCAAAAGCCGGTGTCTGGATAAAAGTCAGCGCTTTGCGAAAAGGGCGGCTTTTGGCAGAGGGCGCGTTTTCGGGAACGGAATGTACCGGAAGGGGCGCTTGTGAGGAACGGCGGAAAATATGAGAGAGGGAGACGGCTGCAATTGCAGCCGTTTTTGCTTTTTAAACTAAAATAGAGGTTTAACCGCTGCATAACAGGCTTATGTTTATGGAAGACAAAGAAGGAGGAGCCGATGCGTTTTGTAAAACCGGAAAGCCTGGACAAAGATTCGATTATTCTTGATGTGCGCGGGGCGGACGAATATGCGCATGAGCGTTTGGCTTTGCCGCATATTGTCATAAAAGCGGATAAAGTAGATCCGGACAAGTTTATGGCGGAATATAATCCCGGCGGCGACAAGCTGGTTAATATTCTCTGTACGTCGGGCGGCGTTGCTTCGGAGGTTGCCGAGAAGTTTGAAGAGGCGGGTTATCCGAATGTCGCAGTTGTCGTCGGCGGTATAATCGAAGCAGAGTATGAGGGCGTGAAAAATATGCAGAATATCAATAATACACAATATTTCAGAGTGGAGAAAGAGCCGGAGTTAAAGGTTGGTGACGTGCTTACGATTGTGTATCGTGCACTGAGCGAGAAAGGCTATAATCCAGTGAATCAGATTGTTGGATATATTATGTCCGGAGATCCAACATATATCACAAGCCACAATAACGCGAGAAGTCTCATCATGAAGGTTGAGAGAGACGAGCTTGTAGAGGAGGTTCTCAAGACATACATTGAGAACAGCGCATGGGATTAATATGAGGATATTAGGTCTTGATTTTGGTTCAAAGACAGTCGGAGTAGCGGTGAGCGACGAGCTCTTGATCACAGCACAGGGTGTTGAGATAGTGCGCAGGAAGTCGCCATCCAAGCTCAGACAGACTTTGGCACGTATTGAGGAGATTATTGCAGAGTACAAGGTGGACAGGATTGTGCTCGGCTATCCTAAAAACATGAATAACACGGAAGGAGAACGCTGCGAGAAGACGAAGGAGTTCGGTGATATGCTTGCAAGGCGCACAGGTCTTGAGGTCATATACTGGGATGAGCGTCTTACGACAGTCGCAGCCGACCGTTCTATGATGGAAACCGGCATACGCAGGGAGAATCGCAAGGAGTTTGTTGATGAGATAGCAGCGATTTTTATTTTGCAGGGATATTTGGATTATCTGTCAAATAGTCGGTCTTAGTTTTTATGCAGAAAATTAAATTTATTGATCCGCAGACCAATGATGTTGTCGAGTTTGCGGTTGAAGAAGAGACAACACTTAATGGAACACGATATCTTTTAGTTTCCGAAGGAGAAGAAAGCGGAGACTGTGAAGCATATATTTTAAAAGAAGTAAGCACAAAGGATGAAGAGGTGCTTTATCAGATGGTTGAAGACGATGTTGAGTTTTCGGCTATTGCTAAGGTATTTTCTGAGCTTACGGATGATGACACTGCACTTGAATATTAGGATTGCAGTTGTACGTGAAATAAATTTGGAGGTAATATTTTGAAGAAAACAGAAAAACAGAATACAGGTAAGCTTAAGATCATTCCACTTGGAGGATTAGAGCAGATTGGAATGAATATTACTGCCTTTGAGTATGAGGACAGTATTATTGTAGTAGATTGTGGATTATCATTCCCTGAGGACGATATGCTGGGAATAGATTTGGTTATCCCTGATATCACTTATCTTAAGGAGAACATCGATAAGGTCAAGGGATTCTTTATCACTCATGGACATGAGGATCATATCGGTGCTATTCCTTATGTGCTTAAGGAGATAAATGTACCGATATACGCTACAAAGCTTACCATCGGAATCATTGACAGAAAGCTCGAAGAGCATGGCATGCTCAAGACTGTCAAGAGAAAAGTCGTAAAATACGGACAGCATATCAACCTTGGCTGCTTCAGGGTTGAGTTTATAAAGACTAACCACAGTATCCAGGATGCAGCAGCGCTTGCTATCTATTCACCGGCAGGTATAGTTGTGCATACAGGCGATTTCAAGGTGGACTATACACCTGTATTTGGAGATGCAATCGACCTTGCAAGGTTTGGTGAGATTGGAAAGAAGGGCGTGCTCGCGCTTATGTGCGACAGTACCAATGCAGAAAGACCGGGCTTCACACAGTCTGAGAAGTCTGTCGGAAAGGTATTGGACGGTATCTTTGAGGATCACAGGAAAAACAGAATTATCATTGCTACATTTGCATCAAATGTAGACCGTGTGCAGCAGATTATCAACTGTGCGGAGAAGTATGGCAGAAAGGTGGCCATCGAGGGACGAAGCATGGTAAATATCATTTCGATAGCCTCAGAGCTTGGCTATCTGTCGCTGCCTGACAATATTCTTATAGATGTAGAACAGCTTAGAAGCTATCCTGATGAGCAGACTGTCATCATCACGACAGGAAGCCAGGGAGAGTCAATGGCAGCTCTTTCACGTATGGCAAACGGTACCCACAGAAAGGTATCCATAAAGCCAAACGACACCATCGTATTCAGCTCAAACCCTATACCGGGAAATGAGAAGTCGGTTACAGGTATCATCAATGAGCTCATGATGAAGGGTGCAGACGTTATATTCCAGGATGTCCATGTTTCCGGTCATGCCTGCCAGGAGGATATAAAGCTTATTTATTCTCTTGTCAATCCAAAGTACGCAATCCCTGTTCATGGAGAGTACAAGCATCTTGTGGCACAGGCCAAAATAGCCGAGCAGCTCGGATATGATACAGACCACATCAAGATCCTTTCATCAGGAGATGTGCTCGAAATCAATGAGGACGGTGCCAAGGTGACAGGCAGAGTGCATGTGGGCAATGTCATGGTCGATGGACTCGGTGTAGGAGATGTAGGAAATATCGTGCTCCGTGACAGACAGCGTCTGGCTGAGGATGGAATCATCATCGTTGTGATGACACTTGAGGCAGGCTCAGGACAGCTGCTTGCAGGTCCTGATATTGTATCGAGAGGATTTGTATATGTGCGCAATTCTGAGAGTCTGATGGATGAGGCAAAATGCGTGCTGGATGACACAATGGAGCGTCTGACAGACAACAATGTGACAGACTGGGGCAAGATAAAGACAGAGGTAAAGGATGCATTGGGAGACTTTGTTTGGAAGGAAACAAAGAGAAGACCGATGATTATACCTATAATTATGGAAGTGTAGGAACAGCTTATGGATTTTAACAAGGCTTTATTTGGTTTTATAAGGGTTGCTTTTTCAATAATGATTGCTCTTTTAGTGCTGTTTGCGGGCATAAAAATCTGCAGCATCTGCTATGATTTTGGCTACAGAGTTTTTACTGAGCCTGCCATGACAAATGGCGATGGTCAGGATGTACTCGTTCAGGTGGAAAAGGGCATCTCCGCAGAGGAGCTTGGACAGCTTTTAGAGGACAAGGGCCTTGTAAGGGATCACAATTTATTTTATCTCCAGCTTAAGCTGTCTGCTTACTCAGGACATATAAAGCCAGGCATTTACACACTCAACACTTCAATGACGGCAAAGGATATGATGGTAATCATGTCCTCCGACAAGAGCGATGAAGAACAGACACAGACTACGGAGCCTTCGGATACACAGTAATTATCTGTTAAGCGCATTTGTGTCAATAATTAGATTAGGAAATACAAGAATGATAGTTGATGAGAGACTTGTCACATATATCAATTCCTTGGACAGAGGCAACACGCCTGTATTAGATGAGATAGAGAAGGAAGCCTTAAGAGACTTCGTTCCGATTATCAGAAAAGAGATGCAGAGCTTTTTAAAGCTGCTTCTTGCAATGCAAAAACCAATGCGTATTCTCGAGGTGGGAACAGCGGTTGGTTTTTCTGCCGTTTTGATGGTAGAGTATGCACCTAAGGATTGTCAGATAGTGACGATTGAAAATTACGAAAAAAGAATACCTATCGCAAAGGCAAACTTTGAAAGAGCCGGGAAGCAGGAGCAGATTACACTCTTAGAGGGCGATGCAACGGAGATACTTCCACAGCTTGAAGGACAGTTTGACATGATATTTATGGACGCGGCAAAGGGTCAGTATATCAACTTTATGCCGCAGGTGCTTCGTCTTTTAAAGACAGGCGGGGTGCTGGTGTCCGACAATGTGCTGCAGGATGGCGATATTATAGAATCGCACTATATCGTTGAGCGCAGAAACCGTACCATCTACAAGCGTATGAGGGAGTATCTCTACGAGCTTACACACTCCGATGAGCTGGTGACGGCAGTGATGCCTATAGGCGATGGAATTACGGTGTCAACAAAGCTATAGTAACTGGTGTAGAATATATTGGATGAATACAAAACTGTATGGGAGAAAAAATGAGAAAAATAGAATTACTTTGTCCGGCGAGCAGCCTGGAGGTACTTAAGATAGCAGTTATATATGGAGCTGATGCAGTTTACATCGGTGGAGAGGCATTTGGACTCAGGGCCAAGGCTAAGAATTTCTCAATGGAGGAGATGGCAGAGGGCGTGGCCTTTGCGCATGCTCACGGTGTGAGAGTGTATGTTACTGCCAATATTTTAGCTCACAACTATGACCTTGACGGAGTGCGTGAATATTTTACAGAGCTTCACAATATGAAGCCGGACAGACCTGATGCACTGATCATTGCAGATCCGGCGGTTTTCATGATTGCAAAGGAGGTCTGCCCGGAGATAGAAAGACATGTCAGCACACAGGCCAACAATACAAACTACGGCACATATCAGTTCTGGTGGAATCTCGGAGCCAGCCGTGTGGTGACAGCCAGAGAGCTTTCGCTTAAGGAGATAAAGGAGATAAGAGGGCATATAGATGACAGGATGGAGATAGAGACCTTCGTGCACGGAGCAATGTGTATCTCATATTCAGGCCGATGCCTGCTTTCCAACTATTTCACAGGCCGTGATGCGAATAAGGGCGCGTGTACACATCCGTGCCGCTGGAAATACTCTGTTGTGGAGGAAAAGCGCCCGGGTGAGTATCTGCCGGTATACGAGAATGAGCGTGGCACATATATCTTCAACTCAAAGGATCTGTGCATGATAGAGCATATTCCGGATCTGATTGATGCAGGAATAGACAGCTACAAGATAGAGGGACGTATGAAGACCGCTCTCTATGTGGCAACAGTAGCAAGAACCTACCGCAAGGCGATAGATGATTATCTTGAGTCACCTGAAAAATACGAGGCAAATATGCCATGGTACTTAGAGCAGATAAAGAGCTGTACCTACAGGCAGTTTACCACTGGCTTTTTCTACGGAAAGCCTTCGGAGGAGACTCAGATATACGATAACAATACTTACGAGAAGGGTTTCACCTATCTCGGAATAGTTGGTGCGCCAAATGAAAAAGGGCTCTACCGTATGGAGCAGAGAAACAAGTTCTCAGTTGGCGAGCAGATTGAAATCATGAAGCCAAACGGTGACAATGTGCTTGCAACAGTGCTTGCGCTCGTTGATGAGGACGGCAATGAGATGGAATCCTGCCCACATCCACAGCAGGTATTCTATGTAAAGCTGTCAGAGACACCTGATGAGTTTGATATTTTAAGACGTCAGGAAAATGAGGCTATCGCTTTAGATTAAAATAATTGTTTTTTAGGAATGAATCCGCTATACTAAATTATAGTATTGCGGATTTTTTTCGTAAAAAAATACGGATTATTTGAAAATTTGTTGAAATAATAACTGAAATACAACAGATAGTAATGGAGAAAAAATGTTAAAAATAGCTATATGTGATGATGAAAAAGTATTTAGAGATAATATAAATAAATATGTTGCAGCCTATTTAAACGAAAAAGAGATTTCTTATGAAATAGATACATTTTCATCAGGTAAGGAAATAATTGATTTAGGAATTGAAATTAAACAATACAACATCATTTTTTTGGATATTAATATGGATGATGTTGATGGAATTGTTACGGCACAAAAAATCAGGGAATATAGTTCTGAAATATATATTGTATTTGTGACAGCTTATATAAATTATTCGTTGGAGGGCTACAAGGTCGAAGCCATAAGATATCTGTTGAAAAATAATACTAATTTGGAGGCTTACATAAGCGAATGCATGGATGCCATTCTTCATAAGATGAATTTGGTAGTAAAAAAGAAAAAATTCAAGTTCAATGAAGGAGAAAAGGAGATTAATATAGACAATATACTATATATTGAAAGCAAATTACATAAACTGCAATTCTATATCATGGAGGATAAAATCAAAATCTATAATTTATATGGCACATTAAATGAGCTGGAAAATGAACTAAAAGATTTCCATTTTATTAGAATCCATCAAAGCTATTTGACTAATTTGAAATATATTAGGAGTGTTAAATGCTATAAAGTACTGTTATGTAATAATCAGGAATTGCTCATACCTAAGGCAAGATATAAGAATGTGAAGGATGCATTCATTTCATATAAGGGAGAATTGTGATATATGTTTACATACTTTTTCAGTTTAGTAATTATTATATTTGAAGCGATATGTTGTAATTTATTTTACGATGTTTTTTGCAAAGAAAATTCGAGATTAAGAAAAAGTCAAAAAGTTTTGCTGATGATATCATTGATTTGCTGCTATTATTTATGTGGATTATTTTTGTCTGATATGCTTATATTGAAAATGACGTTGGTTGTACTGGCTGCAGTTATAATTATGAGTTTTTATTTTGAAATTAGTATAAAAAAATCAGTCATTTTTGCATTATTATATCAAGGATTATCAATCATAGTTGATTATATAGCTTATATTAGTAATAACACAATTATTTCAAAAGCGGGTGAGGTACAAAAAGGATATGCGTTAGAGGGAAGCTTGGTTGTTATTTTTAGCAAGATTACCGTATTTTTATGTATCTTACTGCTAAAAAAACACTTTGGAAAAAAATCAACAGAGACTTTACCTGACAAAATATGGGGAAGATTTTTGTTTTTTCCTGTATTTACAATAATTACAATTATAGCAATGATTATGACGTTTCAATATACAAAAAATGAAGTGCAGGCGAACGTTTTATATTCTATCTCTTTGGGATTGGCTGTGATGAATATATTTGTATATTTCCTGATTAACGATATTGTAACTAGTGAAGCTAAATTGCATGAAAAGGAAGTATTGGGACTACAGTTTAAAAACCAAATTGATATGTACCGTTCTATTTCGGAAAATTATGAAATTCAGAAAAAAAAGTCACATGAATTTAAAAATCATATATTGTGTATAGAATCTTTATTGAAAGCTCATGAATATGACAAGGCAAGTAAATATGTAAGAAATATCAGCAATACTTTTATTGGAGAAAAGAATGTAATCAATACAAATCATGTGATAATAAATGCGATTCTTAATACAAAGTATCAGGAGGCTATCAGTAAGAATATTGT
>OKSZ01001135.1_pt1 | contig 9625 bp, 8 predicted proteins | sample 1606081 | NCBI WGS metagenome assembly OKSZ01 (sample SAMEA3879504, study PRJEB24766) | human gut metagenome | biome: human-associated habitat; feature: feces | place: USA | collected 1985/1987 | reverse complement strand
CCCTTATGTTCTTGAGGGCACATGGACGCAAGTCCATGCCCGTATGTCTTGAAGCACTTTTGTTCTTATGTTCTTTTGTTCTTATGTTCTCCGCGTTAGCGGCAGATTTCACAATCCACAATCAATTTATCCCGATGAACGCGAGACGCGTCGCCCCCATTAGTGCTTGCGTTATTTGCAGCGCGTTTCAGGCAACTTATAATGCAACAAAAACGGTCGCGCTTTTGATGCCAATTTTGAAAAACGCGCTAACGGGGCAGCGTGTCCTTACGGTGTGCTGTGCCCGTTAGCGCGTGTGGCGTGCTATGGTGTTTAGGCAAAGGTGAATTGCTCGAGCTTGAGTGTGCCGAGCTTTTCGAGTTGGCCTACATAGAGTTTGAAGTGGTCGGCGGCCATGTGCTTTTTAAGCGAAGCCTCGTCCTGCCATGTTTCGCAAATCATGAACACGTCGGGGCGGGTAGCGCTCTCGAAGGTGTCGTAAGCAATGTTGCCCTCGTCCTTCAACGAAGCGGCGGTCAAGGCAATAGCGGCCTGCAGGGCCTCGTCATACTTGCCCTCGTTGGCCTGGAAAAAACAGTTTAATCTAAGCATAAGTTTATGAGTTTAGAGAGTTTAGAACATATATGCCAGCTGCACCTGGAAGGTGTTGGTCTTGTACTTCAATTCCAAATCCTGGCTCTCACCCTCGTTAACGCCAACGCCGTGAAGAATGGCCTTGCCGGCCTTGCCAAGGGCAAAGTTGTAACCCACGCTGGCCTCGAGGTGCTTGAACAAACGCACACCGGCACCAATGTTCCATGTGGTGTTGAGGTTTTCGCGGCTAAAGTTATTGCCTGTGCCAAGATTATTGAACTTCATGTTTTGCAAGGCAAAGCCAAACTGCGGACCGGTGTAGGCAAACACGCTGGCCGAGCTGCCAAGCCCTATGCTGTAGCGCAGGTTAATGGGTATTTCGATGGTGCGGTATGTCTGACTCTGCGATGCGGAACCAAACATCTCACCAGTTTCATTGTTATAGTAGCCATCCTGCGTAATGTTGAGCTTGCGCTGTGAGTACTGCAACGAGGCATCTACGCCAAGTCCCATGACCGTGCTGAACACAATTTTAGGACCCACATACCAGCCCGACTTGTTGTCGGAACTGAAGTTATTCTTCATGTCGCCCGAATACTTTACCTTGGTCAGGTCATAACCAGCCACAATACCGTAGCTGAACTTCTGTGCCTTGGCTGTAAGGCCTGCAAAGGCCACGAGCAGTGAAAGGCAGAGTGCTGAAAACTTTTTCATGTTGTAGTTGTTATAATTGTTTATTGTGTTGTAATCAGAATGGGAAGAAGAGCGGAATGACCAGTATGGCCACAATGCCCATTACGATTTGCAGCGGCAAGCCCACCTTTACGTAGTCCATAAAGTTGTAATGTCCTGCATTCATCACCATGGCGTTAGGCGGTGTGCATATAGGTGTGGCAAAGCAGGCACTTGCCGCCACGGCAGCCGTCATCATGAATGGTGTGGGCGACACGCCGAGTTGTTCGGCAGCAGCCCAGGCTATGGGTGCCACCAATATGGCCGTGGCCGAATTGCTGATAAAGGTGCTCAGCACCGATGTTACCACATACACACCCGCCATGGCGGCTATCGGGCCATAGGCATGCAGCCCCTCCACCAGTGTGGTGGCAATCCACTCCGAAATGCCGGTTTTTGAGAGCGCGGTGCTCATGGGCATCATGGCCGCAATGAGCACGATGCTCTCCCAACCTATCATTTTATAGGCCGCGTCCACACTGCGCACACAGCGTGTCAGCACCATGAGCAGCCCCGCTATGATAACCACCGCCACGGGTTTCACCCCCAGTTGGTCGGCAAATACCATGCAGCCCACCATCAGTGCCATTATCACAGCGGCCACGGGTGCTTTGTGGTCGAGTGCCACGCTCTCGGCCTCCTCGGCCGGCGAGCCTATCACAATCCACTCTCGGTTCTTTTTAGCCATGCTCTCAATGCCCTTCCACTCGCCATGCACAAGCAGCATGTCGCCATTTTTAACGGGCGCGTCGAGCACATTTTCAAACAAGTAGTTGCCCTGGCGCTTTACAGCCAGCACGTTCACACCAAAGCGCTCCCTAAAGTTGGCTGTGCGCAGTGTGCGGTTGATAAGCGACGAGTCGGGCGATATAAGCACCTCGGCCAGCCCGATTTCATAAAAGTCGAGTTTGGCCTTGCCCTCGCGTTCCTCGTCCTCAAACACCGACAGGTTGTGGTCGGCGGCAAAAGCCTCCACCTGTTCGCGATGCCCCAGCACATAAAAGGTGTCGTCGGCCTGCAGCACGGTGTTGGCCGTCACCGCCTCCTGAATGCTTGAGCTGAATATGGTGTGGTTGGCACGCCGCACCTCGAGTATGGTGATGCCGTACTGGTGGCGTATGTCGAGCTCGCCCACGGTCATGCCCTCAAGGTGCATGCTGCCGCTTTGAGCCTTGAGTCTGAACACGAGGTCGGCAATGTGATACTCGTGCAGCAGGTCGGCCAGCGAGTTGTCGGTGCGGCTGTCGGCTCCCTCACGCGCCTTTTTGCCAAGCATAAAGCGGCAAAGGGGGTAGAGCAGGGCAAAGCCCACCGCACAGCAAATGATGCCGATTGGCAGAAAGTCGAAGAAGGCAAAGCCCTCGCGTCCGTTGTCGCGCAAATAGCCGTCGACAATAAGGTTGGGCGGTGTGCCTATCAGGGTGAGTATGCCACCCATCGAGCTGGCAAAGGCCAGCGGCATCATGAGTTTGGTCGGACTGGTGCCGGCGCTTTTGGCCATGGCCAGAATGATGGGCAGCAGCAGGGCCACCGTGCCGGTGTTGCTCACAAAGGCCGCCACCACGCTGGTCACTATCATTACAAGGAAGAAGAGCTTCACCTCGCTCGTGCCGGCAAGTTTGAGCAGGCGTCCCGATATGGTGCGCGCCAAACCCGTTTGAAACACGGCGCCGCCCACCACAAACAGGCCAATCATCATGACCACGGCAGAGTTTGAAAAGCCCGCCAGGGCCTCGCCGGGGGTGAGCACATTGGTTACAAGCAGCAGGGCGAGCGAACTGAGCGCCACAATGTCCGACCTCACCTTGTCGGCTATAAAGGCCACAATGGTAAGGGCAAACACTGCTATTACGATGGCCACCTGGCCCGAAGGTGAGGCAAACCATGTGCCTACAGTTTGTAAGGTTTCCATGGATATAAGATTACTGTGAGTTAAGGTTGTGTGTAAATTACTACGGACAAAAGTAGGCTATACTTTCAACATAACCAAATAAATGTTTTATTTTTGCCGCCAAAACGCTTATATATATGGTACTGCAACGTAAAAAGAACTCGCACAACCCTTTTGCCTTTAAGGCGGGTAGCAAAAAGAAGTCCACGGGCAAACGCGTGGGCAAGTCGAAACGCGAAAAAGCTAATAACCAACTCAACCGCAGAGTGAAGTAACGTGGTAATGGGCTGACGCCGTAGCGTTGATTGGCAGCCGCTAACGCGGGAAACAGAAGAACAAAAGAACATAAGGACATAAGGCCGCTGCGCGGCTGACAGCCACGGACTGACGTCTGCGTGGCTCAAGAACATAAGGGCTAACGCCGTAGCGTACCAAGTACTACTCAAGTAGTTAACGCTACGGCGTCAGCCCTTATGTCTCTTAAAGTTTGGAACGCAGTTCCCAGACTTCCAAATTATGTCTCTTATGTAGCTTATGTTCTTATGTTCCCGCGGTAAGCGCTACAAAAGTCTCCACCTCGGCGTCAGCCCTTATGTTCTTGAGCCACGCAGACGTCAGTCCGTGGCTGTCAGCCGCGCAGCGGCCTTATGTTCTTTTGTCCTTATGTTCTTCTGTTTCCCGCGTTAGCGGCTAACACACTCCACAACTTATGTTCTTATGTTCTTATGTTTTCCGCGTTAGCGGCTGCCAAGCAACGCTACGGCGTCAGCACATTGTCACATTAACACATTAGCGCATTGACTTATTTTTATTACTTTTGCACACAATAAGTCCGACGGATTAGGGAAACGGGTGTGAATCCCGTGCAGTCCCGCTGCTGTATGCCCTTTGTTCCGACGCTCCAATGTGGCCACTGCTTTGTGTCGACACGACCAAAGTGGGAAGGCGGAGCTGCCGGGGGATAAGCCAGAATACCTGCCGCCGGCCCTGGCAAACACACTTGCCGGTGACGTATGACCGAGCCCCCGAGGAGGGGCTGGCTACAACACATCACCCAACACACTACACACATCAAGCATTGATAGCCCTTATTGTATCCGCATGTATCACCCTGGCGGAGCCTGACACGCTGCGCACGGCCGAAGTCACCGCCCAACGGCGCGTGGCCGGACTGGCCACTGCCGTTACCGTGCAACGCATCGACTCGGCAGACATCATGCGACGTGGCATCACAAGCACCGCCGACGCGCTGCGGCGCATGGCGGGCGTCAACCTGCGCGACTACGGCGGGGCCGGCGGACTTAAAACGGTGAGCGTACGCGGACTGGGAGCCGGACACACGGCCGTGAGCTACGACGGACTGGCCGTGACCGACACGCGACAGGGGCAAATTGACATGGGTCAGTTCTGCATTGACAATCTGGCGGACATTGAACTGCAAACGCTCGACAACGCACAACTGCTCGTGCCTGTGCGCAACATGGCCTCTGCCGTGGTGAACATGCACACGCCCTGGAGCCTCAACCCCGACCACCGATGGCACGCCACAGCCACACTGCAACATGCCTCGTTCAACACCTGGGCACCCGCCCTCACGCTCAACAAGGCGTGGCGCAGCGGCACAGCCATGAATGTGAGCAGCAACTACTTCTTTGCCGACAACAACTATCCCTTTACGCTGAAAAACGGACTCACCACCTCACACCTCACTCGTAACAACAGCCGCATGCAGCGCGTCACCACCGAGGCCAATGTGAGGCAAACACTCAGCCACGGGGGCATGGTCACCGCCAAAGCTTACTTTTACCACAACTACCGCCACCTGCCCGGCATGGTGCACTACTATGTGAACAATGGCACGGAGCGCCTGCTCGAGCAAACGGCTTTTGGCCAGGCACACTGGCAGCAGCAGTGGCAACGGCTGAGTGTGTTTGCGGCAGCTAAATACAACTGGCAAACAAGCCAGTACACCGACATAGGGGGGCAATATCCCGGCGGCGCACTGCACCAAAACTATTGGCAGCGCGAGGCATACGCCACAGCCGGGGCGGCACTGCACCTCACGGCATGGCTGCAAGCAGCCTACACCACCGACTATTCACACGCCTCACAGAACAACAACCTGCCCACCGACCGTGCCGTGAGCCGCGACACCTGGCTGCAGGCCCTCGCGCTGCAACTGCACACCGCGCGCTGGCAACTGATGGCACGCGGCATACTGCACTGCTACTGGAACCACATGCGCCACGGCACGGCTGCGGCCAACGCACAACGCCTCACCCCAAGCCTTACAGCCTCGTATTTGGCAGTGCGCGCACCGCTATGGCTCTACCTCAGGGCGGGCTACAAGGAGAGTTTCCGCATGCCCACCTTCACCGAGAACTATTACTACCACCTGGGCTCCGCCACCCTCAAGCCCGAACTCACGCGCCAACTCTCGGCAGGGCTCACCATGCAGGCCGCTCCCAGCCGCAAGTGGTGGCCACTGGTGGCCCTTACGGCCGATGGCTACTACAACCGCGTGGCCGACCGCATTGTGTCGGTGCCCTACAACCTGTTTGTGTGGCGCACGGTCAACATGGGCGATGTGCGCACCGCCGGACTCGACGTCACGCTGCAGAGCACATGGCAACCTGTGCCACGCCACACCTTGCTGCTGGCTGCCAACTACACCCTTCAGCACAGCACCGACCACACGTCGGACAAACTCTCCACCTGGCACAAACAACTGGCCTACACCCCGGTGCACAGCGGGGCGGCCTCGCTCACCTGGCAGAATCCGTGGGTGGCTGTGGTGGGCAGTGTGTCGTACGCCTCACTACGCTGGTGTAACAATGAGCATATCGCTAACACCAATTTGCCGGCCTACACAGAGTGGGGATTTGCCGTCTACCGCACACTGCAACTGCGTCATTCACAACTCACTTTGCGTGCCGACTTGGTAAATGCCTTTGACAAACGCTATGAGGTAATCGGGCGATACCCCATGCCCGGACGCTCCTACCGACTCAGCATCAAATACCAATTATAAGGTGAAGAGTTAACAAGTTGACAAGTTGAAGAGTTAACAAGTTGACAGGTTAACAGGTTGACAGGTTAACAGGTTGACAGGTTGACAAGTAAGTATGTTCAACACTACTTACTGAATGGTAAGGAGCTTAATATATTTGGCATACTTACCTGCAAACCTGACAACTTGTTTACTAAATTCTACAACGCATATATCAACAATACAATAATAACACAACTATTATATTAAATCAATTATGCTTAAACAACTCAAGTTTGCAGCCATTGCGCTGCTCGTAGCGGTAGGTTTCACCGCTTGTTCGGACGATGAACCCACTCCCGCTCCCGCACCCCTGCGCGGTGAGGCCGGCATGTACGTTATCAACCAAGGCAACTCTTTTGGCAACGTGGCCGGTGCGCTCGACTTCATTGCACAGAACGGCACCAAAACCGACAGTGTGTTCTTCAAGGCTAACGGCCAGTTGATTGGCGACGCACCGCAAAAGCCCATCATCTACGGCTCAAAGATGTATGTGCCCGTGTTCGCTTCGAACCTCGTATGGGTGCTCGACGCCAACACGGCTACTGTAATAGCCAGTGTGCAGACCAACCAACCTGAAGCCGTATGCGCCAGCAACGGCCATGTGTACATCAGCAACAACGACGGCTTTGTCACCCGCATCGACACCACTACCTACACCAAGTCGGCCCCGCTTGCCGTAGGCCCCAACCCTTATGGCATGGCTGCCGCCAATGGCAAGGTGTACGTGGCTTGTAGCGATGCCAACAATTATGGCGCAAAATATGCCAACTCGGCCATCGCCGTAATTGACGAAGCTACCTTCAGCAAGGTGAAGAGCATCACCAACGAGGGCATTACCGACCCTTGGGAGATGGCTGCCGACAACTCGGGCAATGTGTACGTTACCACGCCCTACACCGCCAACAAGGTGTGGAAGATTGATGCCAACGACAATGTGTCGGCACTGTGCGACGGTACTTATATTGCCACCAACAGCCAAAACCGCACATCGCGCGCTACGGGCAAGCAAGACTTGCTCTATGTTATCCATGCCGTGACCGACTGGAGCACTTACACCACCACCATCAGCAGCAGTGTGTACAATGCGGCCACTGGCGCACAGTTGAGCAACAATTTCCTGCAAACTCCCGCCAACACCACCGAGTACACCTTTGCCCCCATCTGTATGGACGTGAACCCGGCCAACGGCGACATTTATGTTTGCTCTGACAACGGCTCTAATGGTTATGCCAAGCCCGGCTACATCAACGTATACACCAGCAATGGTGCATTCAGCAAGCGCATTGCCACAGGCATTCACCCCTATGGCGTGATATTTAAGTAAGCAACGCTCGCGCTGCGAGCAAATGTGCAGATACAAAGATGTGCAGATGATGTAATTGTATATCATCTGCACATCTTCGTATCTGCACATTTGTGTACATCAGCAAGCAGCGCCCGCCTGGTTCTCCAAATAATGTGCTATTCCGTCCTCATCATTCGAGAGCGTTACAAAGTCAGCTTCGGCGCGCACCTCGGGGGCAGCGTTAGCCATTGCCACCCCGATGCCGGCCAGTCGCAACATTGATAGGTCGTTATAGCCATCGCCAAAAGCTATCATGTCGGCTGGCTGCTGACCAATGAGGCTCAGCAAGCGCATGAGCGACTGCGCCTTATCAATGCCCTTGGGCACCAGTTCGAGAAAGAAAGGAGCCGAGCGGAACACCTCCATGTCATTTCCCACCACATCGGCCAGTTCTGCCTCGGCACGCACCATATCGTCGGGGTGACCCGTCATGAGCAGTTTGGTAGGTTGCGGCTCAATGGCCTCGAGCAAGTTATCCACGCCCCGTATAGCCATATTGTTAATACGGCTCTCCTCGTGCACATATTCATCGTCAGGCATTTCCGTCACAATGTCGTGTCCCACATATCCCAGCAAGGCATAGTGGTGTTGGCGCGCATACTGGTGCAGCACCGGAATGACCTGTGCCGGCAGGTGTTTGGCATAGATAAGCTCTTTGCTTTTCCAGTCCACAATTTGTCCGCCGTTATACGACAGAATATAGCCGCCGCGTTTTTCCATTTCGAGGCATTCGGCCACCGGCGCAATGCCATAAGTGGGGCGTCCCGAAGCCAGCACCAGCACAGCCCCATTGGCCTCAGCATCGAGCAGTGCCTGGCGTGTGCGCGGTGTTACTTTCTTCTCGCTATTAGTAAGCGTACCATCAAGGTCTAAACTGATTATCATGAAAAAGGTGTTGAATTATTGTAGAAATTGGCATCAAAAGCGAGGCCGTTTCTTGGAACATTTTAAGTTGCTTAAAAACGCGCTGCCAAAAATCGCAAACACTAATGGGGGCGACGCGTGGTAGCGTTGGGTGCTTGAGTTTATCACAGAATGGCATCATTAGGCAGCACAAATCGCAAGCACTAATGGGGGCGACGCGTCTCGCGTCGGGAAAAGATGCAGATTTATTTAATAGAGTTCGTATTTTCCTCCTTTCTCTACCCCGACGCGAGACGCGTCGCCCCCATTAGAGGTAGCGTTTGTTGCTTGAGTCCGTTCACATGCTTACGTTTTACCGGACTGCAATAATTGAGAAATTACCACATTAACGAAACGCGCTCGTCGCCTCCCACATCACAATGCCAGCCGTCACGCTCACATTCATGCTATGCTTTGTGCCATACTGCGGAATTTCGAGAGCCTGGTCGCAAGCGTCCACCACGTCCTGCCGCACCCCCTTCACCTCATTACCCATCACCAGGGCATAGCGTTTTGAAGGGTCGAACTTGAAGGCACCCAGTTTAAGGCTGCCCTCCACCTGCTCCACCGCCAGCACCACGTAGCCCGCCGCCTTGAGTTCGCTTACAGCCTGCAGCGTGTCGTTGTAGTAGCGCCATGTCACAGAGTCCTCGGCCCCGAGAGCCGTTTTGTGCATCTCGGCCGAAGGCGGTGTGGCCGTAATGCCACACATATACACCGCCTCAATGCGCATGGCATCGGCCGTACGCAACACACTGCCCACATTGTGCACCGAGCGTATGTTGTCGAGCACCATCACAAGCGGCACCTTGGGGGCCTGCTTAAAAGTGTCAACGTCTATGCGGTTAAGATCCTCAACAGTAAGTTTTCGCATTGCTTGTATATTATTGAAGTTTCCGATTTAGGTTCGCACGGTCTGAATCATCGTGCAAGGCGAATGCAATCAAGTTTGCTTGAATTGCTGAGCCGCAGCCGATGATGTCAATAAAACGCGCTGCGAACAAACGCAAGCACTAATGGGGGCGACGCGTCCCGCGTCGGGATAGAGAAAGGAGGTAAATACGAACGCTACTAAATAATAGCTGCATATTTTCCCGACGCGAGACGCGTCGCCCCCATTAGTGCTTGC
>OKSZ01001134.1_pt1 | contig 9644 bp, 8 predicted proteins | sample 1606081 | NCBI WGS metagenome assembly OKSZ01 (sample SAMEA3879504, study PRJEB24766) | human gut metagenome | biome: human-associated habitat; feature: feces | place: USA | collected 1985/1987 | reverse complement strand
ATTTATTTTTTATATTATAATTTTCTTCTGCGAGATAAGTGACCTTTATTTACCCATACAGAATTCGGCGAATATTTTGTTGACGAGATCGTCTTCAAGTTCTTCTCCAATGATTTTGCCAAGCGATGTGTAGGCGGACATCAGATCAATCGTGAAGAAGTCCTCTCCCATTCCCATGTCGATACTTTCTAAGACTTTGTTCAGGCTCTCTCTTGTGTCATAGAGTAATGATTTGTGGCGCAGGTTGGTAATGTAAAGTTCGTCGTTATAGGTGAGCTCCTGATTGAAGAACATGGACTTCAACAGGTCGTGAAGCTGTTCTTTGCCAGTGCCCTCTTTCGCTGATATTTCCAGTATTTTAGTCTCTAATTTTGAAGTTATCCCCAACTTATCCACAACCAGATTCTGATCGTTTTTATTGATCAAAGTGATGACTTTTTTGCCCTGTAAAGCGTCCATAATACGGTAATCATCATCATTTAGAGCGCATGTTCCATCCACGATATAAAGAATCAGATCCGCGTCAGAAATCGTTGTCATAGCCTTGGTTACACCGATTTTTTCTACGATATCTTCTGTATCATGAATACCCGCTGTATCCACGATATTTAGCGTAATTCCATCGATATTGACCAGTTCCTCCAGCGTATCTCTCGTTGTACCGGCAACCTCTGTAACAATCGCACGTTCCTCGCCTAACAGCATGTTCAAAACAGAGGATTTACCTGCATTTGGACGTCCAACAATAACTGTACGGATTCCCTCTTTGATAATACGTCCATTCTCACTGGTTGACAGTAAATGATTCACAGTTATCAACATGTTATCCACAGTGGTGTGTAATTGCTGTGGAAAGTTATCTAATGAATAATTTTCAGGGTCATCTAAGGCGGATTCAATATATGCGATGTTATAAAGTAAAGTATCACGCAAGTCTGTAATCACAGTCTTTAATTCACCACGAAGCTGAAGCAGGGATGATTTTGCTGCCATATCATTTTTGGCATGAATGAGATCCATGACAGATTCTGCCTGTGACATATCAATCCGTCCACCTAAGAATGCACGCTTCGTAAATTCACCCGGTTCAGCTGGTCTTGCACCAAGCCGGATCACGAGATCTAACACACGTTTTAATACGGTGATACCACCATGACAATCAAGTTCCACAACATCTTCGGTTGTGTATGTCTTTGGGGCACGCATGACGAGTGCAACTGCTTCATCATAGATTTCATCTTCGTAGATGATCTTTCCATAAGCAGCGGTATAGCTATCCATATTTAAAATTGTTTTCTTTTTATTCACCGGTTGAAATATCTGATCTACAATCTGTAACGCTGTATCTCCACTGATTCGTATAATGCCTATGCCGGAATCTCCCATCCCGGTTGCAATCGCAGCAATCGTCTCACCCATAATCAAACACCTTTCTTTCAATAAGGTACCCGCATGTGAATGCACCAACATACGGGAAAATCACAATTTCCTCTATTATACCTTTTCTTTTTTTATTCAACAAGGTATAATTAATAAGTTAAAATTGTAGTTACAACATAATTAAATATACAATGATTCAATTAAAGAAGAATATGTAGATTGATAATTCAAACCAGTCATATATGTGAATTGAGATTTCTAATATTACAAATTCGAAAGCAGACCGTCGAAGCACGCTGGTACTTAATGAGCAGGGATACTAATTCGTTGAATTAGTGTTACTGCGAATTTAGTACCATTGCGTGATGAGCCGAACGGGAGTGTGTCTGCGAAGAATTTGGTAATTTAGAAATCTCGTTTATAGAAGTAAATAGGTTTGAATTATCTTTAAGAGGATTTTATCGTGGAGAAAAAATATATAGAGGAAGAATATGATATTATCGTCGTTGGTGCCGGCCATGCGGGCTGTGAAGCCGCCCTTGCAGCATCTCGACTCGGTCTTGAAACTATCCTGTTCACTATCAGCATGGACAGCGTTGCCCTGATGCCATGCAACCCAAATGTCGGTGGAAGCTCCAAAGGACATCTGGTGCGTGAAATTGATGCCTTAGGCGGTGAGATGGGTAAAAATATTGATAAGACCTATATTCAGAGCAAGATGCTGAACGTATCCAAAGGTCCTGCCGTACACTCTTTGCGTGCACAGGCAGACAAGGGCGAATATACAAAGCAGATGCGTTTAACACTTCAGAATCAGGAACATCTGACACTCCGTCAGGGTGAGGTCGCTGAGCTTTTATATGATACGAAAATTACCGATGAAATGAAAGACCAGAAAATCATCTGTGGCGTCCGTATGTATTCAGGTGCAGTGTATCATGCAAAGGCAGTTATCTTATGTACTGGAACGTATTTGAAGGCAAGATGCATCTATGGTGATGTTGTGAATTATACGGGTCCAAATGGTCTTTCAGCAGCAAATCACTTGTCTGATTCCATGCGGGATGCAGGTATCTTTATCCGGCGATTTAAGACAGGTACACCAGCAAGACTAGATAAAAAGACGATTGATTTTACCAAGATGCAGGAGCAAAAAGGTGATGAGCATATCGTTCCATTTTCCTTTACGAATAAAGAGGAAGATATCAAGCGGGATCAGATTTCCTGCTGGCTGACTTATACGAACGAGGAAACACATAAGATTATCAAGGATAATATTGACCGTTCTCCGCTCTTCTCTGGATTTATTGAGGGAACCGGACCGAGATACTGTCCTTCTATTGAGGATAAGGTCATGAAGTTCCCGGACAAAGACCGCCATCAGTTGTTTATTGAGCCGGAGGGTGAATTTACAAATGAGATGTATATGGGTGGTATGTCTTCTTCCCTGCCGGAAGATGTGCAGTATGCGATGATTCATACAGTACCGGGACTGGAGCATGTAGCAATTGTTCGAAATGCATATGCGATTGAATATGATTGTATTGATGCGACAAACCTGAAGGCAAATCTGGAATTTAAAGATATGGATGGACTGTTCAGTGCCGGACAGATCAATGGCAGCTCTGGATATGAGGAAGCAGCTGCACAGGGTATCATGGCTGGTATCAATGCAGCGCGGAAGCTGCAGAACAAACCATCAGTGATCTTGGATCGTTCGCAGGCATATATTGGTGTTTTGATTGATGATCTCGTAACAAAGGAGACACAGGAACCATACCGTATGATGACGAGCCGTGCAGAGTATCGACTGCTTTTACGGCAGGATAATGCGGATCTGCGACTGACAGATATCGGACATGAAATTGGTTTGATTGACGAAGCCCGTTATGAGAAATTCTGCGAGAAGCGCAGACAGATTGATGCGGAAATTACACGTATGAATGAAATATCCGTGGGTGCAAATAAGCATGTACAGGAATTTCTGTCGAAGCATGGAAGCTCTTCACTTGGAACAGCCGCAACGCTGGCAGAACTTATCCGCAGACCAGAGCTTTCTTATGAAGCACTGGAAGAATTGGATACTGGCAGACAGGAAGCATATCGGGCATTGCTTGGCGTTGATACAACAGATAAGATTACTTTGGATAATGAAGTGGTAGAACAAATCAACATTGCAATTAAGTATGATGGTTATATCAGTCGCCAGAAACAGCAGGTAGAACATTTTCAGAAAATGGAGAAAAAACAGATTCCAGATGACATCAATTATGACGATGTTGCAAATCTTCGAAAAGAGGCGCGGCAGAAGTTATCAAATATCCGACCGACTTCGCTCGGACAGGCGTCACGTATCTCTGGTGTATCGCCGGCAGATGTGTCGGTGTTGATGATTTATCTGGAGACAAAGAAACAGGCATAGGAATATAGAAAATGGAAAAAGTTAGAATATATGTAGAACAGATCACAGAGGGACAGGTGCTTTTGACCGATGCACAGCTTGCACAATTCGAGCAGTATTATGATATGCTGATTGAGAAAAACAAGGTGATGAATCTGACGGCTATTACAGAGCGGGAAGAAGTAATTCTGAAACATTTTATTGACAGTCTTGCACTTGCCGGATATGTGAAGATGTGGGAAAAACCATATAAAATTATTGATGTGGGAACGGGTGCGGGATTTCCGGGTATTCCGTTAAAAATTGCATTTCCAAATCTGCAGGTAACGTTGTTTGATTCTCTGAACAAACGTATTAAATTTCTGCAGGATGTGATTGAAGCGTTAAACTTGAATGAGATATCAGCGGTACATGGACGTGCAGAGGAAGGCGCCAGAGATAAGGCAATGCGTGAGAAATATGATTTTGTAGTTTCACGTGCGGTAGCAAATATGGCAGTGCTTTCGGAGTATTGTATTCCATTTGTGAAGGTTGGAGGCTACTTTATTCCATATAAAACCGGAACGGTGGAGGAAGAAATCACACAGGGAAAAAAGGCAATCCAGATTCTCGGTGGTAAGATTGAAAAAGTAGAAAAACTCATGCTTCCGGATTCGGATATCAGCCGGAGCTTTGTATTTATCAGAAAAGAAAAACAGACACCAAAAGCATATCCGCGGAAAGCAGGAACTGCAAGCAAACAACCCCTCGGCTAATAGCCAAGGGGTTTGTTTTAATTATGACGCTTTGTCTGACGTCTTATCCGGAGTTCGTCCTGTCGCTCTTTCATTGCTTCCAGACCTTTTTTATCGGTTGGAATCATCGTTTTAATGACAAATATATTGTTGTTTCTCGATTGTTTGAATCGAATCTTACCGCTCACCAATCCGTGGTGCCAGCATTTTCCAATACAGGTATAGGAGTTCGGTGTATTTGCAAACCATTTTACCTTTGGTGCTAATTTCTTACCACAGCGATAGCAGATCGGAGCCATCAGTTCTACGTCTGAAATCGCTTCCTCTTTGCAATGGTATTCTCTGGAGATATGCTCTAAATAATGCTTGTGATGGGAGATAATCTCATCTTTTTTATCCTTCGGGTTGTTATAGATATCGTAACAATACCGGTCTGCCAGATCTCTTGGAGACATTGCTTTCAGCACAAGTCCGGTATAGTATGCATCATTCACTGCACTGTGAAATGGTTTATCCTCTTCCACTTCTATCTTCAGATGTTCGACCGCTTTTTTCAGCTTTACAATCTTACCATCTTCGTCATACATATCTGCATAGATTTGCTGTACATTATAAAACTTTAACGGCACGGGCATTGGCTTTAAATAGTAGTAATCCATGTTTGTCTGTAAGATATTCAAGTCCATCGAACCCCATGTGCCAAAGATATAATCATCCTGTCCACACCATTTGATGAATTCCCGATACACCATATCAAATGGTCGTCCCTTTCGAAGTGTGGATTCATCATAATTTAAAATCGTCTTGATATGTGGCTGCAGCTTCTTGTAGAGCTTTGGTTTTATAATACTGGAGTATGTGTCGATAATATTAAATTTTTTGTCCAGCTTGACTGCACCGATTTCTATGATTTCAAATGGCATGCGTGGGTTTTCCATATCTCTGCCACCACAGCACTGGTTCCATTCCAAATCAAATATGATATAGTTCATGTTTATTCTGCCTTATCCATTATGCGAAGATGGGAGTAGTCGTTCTCATCCTCTGTTTTTCCGTTACGCTGTTCCAGTTCTTTGCAGATATCATTGAGAATTTCAATGGTCTCATTGGAAGAACGTGAATTTGCGGTTGCCATTTTTGTAATCAAAACAGCCATCTTTTCCGTGCTGCTTACCACACGGTCGGTATTGTCTATATCCTTCTTCAACTGAATCTTTGTCATCAGCTTATCCTGTTCCATGAGATCTTTCATGTGCTTTGAATTATCATCCTTGATCTCAGACAACAGCTTGGAATTCTCGTCCTTCATTTCCAACATCATATCAAGAATGGCGGACATACTCTGGGTACGGGAAACCTCTTCTCTTTTTGCAACTGAGTAGATACCTTTCTCTACCTTGGTAAGCTCGTTCTGCTTATCGAGGTTCAGGTTTGCGATTTCATCGACCTTCGCAAGAATCCCATCCACTAAGAAATAGGTATCAACGACGACAATCAAAGAGACTGCAATGATAACCTGAATCATGGAAGGATATACCAATATTAAATATAAGTCAATCAGCAGTGCCGCTATAAAAGCGACAGCACTGATTGTAAGAGTTGTACTTGATTTGCGGTTCATGTAACACCCTCCGTTCTACACGTGAAACCGGTTTAATCTGTCAAATCTTCTCCATTTGTTTCGATGACCTTCTTGTACCAGTAGAAGGAATCTTTCTTGTATCTTGCCAGATCTTTCAGATCGAATTCATCCCGGTTTACATAGATAAATCCATAACGTTTAACAACACCTTCATGGGTTGATACAAGGTCAATCGCTGACCACGGACAATAGCCCATCATTTCTACACCTTCGGAACATGCAAGCTTGATCTGCTCGATATGCTTTCTCAAGTATTCAATACGATACTGGTCATGTACCTTGCCATCCTCTGTGAGCTTATCGTAAGCACCAAGACCGTTCTCTGTGACGATCATTGGCAGATGATAACGGCTGTAGATCTCACGCATCGTTGCGCGGAACCCATCCGGATCAATCTCCCAGCCAAACTCGGTACGAAGCAGGTTTGGATTTGGATAAGCCTTAAATACGCCAGGCTCATCGCCACTGATCTGCTGATCTCCTCTGCCAGCAGGTTCTGTTCCATCGTTCCATTCTACCGTTGCTGTAGAGTAGTAATTAAATCCAATAAAGTCCGGATGCGCACTCGCCATAATATCCATGTCGCCATCTTCGATAACTGGTGTTGCATCGTGTTCCTCTAAGAATGCCCATACAAGATTGTTGTAACGACCAAAAACTGCCATATCAAGATACAGCCAGTTACGGATTGCATTTAAGTTTTGTGCTGCTAATACATCCTTTGGCTTGCAGCTTGCCGGATAGACAAGAGAAATGTTTGGTGCAGGACCAATCTTTCCGCCCGGTACCATCTCATGACACAGAGCCATAGCCTTTGCCTGAGCAAGCAGCATATGATGATTCTCCTGATACAGTTTCTTATATTTGTTATCCACACCCTTTAAATCACAGGTGCCAATCACTTCTCCATTTAAGGTTAATACGTTCTGCTCGTTGATCGTGAGCCAGTATTTTACACGATCACCATAGTTCTCGTAAAGAATCTTTGCGAAGTTTACGAATTCATCAACACTCTCTCTTCTTGACCATCCACCCTTCTTCTCAAGGGCTGCTGGAAGATCAAAATGGAACATCGTAACAAGTGGCTCAATGTTATATTTCAGACATTCGTCGATGACATTGTTGTAGAAATCGATACCTTCCTGATTGACCGCACCGGTTCCTTCCGGAAGAATACGGGACCATGCAACAGAAAAACGAAATGTCTTAAATCCCATCTCTGCCATCAATGCGATATCTTCTTTGTAGTGATGATAGAAGTCAATGCCATCATGGTTAGGATAGAGTTCATCATCAAAGACTGCAAAATGAGCCCCTTCTGGTAATTTAAAGCCATGGTTAGGTAATTTCTGTTTCTGACCATCTTTATCAATAAATGTAACCATTCTAGGAGTATTCACTGATCCTCCTGTAGTTACATCAGTACGGGCCATACCTCTTCCATCTACATTCCATGCCCCTTCACATTGATTGGCAGCAACAGCACCACCCCAATAAAAATCTTTACTAAATGTCATTGTTTATTCCTCCTGAATCATATTATGTCAACTACCCACGACCTAAAGGTCATGGGCTTGTAACTGCCCAGTCGTACTAACGGTTTACACCTCCGACCTTTAACCCCAATAGATATTGCTATCTAAAGTGGCGTTACATCATAGGGTGGTTGACAGCACCCTTTGTAGCAGAGTTTACTCTGTTACAACTGTATTAGGTACTTGGCTATCTGCAAGATAGTTTATTCCCATACGATACAGATTCATAGCTCCAATGCGGTCATCATTAGATTTATAACCACAGTTTTTGCAAGTAAACAGATGCATCTTCTTATTGCGGTTAGCCTTTTCAATGTGTCCACAACAAGGGCAACACTGACTTGTATAGCGAGGATCTACCTTAATAACAGAAGATTGATTCTGTTTTGCTTTGTAGATTAGTTTTTGCTCAAGATCATAGAAAGACCATGATACAGAAACATAACGGTCTTTTGTTTTAACACGTTCTGTAGCATTACGAATACCTGATAAATCTTCCAATACAAAGAGAGTGTGCTTGGGGTTATTTTTGACGAGTGCCTTTGATACCTGATGGTTAATATCCTGCATCCAACGGTTTTCTCGCCCACCAATAGCTTTTATTCTTCGTCTTGAAGATGAGGTCTGTCGCATTTGGAGTTCTTTACGAAGTTTGGAATAATTAGCACGTTTTTGCTTCATAGCCTTACCACTAACAAATCCAGACTTGTTTTTGCTGTCATAAGTGGCAATAACAAAGTTAATACCTCTATCTATACCCACAACATTACAGATGTCAGAAACATTACTTTCTTCGACATCGTAGGTTACTGGTATGTGAAGATAATACTTGCCATGCTTATTTACAAGTTTAGCTGTACCAAACTTATAAATCGTATGGTCGAAATACTTAGACATTCCGTCTGCAAAATAAGATAACTTCACACGACCGTTTAGCGTATTGATTGAAAAGCAGTTTTGTGTTAAGGAATAATCTCTGTTCCAAACCAAATCATACTGAGGCTTTTTGAACGAGGGTTTCATCCATTCGTTTTGATTCTCAAGAATGGTCTTATATCTGGCGATAACAGTCTTCAAAACAGACTGAGCCATTTGCGATTTAAGGTTAAAATTTTCTCGTAAAGTAGAATACAAAACCTTATTAAGTGAAAACTGCTTTAAGTCATGAGTACGGAATACATAGTCTGAAACATAATTACAGGCATTACGATAAACAGACATAGTTTCATCAAGCAAAACCTTATCTGTTTCATCTACGACTATTTGAATTTTAGCTGTAATAGTCATTTGTTCCATATATGTACTCCTTTCATAGATATTTCACTAAATATATTATATAATAATAATTAGTGAAAATCAATGTTTTGAGGTGAATTATGGATAATAGATACAATCGTCATAACAGACGGAAATACAACCTTAAAGTACATATAGTTCTAGTAACCAAATATCGTAAACAATTACTCAAAGATTCTATCGCTGATGATGTTAACGATATTGCTAATACTTATGGCACAAATATGGTTCGTTTCTGTCTAAACAGTATTGGAAGAAAAAAATATTTTGGTCAGACGGATATTTTGCTTGCAGCATTGGAGAAGTATCGTCAACTACCATACAAAAATATATTGAGAATCAGGGTTAACGATTAAAGATTTACAAGGCTCCTCCCACCACCTAAAGGTAGTGGGTTTCCGCCTATGGCAAACGAAAGGATTTTATTTATGAAGGGGCAGGAAACGGAACTATCAAAAGCACAATGTCAGGAAAGCGCGTCCTTGGGGACACGCTTTCTTGTGATGGGCTCCTTAAATTATGACTATATTTATTCCCTGGATCATATTGTCGCACCGGGAGAAACGATTGCTTCTGCGAAGTTGGATAAGACCTGCGGAGGAAAAGGCTTTAATCAGGCTGCAGCCCTTGCAAAGGCTGGTGCAAAGGTGTATCTT
>OKSZ01001127.1_pt1 | contig 9710 bp, 10 predicted proteins | sample 1606081 | NCBI WGS metagenome assembly OKSZ01 (sample SAMEA3879504, study PRJEB24766) | human gut metagenome | biome: human-associated habitat; feature: feces | place: USA | collected 1985/1987 | reverse complement strand
TCTTCGCGGTAAGCGGTACAAGGGCGAACAGCCCTTAAAAGAGCAAAACAAGGTTTGCTTCTTTGCTTGCGTCACCCTGCGCTACCCAAATTAATTACGTAACTCCTTGATTTTCAATACGCACTATATAATGGCGCAAAGAAGTGATGAAGTCAGGAGTTATTGCTCAACGGCCTTCGGAGTCCAGTTGTTGAAGAACCTCAGCACCCGTTTTTCGCTATAGCCTTTTCCTTCCTCCAAAAAACTGGAGTCCTGAATGTGAAGTACCTTGCCATTGGTGTCGAGCACCACAAAAACGGGGAAACCAAAACGGGCCGGATTGCCCAATCTGTGCATCAGCGCAGCCGAGTTGTCGGTAGTGGTTGTGCTGCTTTTGCGCGGATTATAATTGACGTGTATAAATTCAAAGTTGTCGTTCACTGTCTTGTTAACCACAGAATCCTTCTCAACAAAATCGGCAAAGCGCAAACACCACGGGCACCAGTTGCCGCCCACTTGACACACAACGTATTTGTTGGCAGCTTTAGCCTTGACAAGTGCATCGTCTATTTGCGTCATGGGGTCGATGGTCTCGTTATACACCCTTTTCAGTGCATTTTGTGCATGAACCAGGCTTATGGTCAGAACCATCAGCAGGGTTGTTATGAAAGTCTTCTTCATAGTTGTCACACCTCCTCTGTTATTTCTGCCATCGTTTTGCGTTTCTTTTCGGTACACACACAGTCGTCGGCCGTGTGTCCCACAGGTATGATGGCCACGGCTTCAAAGTTGTCGCGTGCAAAAAGTTGGTGCGTCACCTCGGGGTCGAAATTGCAAACCCAACAGCTGCCCAGTCCGCGCTCAGCTGCGGCAAGGCACAGATGTTCGGTAGCTATTGCCACATCAATGTCGCCATGAGCCTTTGCGTCCTCAGGACGTGTCCAGCAGGCTGTATTGTCCTTCATGCACACAATGTAGAGCGGGGCGGTGCGGAACCACTCGCGGTTGTAAGCACCCCACAGTTTTTCCTTGTACTCATTGCTGCGCACAATAATGAATTTCCAGGGTTGTTTGTTGCAGGCCGATGGAGCCAGTCGCACACACTCCATAATGTAGTCAAGGTCCTCCTGGCTTACAGGCTCGGCTGTGAATTTGCGTGCCGAGAAACGCTTCTGTGTCAGTTCAAGAAAGTTCATGTCTCAAATATTTGTTTGCCGCAAAATTAGTAAAATTCTCCAATCAGGCAATTGCTCATATTACATATAGATATGGTTATTACATAATGAGAACTTAAATGGCTTTCCTTTATGCTTTTGATAGTCACACATAATGCAGTTTTTGTCAGAGCAGTGGGTGGCACCATACAGTCCATGGCCAAACTCATGTACAATTACCGCTATAAAGTCCTTTCCTTTAACTCTATAATCAGATACTATAGATTTGTTTTTGGCTAAAGGGGTTAATCCCATTATTCCGTAATTCTCACTATTATGAATTTTAAAAGATATGTCTTTATGTGTTAATCCTATGATATAAATAGGATTGGCTGTTTCCGGTAAATCCCTTAAAAGAACATTGGCCAAATATCTATTTCTAGGTTTATAATAAGCGCTTTGTGGTAACTGCTTGTTGGGAAGAACTTTGACTGTATCAATAGTACATGCAAACACAGACTTTATGCCTTTCTTTATATCTTTACATAAAGATTTAGCCTCATGTTGCGTAAAGTTATCGTAAGGTTGCAAATAAATAGTAGCATGTGGGCAACATGGAACAGAATCGAATAAAACTTCTTCTTGTTCTAATTTATTTCCTTTATTACAACTAATAAAACACAATAATACTACAAAAAAACTCAAAATCTTCATAACTAATATTCTTAATATCTTGTATTATATTTTAAATATGAATCAAATGTTTTGTCATAATGTTTTAATTTAGCTCGTGAGGGCGCATTATTATATTTTGTTTTTAAGGGATGGCCTTTATCAGTAGATTCATAAATATAATTTTCTTCATTAACGGGCAAAACATATAAACTATCATTGGCTGAGTAGTTTTTTGCCATATAATTTAATACCTCATCTGGTAAATTCACACACCCAAAAGAGCCATTACGAGATCCTTTATTAAAAGCATCGCATCTTCCTGAAAGCATCGTATGAAGCATAGCTGCTAATTTTTTATTAGTATGAGTATTTCCTCTATTACCTTCATTGAATCGATAGGCAGGCTTCCCTTCATAACTACTCTAGGATAATGTAAAAATTCCTGCTGGCGTACTCCTTGCCTATTTTTCGTCATCATAAAAATTTTTACTTTGATCCTTGAACCATTATCAAGCAGTGGCAAAACGTGTGCCTTGATTTCATAAACTGTTGACATCTGAACTTTTTACTTATCTTATATAAGATAGGCTGCTCTGCACTTTACTTGCACATAGGAATAAACGATGAAAATAAAAAGTCGTTGATTCTAAAGTACTGCAACAGACTTGCGTATTTGGTCTAATAGGACAGAGAGTTTTTTGCTTTTCTTGGCTGTCCAATAGTTATATTGGGTTTGAAGTTCCACCCAAATATAAGCCTTAGTCCCCGTTGCAGCTTCTATCTTAAAAGCAAGTTCTGGAGTAACAGGACGTTTACCTTTTATTACTTCATTAAGTACAGAACAAGAAATGCCTATAGTTTCGGCAAACTTTCGTTGCGTAAGTCCACGTGCTTCTAATTCATCACCCAATAATTCACCGGGGTGAGTTGGCTCGAAAGGTTCTAAATCGTAAGGATTATATATATTGCTCATATCTTGCTTCTATTTATTTGCATAATGCAAAAGTAGTATGTATTTCTTGTATTCACAACGTTTGCGAACGTCTGTTTCGTTTGTAGTTTCTAATTTCGGACTAACATTTGCATTACGTTACGCCTCGGCACAATTCAAACTGCGTTTGGCTCTTCTCTCGGTTTGGTTGTAAATCATCATTTATCGAATTCTGAAGCGTGCAGCGAGACCATAAAAATAGTGCTCTCTCCCGCGCACGCGCGTCCGGCATTTTATGCCCGTAATTGCTTTTGTCTGCACTAAATGTATTAAAAGCATTGATATTCAACGAAAAATGGTGTGTAGACAAACCCGAAAGGAACCTGCACGCCGTCTGCACTGTCTGCACCGTACCTGCACTCTACTTGCACTACCTGCACTTTTGTACCGAAAACGTGCCGTGCAGGTAGTGCTGCGAAGGACAAACGGTTACGGGAGGTAGACAAATCTGTCACTCCAACCGAAAAAACTATATCCCGTTACAGACATGACGCTGTGGCAGTGCAGATATGTTGTGCAGGTAGTGCAGAGAGTGCAAGCAGTGTGCAGGTAGTGCAGACAAGAAGTGCAGGTAGTGCAGACACAGTGCAGACAAAATGACGGGTTACCTACACACTTGAAGATGCTGATAATCACGAGTTTTTGTGCGATTAGTGCAGACAAGTGCAAAAGTGACAGCAAAACGTCTGACGTGCGCGCGTGCGCGAGGGAAACGTTGTCTGCACGTCCGACGATGGCACGCTGCCATAAATGTCATTCGTGACAGAATGAAAATTTTATGACAGGCAAATAATAACTTTGGCACACTTTTGGCATAATGAATGGCGAGCGCCTGCACGACGGCTAAAAAAAACTGCGTGCGGCATTCACCCACAATAGCAATAAATCAAACAAATAACAAAACATAAGCAATTATGAACATTAAACCGTTAGCTGACCGCGTGCTTATCAAGCCCGCTCCCGCAGAAGAGAAAACTGCTGGTGGTATTATCATTCCCGACACTGCCAAGGAAAAGCCATTGCAAGGCGAAGTGCTTGCTGTTGGTAATGGCACAAAGGACGAAGAAATGGTGCTCAAGGCTGGCGACACCGTGTTGTATGGTAAATATGCCGGCACCGAGGTAGAACTCGATGGCGAAAAGTATTTGATTATGCGTCAGAGCGACGTGCTCGCTGTTCTGGCATAAGTTAACAACCAATCACAACCCATTAAAAATAAGAAGCTATCATGGCAAAAGAAATAGTATATGATGTAGATGCGCGCGAACGTCTGCGCGAAGGTGCTGATGCACTTGCTAATGCAGTAAAGGTAACCCTCGGCCCTAAAGGTCGCAATGTGGTAATCGACAAAAAGTTTGGCGCACCGCGCATTACCAAGGACGGTGTGAGCGTGGCCAAGGAAATTGAACTTGAAGACGCTTTCCAGAATGCTGGCGCACAGCTCGTTAAGAGCGTGGCCTCGAAGACTGGCGACGATGCTGGTGATGGTACCACAACGGCTACTGTGCTGACACAGGCTATCCTTACCGAGGGTATGAAGAATGTGGCTGCCGGTGCCAATCCGCTTGATGTAAAGCGTGGTATTGACAAGGCTGTGGCCAAGGTGGTTGAAAGCATCAAGGGCCAGAGCGAGCAGGTAGGCGAAAGCTACGACAAAATTGAGCAGGTGGCTACTATCTCTGCCAACAATGACCCCGAAATTGGTAAACTCATTGCTGATGGTATGCGTGCCGTAAGCGTAAACGGTGTTATCACCATCGAAGACGCCAAGGGTCGTGACACAGTGCTCAAGACGGTTGAAGGTATGCAGTTTGACCGTGGCTACCTTTCAGCTTACTTCGTTACCGACACCGAAAAGATGCAGTGCGTAATGGAGAACCCCTACATCTTGATTTACGACAAGAAGATTTCAAACATCAAGGATTTCTTGCCTATACTCGAACCCGCCGTACAGAGCGGTCGTCCTCTCTTGGTTATTGCTGAGGACGTTGACAGCGAAGCCCTTACTACATTGGTAGTTAACCGCTTGCGTACACAGCTCAAGATTTGCGCTGTGAAGGCTCCTGGTTTTGGCGACCGTCGCAAGGCTATGCTCGAGGACATTGCCGTACTTACCGGTGGTGTGGTTATCAGCGAAGACAAGGGCTTGAAGCTCGAACAGGCTACACTCGATATGCTTGGTTCTGCCGAGAAGGTGACTATCTCAAAGGAGAACACCACTATCGTGAATGGCAAGGGTGCCAAGGAAAACATCAACGAGCGCATCGGCCAAATCAAGAACGAGATTGCCAACTCAACCTCTTCATACGACAAGGAAAAACTCCAGGAACGTTTGGCCAAACTCTCAGGCGGTGTATGTGTGCTTGAGGTTGGTGCTGCCAGCGAAACTGAGCAGAAGGAAAAGAAGGACCGTTGCGATGATGCACTTTGTGCAACCCGCGCAGCCGTTGAGGAAGGTATCGTAACCGGTGGCGGTGTGGCTTACATTCGTGCCCAGAAGTGCCTCGAAGGCATGAAGGGTGACAATGCCGACGAAACTACTGGTATCAACATCATTCGTCGTGCCATTGAGGAACCGCTCCGTCAGATTTGCCGCAACGCTGGCATCGAGGGTGCTGTTATCGTGAACAAGGTGCGCGAAGGCGAAGGTTACTATGGCTACAACGCAAAGACCGAGGAGTTTGGCGACTTGCGTGCAGCTGGTGTGGTAGACCCCGCCAAGGTAACTCGTGTGGCTCTTGAAAATGCTGCTTCGGTTGCAGGCATGTTCCTCACTACTGAGTGCGTTATCTGCGACAAGAAGGAGGACAAGCCCGAAATGCCGATGGCCAACCCCGGCATGGGCGGCATGATGTAATGTATCAATCAAACTAAGTAACATACGCAGACTGCGCCCCAGCACTATGTAACGGTAGTGCGGGGGCGCAGTTTTTTTGTGTTGAGTTGTCCAAATGCGGAACCGTGTGGCCTCGTAGCTATTCACTCGATAGCCAACGGCTATCACCACGTCAAGATTGTACATCAGCAACTCGCCATGCCATTTGTCCGAAGGTGTTCGAATTTTTCTAATTGTATCGGACAATCGGACAAATGGGTCTCACCACTTTTGTCGATTTGGTCAAGATGATAGTTAATAGTAGGCACAGTAACTATCTCCGCATCAGTTTACAGTAGAATACAGGCTGCACCTCAGCATAACGTTCAAGCAAGCTTGATGCACCGCATTCTCTTTATACACAAAGGTAAAAACAATCTTTGATTAGGTAAAAATATTATTGCTTCTATATAACAAAGTTCAAATATCATCTTTGTTATTATCTCAACTTGTTTGCCATTCTGGCAAAGGGAACTGTCCGGTAAAAGTCTAAAGCACATTGTAATAATGCTTTTGCCCTTACAGGGCGCGACTGCTCCAACACGTGATACCCAGGGTGTCGCTACGCTTGCCCTGGGCTATGATCTCCATTGGGCTTTCAGCCCGCACTTACAAGGTTAAAATGGTTGTTTGTCCATTCGTAATGCTGAGGCTACGCTGAACCACAATACACTGCCTCGTTGCTAATTACGATATAATAGAAATGTATGTGCAAGTGCGGGCTGAAAGCCCAATGGAGATCATAGCCCAGGGCAAGCGAAGCGGCACCCTGGGTATCATGTGTTGGAGCAGTCGCGCCCTGTAAGGGCAAAAGCATTAAAGTCTGTCATGGACAACGTGATTGCTGTCGTATTTCATGTATGCTTTTATGTCAATAATAGTTTCTGCAGCCATGTGCAGCTAACTAAAGGGGGCTTACTTTTTGAAACAAAGTGCATGAAACTCTATTTATAAAGGGTCTAAGACGGGAAAAGTAGCGTCTTGGCGTTTTACCGGACAATGTAAAAATATTGTCTGGATAAATAGCATTACTCAGAAACGTTTCGTATTTTTGCAGTGCTAGAATCCGCCACGCTTCCCGTTGATCAGCGTACCAGGGCGGAACTTTTTGTTTTTATACCTCATTGCTTTATTGGATACGACAACAGATATGAAAAGTTTCAACGATAAGAAAAAATAATAGTATGGCTAACGAACTGTTTACCCCAATAAATAGAAAGGTGGGCGACTTGCTCACAGACGTGAAGAATGGTCGCATAGGTTTGCCCGACCTTCAACGCCCTTTTGTATGGAAAGACAATAAGGTGCGCGAGCTTTTGGACTCTATGCTTAAGGGCTATCCCATCGGCTTCGTGATGCTTTGGGAGTCGCCAGCCGATTTTGCTAACAAAAAGCAGATTGGCAACAATGACAAGGATTGGCAGGAAGCACGCGACCTCGTTATTGATGGTCAGCAACGCCTGACAGCCTTGCTTGCAGCCATTAAAGGAGTGCAGGTGAAAGATTCAAACTATAAGGAACGTTATATCAAGATTGCCTTCAACCCTATAAAGCGCGAATTTGAGGTGTGGAGCCAGGCTTACGAACGTTCTACGGAGTGGATAAGTTCTATAAGTGAAGTGTTTGCTGCCAAAGACAACAATACAGTTTCAAGATTACGCCGCAACTACATAAAGCTACTTAACGAGAAGCGAGTGAAAGATGGTTTGGACGCGTTGAACGATGACGAAGAAATGATGATAGAAGACAACATCAACGAACTTCTTAACCTCTCAGACTATGTACTGCCGACTTTGGAGATAAAAGCCATCGCCAATGAGGAAGAGGTGGCTGACATCTTCGTGCGCGTGAACTCAGGCGGCCAAAAACTTACCGAGAAGAACTTTATTGAAACGTTGTTGGCTGTATATGACAATGACTTGCATATGCGCATCAACCAGTTCTGCAAAGATTCACGCATACCAAAGGACGGTACATCATACAACCATATTATAGAGGTAGACCCTGTGCATATCATTCGCACAACAGTCGGCTTGGCTTTCAAACGTGCAAGATTGAGATATGCTTATATGCTATTGAGAGGCAAAGACTTGAACACGCGCAAATCATCTGTAGAAACGCAGCAAGAGAACCTCGAAAAGTTTCGTAATGCTCTTGGAATCGTTATGAATCTCAATCATTGGCATGCCTTTATGAACATTGAGGCAGAAGCAGGCTATTTGAAGAGTTCTTTGATTTCTTCCGACAATGCTGTGATATTCTCTTATATGCTTTATCTTATTGGCAAGACAGAATACAAGGTGCAGCCTGTAGAACTCAAACGCATTATGCAGAAATGGGTGTTCATGGCAAATATCCGTGGTTTCTATACAGACTCTCCAGAGTCTACTGTTGAGCGACAATTGGCAGATTTGCGTGCCGTAAAAACAGCTGATGAATTTGTAGCCTATCTTGATGCTGAGATAAAGAATCAGTTTACCGAAGATTATTTTAGCGTCACATTGCTAAACAATTTGGTGACATCTTCCACTACGTCGCCTATATGGTATGGCTATGTGGCTGCGCTTAATGTGTTGAACTACCCTATGCTATTCAGCACCACACCCACATCAAAGTATTTTGTCGTGGGTGCCCATGGTACAAAATCGTCAATAGACATACACCATATTTTCCCAAAGCACTATCTAACTCTTCAGGGATATGAGGAGGACAGAGACCGCAATCAGATAGCAAACTATACTTATTTGGACTACTCAACGAATATCGACATATCGGACAATCCGCCAGTTGACTACGTTGAAGCGTATCGCAAACGCCTTGGCGAAGATGGTTACAAAACTGCCTGTGCGCAGAATGCTCTACCCGAGAATTTTGAGATGTTAAATTATCCCGACTTTTTGGTAGAACGCCGGAAACTAATGGCACAGCTTATCCGCAAGGCATACAACAAGCTATCTGAATAAAAATATACGGACTTATCACGTTTCTTTATATTGCTCAACGATGAGACAAAGAACTTGTAAATCAGCTTAATTGAAAGGATTTTGGTGAAAATGTTTTTTGTGCGCTTCAAGAATAATCCTAATCCATACACATATGGCGCAGGCTATGTTGCTCGGGCAGCCTTCCCGAATGGGTGGATGTTGCAGACAGCAATATGTCTACTGATGGCATACAAGAGACAGACGTTAGTACATTTCACCATACAAAGTAAAACAAATAGAAACTCATTGTTTAATGTCGGCATTACACATATTCAATCCATCGCACGATGAGGCTTTGGCGGCAAATTCGCCTCACTATTATCCCTCGGGCATAGCCCGCAAACTGGCGGCAGAATGGGGTACGTTGCCTGCAGTGTGGGCCGCTGCGGGCGATGTCGTTTGGTTGCCCGACGAGGCGGCTTTGCCCGCCGATGTGCCGCCGTTGTGGCGTGACAAGGTGCGCTTTGTGCATCGTGGCGATATGAATGCCACCTTTTGGCAGAGTATAGACCGCATAGAGCCTTGGGGTTGGGACCGATTGGTCTGCCAGCAGTTGCGCAAGGCTGGCGCTCCCGACAGTTTGCTGCCCACCGAGGTAGAGCTTGATGCTTACCGCGCCCTCAGCAGCCGGCGCACCACCACCGCAGTGCTGCCCTTGTTGCGCAAGGCATTGAGCGACAGGGGAGTGCCCACTGTGGGCGGCTCGTATGTGGCAGAGTGTATGGACGACTTTGAACTGTTGGCGGACCAGTGTGCGGCGGCAGAGCATGCCACGGGCAAGGTGGTGGCCAAGAGTTTGTGGTCGTGCAGTGGCCGTGGGGTGTTTGTGATAGATGGTCCGATGTCGGCCTCTACTTCGGGGCGCGTCAAGCGTTTGCTGCGCGAACAGGGTGGCATAGAAGTGGAGCCGCACTATGGTGGCGTGTTGAACTTTGCACTTGAGTTTGATGCCGTCCACAACGGCAGTGTGCGCTATGCCGGTCTTTCGTTGTTCGACACCACCGAGACGGGGGGCTATACGGGCAACACCCTTGCTCCACAAGCTGCGCTCG
>OKSZ01001111.1_pt1 | contig 9874 bp, 8 predicted proteins | sample 1606081 | NCBI WGS metagenome assembly OKSZ01 (sample SAMEA3879504, study PRJEB24766) | human gut metagenome | biome: human-associated habitat; feature: feces | place: USA | collected 1985/1987 | reverse complement strand
AAGTGAAAAGCCAGTCGATAGCCAATGGAACCATCGTAAAGAAGGGACAAACGGTGACGCTGACGCTAAAGTAAAAATTAAAGATTAAAAATTAAATAGAGTGATGTTATTAAAGGAGTTACTGAAAGCGATCCAAACGGTAGAGGTAGCCGGAGATTCAGACATAGAAATCACCGGAGTCAATATTGACTCCCGTCTAGTGGAAGCCGGCCAACTGTTCATGGCAATGCGCGGCACGCAAGCGGACGGCCATGCCTACATACCTGCTGCCATAGCGAAAGGAGCGACTGCTATCCTCTGCGAGGATATGCCGGAAGAACCTGTTGCGGGGATCACTTATATACAAGTCAAAGACAGTGAAGATGCAGTAGGAAAGATTGCAACGACATTCTACGGTAATCCGACTTCACAATTCGAACTGGTCGGTGTGACGGGAACAAATGGCAAGACAACCATCGCCACCTTATTATATAATACATTCCGCTATTTCGGATATAAAGTAGGACTTATCTCTACAGTCTGCAATTATATCGATGACGAGCCGATTCCAACGGAGCACACCACACCTGACCCTATCACGCTGAACCGTTTATTGGGACGGATGGCAGACGAAGGATGTAAATACGCCTTTATGGAAGTCAGTTCCCATTCGATCGCACAGAAGCGTATCAGCGGATTAAAATTCGCCGGAGGTATCTTCACCAATCTCACCCGTGACCATCTGGACTATCATAAGACAGTAGAGAATTATCTGAAAGCTAAGAAAAAGTTCTTCGATGACCTGCCGAAGAATGCGTTCAGTCTGACCAATCTCGATGACAAGAACGGACTGGTAATGACGCAAAACACACGTTCCAAAGTCTATACTTATTCGCTGAGAAGTCTCAGTGACTTCAAAGGACGGGTGTTGGAATCCCATTTTGAAGGAATGCTACTTGATTTCAACAATCACGAGTTGGCAGTTCAGTTTATCGGCAAGTTCAACGCTTCCAACTTATTAGCGGTATTCGGTGCCGCTGTCCTGCTCGGAAAAAAAGAAGAAGATGTGTTGGTTGCCCTTAGCACACTGCATCCGGTTGCAGGACGTTTCGACGCTGTGCGTTCAAAAGACGGAGTTACCGCAATTGTCGACTACGCCCATACTCCGGACGCCCTTACTAATGTGCTGAATGCCATACATGGGGTATTGGAAGGGAAAGGAAAAGTAATCACCGTAGTAGGTGCGGGTGGCAACCGTGACAAAGGCAAGCGCCCCATCATGGCAAAGGAAGCCGCCAAAGCCAGCGACCGTGTTATCATCACTTCGGACAATCCACGTTTTGAAGAGCCGCAAGACATCATCAACGATATGTTGGCCGGACTGGATGCAGAAGACATGAGAAAAACATTAAGCATCGCCGACCGCAAGGAAGCCATCCGTACGGCCTGTATGCTGGCTGAGAAAGGAGACGTAATACTCATTGCCGGAAAAGGGCACGAGAATTACCAAGAGATAAAAGGAGTAAAACATCACTTCGATGACAAAGAAGAAGTGAAGAGAATGTTGAACGATTAGACACCAACCACTGAAGAAATGTTATATTATTTGTTTGAATGGCTGCATAAGCTCAATTTTCCCGGAGCGGGAATGTTTGGATATACCTCATTCCGTGCACTGATGGCAGTTATCCTCGCCCTACTTATTTCGAGTATCTGGGGAGATAAGTTTATCAACCTGCTCAAGAAGAAACAAATCACGGAGACACAACGGGATGCGAAAATCGACCCGTTCGGCGTCAACAAAGTAGGCGTACCAAGTATGGGAGGCGTCATCATCATTACCGCCATCCTGATTCCTTGCCTGCTTTTAGGCAAGTTGCATAATATATATATGATACTTATGTTGATCACCACCGTATGGCTGGGATCACTCGGTTTTGCCGACGACTACATCAAGATTTTCAAGAAAGATAAAGAAGGACTGCATGGCAAGTTCAAGATCATCGGGCAAGTAGGTCTGGGACTGATTGTCGGACTTACTTTATATTTAAGTCCGGACGTGGTCATTCGCGAAAACATCGAGATACACAATCCGGGACAGGAGATGGAAGTGGTACACGGAACAAATGACTTGAAATCTACCCAGACAACCATTCCTTTCTTTAAGAGCAACAACCTTGACTATGCAGATCTGGTAGCTTTCATGGGCGATCACGCACAAACGGCCGGATGGGTACTGTTCGTTATCATCACCATCTTTGTCGTTACCGCCGTATCCAACGGAGCCAACCTGAATGACGGCATGGACGGAATGGCGGCGGGCAACTCCGCCATCATCGGAGCTACGCTAGGGATATTGGCTTACGTATCATCACACATTGAGTTTGCCGGCTATCTGAACATTATGTACATTCCGGGATCGGAAGAACTCGTAATTTACATCTGCGCCTTTATCGGTGCATTGATCGGCTTCCTCTGGTACAATGCCTATCCGGCACAAGTATTCATGGGAGATACCGGCAGTCTGACGATTGGCGGAATCATTGCCGTATTCGCCATCATCATCCATAAAGAATTGCTGATACCGATTCTCTGCGGTGTATTCCTCGTAGAAAATCTGTCGGTCATTCTCCAACGGGCTTACTATAAAGCCGGAAAACGAAAAGGAGTGAAACAACGGCTGTTCAAACGGACGCCGATTCACGATCATTTCCGCACTTCCATGAGTTTGATAGAACCGGGATGTACGGTGAAGTTCACCAAGCCCGACCAACTGTTCCACGAATCAAAAATTACTGTCCGTTTTTGGATTGTGACCATCGTGCTGGCAGCCATAACGATTATAACGCTGAAAATAAGGTAAACGCTGAAGATAACTGAGGCGTGAATTAACAATAAAGAATCAGAGAGTATTAACCCGATTATTAACTTTTAAAGGATGTGCACAACTAATAGGCAATTCAGCATATTGGAGACAAGAGCACATTAGTGTAAATGAAAAGAATAGTAATTTTAGGAGCTGGCGAAAGCGGCGCAGGTGCAGCCGTACTCGCTAAAGTCAAAGGATTTGAGACGTTTGTTTCGGACATGTCCGCCATCAAGGACAAATATAAGGAACTTCTCGACAGCCACCACATTGACTGGGAAGAAGGCCGCCATACCGAAGAACTCATTCTGAATGCCGACGAAGTAATCAAAAGTCCGGGTATTCCGAATGACGCTCCCCTCATTCTGAAACTGAAAGCTCAAGGAACGCCGGTTATATCAGAGATTGAGTTTGCCGGACGTTACACGAACGCCAAAATGATCTGTATCACCGGTTCGAACGGGAAGACGACTACGACTTCCCTCATCTACCATATTTTCAAGAGTGCAGGTCTGAATGTAGGTTTGGCAGGCAATATCGGCAAGAGCCTGGCTTTGCAGGTAGCCGAAGACCACCATGACTATTATATTATCGAACTGAGTTCTTTCCAGTTGGATAATATGTATAACTTCCGTGCGAATATAGCCGTATTGATGAATATTACTCCGGACCATCTGGACCGCTACGATCATTGTATGCAGAATTACATCGATGCCAAATTCCGTATCACCCAGAATCAAACTCCGGACGACGCTTTTATCTTCTGGAACGACGACCCTATCATTAAACGCGAATTGGCAAAGCATGGTCTGAAAGCACACCTCTACCCTTTCGCAGCCGTAAAGGAAGACGGAGCGATTGCATACGTAGAAGATCACGAAGTGAAAATCAACGAGCCGATTGCTTTCAATATGGAACAGGAGGAATTGGCTTTGACAGGCCAGCATAACCTGTACAATTCTTTGGCAGCCGGTATCTCAGCCAATCTGGCAGGTATCACCAAAGAGAACATACGCAAGGCCCTCTCCGACTTCAAGGGCGTGGAACACCGGTTGGAGAAAGTGGCACGTGTCCGTGGAATTGATTTCATCAACGACTCCAAAGCGACGAACGTCAATTCGTGTTGGTATGCCCTGCAAAGCATGACTACCAAAACAGTATTGATTCTCGGTGGAAAAGATAAAGGAAACGACTATACGGAAATTGAAGACCTGGTACGCGAAAAGTGCTCGGCTCTTGTATATATGGGACTTCACAACGAGAAACTGCATGATTTCTTCGACCGTTTCGGTTTGCCCGTAGCAGACGTGCAAACCGGCATGAAAGACGCCGTAGAAGCCGCCTATAAATTGGCGAAGAAAGGTGAAACCGTATTATTGAGTCCTTGCTGCGCTTCTTTCGACCTCTTCAAGAGTTACGAGGATCGTGGCGAGCAATTTAAAGAATGCGTCCGTGCCCTTTAATTTTTAATTTATAATTTTTAATTTCTGCAAGATTGGATTTATTAAAGAACATATTCAAAGGCGACAAGGTAATCTGGATTATTTTCCTTTGTCTCTGCCTCATCTCGATAATCGAGGTGTTCTCGGCAGCGTCGACACTGACCTATAAAAGTGGCGACCATTGGGGACCGATTACACAGCACTCTGTTATTCTGATGGTGGGTGCAGTAGTAGTGGTAATTCTACACAACATACCCTACAAATGGTTTCAGGTATTTCCGGTCTTCCTGTATCCGATTTCTCTGGTACTGTTGGCATTTGTCACCCTGATGGGTATCATTACAGGCGACCGTGTCAACGGAGCTGCGCGTTGGATGACCTTTATGGGATTACAGTTCCAACCGTCGGAGTTGGCAAAAATGGCGGTTATCATTGCCGTCTCATTTATCTTGTCCAAGAAACAGGACGAATACGGAGCCAACCCGAAAGCCTTCAAATACATTATGATTCTTACCGGACTGGTCTTTCTGCTTATTGCACCGGAAAACCTTTCAACAGCCATGCTGCTATTCGGAGTTGTATGTATGATGATGTTCATCGGGCGGGTATCTTCCAAGAAACTGTTCGGTATGCTGGGGCTAATGGCACTTGTAGGCATAGTGGCTGTGGGAATACTAATGGCCATTCCCGGAAAGACACTGCACAATACACCGGGACTTCACCGTTTCGAGACCTGGCAGAACCGTGTTTCCGGCTTCTTCGAAAATAAAGAGGTACCTGCCGCCAAGTTCGATATTGATAAAGACGCACAGATAGCACACGCCCGAATCGCCATTGCTACCAGCAATGTAGTCGGCAAAGGTCCGGGCAACTCAATACAACGCGATTTCCTCAGTCAAGCCTTCTCCGACTTTATCTTCGCCATTGTGATCGAAGAGATGGGATTGATAGGGGGGATATTCGTGGTATTCCTCTATCTATGCTTGCTGATGCGGGCCGGACGAATCGCCCAGAAATGCGAAAGGACTTTTCCCGCCTTCCTTGTGATGGGGATTGCCTTGTTGTTGGTATCGCAGGCAATACTGAACATGATGGTTGCCGTCGGACTATTCCCCGTCACAGGACAACCGCTACCTCTAGTCAGCAAAGGAGGAACAAGTACATTGATTAATTGTGCTTACATCGGAATGATATTAAGCGTCAGCCGATATACCGCTCATCTGGAAGAACAGAAAGCGCACGATGCGCAGATTCAGTTGCAGATCGCGACAGATGCGGCCGCCAATTCGGAAGCTCAGACTGCTGCCGAGCCAACTGCACAGATTTTGAACAGCGATGCAAAATTCGAGGATGAGAGTGACAAGCGATGAACGGTCAGTAGCACGAAACGGCCAACTGAACGAAACGGATAGGAGAAAAGAACTATGATGGAAAAAGAACTTAGAATTATTATTAGCGGTGGAGGTACGGGAGGGCACATCTTTCCCGCCGTCTCTATTGCAAACGCGATAATAGAGTTACGCCCTGACGCCAAAATCCTCTTTGTAGGAGCGGAAGGTCGTATGGAAATGCAACGGGTTCCCGATGCGGGCTATCAAATCATCGGTCTTCCGATAGCCGGTTTCGACCGCAAGCATTTATGGAAGAATGTATCGGTAATCATCAAACTGATACGCAGCCAATGGAAGGCGCGCAGTATCATCAAGAACTTCCGTCCGCAAGTAGCGGTAGGCGTAGGCGGTTACGCCAGTGGTCCCACGTTGAAGACCGCTGGAATGATGGGAGTGCCTACCTTGATACAGGAGCAGAACTCGTATGCCGGAGTCACCAATAAACTATTGGCACAGAAAGCCCGGAGAATCTGTGTAGCTTATGACGGTATGGAGAAATTCTTCCCTGCCGATAAGATTATCATGACGGGAAATCCGGTACGTCAGAACCTGACAAAAGATATGCCGTCCAAAGAGGACGCACTACGTTCTTTCCATCTGCAACCGGACAAAAAAACGATTCTTATCGTAGGTGGCAGCTTGGGAGCGCGCACCATCAATAACACGCTGACTGCCGGATTAGCGACAATCAAAGAAAACGGAAACATACAATTTATCTGGCAAACCGGTAAATTTTACTATCCGCAAGTGACAGAAGCTGTGAAAGCGGCAGGCGCACTTCCCAATCTATATGTAACGGATTTTATCAAAGATATGGCTGCTGCCTATTCAGCGGCCGACCTTGTTATCTCCCGTGCAGGAGCAGGCTCCATCTCTGAATTCTGCCTATTGCATAAACCTGTCATTCTGGTACCTTCCCCCAATGTGGCCGAAGACCATCAGACAAAGAATGCCCTAGCACTGGTAGACAAACAGGCAGCCATCTACGTCAAAGACAGCGAAGCGGAAAAGACATTGGTAGATGTTGCTTTAACCACCGTCAATGATGAGCGGAGATTAAAAGAATTAAGCGAGAATATAGCCAAGCTGGCTTTACCCGATTCTGCGAAAATCATCGCGCAGGAAGTGATAAAACTGGCGGAAGCAAAGAACTAATCGATTCATACAAATACTAAAGATAGAAGAAATGAATATCGAAACTATAAAATCAGTTTATTTCGTAGGTGCCGGCGGTATCGGTATGAGTGCCCTTGTACGCTACTTCCTCTTCAAAGGCAAGGTAGTAGCCGGATATGACCGTACTCCCACTCCATTGACTGAAGCTCTGATTGCCGAAGGCGCGCAGATACATTACGAAGAAAATGTGGATTTGATTCCGGAAGCTTGTAAAGACAAAGAAAGTACGCTCGTCGTATTCACCCCCGCCGTCCCACAGGAACACGAAGAACTGGTTTACTTCCGCAACAACGGATTCGAGATACAAAAACGCGCTCAAGTATTGGGAACGATTACACATTCGAGCAAAGGCTTGTGTGTAGCCGGTACTCATGGAAAGACCACTACATCCACCATGACGGCACATCTGCTCCATCAGTCACACGTAGAATGTACCGCCTTTCTCGGAGGAATCTCGAAAAATTACGGAACAAACCTCTTGCTTTCACAGAAAAGCCCTTACACGGTAATCGAAGCCGACGAATTCGACCGTTCCTTCCATTGGCTGTCCCCGTTTATGTCTGTCATTACAGCTACCGATCCGGATCACTTGGATATTTACGGAACAGAAGCAGCTTATCTGGAAAGTTTCGAACATTACACAACCCTCATCCAGCCGGGCGGCGCATTGATCATCCGCAAAGGCATCTCACTACAGCCCAAAGTGCAACCCGGTGTACGCGTTTACACCTATTCACGTGACGAGGGCGACTTCCATGCAGAGAATATCCGCATCGGAAACGGAGAGATATTTATAGACTTTGTGGCGCCGGATACCCGTATCAATGATATCCAACTCGGAGTGCCCGTGAGTATCAACATAGAAAATGGCGTAGCCGCTATGGCATTGGCACACCTGAACGGAGTAACCGATGAAGAGATTAAAAGAGGCATGGCTAGTTTTCGGGGAGTAGACCGCCGGTTCGACTTTAAGATCAAGAACGACCGGATAGTCTTCCTGAGCGACTATGCCCATCACCCTTCAGAAATCAAGCAGAGTGTACTGTCGATGCGGGAGCTTTACAAAGACAAGAAAATCACAGCTATCTTCCAGCCACACCTTTATACCCGTACGCGCGATTTCTATCAAGACTTTGCCGACAGCCTGTCGCTGCTTGACGAAGTGATTCTGGTAGATATCTATCCGGCACGCGAAGCCCCGATTCCGGGAGTTACCAGTCGGCTGATTTACGACAATCTCCGTCCCGGTATCGAAAAAAGTATGTGCAAAAAGGAAGATATACTGAACATTCTGAAAGATAAAAACATTGAAGTATTAATCACTTTGGGGGCTGGAGACATTGACAACTATGTCCCTGAAATAAAGGAACTATTAGAAACAAAAAATTAAGAATGAATAATGAATAATGAACAATGAAATTAATTTATTTTCCAGCATCATCGCTCCTAAATCATCATTCATAAATCATACAACTCAAAACCGTGTCATAAATTCAATCACTAACTTATCCTGTTCGGACGGATCGGGTATTCCTCCACTTTTATAAAAATACTTTTCGTAGTTCAAGCGTATATCGGCTATAAAAGATTTGGAGAAGCTGAAAGTCAAACCGCCTGTCACACGATGGCGTGCATAATCGGTTATGGCCAACTTATTCGGTTCCGTTTCAGACGTTGTTATTCCATCACTATGATCCGTCATCATATCATAACGTGCCAGAAAAGACATCTTATGAAAAAAGCGGCGAAGCGGAATATCATAAATAGCGAAACTATTGACAGAATGCATATTCTTAAAAGCGTCATGTCCATACGTCTTATACAAATATTCCGCTTCTATATGGAATTTATCAGTTTCATAATAAATTCCGGCATCGTACATATTGACGCGTACCTCGGCAGGTTTCATCATTTGGGTACTCAGCGTAAGATTCCATCCCTTCGCAAACCAAAGTTGCCCTTTCAAAGAATAATTCAATGTTTTATGCCATTCCTTCTGTTCTGTCAGTCCGGAGCCATTGAACAACCCGCCTTCAAGGATAAACGGCAAAGATGCATCTTTGCGTGTATAAGCCAGAGTGGCCCCGACATCACGTACATCACCAACCTGTTTTCCAATAAACGAACGGTTAGCGAAAAAGCGTACATGCGGCGAACGGTGCGCATCAATCGTAAAAGGAACCCTCATCTGTCCGATTGTAAAGTTGACATGCTTTATTGGGAAAATACGAGTATAAGCATCCAGCATACGGATTTTTCCCTGATCGGACAGATCTATTTCCGCTTTATAAGCCACGATCGGAAGCACATTGCCTGTCAAGCTGAAACGGGCATTCCGTACTTGAAAACGACTTTCGTCAGTTGCCGTCTGATATTCGTATTTTGCACGGATCGTTCCATGGATTGCCGGTAAATAGTCGTGCAATTCCATCTTCTCCTTATCCAGTTTTTTCCCATCTACCACTTCTTCGTTTACTTGTGCCAAAGCTGTTGTCGTCAGCAGTAATCCTGCCCCAATCGTAACCAATATTTTCATCAGGTTTATAACTTAATATTTTGGTGCAAAAGTAACGATGCCCCCATACACCCTTATGACAAACAGGTTACAAATGTATTACACATTACAAATAGATTACGAAGTACAATAACAGTTCCATCAGACAACAACCAACAGTATTGACAAATATATCATAAAAAAAGCGCCCCTCACAGGACGCTTCCATTCATCTTACTCGGCTACCATTATTTTCGCAACCCGATTATCCGCCTTAACCAGATAAACGCCATTCGGAAGTACTACACGACAATTTTTCTGATGATTCGCCTGGAACAACTGCTTTCCTTCCAGATCAAAAACAGCTACACTTTCACAACTATCCGACAGAAAGAGGTGGCCTTTCCGATAATAAACAAAATTTTCCGTAGTCACATCTCCAATACCGGTAGCATTCAGTACGGTCAGAGTCCCATCTCCTTCGAAATAACCGGGGTGAGTGCCGACACTATACGTTCCGGGCACT
>OKSZ01001106.1_pt1 | contig 9913 bp, 10 predicted proteins | sample 1606081 | NCBI WGS metagenome assembly OKSZ01 (sample SAMEA3879504, study PRJEB24766) | human gut metagenome | biome: human-associated habitat; feature: feces | place: USA | collected 1985/1987 | reverse complement strand
GTGGGTTAAAGATGCTTTGATGGAAGCTTATTCGCGTAAAATAAAAGGAGATGATAAGGCTGATTTGTCAATGGAAGATTTTGAAGTCGTTATTAAGCGAATGGTACCGATGGCTAAAATGCGGTTGGAAGACTTCAAAGAATTAAGAGATTGGGCTAATGAAAATGCCATAAGTGCCTCGGTTTCAGAGACATCTCAAAGTATTTCAAGCAATGGTCTCGGCGGTAGAAAAATTGATTTATTATAAAGGAGATAGATTATGAAAAAATTTTTGATAGTATTTGTATGTGTTTTTATGCCAGTTATAGCAAGTGCCAATTGCTATAACATTAAAGATAACGATGCTAAAAATAATTGTTTGGCCATGGAACAAAGAAAGGAGTCATATTGCCACAACATAAAAAACAATGATGATAAGAATTATTGTTTGGCAAAGATGAAAAATAAGCAAAGCTATTGTCATAATATTAAAAATCAAGATAAGAAAAACGAATGTCTGACATTTGTTAGATAGTAGAGACTTTTATGAGAAACATCATATTTCATGAGATTCATTTTAAGGAGCTATCAACAAATACGATAAAAAAGCTAAACTATGATGAAATTATGTTTTTGGCATTAGCAGAGCCCGGGGCAATGGGATATTCTAATAGTATTTTTTTGTTAGCAAAACACAAGAAAGACATTGGAGCCTATTTTATTGATTTATCGGTATCTAATATGTATGAAAAAATAAAGAGTATATTTCCGATTTTAGATGAATATTATTTGCATATACACCTAAAGGATGACCTTAAAATACTTCATGATTGGGTCCTTATCAATATGGGAGTTGGAAATAAGCTATTTGTACGTAGAGAATTATTTGATGAATTTAAAATTAGAGTAACAACACTTGCTGTTCCATATGTATATAAAATGTGGAGCAAAACGGCATATAATATATTGAAAGGAAACTAAAATGAGGAAACTTTTCATATTAACAGTAGTATTAGTATTAACTAGTTGTTGCATTATAAACTATATAGATAAACGAGAATATCAATGCCTAGCTAATGAAAATATTTGTAAAAATAGTGTAATAGAACTTCAAAATGCGGTGAAGAACTTTCGTGCGAAAGGTGGCTGTTTTATTGTTATGGATACGGACAATCATCAAATTTTAATGGCTTCTTCTGTTAATCATAATTACCAAACAGAATATAAATATTGGTCAAACAATATCCTAAAAATACTAAATAAGAAAGAAAAACAGACGCCAATGACCTTTTTAACAAACTATGTAGATTTAGTTAAAAATAGTGATACCCAAACATTATCAATACTTAAAAATAATATTCTTAAGGGGAGCGCCAAAAATGCAAATATTGATGGTGCTAATGTTTACGGCTTAACAGCAACGGATGCTAAACAGGCACATTCAGATTGTGATGAAGTAAATACAACATTTTTAGGGAACTTTATGCATGATGGTCAATCTTATGCTATCTTAGTTTTGCTAGATTCTCCTCAAAAGCTGAAATCTACATTTGGATTTAACACGTCAGGTTGGAATGCAACAAAGTTGGCAGGCAATATTATAAAGATAATTATGACTGGAAAAAATGATCAGTAAAAAGAAGTAAGATCGCTTTATGACAAATGGGCCGATATTGCTTTTCGAATTTTACAAAATAAGTATTAAGGAAATAGAACAATGAAATACGATATTCTGTGTGATGAAAGTATTGATGGATTGATTGAAAAAGTCAATTCCTATCTTAAAAAAGGTTGGAAATGCCAAGGCGGAATAGGGATATTAACCGAGGGTGAATGTTACAAAGTGTTTTATCAAGCAATGATACTATCAAACTAAACAATCTTTTATTTTTCTAATATCTATGCAAAACAATCAATTATCATAAAAATATCAAAGAATGATATTCTTTAACATTTTTGCTTTCTTATGAAAATCTTTAATATTTGTCTTTTATAGTTTCTAAATATTATGGAAATCAGAGAAGGCCGAAACCAATGACACATTTTTATCATTCAAAAAATTTATTTCTGGATAAAACAGAAGAAAGTATGGTGCTAAACGGCCGTGAAACAGAATATATCAGGTTTGATTATGACTATGATGAAGAGATTCTGCCTCATTTAATTAATACATTTACCAATCGTAGAGTTAGAGCTACAAGAAAATTAGAAAACATCAGGCTTTTCAATAGAAAATCCATAATAGGTATGGTACTGCGTGATTTTGAGTTTATGGATGAAAAATCCTTAAATGAATTATCCGATATTACAATGAATTCAGATATAGGTTTGCTTATATTTATAAATTGTCGGTTCGGTGGAACTGTTATAGATATCCCTACATCCGGAGTAGGATTCTATAATTGTGTTTTTGAAGAACGTATCGTTTTTAGCGTCCGCGTTGAAGATGGTCTTCATGTTGCCGAGTTTGATAATTGCACTTTTAATGCAATGTGCCAGTTAGGAAGCTTTACTCAAAACCATTCACTATCATTCACAAATTGTCTGTTTAATGAAAATGGCACATTCAAAGCAACAGATTATCGTTGTTTGAACCAAGAAATATTTGACAGTATGGAAATTAGGAATTGCATATTCAAAGGAGATGTTGATTTTGAAAAAGCAAAAATTCCAGATGGGGCTGTTTTTCAATATCTGACATTTTACAGGGAAGTAAATTTTAAGGATACCCAAATGGGAAAAAACATTCTTTGGCAAAATCTATGTTTTGCACCATTTGTAAATAAGGTATCTAAAGATGGTTTTAAAAGTTTTATAAAGGCATTAGCAGATAACAATTATAAAAAGGAAGCCAAATATTTTGAGGCTAATTATGGCGATAGTGCAATTAAGAAAGTCGATAAAGATGAATACGATATAGCTGTAGATTCGGGGTGGTTGAATATTAAACAAGCAGCTTTGTTCTTGGGTGTTAAATATAGTTCTTTATTGGATATGCGCAAAGATGATAAAATTTTAGGTGCTCAACGTATTCCTTATATTGGCGAAGGTAAAAACAGTCGCTATTATGTTCCGCTTCTAAAAGCTTACAAAAATAAGGATATGAAAAAAGTTAAAGAACTTGAATTAGAAATGCGTCAAATGGAACAAAACATATAAGAAAAGAATCAAATTTTTCCGATTCTATGTCAAAAAAAGCCTTTTTTAACTAAATAAAGGCTTTTTTAGCTAATTTTTAAAAATAAAAATACCTCGCTTGACCTACATACACCTATTTATACCTATTTAAAAACATTTTTCAAGAAAATCGTTGAAAAACAAAGCATTGACTTTCTTTATATTCAATCGCCATACTAACCTCATCAAAGCAATGGTGCTTTGGAGAATAATTTAACGAAAGGAAATAAAAATGAATTTTTTATACTGCATAATCAATTCTTTTTGGCAGGGATATAAAGCCAAAAAAGAATATAACCATTTAGAAAATCTCATCAGAGCGGCTCGCTTTGCCTATTAAAATAAGCAACAAATAAAATCAATAAAATAACCAATTTAACCCCAATGGCTCGCTGGGACACCAAAGTGCCATAGAAAATTATTATGCTCTTTTTTAATTAACAATCAAATTTTGAAAGGAAAAATAAATGACTGAAAATAATGAAAACAATCTTGATACAGAGCACAAAAAAACTGAATCGTGCAATACTTGCCCATATCAGGATTCTTATTTCATAGAGAAAGATGAAAATGATGATATAAATGCCAGCTGTATGTCAGCGTATTTCGGAATTATGACCGACATTAGAAATATGAAAAATAACTTTTCACCGGAGCAAATTTATCTGATTGTTCCGAGATTTGAACGCAAAAAGGATAATTTTGCACTTCCACAATTTGTCATCAACACCTATGATGGCATAAAAAATCATTACCAAGCCGAAATAAAGAAAAGCTTATACAATAAGCTGCTGCTGATATTGGCAAAATGCACATTGTCCCACACATTACTTCCTCTGGCAATTGCAATTAGAAAAAAGACTATGGCTCTATTTGTAATGAATAGAGAACAGTACGAAATGATTTGGGAACTTTTTCTACAAGATAAAACCTATAAATTAGAACGTATAGATGTTCCGGAAGGTACGCTAGTTACTGATGATAACATTTTGATGAGTGATTTGCTCCAAAATGACCAGCCAACCTTCACATCTGAAAACTAATATTTTGAAAGGAAACAAAAATGAAAGAATTTTTAGGAAAATACAAAGCTCAAAAAATTGAGACCTCTGCCGATGAAGGCAAACTGACCTTGGAAACAGCGAAAAAGCGGATTTTGAACCTCTTGGTAGAGAATATCCAAAACTTCAAAAATGATAGTTGGTGTATCGCTAATCGTATGAATAAGCTGATGATTGATACCGAAAATAATACAATTTTCAGCTTGCGCTTAGGTGGCAAGAAGATAGTTCGCTACTCGCTTGATTTACTGGATGTCATGCAAAAAATGCAGTTTCTTGCAGATTTTCACACGAGTGTGTCTAATGGTGAGTTTGACGAGGATATTGTCAATTTCTTGGCCAAAGAGGTGGATGTAGCCAATCAGCGTAAAAAGGAAGCGAATGAACGCAGACGACTGAAAAAGCAAGAAGAACGGGAAAGAAAAGCCGAAATGGCTCGCCAAAAAACGCTTGCCGCAGCAGAACCTTTGCTCAATCGTGAATTGATACCAAACATTTCACTTTATGAGCAACTCTAACCCTCAAGCATTATGTCAGAGGGGTAAATTCCCCTCTGATGTAAAATCATGCAAAAACAAAATATTACGCAGTTTTTTTGCTTGAGTTTAGGTAAAGGAATAAGATAAGATGACAACAAGATTAAAAGAAATATTGCAAAAGATTGCCCCAAAGCCGTTATCGGATATGGAACTAGAAGCCGCCACGCGCAATCTGATAGGTTTTGCCAAATGTTTACTTGCAATGAAACAGGAGATTTTAAGAAATGAAAACAGTCATACTAACTCGTGTATCAACCAAGATGCAGGAAGAGGGTTTGAGCCTGACAGCCCAGAGCAATAGGCTCTTTGACTATGCCGAGCGTAAAGGTTTAGAGGTTATCAAAACCTTTGAAATCATCGAAAGCTCCACCCATGGTGAACGCAAACAGTTTATGGAAATGATAAACTTTTGCAAACGTCAGCACGAAACAATCGCCATCGTTGCCGATACTGTGGATAGGGTGCAGCGCTCATTTAAAGAAAGTGTGCTTCTTGATGATTTGATGAAACAAAACAAGATTGAGCTGCACTTTTACCGCGAAGGGATGGTTTTAAACAGTAAATCCCCTTCAACAGACATTATGCGTTGGGATTTTTCGGTGATGGGAGCGAAAGCTTATGTTCTGCAACTTGCCGAAAATATCCGCCGTTCTAATGAGCAAAAGAACAAAAATGGCGAAATTACAGGGCAAGCTCCTCTGGGCTATGAAAATTATATAAATGAAAAAGGAAAAAAGTTTATCAGACCCAAAGAACCGGATGCCACCATCATCAAAAAATTATTTGAAATGTATTCACTGGGAAATACCGGCGTTGGAGAGCTGATGCACTATGCAAATATGATGGGATTAAAAAGCCGTAAAGGAACTCCTGTTTCTACCAATACGATGTATTATATGTTGGACAATCCTTTCTATTATGGTGAAATGCGAACATTTAGAGGGGTAATGCCGCATGTTTATACCCCGATAATTACAAAAGATTTATGGGATTTGTGTCAGCAACAGAAAACATTGAGAGCAGGACTTATTGACAAATACTCCCCGAAACCATTTCTGTTTAAAGGAATGGTAACTTGTGGAATAACGAACAGAACCTGTCCTTGTGAATTAAAAAAGGATGTGTTTTCTTATGTCGTCTGCTGGAAAGATGACCATACAAGGATTTATACAAGAGAGGAAGAGCTTGAAAAGCACATCAGTTCTGTTCTAAACCATATAAAACTCCCCGACAATGTGGTAATCGAACTCCAAAAAGAACTGAAAGCTTCAAAATCATCAGAACGCAAGTTCTATGCTCGAGAGATTAAAAAACTCCGTGCCGAGCAAGATAAATTAAAAGAAAAGATGAATAATCTGTTTGATTTGCGGCTTGATGGCGAGCTGGACAGGGAAACTTTTGATACCAAACGTAATGAACTGCAAATTAAGCTAAATCGCTTAAAAAATAAGGTTACAGCCCACGAAAAAGCAGATATTGGGTTTGATGAAACGATTCTGGGATTATTGGATATTGCGACACAGGCGAGAAATATTTTTGACCGGTCACAGAACCTTGAACTGAAACGTTTGTTGCTAAAATTTGTTTTTGAAAGCCTGACTTTAACCGAAGGCACATTGACTTATAAACTGAAATTTCCGTTTGAGATGTTTGTGGATAACAATATTTTGAGGGCAAAGGCTGCAAAATCGTACGAACCGATGCAAACCCTAGAGAAACAAGGTATTCAGGCAAATGATAACGAAAACCTGCAAATGGGGTATATGAATTTTTACGAACCACAAATTTCTGATAAAAATCAAGAGGTTACATTAAAAAATGCAACCTCTCTCCAAATTGGTGAGCCCGACGGGATTCGAACCCATGACCCTTTGATTAAAAGTCAAATGCTCTACCGACTGAGCTACGGGCCCTCAACTCAACTGAAATGGACTTATAAAGGATAAAAATCAGATAGTCAATAAAAAAATATAATTTTTTTTCACATGGCTATTTATTTGTTAACTATTATGTGCTAAAAAAACATAAAATACAAAATAACAAGCTTTTATAAGAGGTGAAAATGTCCACAATGAAAGAAGTTGATCAGGAAAGCAGGTATGATATTTTGCAGAATGAAGAAGGCGATATCCTGATTATAATAAATTCCCGTGCCGGCGGTCCCGAAAATCCGCGTTTCGTCTATGACGGCGGTGCTACGGCCTTGTTGTACCGGACAAAAGATAGTGCTGTCGTTTTTGAAAATGTTGCAAAAGAGGCTCGTTTGCCATTGAAATCTGTCAGTTCTATGCTGATTGTCGAAGTGGAAAATGAAGATGTGGCTCGCGAATATGTTGTTCCCGTGCGTATAGTAAAAGATGTAAAAGCCTTGATTAAGTAATATCTTTCCCCTAAACTCTGGCTGATGTAGATTCTGCAAGGATAAGATGAAAGGGCTTGGGGATAAATGATAAAAATAATGGCATATATGGTTATTGTCGGTCTCGTAGGATTTCTGAGGCTGAGAATGAAGTATGACCGCTTGGTGTCGTGGCTGATGTTTTTTGCTGCGGCCTTTTTGTTTATAGATTTTTCCGGCCGTTTGCTAAATAGCGGAGGGGAGGGATTCTCCTTTTTGTGGAATACTTCCCAAATTGGAAATATAACCATTGATTTTCATCCGGAACCCAAAGATGCAGAATTGCTGCTGCCGTTGTTTTTCATATCTTTGATTACGATTTTGCACAATAATATTTTTCGCTATGAAGAAAAAAAGAGCGCATTTAATGCGCTTGTAACTTTGAATTTTGTATCATTAAGCCTGCTTGTTTGCGCAGAAAACTGTGTCCAGCTTATTACGGCTGTGTTTATAACCGATATTTTAGGGTACCTTATATTAAAAGACGTCGATTCGTCGCGCCGCTATGTGGTATATAATTTTTTTGCCGATATGTGCCTGTTTATGGTTTTGGCGCTTGCCTGCGGAAAATTACAGAGCTTGGATTTAAACCGTCTTCCGTATTATGAAGAAATTGGCAGGCATCAGGATTTTGTCGGGCTTGTGACAGCCATCGCACTTTTAGCAAAAACCGGATGTTTTATGTTTCAAAGTTATTTGCTGGATTTGCATGCTGCCCGTTTTCAGCGGATGAGCGCCGTGAATATGCTGTTTGCGCCTCTCGCCGGGATTGTTGTGCTGCTGCGTCTGAACAGCCTCGTTACCGTTTCGGATTTGGCGCTTCCGTTATTGAAAATTATGGGAACGCTGACAATGGCTGCGGGTATTGTATATTTTGTCGCCGTTGACAATATAAAAAAGAAGCTGGTGTATCTGAATATGGGATTTATCGGATTTTTGCTTCTGTTGCTGGTTAAAAACGGATTCGCCTGGAGCTGGCTCTGCGCCGGCTATTATGTTGCTGCCTGCTTTTTTAATCTGTTGCTGCTGAAAATATATCTTTATCAGAATCATGAAGTGCGGGTCAGCGAAATGCTGAACAGCCGGGAAACCAATTCCGCTCTCATGAATGCAACGCTGATGCAGCTTATCTTGGCCGCAAACGTATTTTTTGCCGTCATCTGGAAAATTGCAGGGAAGTTTGCCTCATCAGGCTGGATTTGGGGAGGCGGTGCAGCTGTTTTAGCCACTGTGGCGCTTGTTTTAAATCAGATATACAGGTCGCCGCATACCCGGCGTTTGGAAAGCCTGAATCCAAATCCGCTCCGCCCGTTGTCATTTGTCGTTAATTTTTCGCTGTTGATATATGGCTCTTGGGTTTTAAATGCCTTTACGCCTTATAATATAGCCTTTATGGTTCTGTTTCTGGCTGGCATTGTTTTGTTGCCTTTGTCGCGCCTGCGGGCTGTGTACGGCATTGAATGGCTGCAAAAGGAAGACTTAAGCAAAAGCTTTTTCTTCTATGCGCTGGTTACGCCGCTGATGTATATCAGCCGGACTTTATGGCTGTTGGTTGATTTTGTTTTCTCCGAAAAGATTATAACGGCGGGTCTTTCCGCACTCAATCGGTTGGGATTGTCGGTATTTTTCAAGATAAACCGTAAAAGCTATATGGCCTATTTTGTTTTTATCCTGTTGGGATTTTTGGCATTTGTCGTATCTTTTTATAGGAGTGAACTGCCGTGAGTTCATATGTGTTGCTGTTGTTGGTAATAATTCCTTTGGCCGGGTCGTTTTTTGCCCTGACCGCCAAGAACGACCGTAATTATGCGGCCGAAAACGTATATAACGTTTCCATTTTAAGCCTGATGCTGAATGTCGGCATGGTTGTATATGGCTTTTCCCTGTTTGATATGCAAAAAACGGGGCTGCAGCTGATGGAGAAATTCTCCTGGTTTGATTTTCCGCCGGTTCAGATTAGTCTGGGAGCTGATGTTTTTTCCCTGTTGCTGATTTTGAGCGTCAATATGGCTTTTCTGATTGCAGAACTTTGTTTGGACCGCCGCCGGACGGAACGTTCCAAAACGCTGATAGCGTCAGAACTGCTGTTTGTCAGCCTTGTAAACGGTTATTTTGTTGCCGCGGATATTCTGTCTTTTTATATCTTTTTTGCCGCCTCCGGAGCTCCTCTGATTATTTTGATAAGTACCTATGGAAGCCAGCGCAAAAAAACGGTTTTAATACGTTTCAGCCTCTATAACCTTATCGGTGCGCTGCTTTTGCTGGTTGCGGTTCTGACAATGTATAATTTCAACGGGGATAATGTTCCGCTGAATGCGGCTGGTCGCTTGGAGCTGAACGGCTGTACGGAATACTGTGTCTGGCTCGGCATCTTTCTCGCTTTTATCTCCCGGCTGCCGATATGGCCGTTCCATTACTGGATATCGTCAATCAATGCCAGTCTGAAAAATCCGTTGGTATTTTTGGTCGGCAATCTGATTCCGCTTGTCGGGCTGTATGGCTTTATCCGCTTTTGGCCTAATAGCGTGCCGGCGACCATAGCCGTATATGCGCCGGTTTTTGAGATTGTCTGCATTGTAACTATGTTGTTTATCTCGCTGGTCAGCCTCAGCCATAAAGATATCCGCTACAAACTTTTTGCCTATACGACAGTTTATTACCTGCTTTATCTGACCAGCGTATTTCTGCCGACGGACGTGTTGACGCAGAATATCGGCTATTCGTTGTTTTCCTATATTATTATTGTAACGGTGCTGTCA
>OKSZ01001104.1_pt1 | contig 9922 bp, 10 predicted proteins | sample 1606081 | NCBI WGS metagenome assembly OKSZ01 (sample SAMEA3879504, study PRJEB24766) | human gut metagenome | biome: human-associated habitat; feature: feces | place: USA | collected 1985/1987 | reverse complement strand
CGGGCCCATGCTGACAGCCAAAAGCTCGATGTCCTGCTTTTGTACACCGGTACGCTGCAGCAGCTGGTCTAATTGCGGCAGCAAGCCTTCGCTGTGTGTCATCCCCATATTTATCGTATATTCAGCTAAAATTTCCTTGTCACGGCATAATGCAATCGTGCACACCTTAGTGGCCGTATCAATTGCCAAAGTCAGCATCTTCTTCTACCTCCCGCAGCAGTTTTTCATATCTTTCACCCAGAGCCTGCAGCACAGCACGACGGCCTTCACCATCATGCAGCAAAGTAATCTGCAGATATTCCTCCGGCAGCTCCTCCTTAAACAGCTCAGCCCATTCAATCAGTGTTACGCCATCGCCTCCGGCATATTCCTCAAAGCCGATGTCCTCCAGCTCTTCCGGACGGTTGAGGCGATATAAATCAAAATGCCTTATTTCCAGCTCACGCCCCTGATAAACATTCATGATAGCAAAAGTAGGACTGTTGACATCCTCCGCAGCTGCTCCCAAGGCTACAGCAACACCGCGGCTGAGCAGCGTTTTGCCTGCGCCAAGGTCGCCGCTCAGGCAGAAAACGTCACCGCTTGACGCATGCTTACCCAAAAGTCTTCCCAAGGCTTCGGTTGCAGCGCTGTCCTGCAAATAAATTTCCATAACCAACTCTCCTCACATTTAGCAGGAAAGAAAACTCCTGCCATAGTAATCAATAATTTGAAAAAGCGGCACCAGACTTACCAGTACCGCTTCTTTGTTTTTACAATAAAGTCGTATTACGCGTCAGCGGATCCTCAATATCCATATGACCACTCAAGGTAATAGCCTTTTTACCTTCTATCAGAATTTGTACCCGCTTAATTTCCGGAAACTCTGTCAAGGTATTGGTAATAGCGTAGCAAAGCATCATCTCCCCATAGGATCCTTGTCCCTTCTTTGCCAGCTCGCGCGTAAAATCAGCATAGGCAGTGCCGTCCTGCTCAATTTTAAGACTGCGCACCTTAGTACCGATAGGTACAACATCATCCATCTTCGCGTCCTGCGGTTTAGTAGTTACCAAAGCAATCAAAGCATTTTCCGGCAAACTTTTGCCGTTATCCTTCATCGTAATTTTTTCCGGTAACAGCTTTTCGCTGCCATCGGAAGCTGCACGATAAACAATAAAGCTGATATCCTTTTTTTCCTGCACTGCAGCAGTTGCCGCATTCTTAGCATCCTCTTTCGGCGGAACATTTTCACTGCAACCGCTTACTATTACTGCACACAAAAGCAGCATCAATAAAATTAGCTTTCTCATTCTTGCCGCCTCCGTATTATGCAAAATATCTTTCAATACCTTCAGCAATCAGGCGCGCTGTCTTCTTTTGGAACCATTGTCCCTTCATCAAGGTCAGCTCCTTTTCATTACTGATGAAGCACATTTCTACCAAAACTGCCGGCATACTGATACGCTTGATAACATAAAAGTTTGCCTGACGTACACCCAAATCATCTACACCGAAATTAGCTGCCAGCTTATTTTGGATATTTTTAGCTAAGCGCAAATCATTATCGGTTTTCGGATAGTAGTATGTAGAAAAACCACCAACATTTTTATTGACCGAAGAATTAATGTGCAGGCTGACGAACATATCCGAATTATATTTTTCGCCAACGTTTACACGTGCCTGCAGTTCCTCAGCATCACTGGCATTAGGTCCGAATACATCAACATCGGTAGTACGCGTCATATAGACCTTGGCACCTTTATCTTCCAGGATTTCCTTGAGCATTTTGGTAATAGGCAAGGTGATATTTTTTTCTTTGGTACCATCACTGCCGATAGCGCCCGGATCGCTGCCGCCATGGCCTGCATCTAAGGTAATAATTTTACCGTCAAGACCGCCGCTTGTGCGGAACCTGCCGTTTCCTTTGATTACCGCAAGCTTATCAATATCAGATTTATTGACCGGTTTATTTACTGTTGTTTCTGTTTTGGCAGCAGCAGTATTTTTCTTGTTATCGTTTTTCTTTTTACTGCTGCTCTTCTTTTTATCCGCTTTCTTATCCGCTGCGGTACTTGTTTTTATAACGGTATTTTTCTTGATACTGCTGTTATTTTTTGTCGGACGATTGCTTACTACAGGTTTGTTGCTTCCAACAGTGGTTGCAGCACCGGAACCGCTGTAGGAAGCCTGGCGCGGCGTAACATCAAGCACTACACGGAAGGGACGGCCTGTTGCAGGATCCTTCTTTAAGACGAAAGCCTTATAGCTTTTTTCCAGCAGGCGCTGTTTCAGCGGTACACGCACCACCGTATAGCTGCCTTTATCAACAATTTTCAAGAAATCAGCCAAAGAGCTTTTTACAGCCTTACTATGCGGCACCTGCGCTCCCTTATCAGCATTCACCGTCAGATTCAGCGTATCGCCTTCCATATCAACAGCATAGCCTGCAGTATCCGTTACATCAACAACAATACGCAGAACGTCTGCTTTATTGACACCCCATTTTACATCTGTTATCTGCGCCGCCTGAGCAACCGCGCCTAAAAGCATACAGCAGGCCAGCAGCGTCAGCAGGAAAATCTTGCGCAATAGTTCCACCTCGCAAACTTACATACTCTTACCGAAGATTTTACTTCAACAATTTATTTTAACACTAATTACAGAAGTCTGTAAACAAAATTACCGTTAAAGCATTAATTGCCCTTCAGAACCTCACAGCGGGCCTCCGGCAAAAGCTGCGCCAGCTCGCCTGCTGCTAGTCCGATATCAATGCCGCTGATATCTGCAGCCTTTCCGTGCAGGTAAACACCGCACACAGCAGCCTCCTGCAGAGTAATCTCCTGCGCTGCCAGACCGGCAATGATACCTGTCAGCACATCACCGCTGCCACCTGTAGCCAAAGCACTGGAGCCTGTGCTGTTGACATAAACAGTGCCATCCGGGCAGGCAATAACGGTAGGTGCTCCCTTGAGCACCAGCACAGCATTCCATTCCTGAGCATATTGTGCGGCAATATTTATACGGTCAGCATTAATTTCACTGATTTCCTTGCCGATAAGACGTGCCATCTCACCGGGATGCGGAGTCAGCACCTTTGCAGCCTGCATCTGTGTAAGAATTTCTGTATGTCCCTGTAATGCTGTCAATGCGTCCGCGTCAATAACAACAGGTGTCTGCACCTGCAGCAGAATATCACGCACCACCTGCTGTGTGCTTTCGCTTGTGCCTAAGCCGGGGCCGATTGCCAGTACATCGGCGGCATTAGCGTTTTTAACTACATCGCCAGTAGCACCGCCGCCAAGAATTCCGGGCATGCGCTCCAGCAAGCCATGCACCATAACCTCCGTGAGCTTGCCTGCAAGCACATCACGGCTGCTGAGTGGAGTATAAAGCGCTACCAAGCCTGCACCGGCCTTTACTGCGGCATAGCTGCTCAAAGCAGCGGCACCGGTGAAGCCGGGGCTGCCGGCACAGATAACAGCACGTCCTGCATCGCCCTTATGCGCATCTGCTTTACGCAGCGGCAGCAGCTCGCGCACAATATCGTCTGTCAGACGATATTTTTTGCTGGCACATTCCTCTACCATTTTTGCAGGCATACCGATATCTGCCAGCTCAATGTCACCGCAATATTCACGGCCGGGATAGAGCAAAAGGCCGGTTTTCAACAAAGCCATCGTCACGGTTTTATCCGCACGTACAGCATTTTCAGAAACAGCACCATTGTCTGCATTTACACCTGTCGGTACGTCAACAGCAACAATATATTTTTCGCTGTCATTCATCAGTCTGCAGGCACGCAGCAAATCGCCCTCAAGCTCGCCATGAAAGCCGGTTCCTGCTAAAGCATCAACCAAAATATCAGCTTTTGCGGCAGCAAGCTCAGCTACTACCCAGTCATCCTCGCCGGCAATAGCCTCTACCTTAGCATCAGTTTTTTGCAGCATCGCAAGCTCTGCTGCAGCATCACCGGTAACAGCCTCCAATGCCTTGCCCACAACAAAAACGCGCACTCTTGCACCGTAATTTTGCAGCCAACGGGCAGCACCGAAGCCATCGCCGCCATTATTGCCGCCACCGCAAAAAACAACTACGCTTTCTCCATCCAGCTCATCCAAGCTGTCATTAACAGCATCGGCAACAGCCTGCGCTGCATTATCCATCAATAAGATTCCCGGTACAGCATATTCCGCTGTCGCCAGTTGATCAAGCTGTTTCATTTCCTGTACGTTTACTAATTTCATTTGTCATCCTCCATTATTACATACGCCGTAGCAAGTTCTCTGCTATGGCTTAAGCTGATTTGTATATTTTTTACTCCAAGCTGTTTTGCCAGCATTGCAAAGTGACCGCTAAGCTGCACCAAAGGCTTGCCCAACACATCGTTGTCTACGGCTATTTCCTGCAGCGAGCCTTCGCGCAGACCGGTTCCCAATGCTTTCAGCACCGCTTCCTTAGCAGCAAAGCGTGCTGCAAAGCTTGCTGCCGCTTGCTGTCCTCTTCTTTGACAATAGGCAGCTTCCTCAGCAGTAAACACTCGCCGGATAAAAGATTCGCTCTTTATTGCCCGGGCAATACGTTCTATTTCGATAATATCACAGCCTATGCCTACTATCATATGCTTTCACTCCTTCACACAGCTTCGTAACTATTATTAATTCTTGCAAGTATATCCAAAATCCTTTTTTTATTTTTGTTTTTCACAAAGATATTGCAAAATTTAAAGAGCTTCTTCTTTTAATACAGATATCGGCAGGCTTAACTTCTTCAGCATTGCAAAAATCCCCGATATCGCGCAAATACGCAATACCGGGGAAATAGTTTTTTATTAAGCTGCTGTTAAATCAGAAGCAGGCAATCTGTCCGTCTGTACGCTTTTCGGTTGCACCGCACAGCACGCCATCCTCATCACGGATAATAATCTGTCCGCGGCCCATATGATACGGGTCGGGCTGAACCACAACGTTATGGCCCATACGCTGCAGCTGACGGATAATGTGGTTAGGAGTATCCTGCTCAACTTCTACAGTTTTACCGCCAATCCACTGCCATCTCGGCGCATCCAGCGCCTGCTGCGGATTCAGGCCGAAATCAATCATGTTCATAGCAACCTGAACATGAGCCTGCGGCTGCATAAAGCCACCCATAATACCAAAGGCACTCACAGCCTGACCATCTTTGGTCATGAAGGCAGGAATAATGGTATGGTACGGACGCTTGCCACCCTGCAGTGCATTCGGATGATTTTCATCAAAGGAGAAGTTCTCGGCACGGTCATTAAAGGAAATAGAAGTACCTGGTACAACGATACCGCTGCCGAAGCCACGATAGTTGCTCTGAATCATGCTGACCATATTACCTTCGGCGTCGGCAGTGCAGAAGTAAACAGTGCTACTGTAACGCGGGTCACCTACAACCGGCTCCAGTGCTTTATCATTAATCAGAGCACGGCGGTCTGCAGCATAGCGCTCACTCAAAAGCTGCTCGGCAGTAACCTTCATGTAGGAAGGCTCGGCAACATATTCTTTAGTATCAACAAAGCTCAGCTTCATAGCTTCGATTTGCTTGTGCATTGTTTCTACAGTATCGCGTTCGGTAAAGTTATAGCCCTTAAGAATATTCAGCGCCATAAGTACAGTAATACCATGACCGTTAGGAGGCAGCTCCCAGATATCGTAGCCGCGATAGTTAACGCTCAGCGGTTCAACCCATTCCGGTTTGTAGGCTTCAAGGTCGCTCTTGCGCAGGAAGCCGTTATGCTCCTGCATAAAAGCATCAATCTTATCTGCCAGTTCACCTTTATAGAAAGCATCGCCATAGGTTTCGGCAATCAGGCGCAGGCTTTTAGCCATATCGGGATTCTTAAATACTTCGCCAGGCTGAAGCCAATGTCCGTTAGGTTCAAAGGTATCAAACCAGCCTTTGAATTCCGGTCTGTCTTTATATTTAGTATAGAAGCCGTCAGCCTCTTCCCACAGACGGCTCATGTTCGGAGAAACAGGATAGCCGTTTTCCGCATAGTTGATGGATGGTTCCATAACAGTTTTGATAGGCAGCTTGCCAAACTTTTTATGAATTTCCATCCACGCGCCTACAGCACCCGGAACGTTAATCGGCTCAACACCATAGGGAGGAATTTTATCAAAGCCACGTTCCTTCAGGGCTGCGATAGAAGCAGCCATCGGTGCCGGGCCGCTGCCGTTGATGCCATACAGCTTGCCCTTATACCAGATAAGTGCAAAGCAGTCACTGCCCAGGCCATTGCCGGTAGGCTCAACTACAGGCTGGCAGGTTGCAACAGTAATAGCGGCATCAATTGCGTTACCGCCCTTAAGCAAGGTTTGCAGGCCTGCGGAAGCAGCGGTAGGATTACCTACGCATACCATACCGTTTTTAGCATAAACAACACTACGTTTAGAAGCATACGGATAATTTTGTGCATCAAATTTCATTGCTATTCTCCTTTACCAACTTACAGGAATTTCTCTAAAATACCGGCAGTAATTACCGAGAAGGTAGTAACGGTAGCAAAACCGCCTACAAGATATTTCGGCATAATGGCGTCGTTGACAACCTGCCTTTCCTCTTCCGTTTCGCCTGTAGCGATAGCAATTTCGTTTGCTACCAGATAGGTTGCCGGGAAGCCCAAAAGCTGCATTACGGCTACGCCCATAGCCAGGTTTCTGTTGCCCAGGATTTTCCACAGCGGCAGAATATAGAAGAACAGGAAAAGTACAGCAAATACCACGATAAATACCATAATGGTATTAAAGCTCAATACAAGCAAATCACTGACTTTAATTTTTGCCAGAGAAGGAATAATTACCGCAAATACACCAACGTTAAAGATACCGGAGGATTTTGCATGATCCAGGATTTTCGGCGGAACAAGGCCGGTGCTGCCCATTACGGCACCTAAAATCAAAGCCCAGATGGTAGCGCTCAGGCCGGTATATTTACCGATAACAAATGCCAGCCAGCTGAATACGGCTGCGATAGTCAGAGAAGCAAAAGGACCATAGAATTTTTTGTGTTTTTCAAAGAAGGTTTCTTTAGGAGCTGCACCGCCATGCACCTCTTCCTTCGGTGCATAAGGATTAACACCGGTACGACGGAATTCCGCCAATGCTTCCTTAGCAGCACGCAGGCCAAAGTAAGAAGCAACAGGAGTACCAAAGAATTTTTGCACAGCGTACAAAACAGTACCCAAAGCAGCAGCCATAGCAAAGCCTTTATCCATAGCAGCGCTGGTCATAATCTGAGTAGCAACGATACCGCCGTTGATAATAGGAATGCTGACAATAGTTTCCTGATAGCCGATTACGGGAATCAGAACAACGCTGCCGGCAATCAAAACAATCATGGATAAAACAGCAACTGCAACTGTGCGCCATTCAGCAATCAGCTGCTTAATATTCAGGCTGGTACCCATGCTGAATACTACGAAAATCAAAGACCATTTACCAATGTCGGTAAGACCGGCAAGCTTAATAATATCCGGCGGCAGAACACCTGTCATAAAACCAACAAGGAAAAGCATCAGGCTGACAAATACAGCAGATACCTTTGCTTTTGTTGCAACACCCAACACATCACCAATGCCAAAAAGCAACAGGCAGATGAATAAATAAAAAAACATACTTGTAAACAAAACAATACCCCTTTCAAAACATATATACTATTTCAGTCCGAAAATAGACCGATTTGTTTTAGTATATATGTTTCATAGGTTTTTGACAAGCATAACATACATTTTTGCGCAAAAATAATTACAAGGGTTTCTTTCTGTAAATTTATTTACATTAGAGTAAAGCACAATTCCAAAATATCTGATTAAAGTATTTTGTACAACAACTCATATGCATGAACCGAAAATCTCTTTGTAATACTGTAATTAAAGCATCATAAGCTGTGCTATGCTCACCGGATTTGCTTCTGATAACAAAATAACACATCAAAAGACATTTCCCACATATGGTCAAAATAGCACGGAAAAAAACAAAAACTCCGCAACTGCAACAGTTGCGGAGTAATTTGTGCGATTTGTGTTTGTGATTGGTGCTTGACAGTAAACCAAAAATTAACGTTTGGAGAACTGGCTAGCTTTACGAGCTTTCTTCAAGCCGTATTTACGACGTTCTTTTTCGCGCGGGTCGCGAGTCAGGAAGCCTGCTTTTTTCAGTGCAGGACGGAATTCAGCGTCAACTTTCAGCAGAGCGCGAGCAATGCCGTGACGGATAGCACCAGCTTGGCCGGAAATGCCGCCGCCGTTTACGTTAACGAGTACGTCATATTTGCCTTTGGTTTCGGTAACTTCGAGCGGTTGGTTAACAATCAGCTCTAAGGTTTTCAGACCAAAGTATTTGTTCAATTCACGGTCGTTGATAACGATGTTGCCTTCACCCGGAACCAGGCGAACGCGAGCAACAGAAGATTTACGACGACCAGTTGCGTTATAAGTAACTACTGCCATTTATTTGTTCCCTCCCGGATATTATCTAACGTTGATTTCCATTACTTCAGGTTTTTGAGCTGCATGCGGATGTTCGCTGCCAGCATATACATGAAGTTTGGAGAAAATTTGAGCGCCGAGGCTGTTGTGCGGAATCATGCCTTTAACAGCGAGCTCTACCATTCTTACAGGGTTTTTCTTCAGCATGTCGCCAGCTTTTACATAGCTGTCGCCACCGAGATAACCGGAATGACGGAAATAGATTTTGTGAGTCAGTTTTTTGCCGGTCAGAACAACCTTATCTGCATTGATAATGATTACGTGATCACCGGTGTCCATGTGCGGGGTAAAGGTCGGTTTGTGTTTACCGCGCAGGACTTTTGCAACCTCTGCAGCCAGGCGGCCCAGAGTTTTATCAGCTGCGTCAACAACGTACCATTTGTGTTCGATGTTAGACGGATTAGCCATAAAAGATTTCATCGCTTGTGTCCCTCCTAGATATTTTCCAAATATACAGTTCGTTGCGATCTTCTCACCGTATTTCGGGGCTAGTGAAATCAAGCGGAAAATCACGTAGATATATTATACGCAACTTAAGAGTTTAAGTCAAGTATTTTTGTTAAAATTTTAGCATTTTCCAAGAGTTTTTCCCTTAAAGCTGCGGATACTCCCGATAACCGACCTCCGCCAGGTATAAACCCTGTGCCGGAGCAGGCTCGTTCAGGAATTCACAGCGCTGTGCCGTCAGCTCGGCGGCAAAATCCTGCACCGTACGCTTGCCCATTCCCACCTGTACCAGGGACCAGACTATGTTGCGTACCATGTGATACAAAAAGCCGTCACCGCTGATGCGGAAAAGAATCTCTTCTCCCTGCTGCTGCCACTTGGCAGCATAAATTGTTTTTATCGGCGAAGTATCAACACTGCCGCTGCTCCGGAAAGCACTGAAATCATGCGTTCCCAGCAGCAGCTCCGCCGCTTCGTTCATGGCCTTAACCTCAAGCTGCTGACGCAGCTGCCAGGCGTAACGCACCATAAAGGGATTGACGTGCTCATTGACAAGCAGCTTGTAATGATACGTTTTCCACTTTGCGCTGAAGCGCGCATGAAAGCCTTCCGGCATCTCCTCGGCGCTCACAACCACGATATCCTCCGGCAGCAGGCTTGCCGCCGCACGCACCAGATTAGCACAGGGAATGCGTCCGTTCGTAGTAAAGGTCACCGTCTGCGCCAAAGCATGTACCCCGGCATCCGTGCGTCCGCTGCCTGCGGTTACTACTTTTTCGCCGCACAGCATAGTCAACGCTTCTTCCAAAACATTTTGCACCGTCTGCACGTTTTTCTGCTTCTGAAAGCCGTGATAGGCACTGCCGTCATAGGCTACAACCAGCTTTATTGTACGCATACATTCCCCCAGCGCAATACTGCGAGGCCAACCGCCAGTATAATAATCAAAGCAAAAGCCAGATAATCGCGGCCGGCATATACCAG
>OKSZ01001101.1_pt1 | contig 9936 bp, 10 predicted proteins | sample 1606081 | NCBI WGS metagenome assembly OKSZ01 (sample SAMEA3879504, study PRJEB24766) | human gut metagenome | biome: human-associated habitat; feature: feces | place: USA | collected 1985/1987 | reverse complement strand
CTGCACCGGCCAGCAGGCAGTGCGCCTGTGTTTTTACTGTAGCCATAGTTACTCTCCTATCAACAAACGCTTTATATATAAATTTTTTCCTGCTATTTTTAATTATAGCACAAAGCAGATTACAGAGTAAGTAAAGCTATCCAACACCTTTAAACCACATAAAAAATAGCCGGTGCAAGGAACTCTCACTCACCTTGCACCGGCTATTTAAAATTCTCTCTCTCCTCGTAAAGCAGAAGTGCTTAACCTTTTTGTTTTAACAACTTTACAATTTGCAGAACTTCTTCCAAGCTGATATCTTTATCTTTGGCATCAGCCTGTTCATCTAAATCAACAAAGAAACTGCTCATGTTGCACTCTAATAAGCTATGCAGCTTAAGCAGATTGGGCAGAGTTACAGGAACACGGCCACACTCTATATTACACAGGTGTGTCTGGGAAATCCCCATCTCCTTTGCCAACCCTGTTTGTGTCAGATTTTTTGCGGTACGCAGCAAACGGATTCTGCGACCAATAAGTTTAATTTCCTCTTGCAATTTCCTAGCACCGCCTTTCGGTTTACTTGCGACAAATTTTTTTAAACTAATAAAGCACTTATTTAAAGTTTACCACGTTTTTCAGATTTCGCAAGAGTTTTTTCGTATATTTTATTTACTTTCCTCTATATTTTAGTCATGAAGATATTAAATTTCTAGTGAAATGCTAAAATTCTTTTTTTATGGTACTCTCGTTCACGTAACATAAACTTGTGTCCATATCAAGAAATTCAGCCTATCAGCCAAGCAGCAAACGGTCACTTGCCATCTCGGAGCCGCTTGCCTTTTCAAACATATCCAGCAAATCGGCTATCTGCAAATGCTGCTTTTCTTCTCCCTTAACGTCGATAATTACTCTGCCGTTATGCAGCATAATCAGTCTGTTGCCGTAACGCAAAGCATCGCGCATATTATGGGTAATCATTAGCGTTGTCAGCTGATCACGGGTTACGATTTTTTCCGTAAGTGCCAGCACCTTCGCCGCTGTCTTCGGGTCAAGTGCTGCCGTATGCTCGTCCAAAAGCAGCAGCTTCGGTTTTTTCAGCGTTGCCATCAGCAAGGTAAGTGCCTGACGCTGACCGCCGCTCAAAAGACCGACCTTTGCAGTCATTCTGTCCTCCAGGCTTAAATCAAGCTCCTTCAACAGCTCATAAAAACGGTCATGCTGATCGCTGGAAAGACTCCAGCCCAAGCCGGGAGTTTCGCCGCGACGGGCCGCCAGAGAAAGATTTTCTTCTATCATCATACCGGCAGCAGTACCAAGCATAGGATCCTGGAATACACGACCGATATATTTAGCACGCTTATGCTCCGGCTTTTTGGTAATATCTTCACCATCAATAATAATCTTGCCCTTATCTATCGGGAAAACACCGGCAATCGCATTCAGCGTAGTAGATTTGCCGGCACCGTTACCGCCGATAACTGTAGCAAAATCACCTGGCTCCAGATGCAGAGATAAATCCTGCAGAGCCTTCTTTTCATTGATAGTTCCGGGGAAAAATGTTTTGGAAACGTGTTCTACATGCAGCATTTAACGCACCGCCTTTCTGGCACCGAATTTACTTTTAATCAGCGGCATGGACAAAGCAATTGCCACCAGCACTGAGGTAAAGAGCTTCAGATCGTTTGGCGGCATACCCATAGCCAGTACAACTGCAATTACAATACGATAAACAATAGAGCCTAAAACTACGGAAATCAGGCAGTTTTTAAAGCTGCGTGTACCGAAAAGCACCTCACCGATAATAACGGATGCCAGACCGATAACGATTGTGCCGGTACCCATACCGACATCGGAAAAGCCGTTGGACTGCGCAACCAGAGCACCTGAAACAGCAACCAGAGCATTACTGATAAGCAAGCCAAGGATAATCGTTACATCGGTATCTACGCCCTGAGCACGTATCATCTGCTGGTTGAAGCCGGTAGCACGGATAGCAGCGCCAATCTGCGTACCAAAGAACCAGTACATGAAGCAGCCCACCAGAACGGTTACTGCCAGACCGACAACAAGCGTTGTCTGCGCCATTGACAGGTCCATCATAGACTTGGCAATTTTAAAAGTAGTATCCACACCAAGCAGAGATAAGTTAGCCTTACCCATAATACGCAAGTTAACGGAATACAAAGCAATCATGGTCAAAATACCGGCCAACAGAGCAGGTATTTTCATTTTAGTATGCAAAATGCCGGTTATAATACCTGCCAGCATACCGGCAACGCAGGCACCCAAAAGTGCGGCCAGAGGCCCAAAGCCTGCAACCATCATGGAAGCAGCCGTTGCTGCGCCCAACGGAAAGCTGCCTTCTACCGTCAAATCAGCAATATCCAGCACTCGGAATGTTACATATACACCAAGAGCCATCAACGCCCACAGTAAGCCCTGTGCCACTGTAGGTATCAGCAAACTAATCATTTCCCAATTCCTCCCAATCTTATTAGCGAAAAAAGAGCCTGCTTTTTTAACGGCAGGCTCCAAATTTTAATTATTTAATAACATCTGCACCCTTAAGCAAATCTTCAGGAACCTTCAAACCAATCTTAGCTGCTTCCTTAAGATTGATGGTAGGCTTAAATTCTTTTTGTGCCTGAATAGCCATATCAGCCGGTTTTGCTTTACCGCTCAGAATATCAGCAGCCATCACACCGGTTTGGAAGCCGAGCTGGTAATAATCAACACCCAATGTTGCCAGACCACCGGCTCTTACCATGCCGCCTTCACCGCAAATAACCGGCAGCTTTGCTTCCTCGGTTACACTGATTAAAGTAGGAATAGCGGAAGCCAATACATTGTCGGTAGGAACATATACTGCCTGTACATCACCTGCCAGGCTACGGGCAGCCTGTTGGATATCATTAACAGTAGAAACAGTAGCTTCCTTTACGGTAATTCCCTTAGCAGCTGCAGCCTTCTTCAGCAGCTCAACCTGCAGTTGGGAGTTAACCTCACTGGAGCAATAAATTGTGCCGATGGTTTTAGCATTTGGAACCAGCTTCAGCAGCAAATCCAGCTGCTCGGCAACAGGGTTCATATCAGTTGTACCGGTTACATTAGTACCCGGTTTAGCATTATCCTTAACCAGCTTAGCGGTTTTGTAGTCAGTTACCGCAGTAGCAACGATAGGAATATCACTGGTAACATTTGCTACCGTCTGTGCTGCAGGAGTTGCAATAGCACAAATCAAATCAACCTTATTATTTACAAAGCGATGAGCAATGTTCTGCAGGTTAGATTGGTCAGCCTGAGCATTTTGCTTGTCAAAAGTAATGTTCTGACCTTCCTTATAGCCCTTAGATGCCAGACCGTCAACAAAGCCCTTGTTAGCTGCATCAAGTGCCGCATGTTCTACCAATTGAACAATGCCGACATTGACTTTTTCAGCCTTTGCGCCTGCTTCCTTTTTGTCACCGCCGCAGCCTAATGCCCCCAAGGCGAGGGTCAGCATCAGGCCGACTGCCAATGCTTTAATTTTGTTGCTTTTGAGAGAAATCATTTTCTACCATCCTTCCATGCTACAAATTATCGTATAAATGTAGTTAGGGTTATTTTATGCTTTTATACTTTATTTGTAAAGTTTTTTGAAAAAATTTCCTCATTTCTGTTTCCAATGTATATTTACTGTATAAAAAGTTACATATTCTTCTGTAAAAAGCAAAACTGCCCCACACTTATAGTGTGAGGCAGTCAATCATCAATGAAATTATTTCAGCAAAGCCTTAGCCTGCTCTTCGCTGACAACAAGATGCGTAAAAAGACCTGTTGCCAAAGCACCCAACAACGCCTTATTACCGGCATTCATTCCTATGCCTATCAGCTTCTTGCAACGGCGCAGCTGTGCCAACGGAATATGCATGCAGTAATCATTATTACCGCTGATGAATTCACCGCGCTGATTATAATAATATGACAAAAAGCTTCCTACGGCCTTTTGCTGTTCCAACGCATCACCGAAACGGGTTGCCGTTGCTTCATCAGGCACGGCAGGATAACCGCAGATGGAAACAACAGCGGCATCCAGACTCTGCCATTGCTGCAGAAGCTGCTGATAAACCGACCTGCTTTCCAACTCTGCGCGTTCCTCCTCAGAATCAGGAAAAGCACTGCAGCCAAGCATATAACAGCTTCTGCCACAGGCGCTTGCCCATATTTTCACCAGCTCATCCGGATGATAGCCCTTATTAGGAAAATTTGCCGTACCGATCAGCGGATATACCATGCCATCCTGCGTATAACTGCTGCAGTCCGCAGCCTTCAGTACAACTTCACCCAAGGCATAACCCCAGCCCAAAGCCAAGCTCTTGTCAGCCGTTGTTTCAGCCATAAGATAATGCATAGCCTGCGTTAATACGTCCTGTTCCTCTGTAAGCACACAACCACCGGCCAAGGCATATTTAGCTTGCAGACGCTGCAGCAAATCCGCCTTTCCCTCATCTCCGGCCCGGATTTCAATATGCACAATTCCCAGCTCACGCGCTCTTGCCAGCATCTTGCTGACAGACGGACGTGACACATTAAGGCGTTGCGCAATTTGCGCCTGCGTCAGATTGCTTTCATAATATAAACGGGCAGCAGCTACAAGCTGTGCCCGTTCATGAACCGATAGCATTTATTTAACTTCTTCCATTAATTCGAACAGGATACCATCCTTCATGATGAAAGCAATGCGGGTATGCTCATCAGCCATCCAGGGCTCAACAATAACCTTATTTTCTGCCAGCTGCCTATCAAGGTCATCAACCTTATAAGCTACATGCACTAAGGTCTGCAGTTCTTCCGGCAACGGAGTATCTTTTTCGAAACGCAGGTATTCAATATGAAATTCATTGGTATCAGGAGTAATGAGATGTGTCTTTATGCCTTCTGCATAAATCTCGCCTTCTCTTGCAACAGTCGTCGGTACGCCGACATGCATAAATTCTTTCATTTAATCCACATCCTTCTGCCATAACTCATAAGCATGGTAAGCTGCTTCCGGAGTTGCATTTTCGTGTACAACCATACGGATTGCACGCAGCATAGCCTTCGGTGCGGCAGCCTGCAAAACGTTACGTCCCATATCAACACCGGCAGCGCCTTCATTTACGGCACGGTAAGCCATTTCCAGTGCGTCGCGCTCAGGAATCTTCTTACCGCCGGCAATTACGATAGGTACGGGGCATGCAGCAGTAACCTGTTCGAAGTTATCACAATAATAGGTTTTGATGATATGTGCGCCGGTTTCGGCCAGCAGACGTGTAGCCAGGGAGAAATAACGCGTGGTACGCTCCATCTCCTTGCCAACTGCTACAACACCGAGAACAGGAATTGAAAAACGTTCGCCCATATTTACATAATAAGACAAATTGCGCAGGGAGTCAAGCTCGCCTGCAGAACCTACAAAGCATTGAACTGCCATACAGGAAGCATTCATGCGGATAGCATCTTCAATTTCTACGCCCACATTGCCAAAGCTCATGTCGTCCTTGAGTACGCTGGTGTCAGCAGTACAGCGCAGAGCAACAGCCTTATGATGGTTAGCGGGAATGCAGGTACGCAATGCGCCTCTTGTTGCCATCAGGCAATCCGCATATTGCATCAGCGGCGGAATTGTCAGATCAAGACGTTCCAGGCCTGCGGTAGAGCCCATGATATAGCCATGGTCAAAGGCCAGCATAATAGTGCGGCCGTCATCAGCAAAAATCTGTCCCAGACGAGATTGCATGCCCCAGCCTGCGGATGCGTGTCCCTTTACCGGGAACGGACGCTCCGGCGGAGCAATGCCGATGCCATAATCTTTTGCCAGTACATTACCTTCTTTATCTGCCATATCCAGTCACCTGCTTAATTTCTGTAGTACGGAGTGCGGCACGGAGCATTCCAGTAGCCAAGCAGCTCATCATCCATACGTGCAATGAACATCTGGAAGCCTGCGGTTTCCTGTACGGTAAGGATTTCGCCTACAGCACTTGCCACAACCTCAATACCTTTTTCTGCCAACAGCTTATGGCAGGCACGGAAAACAATCAGCTGTTCCATCAGAGTAGTAGCACCACTGCCGTTGATAACAACCATCAGCTTTTCGCCTGCTTTTACGTCCAGATCCTTCAGCAGAGCGTCCATCATAATAGCAGCTGTTTCGTCAGCAGATTTCATCGGCTGAGTACCGCCACCGCCTTCACCATGCTGGCCCATGCCGACTTCCATAGTGCCTTCGGCAATATGAGCGATTTCCATACCGGTTGCGGGATGAGTAGCACCTTTAGTAGCAACAGCGATAGTTGCCATGTTATCAGCAAATTTTTGTGCAATAGCAGCAACCTCTTCCAAGGATTTGCCTGCAGCAGCTGCAGCACCGGCAATTTTATACAAAGGAACGCAGCCAACCAGACCGCGGCGGTCGTCAGCGTTTTCACGCGTAGCATTGGCAACATCTTCCTGAGTTACAACCTTAACAACATTGATGCCCAGTTTTTTCACCTGTTTCATGGTCAGGTTGCCGGTCAGCATATCACCTGCATGGTTAAGTACAACGAAAAGTACGCCATGACCTTTATCAGCCATCTTAATTGCTTCTACGCAAGCCTGAGGGCCGGGTGCAGCAAAAATATTACCTGCAACAGAAATATCAATCATACCTTCGCCTACGAAGCCGCTGATAGCAGGCTCATGGCCGGTTCCGCCCAAGGTTACGATGGTTACACGGTCTGCCTCAGCCAATTTCTTGTTTACAATGAGGTTGCCCTGTTCCAAGGTGATGATATCAGGATTAGATAACACAAGACCTTCCAATAATTCACTTGTCAGATTTTCCGGATTGTTAATGAATTTTTGCATAATGTCGCCTCCGTTTTTTATTTATTATTTTTTAAGCTTGCGCTTTATCAGCAAATCAGATTGCCGCAGCCATTGCTGTCAGCAGAATAGAAATAGACGTTGCACCGGGATCCTTCGTACCCAGACTGCGTTCACCTACGTTTTTGGCACGGCCGAAGCGTGCTACCATATCAGCAGTTTTTTCTGCGCCCTCGGCTGCAGCCTTGCCCATAGCCGCAAAGACCGTCTTCGCATCACCTTCGGCAGCCATACCTGCTTCAAGTGCAGGATACAGAGCATCAACCATCGTCTTATCACCGATTTTAGCTTTGGAAATATCCTCAAAATCCTCTTTAGCCTGAGCCAGCATAGCGTGAAGCTCTTCCAAAGAAACTTCCTTAGCATCCTCAGGCGCAGCATAGGCAAATCCACCGAAAACAGTTCCCCATAAAGGTCCTGCACTGCCGCCGTTGCTGTTCATAAAAGCCATGCTCAAATCATCAAGCAAATCTTTAATATTAGCACTATCATGCGCTTCTACCTTGTTTTTCATGGATTCTGCCATACGCGCGATAGTAACACCATGGTCACCGTCACCGGCTACGCTATCCAGCTCGCACAGCATTTTACTTTTTTCTTCAAGCTCAACTGCTGCTGCCAAAAGCATTTTTTCCAGCATTTCTAAAGTAAGCATAGTTTATCCGCTCCTTTCGTCACCCTCATTGTAGCATTTGTCAGAACATATGTAAATAATATTTCTGAAATTTATTTCTTTTTTGCTTAAAAAAAGTTCGCCGCACTAAGTACGACGAACTTAAAGATTTTCAATATTTACTTATCAGTCACAATTACATCAGGCTGGAAGGATCAACCTGCTCGCCATAATGAATAACTTCAAAATGCAGATGCGGACCGGTGCTGTAGCCGGTGCTGCCGACATAACCGATAATCTCGCCTTTTTTCACATATTGTCCTGCACTGCAGACAACACGGCTCATATGACCATATGCTGTCTGATAGCCATAATCATGGTTTATACGTGCATAAATTCCATAACCGCCATACCAACCTGCCTGCTGTACATAGCCGGCTGCACTGGCATAAACCGGCTCGCCATAATCAGTGGCAATATCAATACCAGGATGCCAGTCACGGCCATAACCGCCAAATGGATTAGCGCGACCGCCGAAAGAAGAGGAAATATAACCGCCACTGGTAGGCCATTGGCTCGGAGTAACCTCACGACGATAGTTCTCAGCTTCAATAGCGCTCAGCAAATTTTCTAAATCAACTTTTTTCGCATCGGCCTCAAGACCGATGTTCTTTTCCTGCTCCAACACAATGTTTGCTGGGTTGGCAGAACCCAATACAGGACCGCCCTGACCTGCATAATCGGAAGCATTGCTCTTAGGAGGAAGCTGTGCACCGCTTTTTTCCATCTGGCTGCGAACCTGGTCTTCCAGCTTAGACAAAGCTGCCAGCTTTTTCTGGTTGGTTTCTGCCATCAGGCGTAATTGTCTGATAGTCTGCTCCTGCTCGGATTTAGTCTGCTTATAAGCAGCCAGCTCCTGCTTCTGCTGCTCGTTTTGCACAGCAAAATGAGCCAGTACACCGATAGTACAAGACACAAAAACAAGGAATGAAGCAACTGCTGTCAAAGCATATTTCAAATGAGTCTTTTTTACATGGGTTTTAGCGATATTCTGACCGTCTGCCGGAATAAACCAGAAGGTAAAATGCTGATTGCGGCGCCAAGTACTGAGCAGCGCATGATAGCGTGCTTTCATACGTCCGACAATCTCCTGCTGCTTAGCCTGCAGCTTATTCACAATGCTCATAACATGCAGACGCACGCGACGCTCAAGCATAGTCAGTTGAATTTTTGCAACAGCTGCGGCAACAGCTATTACGGCCTTCACCTGAGCAACAATCGCAACTATTTTTTCTAAACAGCCATTGTATAATAACTGCACTTTTTCTAACAGCTTGGCAACCAGTTCGCTTGCCTGTGCTTTACAGTGATTATATAATGATTGCACTTCTTCTGCCAGCTTAGCATACAATTCGTTTACTTTTTTTCCGCAACAATCATATATTGATTGCATTTTCTCATTACATCGCTCCAAGAAATTTTGACTCATCCTGATACTCCTTTTCTTTTTAATATCTATTAAACTGCTATGCTTTTATTTTTTACGAAGCTAATACAACGTTTATATTTTAATACTTTTCACGCATTTAGTCAAATTTTTGACTGATTTTCTGCTTATATCATTATTTAATCTTTCTAAATAAATTATGCACAATATATTTTTCAAAGCGCCTGCCGCATCCCCGCAGATTCTCTGCTTTTATTTTACATCATAGCCACAAGCAAGCATTTTAATTATATAGTAAATTTAAAAACAGACTTGTTTTGTTTTTCTTACACTATATAAAATAATTCTGTTTACACGCTAATTTACTGAATTATAGTGCTTTTGCTTACTTGACAAACACCGCCATCTTTTGTAAGATAAATATATAATATGGGGGTATAGCTCAGCTGGGAGAGCGCTTGACTGGCAGTCAAGAGGTCAGCGGTTCGATCCCGCTATTCTCCACCAAGGAAAACCTTGAAACCATAATGGTTTCGAGGTTTTTTCTTATATATGGCAAATTGCACAAAGTCGCTTTTGTGTTGAATTTGTGTTGAACGCGCGGGAAAATTGCTCATAATTATCTTTTCCATGCCACGCATTTTTGCAACTTTTTCTATATTTTTATAATTTCTACATTTTACACAAACGCATTGATAGAAAAAAGTTTTTTTCGCCCATTCGAAAAAGCACAGTCAAAAAAATGTATTTTTCTGTCCACTTTATCTTTCCTGCTCTTGTGTTGAATTTCGTGTTGAATCACAAATTCTTCGCCATTATTTTCAAGGACAGGGACATTGGTTGTCCCCGTTCCACCTCATAGGAGCTAACAGTGCGTTCAAATCACGCCAATAGAGATACCATTGGAGGTCTTGCTTTCCACTGTCAACAGTTTCTCATGATGTTTGTATGGTTTGAATGGAAGCCATTAAGTCATCCGGCGGTCACATTCCAAATACCCCTTATC
>OKSZ01001092.1_pt1 | contig 9996 bp, 8 predicted proteins | sample 1606081 | NCBI WGS metagenome assembly OKSZ01 (sample SAMEA3879504, study PRJEB24766) | human gut metagenome | biome: human-associated habitat; feature: feces | place: USA | collected 1985/1987 | reverse complement strand
GCAGGCATCTCGTTTCCGCGAATGGATATTGTTGGCATAATGTTATTTACTTATTTATCGATTTACTATTTTTAATTAGAGAGGGCAAATGTACACAATAAATCGGACACAGAGACATAAAAACTTTAAAAACCTTATCAAGGGTAAAAACGTTATGGTATTATGAAAAGAAAGCTATACATTTGTCATATACAAAACCCAAAACAATACCATAATGACCATAAACCTCATTACGTTTGCGTCACTACTACACAAACAGGCTTCTGCACTCAATTCGCACGAAGTGATATTGAATGAATTAGAGAAATATTTCACGGTCCGGTTTGTTAATTATGAGGATATCGACAAGCTGAGCAATGATGATTTCAAAATCATCTTCATAGCCACCGGCGGAGTAGAAAGACTGGTTATACAACATTTTGAATCTCTCCCCCGCCCTGCCATCCTTCTGGCAGACGGCATGCAAAACTCACTCGCAGCAGCGCTTGAAATATCTTCCTGGCTCCGTAACCGGGGTATGAAGAGCGAAATTCTCCACGGAGAACTCCCATCCATCATAAAACGTATACAGATTTTATATAATAACTTCCAGGCACAACGTTCTTTGTACGGAATGCGTATAGGCGTTATCGGGACACCTTCTTCATGGCTCGTAGCCAGCAACGTAGATTATCTGCTGGCCAAACGCCGTTGGGGAGTGGAATACATCAATATCCCCCTCGAACGGGTGTACAAAATTTACGAACGCATCAATGACAATGAGGTGGGTGCTTCCTGCGCTGCCGTCGCTTCGCAGGCACTGGCTTGCCGGGAGGGAACTCCGGAAGACATGCTAAAAGCAATGCGTCTCTACCGGGCCGTGAAAAGAATATGCAAAGAAGAAAAGCTGAGTGCAGTCACTTTAAGTTGTTTCAAGATAATAGAGCAGATCGGCACTACCGGCTGTCTGGCATTGGCTATGCTGAACGATGAAGGTATCCTTGCCGGATGTGAGGGTGACCTGCAATCCATATTCACGTTGTTAGCAGCCAAAGCATTGACCGGAAAGGCCGGATTTATGGCTAATCCTTCCATGATCAATGCCCGAACCAATGAGATTATTCTGGCTCACTGTACCGTTGGATTAAAACAGACGGAAAAGTATGTGATCCGTAATCATTTTGAAACGGAAACAGGGATCGGTATTCAAGGCATTTTGCCCACAGGAGATGTCACCATCCTGAAATGCGGCGGAGAATGCCTGGACGAATATTACCTTTCCACGGGCACACTTACCGAAAATACAAACTATATCAATATGTGCCGCACACAGGTACGCGTCAAACTGGATACGTCTGCCGATTATTTCTTAAAGAACCCGTTAGGAAATCATCACATTCTGATACACGGAAATTATGAGACGGTACTCAATGAGTTCCTGCAAGCTAACTCCTGTAAAAGAACGGAATAGAGAGGAAAGAATCAGACGCTTTCCCAAAAATCTTCTCATCCCTACTGACTCAAAAAAAGAGACCGTTCATATACTTGCCAATATACAAGTATTATGAATGGTCTCTTCTTTTATCATGGATGATCTCTCTTTTTGGAATCCTAACTTGATGTAGCCGTCCATACTTTTCAACACACCAGAGAAAGGCTTCAGGGTGTTACGGAACTCCTTTTGCAGTTCGGGATTACCGATGGCCTGCAACATAGGCTTGTCGTATTCATCTACCAAAATAACTACGCGTTGTCCTGCCTGCTTGCAGGCGCGTTCTATGATGCCGGCAAAACGCAAGGAAAATGAGCGTTCGGATGGCTCGGCACCATAGAGCTTTTCCCATGCAGTCAACGATTTTTCGAGTATATTATCCAGACTTTCCGGTACATCATATTTTTCGATATTAAGGTCTAGGTGTAATATCGGATATTTAATCCAGTCTTTTTCCAGCCTTTCTATAGCTAGTCCAGTAAACAGTTCCTTTTTTCCTTGAAAATAGGCTTCCATCGTAGAGATGAGCAGGCTCTTCCCAAAGCGGCGTGGGCGGCTTAAGAAATAGTAACTACCGGTTTTTACCATTTGATACATCAATGCCGTTTTATCAATATATAAATAGCCGTCATTACGAATCTTTTCGAAATTCTGTATGCCAATGGGATAAATTTTAGTGCTCATATACTCCGGTTTTATAAATCAATTACACAAAGGTAATAAATTTCCGGGTACTTCATTGCTTTTAAAAAGAGGAAAGTATAAGTATAGTTTGCTTTTAACTGAATGAGGAGGTGTAGAAAACAGTACATACTGTTTGAAGTCTATATTTTAATGCCTATATTTGTCTACATTTCAATTTTATAAGAATAGGCATTATGGATACTACTGATACTACTTTCAGAATATACCCGATAGGAATACAGAATTTTGAGCAGTTACGCAATAATAACAACGTCTATATAGATAAGACGGAGTTGATTTATCGTTTGGCTAATACCAATAAGGCTTATTTTTTGACTCGTCCCCGTCGTTTCGGAAAAAGTTTGTTGGTATCCACTCTTCATGCTTATTTTCGGGGGAAGAAGGAATTGTTTCAAGGTTTGGCAATGGAGCGTTTAGAGAAAGAGTGGAATGTCTATCCGGTGTTGCACCTTGATTTCAGTATGACAAAGTACACAGCACTTTCCGACCTTTTGGGACAGTTGAATCTGAATCTATACGATTGGGAAAAACTCTATGGAAAGGAAGAAGTAGAAGGTACGCCGGCGGAACGTTTCCGGGGAGTGATTCGTCGTGCTTATGAACAGACGGGCAAACCGGTAGTAGTACTTATCGACGAATACGATGCTCCTTTATTAGACAGTAACCATTTGCCGGAACTGCAAAATGAACTTCGAGAAGAAATGCGGAAATTCTTTAGTCCCTTGAAAGCGCAAGGAGAATATCTTCGTTTCCTTTTCCTGACAGGTATTAGCAAATTCAGTCAAATGAGTATTTTCAGTGAACTGAATAATTTGCAGAATATCAGCATGAGAGATGATTATAGTGCTATCTGTGGCATAACCGAACAGGAATTGCGTACACAATTGAAAACTGATATTGAAATGATGGCACAGGCTAATAATGAAACTTATGAGGAGGCCTGTATGCATTTAAAACAACAGTATGACGGATATCATTTTAGTGAGAACTGCGAAGACATTTACAATCCATTTAGTTTGTTTAATGCATTTGCACAGAAAAAATATGCCAATTTCTGGTTTTCTACCGGGACACCTACTTTTTTAATTAATATATTGCAGCAGAGTAATTTTGACATTCGCGAATTGGATGGTGCAACGGCTACTGCAGAGCAGTTTGATGCGCCGACGAGTGTTATTACTGATCCTCTTCCTGTACTTTATCAAAGCGGCTATCTCACTATAAAGGGGTATGATGAAGAATTCAACACTTATCAGTTGGGATTTCCTAATAAAGAGGTTGCTGAAGGATTCATCAAATATCTGGTTCCTTACTATATGCCAGAACTCAGTAGAAAGCCATACTACACGTTGGAGAAATCTTTATAGCATACATAAAGATTTTCTTCTTTATCCATTCCATACTTATCAATTACCTCAATAGGAAATTTAAATAGTTCAACTCTAAAACCACATTCTTCCAAGCGATCTTTGTAGTCTAAACCATATAATCGCAAATGATCTGTTTGACCAAACACTTTCAATCTTTCTTCAGATGTTTTCACGGAAGAATCTTCCAAAGTCTTATCTAATATATTAGACATAGGAACTTGCAAGAGACCCACTCCACCTTTTTTCAATACCCTAAACAATTCACGCATTGCTTTACGGTCATCTTCAATATGCTCCAATACATGGTTACACATAACCATGTCAAAATCTCCATCTGCAAATGGCAAATTCAAAACATTCATATTATGAACATAAGGGGGGTACATATACCCTTTAGCAAAAAAATCTCCGCATATATAATCTATACTTTTCATTGTCAAAATACGTTGAGCAATAATATCCTCTGGAGCGATATGCAATATTCGTAAAGGATGTCCATCAAAAATCTTAGCTATATCCCGAAGATAAAGATACAATAATTTTTCCTTATCCTTAGCCCGGCATTTCCAACACATGCCAGGACGCACTCCCATACCAACAGTCTTGTATTTTCGCGCAGCAGGACTATCAATTCCTAACAGAGCCAAGTCATCTGAATGAAATCCACAAAACGGGCATTCATAGTGTACTCCTACATGCTTTTCCGCTTCACGATTGAACCTCCAATTATCAAACGCTATTTTTATAGGTTTCAAATGCTGTTTTATTCGTACCAATAATTCCATATCCTTTTTATTTCTATTTTTTCTTATCAATCAATCCATGCCAAGTTCCTCTTATTAACGCAATCGCAACCATCCAATTTTTCTTACGCAATGCAACTATAACATTTTTAGGCATAGACACACATACCAAGTATGTACAAGATAAAAGCCGAATAGCCCACTTGCTTCGCCGTCGGGTAAACAATAAACGGGCACGTGACATATAATAAGCACGATTAGGACTACCATACCCTATTGTAGCCCCACCTTTATGATAAACCACTACCTCTGCCTCATACCACAACTTATATCCGGCCTCTGTAATCTGATAACTCCAATCGAACTCCTCTGCAAAAAGGAAGAATACTTCAGGCATTTTCCCCACTTGTTCAATCACATCACGTCGCACCATCATAGCACCGCCATAAAGCACTTCTGTTTCACAAGCCTCAATGCATTTAGCAGGACAATTACAGTCAAATACTTCAGTTTGAAATTTCAATGTCAATGGCTTCAATCTTCTACAACCAAAATATTGAATATTTTCCTTATTAGTTAAATAACGGACAGTAGGAGATACACCACCTATAGTTTCATTACGTAAACGTGTAACTAACTTTTCCAGTATCGGTTCTTCAACCAGCATATCATTGTTAAGAAAAAACACATATTCCCCTTTAGCATAGGCAAGGCCTCTATTATTTCCCCCTGCAAAACCTAGATTTGTTGAATTACAAATCAATTTCACATCAGGACATAATGCTGATATACGCTCTACATCTTCACCACTTGAAGCATTATCCACCACTAAAAATTCATAAGAATATGTCTCATGCTCTTTAAACGATCTCACTAAATCACAAGTGTCTCGCCAACCATTATAATTAACCGTTATTATTGATACCATAGATTAATCCTATTAAAAATGAATCCAACGACGGATAAATTGTTTCACTTTTATTCCTGCCCCTATTTTGAGAGCCAAAAGCTTTAACTGTAAAGGAAATGCATTAAATAAACGATAAAGTATATAAGTGCAAGAAATGCCTACTTTATTAGTCATTTTAGGTGAAGTAAAAGGAGGAGTCAATAAAGAAGATTCAAATTTTTTTTTATCATCTTCATTTATTTGAGACGATATTTCTACTTGATAAGCATGATATAAACTCATTTTTAATATATCAATCAATGCCCCCCGATAAAAACTCATTTTTACATATGGTCTTATATATCCACATTTCATTCGCTGAATATCAACGAACTGTTGTGCCGTACTTTCAGAATAGCCATTAGAGAATCCAGCACTCGATGAATTCGGATTATAAGTATAAAATAATGTACAATCAGGTAACAATCGACATGAAGAAGCTTGCATCAAAACTTGATATGTAAACCACGAATCCTCATGTGTTTGTCCCGGAACACATCGTATATGATTATTTCTTAAAAAAGCAACATTATATAGCCTATTACAAAGAGATACTGCAACTTTATTTCCTTTGCCATAACAAAAATCAAAAACCGCATGTTTTGAACCATCAATCAGTATATCCTTATCATATTGACATCCAGCATAAAGCACTCCTCTCAAATCACGTCTTACAAAAGATGCGGATACAAAATCTACCGGATGCTGACGCATTGCATTATACAAAATCTCAATACAATCTAAAGATAAAACATCGTCACCATCTAAAAAGAAAAGATACCTTCCTACGGCATTATCTAATCCTGCATTTCTTGCTGCGCCCGTTTTTTTATTATATCGCTGATCTACAATTTTCATATCATTACCACGCAAATGCTCATTCATTATACGACGTACTATATCCATACTTCCATCTTGCCCTTTGTCATCAATAATCAAGTATTCAATACTTTGAAATGTCTGATTAAGAGCTGATAAAAGAGAAGATTCTATATATTCTGCTACATTATAAACTGGAATTGCAATGGTAACTTCGTATTCTTTCATTCTAATGCTTCATCATTCAATCAAATTAAAATATGCTTATTGCTACAAAGATAGAAAAAATTGCATACCTTTGCCTACAAGAAGCAAAAAATGTCACAAGAGTCACGCCTTAAAAAGTCATTGCTCAATGCCCGGGTTAATCTCATTTTCTATTTCCTGAGTTTAGCCTTATCCTTTTTCTCCAGAAAAATCTTTCTGGATGCATTGGGTGCAGATTTTATGGGGCTGATAGGTACGCTGAACAATCTTTTAGGTTTTCTGAACCTTGCAGAATTAGGTATCAGCACAGCCATCGGCTACGTTCTATATAAACCTCTCTTCGAACACGACGAAAGGAAAATCAATGAAATCATTTCTGTTTTCGGATTTATCTACCGACGTATCGGTTTTATCATTCTAAGTGCAGGATGTGTCTTGGCATGCTTCCTGCCCCTAATATTCCCCAATAATGTCTTTGATTTAGGCATCATCTATTTTGCATTTTTCTCATATCTGACCACTTCACTGATAGGATATTTTGCCAATTACAAGCAAACCCTTTTGGGTGCAGACCAGAAGAACTACGTAGTGACAGCCTACTTTCAAAGTGCCGTACTGATAAAGACTCTCCTGCAAATGGGGTTAGTATATTATACGGGCAATTATTACCTGTGGATTAGTCTGGAACTTCTGCTGGGCATTACCTATTCCATTATCCTGAACTGGAAAGTCAACCAGGTATACCCCTGGTTGAGAAGCGAAGTGAAGCAGGGAAAGCTACTTTTCAAGAAATATCCGGAAGTAACCCGGTATACCAAACAGTTGTTTGTCCACAAACTTGGCGGTTTTGTACAATTCCAAACCACTCCCTTCCTGGTATATGCCTTCGTCTCTCTTAAGACTGTGGCATATTATGGAAACTATACCCTCATTATAGATAAGATAAGTATATTTATCAGCAACCTATTAGGGAGTACCAATGCAGGAGTAGGCAATCTGATAGCCGAAGGCGATTCCAAACGTATCCAGCAAGTATTCTGGGAGCTGATGGGTATCCGTTTCTTGATAGCCGGAACCATTTCATTTGCCTTGATTCGACTGACCGGCGCTTTCATTTCATTATGGTTGGGAAGTGAATATGTATTGCCCCAACACATTCTGTACCTGATTATCATCAACTCGTTCATCAGCTACACCCGAGGTGCCATAGACCAATTTACCTATGGGTATGGCTTATTTCAAGATACTTGGGCTCCGATTGCGGAAGTAATCATCAACCTGACTGTTGCCATCATTGCCGGACATTTTTGGGGACTGCCGGGAATTTTGATGGGAAACATAACCAGCTTATTCCTTATCATCGTCATTTGGAAACCTTACTTTCTTTATTCGCAAGGATTCAAAATATCCGTTCTCTACTATTGGATGGGCTACATCAAGCATCTACTGATTATACTGCTGCCGGCAATAGTATGTTATTATCTTTTTCCCGACAATGACTTTGCAGCGGAAAGCTCTTTTACACATTGGATAGTCTATGGAGCTATTATAATTTCCACTTACGGAATATTCACTTGTTTATTACTCTATCTTTTTACTCCAGGTATACGTGCATTCGCTCACCGGATACTGAAAAGGCATCATTAACGAGCTGTTGATTTCAGTCTGTCAAAGGTCCTTTCCCACTCGTCTGCCACATTCTGTATGTCAAAGCGTTTCACATACTGCACACAATTTTTTGACATCTCCATACGCAGTTCTTCATCTTTCATCAATGCACCCAACTTCCGGGCAAACGCTCTATGCGAGAAAGGAGGAATCAACAATCCGTTTTTGCCATCATCAATAATATCTGTTATAGCTGCATACGAATTGAACGCCACCGGAACAACCCCGAATGTCATGGCTTCGGTCAATACCATTCCCCAGCCTTCAAAATCACTCGTCAGGCATAGGATGCTTGCATCCCGATAAAAAGTCTCAGGGTCCTGCCAACCAGTGAAAACAACCCGCTTCATCTTTGAGGCTTTCTGCTCCAGTTCCTGCCTTATGGGTCCATCTCCCACAATAACCAGCTCCCAATCGGGAATTTTTTTATATATACGCTTCCATATATCAATCAGCCGTCCTACACGCTTCTGGCGCCACTCTATCCGGCCTACATACAATATCTGCTTCTTCTTGAGGAAATCTGTATTTTCTTGAGCGGGATATGTATTCGGATTGGGAATGGCAATCACCCGGCTCAAGTCTTTTGAATATATCTGCCTCAAATCAGGGATAAATTTCAAAGAAAGTAAACACAATGCATCTGTATACAGTAAAATGCCTTCATAATCGGATTTTAATGTACGCTTGTAATCATACTTAAACATAGGAATCTTTATGATACGGGCCATCTTTCTGATTTTTCCCATAATCGTGTTTTTCCCTTTTATCCACATTACGAACTCTCCCAAATGGTGATATATGCCAAGAGGATTATAATGTATCACGGAAATAATATACACGTCCCGCAAGGTTTTAGAGAAGGAATATAATGTATAATAAGTCTGCGGGTCCTGGTCTATGACCATATCAATACGGTGCTCTTGCAGGAAACTACGGAAAAACAACCCGTTCTTTTCTACTTCCCGAACCTGATATGGGAAAAAATAAGATGGTGCAGGATATGCATAATCCATGCGGCTTTCATCCCGCACACTATGTAAACAAAGAACATGGTGTCCCCGTCTTATGAATTCACGGCACAAAAGGTCACTCACTCTTTCAATCCCTCCCCGTTGGGGATGGAACATGACAGGATGTATAAACAAGATATTCATAATGCCCCCCGTTATTTTGCTCCAAACATCTTCTTGAATTTTATACCTGACAAGAAACGCATCCACCCATCAAAAGCCGATGCCCCCACCCTACAAAACAGGAATTTGCCCAACACATCCGCTTTATACTGTGGAAGAAAAAATCGTCTTATCCATTCTTTATCTGATAAAAGGACTTGATGTAAAAAAGACAACCGTTCCTGCCGGGTATACTTATGCTCTGGTTTATAGATGGCCAAAATCACTTTATGGAAAAAGACAGTCAATGAATTCCATGTTCTATCCAGTGAGCTATCCTCCAAATTAAATTTCTTTTGATACACATAGACCCTTTCCAAAAAATTGGAGAATGCTGCATATTCTGCCGGAAAGCTGTTTATACGCACAGACAACACATCTACAGAATACCCTACTCTATAAACGTAATTATTGTAATCACGAATAACCATAAAATCCGCATACATCAGGTAGTCCAACATAAACAGCATATCTTCCAGTCCGGAAACAAAAGGAACAAAGCCCACCCGGTATTGCTTGATAATCCGATGGTCGTATAGCTTGCTGCCTGCGTACGCAACACGCTTGTCTATCAAGTCTGTCAATATAAGATACATCTGTTCCGAAGCTATATCTTGTTCGGGAACGTGAAACGTTTGACAGTCCCCATTTGGCAGATACGCATCAAGAGAACCGACTATTACTCCCTCCTTCGTTTTATCGGCAGGCAATGCACCGTACAGCCTTTCAAGATAATAAGGCTTTACATAATCATCTGAATCAATAAAGGTTACATATCTTCCACGAGCATTCATCAAACCAGTATTCCGGGCACAGCTCAATCCTGCATTAGCCTGATGGAACACCCGTATCCTCGTATCCTTCCCGGCATACTCTTCACAAATCTCCC
>OKSZ01001082.1_pt1 | contig 10057 bp, 8 predicted proteins | sample 1606081 | NCBI WGS metagenome assembly OKSZ01 (sample SAMEA3879504, study PRJEB24766) | human gut metagenome | biome: human-associated habitat; feature: feces | place: USA | collected 1985/1987 | reverse complement strand
CAGCAGGAGCATTCGTAGTTGAATCTATCCTTCATGACCAAAAGAAGATGGTTCCTTGTTCTGTATTATTGGAAGGTGAATATGGTGAATCAGATCTTTGCATCGGCGTTCCTGTAATCCTTGGCAAGAACGGTATCGAAAAGATCGTTGAACTGAACCTGAACGAAGACGAAAAAGCTAAGTTCGCAGCTAGCGCAAAAGCTGTTCACGGAACGAACGCTGCTTTGAAAGAAGTAGGTGCTCTGTAATTAATCCCCTTACTTTATATATCAAGAAAGGCTGTTCTTCACTACGAGGAACAGCCTTCTTTCTTTTCTACAGAATCCTACCCCACTATATTTTAAAAAAAGCTAATTCATTTTGCACTTTCAAGTAAAGCTCATACATTTGCATCGTTGTTTATGCAATTATTGTTTAAGTAAACAAGTTCAAAAAAACAGACTACTTCAATAAACAAATTACATAAGAACCGGGTTATTAAATATAGAAGTATCACCTTATTAATATGCAAGATGCGATGAAAAAAGTATTTCTTCTGACAATTCTGCTAAGTCTCACTTTCATAGGAAAAGCGCAGAACTTTCTAAGTCTGGATAGTTGCCGCGCATTAGCTCTTGCCAACAACAAAGATTTGTTGATAAGCAATGAGAAGATAAATGCTGCTCATTATCAACGAAAAGCTGCATTTACGAATTATTTGCCCAACTTCTCGGCAACCGGAGCTTACATGAGAAATCAAAAAGAATTCTCTCTATTGAACAACGATCAGAAAGCGGCACTCTCCGGATTGGGAAGTAATCTGGCAGGTCCCATCGGGCAAGCCGCAGCCGGAATTATAGCAACTTATCCCGAACTGGCTCCACTCATATCCTCATTAAGCGGAAGTTTACCGGCAGCCCTCGACCAAGCAGGCAATTCTTTGGTGGATGCGCTTCGTACAGACACCAGAAATGTATATGCCGGAGCCATCACATTAACCCAGCCTTTATATATGGGCGGTAAAATCCGTGCTTATAATAAAATAACAAAGTACGCCGAAGAGTTGGCACGCCAACAACATAATGGTGGTATGCAGGAAGTTATCATGAGCACCGACCAAGCCTATTGGCAGGTAATCTCATTGGTCAATAAGAAAAAATTGGCAGAAGGTTACTTAAAACTTCTGCAACAACTGGATAGCGATGTTGAGAAGATGATCGCCGAAGGAGTAGCAACCAAAGCGGACGGTCTTTCCGTACGCGTCAAAGTCAATGAAGCGGAAATGACACTAACTAAAGTGGAAGACGGATTGAGCCTTGCCCGAATGTTGTTGTGTCAACTATGCGGTCTCGATCTGAGTTCACCCATCACGCTGGCGGATGAAAATATGGAGAATATTCCATTAATTCCGACAGACACTCATTTCGATCTGTCCACCGCATACGAGAACCGTCCGGAGATACGCAGTCTTGAACTGGCGACACAAATCTACAAGCAGAAAGTCAACGTAACCCGCGCCGAACATCTTCCGTCTATCGCATTGATGGGAAACTACATGGTCACCAACCCTTCCGTCTTCAACAGTTTTGAGAATAAATTCAAAGGTATGTGGAACGTAGGTGTCATGGTGCAGCTTCCTATATGGCATTGGGGAGAAGGTATCTATAAAACAAAAGCTGCAAAGGCCGAAGCACGCATCGCCCAGTATCAGCTTCAAGATGCACGAGAAAAAATAGAGTTGCAAGTCAATCAAGCAGCATTCAAGGTGAATGAAGCAGGCAAGAAGTTGGTTATGGCTTCCAAAAATATGGAAAAAGCAGAAGAAAACCTCCGTTACGCGACGCTTGGATTCAGAGAAGGCATAATCGCCACCAGCAACGTTCTCGAAGCGCAAACCGCCTGGCTATCCGCCCAATCTGAAAAGATCGACGCACAAATAGACGTGAAACTGACTGAGATTTATCTGAAGAAATCATTAGGAACTCTTCAATAAGTGGAGAGTGAAAAGTTGAGAATGGAGAGTTGGGAGTAAAACTCATTATCTGGTAATTTATAAATAGTAATTTAGTAATTCATTATAATATGGTAACTACAAAATCACAAAACAGCAATATGCTGCTGGCTTTTCTTACTTTACTCGGAGTTATTGCAATCGTTGCAGTAGTTGGCTTTTTCATGCTTCGCAAAGGCCCTGAGATCATACAAGGGCAGGCAGAGGTTACCGAATACCGCGTTTCAAGCAAAGTTCCGGGGCGTATTCTGGAATTTCGCGTGAAAGAAGGTCAAAGCGTAAATGCCGGTGATACACTGGCTATTTTAGAAGCTCCTGACGTCATGGCAAAAATGGAACAGGCACGTGCAGCCGAAGCCGCTGCGCAAGCACAGAATGAGAAAGCAATCAAAGGAGCCCGCAAGGAACAAATCCAAGCTGCTTACGAGATGTGGCAAAAAGCACAGGCAGGTGTTACTATTGCCGAGAAATCATACCAAAGAATCAAAAACCTGCATGAGCAAGGAGTTATGCCCGCACAAAAGTTGGATGAGGTAACCGCACAGCGTGACGCTGCCATCGCAACCGAGAAAGCCGCCAAAGCTCAATATACAATGGCTAAGAACGGAGCCGAACGTGAGGACAAAATGGCTGCGGAGGCTTTGGTGAACCGGGCAAAAGGTGCTGTTGCCGAAGTGGAATCGTATATCAAGGAAACCTATCTTATAGCGCCTGCTGCCGGAGAGGTTTCTGAAATTTTCCCGAAAGTCGGTGAATTAGTGGGTACAGGAGCACCAATCATGAACATAGCCGAACTGAACGATATGTGGGTAACATTTAATGTGCGCGAAGACCTCCTCAAAGATTTGACTATGGGAGCCGAGTTTGAGGCAATCGTACCCGCTCTGGATAATAAAACAATCAAACTCAAAGTATATTATCTGAAAGATCTAGGAAGTTATGCCGCTTGGAAAGCAACTAAAACAACCGGACAGTTTGACTTGAAAACATTTGAGGTGAAAGCTTCCCCTATGGAAGAAGTGGAAAACCTCCGTCCGGGAATGTCGGTTGTCATTGACAAATAAGAAGTCATGAAAGAAAGAAAAAAGAAATATATAGCTTTGTGGCAAGTCATGCAAAGGGAATGCCGACGGTTGGTTTCACGTCCGCTCTACCTTTTCTGCATGGTTATCGCTCCACTATTCTGCTATATCTTCTTCACTACATTAATGGACTCGGGACTTCCGCAGAATCTTCCGGCCGGTGTAGTGGATATGGACGACTCATCGACTTCCCGCAACATCGTGCGCAATCTGGATGCCTTCTCGCAGACGGGTGTCATAGCGCATTACAGTAATGTGACGGATGCGCGAATTGCTGTACAGGAAGGGAAAATCTATGGATTTTTCTACATCCCGAAGGGTTTATCCGCAGAAGCGCAAAGCCAGCGGCAACCTAAGATTTCTTTCTACACCAACTATTCTTATCTGATTGCCGGCTCCTTGCTTTTCAGAGACATGAAAATGATGGGGGAACTCACCTCCGGTGCCGCCGCACGAACCGCTTTATATGCCAAAGGGGCAACGGAAGGCCAGGCGATGGGATTTCTGCAACCTATTGTGATTGATACGCATCCTCTGAACAACCCGTGGCTGAACTATTCGGTATATCTGTGCAACACATTGATACCGGGAGTACTTATGTTACTTATATTCATGGTTACCGTCTATTCAATCGGTGTGGAAATCAAGGACCGTACCGCACGTGAATGGTTACGTATGAGCAATAACTCGATTTATATTGCATTGGCAGGAAAACTACTGCCCCATACGGTTATCTTTTTTATTATGGGCATATTCTATAATGTATATCTGTATGGTTTCCTACATTTTCCTTGCAATAGCGGTATTCTTCCGATGATATTCGCAACACTCTGTCTCGTTCTCGCCTCGCAATGTTGCGGCGTTGTCATGATAGGAACCTTACCGACTTTGCGGCTTGGACTGAGTTTCGCTTCCTTATGGGGAGTTATATCATTCTCCATCTCCGGCTTTTCATTTCCGGTAATGGCGATGCATCCTGTTTTACAAGCTTTGAGCAATCTGTTTCCGTTGCGTCACTACTTCCTTATTTATGTAGATCAAGCGCTCAATGGGTACAGCATGGCTTATTCTTGGAGTAACTATATGGCATTACTGATATTCATGCTGCTTCCTTTTCTGGTAGTTCACCGCTTAAAAGAAGCACTTGTTTATTATAAATATATTCCCTAAATGAAAGATATAAAATTAAAAGATAAGATAGTACAAGGTATCAATGACCTGTTTTATATCTGGAAACGGGAGTTTCAGACAACTTTCCGCGACCAGGGGGTACTGATATTCTTTATACTCGTCCCGTTAGGTTATCCGCTATTATACAGTTTCATTTACGATAATGAAGTTGTGCGTGAGGTCCCCGCTGTCGTTGTGGATGACTCTCATTCATCTCTCAGCCGCGAATACCTGCGCAAAGTAGACGCTACGCCTGATATCCAAATTGTTTCATACTGTGCCGATATGGAGGAAGCCAAACAGATGTTGAAAAACCGACTTGCGTATGGTATTATCTATATCCCCTCTGACTTTAGTGATAATATAGCCAAAGGAAAACAGACGCAAGTCAGCATTTATTGTGATATGAGCGGATTACTTTATTATAAATCCATGCTCATAGCCAATACAGCCGTTTCATTGGATATGAATCAGGATATCAAAATTGCACGTAGTGGCAATACTACTGACCGTCAGGATGAAATCACCGCTTATCCGATAGAGTATGAGGAAATTTCCATATTCAATCCTACTGCCGGATTCGCAGCTTTTCTGATTCCTGCCGTACTGGTGTTAATCATTCAGCAAACCTTATTGCTCGGTATCGGCTTGGCTGCCGGTACTGCCCGAGAAAACAACCGTTTCAAAGACCTTGTTCCCATCAACCGGCATTACAACGGTACTTTACGGATTGTACTCGGAAAAGGTCTGAGCTACTTCTTGATTTATATATTGGTAGCTTTTTATGTACTGTATATTGTCCCAAGAATATTCAGCCTCAACCAAATAGGACAACCGGACTCATTAGTGTTATTTGTTGTCCCCTATTTAGCCGCCTGCATATTCTTTGCAATGACTGCCTCTATCGCCATCCGCAACCGGGAAACGTGTATGCTGATTTTTGTATTTACATCTGTCCCTTTATTATTTATCTCCGGAATTTCATGGCCGGGAGCCGCCATACCTCCCTTTTGGAAGTATGTATCTTACATCTTCCCGTCTACTTTCGGTATCAATGGTTTCGTGAAAATCAATAATATGGGAGCTACTCTAAGCGAAGTAGCCTTTGAATATAAAGCTTTATGGCTACAGGCAGGCATTTACTTCCTTACCACCTGTTGGGTATATCGCTGGCAAATCCTTATGAGCCGTAAACATGCGATAGAAAGATATAAAGAATTAAAAGAGAAGGCCCTACATTAATTCATTTTTGATATAGGATATTAAGTTGTCTGACACCCGGGTGTCAGACAAGTAGTTCTTGCAGATAAATGAGGCAGAATATATAACTCATCCCAATACCATATAATAAGAAGAAATATATCAAACATTATAATATAAAAATCCCTCGTTCCAGAGAGTATAGAACGAGGGATTTTAAAGAGATATTATAAAGAGAGTATAATCCTAATTAGAATTTATAACCTACACCGATAGAGAAGTTCATGTTCTTTCCAGAACCATCACCATCGTACAACTTAGTTAAACCAAATTCTCCAGTTAAGTCTATAAAGAATTTATTGATTTCGTAAGCAACACCTACACCAATTCCCGCATCAAATCTCTTCATACCAGCTTGATCATCACCATCTCCAAAGATATCTATTTTTTCACTTTCGCCACCTGCTTCATATTTTTCCTTACCAGCAATACCAAATGCAAAATAAGGACCTGCTTTTACCACGATATTCTGATTATCAGCAACGGCAAATCTTGCAGCAGCCAAAACTGGAATCTCAAGATACATCGGATTGTCTGTGATTTTCAGTTCATAGCCACTTTCTTCAATTTTAGCCTTTGCACCTTTAGTCGTAAACATCAAAGATGGTTGAATAGACCACATTTCTGTAAACTGATATTCCATACCAACCCCAACATTGAAACCTATTTTCATATCAGTTTCAGCATCACCTGTAAAATTACTCATGTTCATACCAACTTTGGCATTCCAAGAAACCTGAGAATAAGAAACGATAGAAACAAGTGCAAATAGCACAAAAATCAAACCTTTTTTCATATCATTTATTTTTAATTCGCCTCCCTCTTTCCCTTTGGTCAGCATTATTAATAGTTTTGTATCTCTAGTGCGGGGAATTTCCTGAACTTTGTTAGAGTATCAAGACGCACCGTTTTATATTTAACGTCTGTTTCGTACCCGCAAATATATTTCATTTATTTTATATAAAAAAATCCTAGAACAACTATTTTTTGCATAAATGTTATTAAAGTGTGACTATTTAGGCGAAAATAGTGTTTATCCTGTCATTTTTCGTGCTTAATAATTTTGGTAAAATAATATCATTGAAACATTCTTGCAACAAACACACATATTTTATTATAAACCAACGGGTAGTCACAAGAATATTCTTATATTTGTTCGTTATATAAGAAACATTATATAGATATGAGAAGTTTCGCATGGATTATCGGCTTGCTACTTTGCACCGTTTACGGTGTACAAGCCCAAGACAGAGTGATTGAACGTCCTCCTTTTCTAGCCTGGAGTTCCAATAGCATTGAGATTGATAAAATTGTTATGGGAGATACAGTTACCACCCTATACATTAAAGCTTATTATCGCCCTAAATATTGGATAAAAATTGCGACAGGCAGTTTTCTGAGAGACAATAACGGAATGCTTTACCCTATCCGCAAGGGAGTTGGAATCACATTGGACAAAGAATTCTGGATGCCGGAATCAGGAGAAGCCGAATTCCAATTATTGTTTCCTCCCATTCCTCAAAATGTAACTAGTCTTGATTTCTCGGAAGGAGATTTTGACGGAGCGTACAAGATATGGGGAATACAACTGGACAGAAACGCATTTTACAAGCAAAAACTTCCTAAAGAAGCGGTCAAGCACAAAATAAACAAAAAAGCGGCATTACCCACCCCTAAGTTAGCTTATGCTACCGCTACTTTGAAAGGGAAAATCCTCGATTATCAGAAAGATATGATGAAACAGATGCGGATGCATATAGAAAGTCCCGCATCGAATATCCACAACGAACAGAATATTATAAAAATCGAGGAGGATGGCAGCTTTCAAGCAGAAGTAAAAGTAACGTCCGTCACAAGCGTTGCATTGGAGCTTCCTTTCGGCTGGGTGGAATGCCTGATAGCCCCCAATGAAGAAACATCTCTCATTATCAACACAAAAGAACTTTGCCGTAGGCAGACACATCTGCAAAAGAAGGATAAAACATTCGGAGAACCTGTATACTTCAACGGATATCTGGCCAGCTTGCAACAAGAACTGGCTTCGGTAGATATTGATATCACATTAAAAAGTGTTTTCTACATGGATATGTACAACGCCATTGCAGGGAAAAGCGCAGATGAATATAAAGCCTACGTATTGGAACGTCTTCCATCCATCCGGAAAGCAATAGAACAATCTTCCTATAGCAATGCGTGCAAAGAACTATTAAACATACAGGTAGATCTCGCAGCAACCGGGAAAATCGCGATGACAGACAGAGAGCTAAAATCTGCTTATATTGCTGTAAATAAGTTGAATAGAGAAAAAGCAAACGAATATTTTTCCAATACGCATATTGATATTCCCGAAGGATACTATGACATATTAAAGGAATTTACTTCCATCAATACCCTCAAAGCGTTATACGGCAGGCAGTATGCATCAACAATCTATCTGATCAGTTTTATGCCGAACTATCGGAAAATACTTAAAGAAACGTTAGGAACGAATCAAGGGCCATTATTTGATTATATAAGATTCAACGAACTGTACCATTCTATCAAAGATTTCATTCCATTGACAGCAGATCAGGAGATAGAAATAAAGAAGTTGTCTTCTCCGGCGTATACCGAAATGCTTACTCAAACGAACAAGGAAACAATAAAGAAAATAGAATTGAACAAAAGGAAGAGTGGATTTACTATCAATGAAGCGGGAGAAGTCTCCAATGAAGATTTGTTCCCATCCATCCTTTCCAAGTTTCGCGGGCATACTTTACTGGTTGATATTTGGGCAACCTGGTGCGGTCCTTGCCGCATGGCCAATAAAGCAATCGCCCCGATGAAAGAGGAATTGAAAGAGAAAGACATTATCTATCTTTACATCACAGGCGAAACGTCTCCCAAAGGGACATGGGAAAATATGATTTCCGATATTCACGGCGAACATTTCCGCGTAACCAACGAACAATGGAATTTTCTGATGTCCAACCTCAACATAGAAGGAGTCCCTACCTATTTTATCATTGATCCTGAGGGTAATATCACTTATAAGAAGACAGGATTTCCGGGAGTGGAAACGATGAAAAAGCAGTTACTGAAAACTTTGAGTAAATAGTTCCGAATATGGTATGAAAGGGGCTTTGGAGTATCCAGAAGAGGATTGTCATAATGAATAAACGAAACGCGGATTAACGCAAATATCGTAGAAGCAATTTTACAAGTTATTGATAAATATATAATTGAAATACCCTACGATAAATTGCGTTAATCTGCGTTTTATTATTCATTACGATACAGTTCTTTTACAAACTCTTATTTATGCATCTCTACAATCTTGGTAGGAGCCATTTCCACATTCCGACGATCTACCTGACGGACAACACTAGCTGCCAAGGAAAGGAACGCACGTCCGGTCACGGAATCTTCATCCAATGCGACAGGAGTACCATTATCTCCTCCTTCACAGATACTTTGCACGATAGGAATCTGTCCCAGCAAAGGAACATTCATCTCTTCAGCCAGTTTCTTGGCACCTTCTTTGCCGAAGATATAGTATTTATTTTCAGGAAGTTCGGCAGGAGTAAACCATGCCATATTCTCAACCAGACCGAGAATGGGCACATTTACCTTATCATTGGTGAACATATTGATTCCCTTACGGGCATCCGCCAAAGCAACTGCCTGCGGAGTGCTGACAACAATCGCCCCTGTCATAGCCAATGTCTGAACAACGGTCAGATGAATATCACTGGTTCCGGGAGGAAGGTCTATCAGGAAATAATCCAAATCTCCCCAAGCCGCATCACCTATCAACTGTTTCAACGCATTGCTTGCCATCCCGCCACGCCATAAAGTAGCTTGATCCGGATCAACAAAGAAACCGATAGACAATAATTTCACTCCATATTTCTCTACCGGAATAATCAGATCACGACCGTCTATACGCTCGGCATACGGGCGCGCATCTTCCACCTGGAACATTTTCGGCATGGAAGGACCGAAAATATCCGCATCCACCAAACCCACTTTATATCCTTCAGCAGCCAAAGCAACCGCTAAATTGGCCGCCACGGTAGATTTTCCTACTCCTCCTTTACCCGAGGAAACAGCGATTATATTTTTTACCTTTTCCAGGGACAACGGTCTCTCCAAATCCTGAACAAACAGGTTTTCGATCTCTACCTCCGTATAAGAAGTTTTTTCTTTTATCAGGGCTTCCGCTTTTTTCTTCACCGACCCGACAAACGGATCGCCGGCTTTCTGAAACACCAGCCGAAACAACACTTTCTCTCCCTCGATCCGGATATTTTGCACCATATCCAGTTCCACAATATTTTTAGAAGTACCGGGATACTTCACTTCTGTGAGAAGATCCCTGATTTCTTTAAGTTTTTCCTGCATCATAACATTTAAAAATTTAATATCCCTTTAGGGGTAACGAAAATAGTAAAAATAGCCGATTCGCCAAAACGACTCTCCGTCCAGATTAAATCCGGGTATTATATTTCCTCAGCCTGGCCCTTAAAGTCGGATAAGCCGGACATACTTTGCCGACCAACTTCCAAAATGCAGC
>OKSZ01001080.1_pt1 | contig 10063 bp, 9 predicted proteins | sample 1606081 | NCBI WGS metagenome assembly OKSZ01 (sample SAMEA3879504, study PRJEB24766) | human gut metagenome | biome: human-associated habitat; feature: feces | place: USA | collected 1985/1987 | reverse complement strand
AAGTAAAGATTCTGTCTTCCCATGGGGAATTTTACGTGCAATATTATAGGGCTTATCAGTTAATAAACAAAACTTATGAATTCGCAAGTGCTGTCTGTTTTACATCCGGAATTGCAATCAAAATCGGATAAAGTACAGCAGAAAGGATCAGTCCACCGATTCCCTGGACCAGGTTCGCCGGAACGCTTGCGAATGCACCGGCTCCGTAGATAAAGTACTCGCACAGGCAGTAACCACCGGCAACGAGAATGATATCAGCAACACCGCCGAGGATGACTGCTGTGTAACGGCTTTTGGAATTCTTACCTACTTTACGGTAAAGAAGGGCGGAGCAAAGGGATACCAGTCCTTTGATCACAAATGTGATCGGAACATAGACAAAATATCCTCCGAGCAGGTCTGCCATAGCAGATCCGATACCGCCTGCGAGGAATCCCCATGCAGGTCCGAGAACAACACCAGCAAGGATAACAATCGCATCACCTGGGTGAATATATCCGCTTGTTCCGGGAGTAGGAATCTTGATTGACATCGTAGCAACACAGGCAAGCGCTGCGAACAGTGCAGCCATGACAAGTTTCTTTAATGTTACTGTTGACTTAGAATTCATAACAAAAACCTCTTTCCTTTAAGATTTATCATACTATACAACAGAAGTGGACTATAAAAAAGAGCCACTTTTACAAAAATAAACCATACCAGTTTGAACGGGAGACAAATTTATAAAATCTTAAGAAATGTAGAGAGTATGCTTTAAGATGTTGATGAAATAATAAAAAAGGTTTAAAATAGAAACGTTTGTATCTGTATGGTAACTTTATAGATACTTTGAAAGAAAGTATAGTTTACAACATATGAAAAAGGAGAACTTCAAAGATGGGATATCATTCAATTATATATATATTCTTATTTCTTCCGGTTTGTCTGTTGGCCTATCAGCTTGCACCGGAGAAATGGAGAGGAAGAGTCTTGCTTGCATTCAGCTGGATTTTCTTTTATCTGTTAAGTGGAAAATTGCTGGTTTATCTTTTGGGGACAACGCTTCTGACCCATTGTATTGGCATCTGGCTGACTTTGCTCAAAACAGAAGAAGCAAAAGCCGTGGAAGGTATGGATCGGAAACAAAAGAAAGTAATTAAAGCAGAGTATCAGAAAAAGGGAAGAAGAGTATTAATACTGGGAATCCTGATTTTACTCGGAGTTCTTGGTTATTTAAAATATTTTGATTTCTTTACGACAAACTTGAGTTATTTATTCGGACATCCGGTTTTGGAAGGATGGAGACCGGAAAAGCTATTAATGCCAATTGGAATTTCATTTTATACATTGCAGGCAATTGGTTATATGACAGATGTGTACTGGGGAACCATCCAGGCAGAGACAGAAATCTGGAGAACCGCATTGTTTCTCGGATTCTTCCCACAGATCATGGAGGGACCAATCGCAAGATATTCAGATGTGGCAGATACTTTGTATACAGGAAAGCCATTGGAATATAGAAATGTGGTCGATGGTTATGTAAGAATCTTCTGGGGACTCTTTAAAAAGATGGTGATAGCAGACCGTATGGCACTGATGGTAAATCAGGTGTTTGACCATTATGCAGACTATCATGGAGCAGTGATTCTTGCGGCAGCGATTGGTTATGTGATTCAGCTTTATATGGAATTCTCCGGTTGTATGGATATCATTATAGGAAGTGGAAAGTTGTTTGGTATCTGCCTTCCAGAAAACTTCCGACAGCCGTTCTGTGCGAAGAATCCTTCGGAATTCTGGCGCAGATGGCATATTACACTCGGCGCGTGGTTCAAGGCATATATTTTCTATCCGGTATCGGTATCCGGATTGGTTAAGAAATGGAATCAGTATGGAAGAAAGCATTGCGGAAAGCATATTACAAGACTGGTGACTTCTGCAATCGCCCTGTTCCCAGTGTGGGTTGCGAACGGAGTCTGGCATGGCGCACAGTGGAACTATATTTTCTATGGAATGTATTATTTTGTATTGATCATGCTTGGGATTGCTGTGGAGCCGGTTCGAGACCATATTTTAGAAGCGTGTCATATTGATCCGGAGACGAAAATCTGGAGAACAATCCAGATTGCAAAGACATGGGTGATTATTGTAGTTGGAGAGTTATTTTTCCGTGCAAATGGATTGAAGGCCGGATGGTATATGTTCTGTAGTATGATAAAGAATTTTGATGTGGGACAATTAACGGATGGAACACTGTATACACTTGGACTTGAGCGGGCAGATTATCTGGCAGTAATTGTAGGTTGTCTGATCGTGGGAGTGATAGGTTCTATGAAAGAGCGCGGAATCTCTGTACAGAAGAAAATGGGAGAACTGGCTGTACCGGTGCGCTGGGGATTGTATTATGCCTTAGTTATAGGGATTTTGATCTTCGCAGCGTATGGGGATGGATATCAGATTCAGGATCTGATCTATGCTGGTTTCTGAGGTGAGAAGAATGAGTAAGATAAAAAGAGGAATTCTCTTTATTGTAATACTGGCAGTATTTTTGGTGACAAGTTCTGTCGGGATGGAATATTATGTGGTGCATCAGCTGAATGGAGAAGTGACCGGAAGAAACCGCCCATTTGCGGCTCTTACAGTTGAGCCGGAAGATACATTGGATATGCTGGTGGCCGGTGATAGTGAAAGCTATAATTCCGTGTCTACAATGCGGTTGTGGGAAGATAAGGGAATTGCAGCTTATGATTGTGGGCAGGGAGCACAGAGAATACCGGAAACTTATTATATGTTAAAACAGGGATTTAAAGGACAGTCTCCTAAAATAGTTATGCTCGAGACAAATACCTTGTTCCGTGATATCGGTGCAGTGAAAAGTACACAGGCAATTTTAGAACAGATGGGTCAATATTATCTTCCGGTGTTTCGTTATCATAATTTATGGAAGACAGCGGTGGATGAGCCGAAAATACATACGAATTACAAGGGGTTTGTGATTCGAGATGAGGTTGCCCCATATGAAGGCAAACCGGATTATATGAAGAAAAAGAAAAAATGTGAAACAATGCCAAAGTATGTTAAAATCTATTTGGAGAAAATTGAAGAACTGTGTGAGAAGAATAACGCGCAGTTATTGCTTGTCAGTATGCCGTCACCGAAGAATTGGAATCATAAACGTCATGCGGAGATGCAGCAATACGCAGATGAAAAAGGAATTGCATATCTTGATCTGAATGAGAAGGTAGAAGAACTGGGTTTGAATTGGACTGAAGATACACAAGATAAAGGAGATCATCTGAATGTTTATGGGGCAGAGAAGGTGACTTCATATCTTGGAAATTATTTAGAAGAGAATTATGAGTTGGAAGATCATAGAAATGATCCGGCTTATGAAGCATGGAATCAGCTGGCGGAACAGTACGAGCAAAATCTTGCAAAGATACGAGGAGAAATAGAAGTGGCAAAAGAAACAGGTGTAGAAAAATGATAGCAAAAGAGAAGTTGAATATTTTATGGAGTCTGGAGCAGACAGCGGAAAAGTATGCAGACCGGGTTGCAGTTTCGGATGTGAATCAGGAGCTGACCTGGAAGGAATTTGTGAAGAAAGCTCAGATAATAGGCGCAGAATTAAGTGAAAAAGTTCAACCGGGGAACCCGGTTCCGGTTCTTTTAGAGAAAAGTTCAGAAACACTGGCAGTGATGCTCGGCATCGTTTATGCAGGATGCTTTTATGTGCCGGTGAACCCGATGAATCCAACAGAACGTCTGAGAAAGATTATGGAGAAACTGGATCCTGAAGTGATTATTTCTGATGAAAAAGGGAAGGAACAGCTGGCAGCTATTGGAAATGGACTGGAAAATAAAGTGATGGGTCCGGAGGCACTTAAGACAGCGACAGGAACGGAATTGTCAGAAGAGCAGTACAGTAGACTGGAACAGATCCAGGGGCAGTGGAAAGAGACGGATGTTTTATACGGAATCTTTACATCCGGATCAACAGGAACACCGAAGGCAATCGTGGTAAGTCATGGAGCAGCCAGCCGGTTTATCCGTCATTTTACAGAAATCTTTGACATTACATCAGAAGATGTGATTGGAAATCAGGCACCATTTGATTTTGACGTGTCTGTGAAAGATATTTATTCCAGCATCATGACAGGGGCACAGCTTGTTTTGATACCGAAAGAATATTTCTCGACACCGCCGAGACTTCTGGATTATCTTTGCGATAAGAAAGTGACCAATCTGACCTGGGCTGTTTCGGCATTAACACTTGTGTCTGCGTTGAAAGGATTGAATTACAGAGTGCCGGAATCAGTAAAAAGGGTTATGTTCAGCGGAGAAGCAATGCCGCCAAAACAGCTGCGTATCTGGCAGGAAAAACTGCCTGAAGCAAAGTTTGTAAACTTGTATGGACCGACAGAGATTACTTGCAACTGTACGTATTTTCCGATTGAGCGACAGTATGAGGACAGTGAGAAAATACCGGCCGGTAAGGCGTTCCCGGGAAGAAGAGTAATCCTTGTAGACGAGGAAGGCAAACAGGTGACAGAACCTGGTGTACAGGGGGAAATCTGCTCGGCAGGAGAATCTTTGGCGAATGGCTATTATAAAGAACCTGAGCAGACAGCGGAGAAGTTTGTGCTGTATCCTGTAGATGGAACAGAACAGAGAATGTATCGAACCGGAGATCTTGGAAGTTATGACGAAGAAGGAAATATCGTATTTGCAGGAAGAAAAGATTTCCAGATCAAACATATGGGACACCGGATTGAGCTGGAGGAAATTGAGCGTTCTATGACAGCACTTGATGGAGTGGAGAAGAGCTGCTGTGTCTTTGATATGGAGAAAAATCGTATTATGGGATTTTATCTTGGAGAGAAAGCAGCCTCAGATGTCAGAAAACAGATGAAGGAAAAACTTCCGGTCTATATGGTTCCGACAAAATTGATTCAGGTAGATGAGATGCCGTTGAACAAGAATGGCAAGACAGACCGTAATTATTTTAAGAATTATGGAAAAAATAGAATGTGATGTCTTAAAATTAATCATAGGAAAAAGAATAAGGGGAAAGGATAAATGTTATGAGAGAAGAACTGTTTCAAGAGGCGTTTAGAAAGTATGGAACGCCCCTTTATGTGTTTGATCTGGATATCTTAAAAGAACAGACAGAACGTATTCGTGCTGGATTTGGTCCGGAGATCAACCTTTGTTATGCAATGAAGGCGAATCCATTTCTGACAGGATATATGGCTCAGTGGTCAGACCGAATCGAGGTCTGCTCTATGGGAGAATTCCGAATCTGCAGGAAACTGCAAGTTCCACCGGAAAAGTTGTTTATTTCAGGTGTTATGAAAAAACGAGATGATATTCGGGAGATACTTGCATATTGTGGAAATAGATGTGCATATACGGTTGAATCCCCACTGCATTTCCAATATTTTGTGGAATGGAGCGAGGAACATCCGGAGGATGGTATTCTCAGATTGTATCCGCGACTTACAAGTGGAAATCAGTTCGGAATGGACGAAGATACGGTATTAGAAATTCTGAAAAAGGCAAAGGAACTTCCGGGAATCGAGGCTGAGGGAATCCATTATTTCTCAGGAACACAGAAGAAGAATCTGAAGCGTCATCAGAAAGAACTGACATATCTGGATGAATTTTTAAAGAAGGCGGCAGAAGAACAGATTGATGTGAAATGTCTTGAATATGGCTCTGGAACGGCAGTTCCGTATTTCCGCGATAAAACGGCAGAGACCTTTGAGGAAACTGGTCTAAAGGGGCTTCAGGACGCTGTGAAGGCTATGCAGTGGAAGGGGCATGTAACAGTAGAGCTGGGGCGTGCGCTGGCTGCAATGTGTGGCTATTATTTGACCAAAGTGGAAGATACAAAGACAAGTGATGGAATTCATTATTGCATTGTTGATGGAGGCTGTCATCAGATTAATTACGACGGACAGATTAAGGGAATGTATGAGCCATATGTGAAGGTACTTCCGAAAGAAGTTTCAATGAAGGATGCGGAAGACTCTGAGGACAAGAATACAGAGGAGAAGACATGGAAAGTCTGTGGATCCTTATGTACATTGAATGATGTTCTATGCAATGAAATTACCTTGAGAGGTTTGGAAAAAGGCAGTATCCTTGTGTTTGAGAGAACCGGTGCATATTCAGCGATGGAAGGAATGGCATTATTCTTGAGTCATGAACTTCCGGGAGTTGTACTTTACAGTGAGGAAGAAGGATGGATCCAGGCAAGAGTACAGCAGGAAACTTATGAATTGAACATGGTAGAACAGTTGTCATAAAAAGATATTTGTGATATAACGTAGGATATAATGAAATTCAAAATAATAGAAAAAGAGGAAGAAAAAATGGAAGAATTATTAGAGATTTTAAATGAGATTGATGATAGTATTGACTATGAGAACGAGACAGCTCTGATCGATGATCAGCTTCTTGATTCTTTCGCAATCATCACACTTGTATCAGAGCTGGAGGATGCATTTGATATCAGCATTGAAGCCTCTGAGATGATGCCGGTGAACTTCAATTCAGCAAAGGCGATCTGGGCAATGGTACAGAGACTTCAGGAAGATTAAGATTTCAAAAGTCTGTCAATGATCCGGGAGGCTTCGCTTCTTGTCAGCGTAGTTGTATCCCAGTCAGGTATCAGTTCTTTCTGTTCCGTCAGACGTTCTAAGAGTGCAATCTGCTTTGGTGTGGCAGGCTGCACTTTTTTAATTTTATATTGAAGTTGAAGAGGCTGGAACACTTTCGGATCCTGTGGCTCAAAATAGTGTGCCAGTGTCTGATAAAGCTTTGCGGTTGCGAGTGCATCATAGTATGCGCGGTGAGCAGCAGGATTCTCAATATGATAATAGTCGCATAACGCACCGAGACTTTTAGACTCAAAGTCTTTATGTACTTTGCGGGCAATTTTTAAAGTATCGATCCCCATTTTTTCAAATGTAAGACCTTCTCTGACTGCACTGCATTTTACAAAGCTATAGTCAAACATGACGTTGTGTCCGATCAGCACGTCATCTTCACAAAAGGAGAGAAAATCGTGGATGACTTCCGGGCAGGATCTTGCTCCTGCAACCATATCATTTGTGATATGTGTGATGTTGGTGATCATCGGTGTGATCGGTTTGTCTGGATGGACGAATTCCATAAAACGGTCAACGACCTTTCCTTCCCGGACTTTGAGGGCACCAATCTCTATAATTTCATGTTCCTGAGGACTTAGCCCGGTTGTCTCCAGGTCAAATGCAATATATGATTTCAGCATAGAATGCTCCTTATCTGTAATGTTAATAACTTAATATTACTATACTAACATTACAGATAAGAGAAAGCAAATTTTATAAAAATGATTCTAATTCTCGTATCATTTCTTCTTCTGTTTTGATAATTTTTCTTGCCAGCGCATCGGCAGATTTGTCAGCCCTGTTCAATGTATTGGCACGTTCTCCGAGTGTTTTAATTCCCATGCTGCATCCATCAATCAGAAGTTTTGCAATTTTGGAGTTATCATCATTCAGATTCAGTTTAAGTTCTGTGCTGAACCAGGAAAATGCGGAAGCCATCATTCCCGGAGTTTTAACTTCATTTCCTGAATCAATCAGGTGGTCTTTTGCATTACCGCCTAATCGAGAATGACGATCAATGTATTTTTCAATTAATTGGAATAAGGTTGTATCTTGGGTGAAATCTTTGATTTGCTGCATACTTTCGATTGCCATCTGACATCCGGTGTTGCATTCTTCATATAGTTTTCGTGTTTGTTCATCCATGATGAAATCCTCCTTTTTATGGTGTGTTATTTGTTACGAAATAATATCAAAGATGGAATACGTGCATCAGTTATAAGAAAAGAATGTGGGTTTCTTTATATAGAATGTGGATAAAATACAAAATTATACGGTATTTTGTGAAAAACATAACGGTAAAGGACTTTTCTAAGAATATTTGTTGTGCTAAACTAAAAAAAGAGTTTAACAGAAAGGAAAAATGTACTCATGTTAAAGGGAAAAACTGTACTTCTTGGAGTGACAGGAAGTATTGCAGCATATAAAATTGCGTCACTTGCAAGTGCGCTGAAGAAATTGCATGCAGATGTGCATGTGCTTATGACAGAAAATGCGACAAATTTTATTAATCCGATCACATTTGAGACACTGACAGGAAATAAGTGTCTTGTAGATACATTTGACCGGAATTTTCAATATAGTGTAGAACACGTATCATTAGCGAAGAAAGCGGACGTAGTTATGTTGGCACCGGCAAGTGCGAATGTGATTGGGAAGATTGCTCATGGCATTGCGGATGACATGCTGACAACAACAATCATGGCGTGCAAATGTAAGAAGATCGTTGCTCCTGCAATGAATACGAATATGTTTGAGAATCCAATCGTTCAGGATAACCTGAAGGTACTGGAGCATTATAATTATGAAGTGATCAGCCCGGCGGTTGGTTATCTTGCCTGTGGAGATACAGGAGCAGGGAAAATGCCGGAACCGGAGCTTTTGCTTGAATATATTTTGCGGGAAATCGCAAGAGAAAAGGATATGAAAGGACTGCATGTTCTGGTTACAGCAGGTCCTACACAGGAGTCCGTTGATCCTGTACGCTATATTACGAATCATTCTACCGGAAAGATGGGGTATGCGATTGCAAAGGTATGTATGCAGCGTGGAGCGGATGTTACACTTGTCACAGGACCGACCTCTATTGAGAAGCCACATTTTGTAAATGTTGTTCCAATCACAACGGCGAGAGAAATGTTTGAAGAAGTGACAGGACGGGCCGAAGAACAGGATATTATTAAGGCAGCAGCAGTTGCGGATTATAGACCACGCTATGTCAGTGATGAAAAGGTGAAGAAAAAGGATGACGATCTGGCACTTGAAATGGAACGCACAGATGATATTCTTGCGTATCTTGGAGCGCATAAAACAAAAGATCAATTTCTCTGTGGATTTTCGATGGAAACAGAAAATATGCTCGAGAATTCCAGAAAGAAGCTGAAGAAAAAGAACCTGGACATGATTATAGCAAACAGTTTGAAAATGGAAGGCGCCGGGTTTGGCGGGAATACGAATGTGGTCACAGTGATCACAGAAGATTTTGAAAAAGAGCTCGGCAAGCTGACAAAAGAGGAAACAGCAGATCGAATCCTTGATCAGATTCTGGCACAGAGAGGGGAAGTTTAAAAGATGATACTGACAATAGACATTGGAAATACAAATATTGTATTGGGCTGTATTGATGGAGATAAAACTCTTTTTGTAGAACGTTTGTCAACTGTTCGTACGAAGACAGAGTTAGAGTATGCAATCGATATTAAGAATGTACTTGATATTTATCATATTCATAGAAATGAAATCGAAGGCGGAATCATTTCTTCTGTTGTGCCGCAGATTACAACCATCGTGAAGCTGGCGGTAGAGAAGATCCTGAAGAAGAATGTTCTTGTTGTGGGAGCCGGAATTAAGACAGGATTGAACATTCGAATCGATAACCCAGCACAGTTGGGAAGTGATCTGGTGGTCGATTCTGTTGCAGCAATTGTTGAGTATCCGGCTCCACTTCTAATCTTTGATCTTGGGACAGCAAATACAGTCTGTGTGATTGATAAAAATAAGAATTATATCGGAGGCATGATTTATCCTGGAATCGGAGTTTCTCTGGATTCTCTGACAGCTCATGCATCTCAGCTTGGCGGAATCAGTATTGAAGCACCGGAGCATATGATTGGAAAGAATACTACAGAGTGTATGAAGAGTGGTCTGATCTACAGTAGCGCTGCCGCAATGGATGGAATTATTGATCGTCTGCAGGAACAGCTTGGCGGAGAGGCAACTGTGATCGCGACAGGCGGACTGGCGAAGAAGATTGTTCCTCATTGTAGAAGAGAGATTATCCTGGACGATGATCTGCTTCTGAAAGGACTTGCAATTATTTACAAAAAGAACCGTAAGTAAAAGATGACGCAAATAAAAATATAAAATGCATTTGGTACAGAACTGAAAAACAGGAGATTGAAAGATTCAAAATATATCTTTCAATCTCCTGT
>OKSZ01001076.1_pt1 | contig 10084 bp, 9 predicted proteins | sample 1606081 | NCBI WGS metagenome assembly OKSZ01 (sample SAMEA3879504, study PRJEB24766) | human gut metagenome | biome: human-associated habitat; feature: feces | place: USA | collected 1985/1987 | reverse complement strand
AGTATGATATTCCCATAATGGAGAAATATCTGAAAGATACATACGGTATTACTGTATATCAGGAACAGGTGATGCTCCTGTCCCGTTTGTTGGCCGATTTTACCCGTGGAGAGTCGGATGCTCTGCGTAAGGCGATGGGTAAGAAATTGCGTGATAAGCTGGACCACATGAAACCAAAGTTCATTGAAGGTGGTCGGAAGAATGGGCACGATCCGAAAGTATTGGAAAAAATATGGACTGACTGGGAGAAGTTTGCTTCGTATGCGTTTAATAAATCGCATGCTACTTGTTATTCATGGGTGGCTTATCAGACAGCTTATCTGAAAGCAAATTATCCGTCGGAGTATATGGCTGCCGTTATGAGTCGAAGCTTGTCGAACATTACCGATATCACGAAGCTGATGGATGAATGTAAGGCAATGGGTATTCAGGTATTGGGGCCGGATGTGAATGAAAGTAACTTGAAGTTTACGGTAAACAAGCATGGTGACATTCGCTTTGGCCTTGGTGCTGTAAAAGGAGTAGGAGAGGCTGCAGTACAGAGTATCATGGACGAACGGCGGGCAAATGGTCCGTATAAGGGTATCTTTGATTTTGTACAGCGGGTCAACTTGAATGCTTGTAATAAGAAGAATATGGAATGCCTTGCGTTGTCGGGTGGTTTTGATAGTTTTCCGGAGTTGAAACGTGAACAGTTTTTTGCTGTCAATTCGAAAGGAGAAGTTTTCCTTGAAACACTGATGCGTTATGGTAACCGTTACCAAGCCGACAAGGCGGCTGCAGTTAATTCGTTGTTTGGCGGAGAAAATGTGATCGATATTGCAACACCGGAGATTCTGCCGGCTGAGCGTTGGGGAGATTTGGAACGTCTGAATAAAGAGAGGGAACTGGTAGGTATCTATCTGTCGGCTCATCCGTTGGACGAATATGCCATTGTGCTCGATCATGTTTGCAATACGCATATGGCCGAACTTGAAGATAAGACTGCTTTGGCCGGTAGGGAGATTACGATGGGAGGTATTGTGACCAGTGTGCGCAGAGGAATCAGCAAGAACGGTAATCCTTACGGCATTGCCAAGATAGAAGATTATTCCGGCTCGGCAGAACTTCCTTTCTTCGGAAACGATTGGGTTACCTTCCAGGGTTATCTGGGTGAAGGTACTTTCTTGTTTATAAAGGCGCGTTGCCAGCCTAAGCAATGGCGTCCGGAAGAATTGGATGTCAAGATCACCTCGATGGAGTTGCTTCCCGATGTAAAAGAGAAATTAGTGGAGAAGATTACAATTCTGATTCCTTTGTCTGCTTTGAACTCTGCTCTTGTGGCGGAACTGTCTTCATTGACCAAAGATCATCCGGGAAATACCGAGCTTTATTTTAAGGTAACCGATAAGGATGAAAAGATGGTGGTCGATCTGATATCCCGCCCGGTAAAATTGTCGGTAGGGAGAGAATTGATCTCTTATTTAAAGGAACGTCCCGAACTTGAGTTTCGGATAAATTGATTATATTTGCAACGTAGCACGGAGGGTATATGAAACTTCCGGGCTGCTTAATTCTAACTATTAACTTTTAAAATTATGGCTTTAGAAATTACAGACAGCAACTATAAGGAGATCCTTGCAGAAGGAAAACCGGTTGTGGTAGATTTTTGGGCTCCTTGGTGTGGCCCTTGCAAGATGGTGGCTCCTATCATTGAAGAATTGGCTGCGGAGTTTGAAGGACAAGTAATCATCGGTAAATGCGATGTAGATGAAAATGGTGATATGGCTGCTGAATATGGTATCCGTAATATCCCTACCGTATTGTTTTTCAAGAATGGTGAGATTGTAGACAAGCAAGTAGGCGCTGTCGGCAAACCTGTATTTGTAGAGAAAGTAAAGAAGCTGTTATAAGCAGTCTACTTAATATCTATCACTTAATACTTAAATGATCATGGGACTGGAAGAAGATTTTTTATTAGCAGATGCCGATGACGAAAAGACCATCGAGTTTATCAAAAACTATCTGCCTCAAGAACTGAAGGAGAAATTCTCGGATGACGAGTTGTATTATTTCCTCGATTTGATTGACGAGTATTACTCTGAAAGTGGAATCCTTGATGCTCAGCCCGATGCGGATGGATATGTTGATATTGATCTGGAAGAGGTTGTGGCTTACATTGTGAAAGAAGCCAAAAAGGATGAAATGGGAGAATACGATCCGGAAGAAGTTCTCTTTGTGGTTCAAGGAGAAATGGAATACGGAAATTCTCTGGGACAGGTGGACTAAACGGTGTCCAGTCTCACTGTGAGATAAACCCCTCTTTTAATTGTCACTTGTCACTTTTCTGGCTTAATCTATTGATAGCCAGGTGAAATTTGGTGACAATAGCGGGTGATAATAGAAGAAAACGTATTTTCTATTATCACCTTAATTATTACTGAACAACTGGTCATTCTGCTGATTATCAGCCTTTAAGTGTATTATCCGATTCCCGGTTTCTGTGTCTTAAGAATGCCCTTTTCGACCATAAGGTTGAGCTCACGCAGTGCTTTTCCTTTCAATAACCCGTTATTTGACTGTATTCTCTGCGGGTGATGAAGAAGTTTTTCTTCAAAAAGGTATCCAATCGTGCGAAACGTGTCTCTTCTAAGTATACGAACAAAGGAACTGTATATCTGGTTGTTAAGCTGTAAATATGTAGGGCCATCGGACAAACTTCCTATATTTCTTCTAACGCATAATATTGATAATCTCTTAATACCGTCTGGAGAAATTTTTCCTGATTACCATCCTGCGGAGTGATGGAAAGAAGTGACTGTACCTTTTTAGCAAGCGCTGAGATGCGCCGTATGCGGTCTTTTTCTCCGGACTCTAGTGTACGGGTAATCACATTTACCTGTTCCAATGATAAGTCGGCGGATTGAGGGTAGACCGGACGGTAATTCTTCATCAGATAGTCGAATTCGTCAAGACTGACGTGTATTTTGCGATAGTTCTTTTCTTTAATCACCATTGTTCCGGCAGCGAGATCACCTAGACGCTGATTATTCTTGGTCAGTAGGATGACAAAGATGCCTAAACCGCTTGTCAATGGTCCGTCAACTATGAAAAGGAGCCACCGTAGCAGGTAAGAACCAATGCTGGGAGTAGAACCGTCCAACTTTACCACACGGATATTCATCAATCTTTTTCCGAAACTCTGTCCGTGATTGAACATTTCGCAGAGAAAGGAGTAGCCGAGTATGGGCAGATAAACGATAAACAGAAAAAAGAACAGGTTGAATCCCGATGGCAAGTGTAACTTTGCAATAAGGGTAATTGTAGAATAGAGATAAAGCCCGATCAGAAAATAATCAATGATCAAAGCGATCAGACGTTCACCGATACTAGCGGGTGTTTGGCTGATACGAACAAATTGTCCGGTTATTATCGTGGATTCTGCCATTTATGGTTAAACATTTTTAGGATTCCGTTGCAAATATATTATAAATCTCTTACTTTTGCTTCCGGTTTCGGACAAAACTTATCCGGAATTTACTGAAAAGCATGAAAGAGGTTACGTTTATTCGTCGGAACATTGAAAAATGGAAAGAGACAGAGAAGATTGTGGAGCAGGCTGTCGGCTTGTCTCCCGACCGACTTGCGGATGCGTATACAGACCTGACTGCTGACCTGGCATTCGCCCAGACACATTTCCCGACTTCCCGCATCACTATTTATCTGAATAATCTGGCTTCGGCGTTGCATAATGAAATCTATCGGAATAAACGCGAGAAGTGGACACGGATTATCACCTTTTGGACGCAGGAAGTGCCGCAAACAATGTATGATGCACATCGTGAGTTACTGGTTTCTTTTATTATTTTCATTGCCAGCGCACTGATTGGAGTATTGTCTGCTGCAAACGATCCGGATTTCGTCCGCTTGATTCTAGGAAACGGCTATGTGGACATGACATTGGACAATATAGCCAATGGTGAGCCGATGGCGGTTTATAACGGTTCGGATGAAGTTCCGATGTTTCTGGGGATTACGCTCAACAATGTTATGGTATCTTTCAACTGTTTTGCAATGGGACTGCTGACCAGTTTCGGTACAGGCTATATGCTTCTCTCCAATGGGATTATGATAGGAGCCTTTCAGACTTTCTTTTATCAGCACGGTTTGCTTTGGGATTCTATGCTTGCCATCTGGTTGCATGGAACGCTCGAAATCTGGGCTATCATTGTAGCCGGCGCTGCCGGTTTGGCTTTAGGTAACGGATGGCTGTTTCCCGGGACTTATTCGAGGATTGAATCCTTCCGTCGAGGAGCAAAGCGCGGGCTGAAAATAGTTATAGGCACTGTCCCCGTATTTATAATGGCAGGATTTATAGAAGGGTTTATAACCCGTCATACGGAACTTTCGGATATGTTGAGGCTTGGCGTAATTCTCACTTCACTGGCATTTATTATTTTCTACTATATTTATTTACCAAATAAGAAAAAACATGGAATCACAGAAACCTAAGATTGCGATGTATGTGAAACGTCCTTTCGGTGAGAAGCTAAATGCTTCTTTTGATTTTATAAAGGAAAATTGGAAGCAGTTGCTGAAGTATGCAACGTATCTGATACTTCCGGTCTGTTTGCTTCAAGCGGCAAATTTTAGCGGGTTGATGGGCGGTATGACGGATCTTACCGCTATGCAGGCGGCAGGTGGAATGGGAGATGATCCGTTATCCGTTTTCGGACCTTCGTTCGCATTCAATTATGCAGGACTTGTCTTTTTTTCATTTTTGGGAGCCTTGTTGTTGACCTCTTTAATTTATGCCATGATCCGGTTATACATTGAACGGGAAGAACGTCTGAATGGAATTCTCTTTAACGATATAAAACCGTTATTACTTCGTAATATCAAAAGATTATTCATTATAGGGGTGTTCTGTAGCTTTTTGCTTCTGCTTGCCGTTATCATTATAGTGCTGTTGGCAGTGTTGACCCCATTTACGTTACTGCTCACTCTTCCGTTATTGTTTGCATTTGCCATACCTCTTGCCTTGATGGCTCCGATTTATTTGTTTGAGGATATTTCGTTAATGGAGGCATTCAGGAAGACCTTCCGGTTGGGATTTGCTACTTGGGGAGGGGTTTTTCTGATTCTTATTGTGATGGGACTTATTGCCAGCGTGTTGCAGGGAATTGTTTCCATACCGTGGTATATAATCTATATCGTGAAAATGGTATTTACCATGAGTGACGGTGGTGAAGCAGGGGCTTCTGTCGGACTGAACTTTGCACAATATCTGTTCTCTGTCCTGATGTTGTATGGCTCTTACTTGTCAGCCATATTTACGGTTGTCGGTCTGGTCTATCAGTACGGTCACGCATCTGAGGTAGTGGACAGCATAACGGTGGAAAGTGATATAGATAATTTTGATAAACTCTAACATCAGACACAGGAGAAATGAATCTGACCTCCCCGACTGATACGTTGGTCTGTGATACGACGCAGCTTGCCCGATGGCAATCTGATCCGGCGTATAACTATAACCGTGAGTTGATTGCTCCGGAGATTAATCTCTTCGAATGGATCAATAAACAGTTTGGGGAATTTCTGCGTGAAATATTCGGCAGCCGTTTTGCTGATGAGTATTCGGAACTTATTCTGGTTTGTATCGCTGTCTTTATCCTGCTTTTGGTTAGTTGGTTTGTCTATAAGAAACGTCCCGAACTGTTCATGCGCTCCGGTAAGAGAACATTGCCTTATACGGTGGAAGAAGATACGATTTACGGAGTCGACTTTCCGGAAGGGATTAACGAGGCTCTTTCTCAAAGGAACTATCGGGAGGCTGTACGGTTGCTTTATTTGCAGACATTAAAGCGGTTGAGTGATGCGGCCCGTATCGAATGGCAACCTTATAAGACTCCTACGCAATATCTGTATGAAGTGCGACTCCCTGCTTTCCGGCAACTGACAAACCATTTTTTGCAGGTGCGCTATGGAAATTTTGAAGCGACGGAAGAACTTTTCCGGACAATGCGGGCTTTACAGGAAGAAATAGAGAAAGGAGGCGTCTCGTGAAAGGAAGCCGTTGGTTTATTATCTTTATCGTAGTCTTTTTGTTGGTCATGTTTGCGGTAGAATATCATTTGCCGAAGAAATTTGTGTGGAAACCGACTTTCGGTCATTACGACAAACAGCCTTTCGGTTGTGAGGTGTTCGATAGCCTGTTGTTGTCCTGCTTGCCGCATGGATATGCGCTGTCGAAGAAAAGTTTCTATCAGTTGGAACAAGAGGATACGGTAGGACAGTGTAAAGGTATATTAGCTATAGCTGATGACTTGATATTGTCGAGCGTGGACGTGAAGGCTTTGCTGCGGATGGCTGATCGGGGCAATAAAATAATGTTAGTGAGTACCTTATTTGGCACAGATTTGGAAGATACGTTGGATTTCAGAACTTACTATTCTTATTTCAGCCCGATGGCTTTAAAGAAATATGCCGCTTCTCTGTTGGCAAAAGATAGTATATGCTGGGTGGGAGATTCTACAGTGTATTCACGCCGGACTTTTTATTTTTATCCTCAATTCTGTTCGTCCTACTTTTGGATGGATTCGCTCCGGAGTGAGGTCTTGGCACAAAGGGTGATTGACTCGAACGAGTTTCGCTATGAGACCGAAGCGGATTCTTTGGTGACGGATAGTCTTTCGTGTATACCTGTCGCGATGTCCTATCGGCATGGTAAAGGAGAGATTATTTTAGTTTCCACTCCTTTGCTTTTTACAAACTATGGGATGTTGGATGGAGGAAATGGAGCCTATCTCTTCCGTTTGCTGTCGCACATGGGAGATCTTCCTGTTCTTCGCACGGAAGGATATATGAAAGAAACGGCGCAGGTGCAGAAATCCCCTTTCCGCTATTTCCTTTCGCAGCCACCGCTTCGCTGGGCTTTGTATCTGACGATGATTGCCATTCTTCTCTTTATGATATTTACGGCAAAGAGGCGGCAGCGGGTTATCCCCGTCATACGTGAACCGGCAAATAGATCTCTCGAATTTACTGAACTGATAGGTACACTGTATTTTCAAAAGAAGGACCATGACGACTTGGTGCGGAAGAAGTTTACTTATTTTGCCGAAGAGTTGAGAAGGGAGATTCAGGTAGACATTGAAGAGGTGGCGGATGATGAACGCTCTTTTCACCGGATTGCCCGGAAAACGGGGATGGAGGTTGAAGAGATTGCGAAGTTTATTCGTGAAGTGCGGCCGGTGATTTACGGAGGACGCAGGATTAATGCGGAGCAAATGAAAGTGCTTATTGATAAAATGAATGAAATAATCAATCATATCTAAAGAAGAAATTTATGGAAGAGAATACAGAACAGCGAGTAGATTTAACTCTCTTTTCCGAGAAGATACAAGAGTTGAAAGACCGGATTGCTTCCGTCATAGTTGGGCAGGAGCAGACAGTCGATTTGGTACTGACAGCGATTTTGGCGAATGGACACGTATTGATAGAAGGTGTTCCGGGCGTTGCGAAGACACTATTGGCTCGTTTGACTGCCCGTCTGATTGATGCTGACTTCAGTCGTATTCAGTTTACTCCGGATTTAATGCCAAGTGATGTGCTGGGTACAACTGTGTTTAATATGAAAACCAACGGTTTTGATTTTCATCAGGGACCGATTTTTGCGGATATTGTATTGGTCGATGAAATCAACCGTGCTCCTGCCAAAACACAGGCTGCCTTGTTTGAGGTAATGGAAGAGCGCCAGATCAGTATTGATGGAACGACTCACCGGATGGGAGATCTTTATACGATTTTGGCTACCCAAAATCCGGTAGAGCAGGAGGGAACATACAAACTTCCCGAAGCGCAGCTCGACCGTTTTCTGATGAAGATAACGATGGATTATCCTTCATTGGAAGAGGAAGTGAATATCCTGGAACGTCATCATACCAATGCCGCATTGGTGAAGTTGGACGACATCACTCCCGCTATTACCAAAGAAGAACTGTTGTCGCTTCGTGCTTTTATGAATCAGGTATTTGTAGACCGCACGTTACTTCAATATATCGCATTGATTGTACAGCAGACCCGTACCAGCAAAGCTGTATATTTGGGAGCTTCTCCACGTGCATCTGTAGCCATGCTGCAATCGTCGAAAGCGTATGCTCTTTTGCAGGGACGTGATTTTGTGACACCGGAAGATATCAAGTTTGTAGCTCCTTATGTACTTCAGCACCGTCTGATCCTGACTGCGGAAGCTGAAATGGAAGGCTATTCTCCAGTGAAAGTGACGCAACGCTTAATTGATAAAGTGGAAGTACCAAAATGAAAAGATTTATGATTTATGAGTTCTGATTTATGATTTGGGCTGCGCGTTGGATGTCTGACTCTATTCATAACATAAATCGAAGAAATCATAAATCGTAAATTATAAACTGTACGTAAATTGTAAGTTGAAGAAATCGTAAACCCAAGAAATTATAAATCATAATTCATAAATCATAATTCATTTGTTTCTAACTCGTCGTTTCTATATTGCCCTTGTCCTGGTTATCCTGTTGTTGGGTAGCGGATATGTTTTTGCTCCGTTCTTTGTTATCGGGCAGTGGGCACTTTTTGTCTTGCTTTTGGTGGTACTGGCAGACGTATATTCTCTTTATCGTATTCGTGGAATCCGTGCTTTCCGCCAGTGTGCCGACCGTTTCTCTAATGGCGACGAAAATGAAGTAAGTATTCGGGTAGAAAGTAGTTATCCGCATCCTGTATCTTTAGAAATCATAGATGAGATCCCTTTTATCTTTCAGAAACGTGATGTCGACTTTCAGGTGAAGCTTGGAGCAAACGAGGGAAAAACAGTTATCTATCGTCTTCGACCTACTCATCGTGGTGTTTACTCTTTCGGTCATATTAGAGTTTTTGTGACCGGAAAAATCGGCTTTATATCCCGGCGCTATACTTGTGCAGAACCTTTGGATATCAAAGTGTACCCGTCATATCTGATGCTGCATCAATATGAATTGTTGGCAATAAGTGATAATCTGACTGAATTGGGAATAAAGCGTATTCGCCGGGTTGGGCATCATACGGAGTTTGAGCAGATTAAAGAGTATGTAAAGGGGGATGATTACCGTACGATTAACTGGAAAGCAAGTGCCCGCCGGCATGAACTTATGGTGAATGTGTATCAGGACGAACGCTCACAGCAGATTTATAATGTGATCGATAAAGGTAGAGTGATGCAGCAAGCTTTCCGTGGAATGACCTTGCTGGATTATGCAATTAATGCTTCGCTGGTGCTTTCGTATGTTGCTATGCAGAAAGAAGATAAAGCCGGATTAGTGACTTTCGATGAACACTTCGATACTTTTGTGCCTGCTTCCAAGCAATCGGGATATATGCAGACATTGCTGGAAAGTCTTTATAGCCAGCAGACCACTTTCGGGGAGACAGACTTCTCGGCTCTTTGCGTTCATTTAAACAAACATGTCAGTAAACGTAGCCTGCTGGTACTATATACTAACTTCTCGAGTATAGGAGGAATGAACCGTCAATTATCTTACCTGAAACAACTAAACCGCCAGCACCGTTTGCTCGTAGTCTTTTTTGAAGATGTCGATTTGAAGGAATATATCGCCCAACCGGCAAAAGATACGGAAAGCTACTATCGCCACGTGATTGCAGAAAAGTTCGCTTACGAGAAGCGGCTGATTGTATCTACTTTGAAACAACATGGCATCTATTCTTTATTAACTACACCGGAGAATCTTTCGATTGATGTGATTAATAAGTATCTGGAGATGAAGTCACGACAGTTGCTTTAGACATAAGAACAAAAGAACATATTTTTGTAGTCTTTTGTACTTATGTTCTTTTGTCTGAAAAAATGTCTCAAAGAGTGATGGCTTTCCGTGTTTCCACAAAGAAGAATATAGCCATTCCAATGATGATAATTCCCAGTATCCCATAGAAGAGTCTTGCCCGGTTGCGTCCTACATTCCGGACAATGGTTTGTGCGTTGCGCGTTGTAAAGAACCAGTCCCAGTTCAGCAATGACGCCAGCAGGGAGACGATTCCTGCCAGCGCAAAGATTCCTTGTACGATATATTGTCCG
>OKSZ01001073.1_pt1 | contig 10098 bp, 8 predicted proteins | sample 1606081 | NCBI WGS metagenome assembly OKSZ01 (sample SAMEA3879504, study PRJEB24766) | human gut metagenome | biome: human-associated habitat; feature: feces | place: USA | collected 1985/1987 | reverse complement strand
CGCCCTCCATGGCTCGATAGCTCCTTGCCCCGGCGTCCCTGCCGGTGCATTTCTGTGTATCGAAGCATAATTCTACAGACTCTAAACAGCTCCGCTATTCGCTCTCAGGGCAGCACGTGTGCGCTCGCGGTAGCCGCGGCTTACGTGCCTTACGTTGTGGCAAAATTGCTACAAATGATGCTGCTTAATTATACTTGCTTAAATTATGCTTCGCCTAATTTGCGCTTTGCATATACAGGCATGCAAGCATGCATCGATGATACCTTTTGACCCTTTAATCACATAATTATATACAAACATAGTTCGAAAGTTACCTAAATAAAATAATATCATAGTTTTCTTGACTATTCAACTTGCTATTAATTATAATGTATTTATTATCGTAACTATTCGAGTCACATTGAAAACCAAAAATGCTGTTTACATGCAAGCATGATGTATCATTTTTTGTTCTCAGAGGTTTAAATAGTTACCCATTATTATAATAAGGAGACCATCATGGCAGGTTCATCATACGGAAATATTTTTAGGGTAACAACATGGGGAGAATCACACGGAAAAGGCTTAGGTGTCGTTGTGGACGGCGTTCCTGCGGGGCTTGAGCTGTGTGAGGAGGATATTCAGATATTCTTAAACAGAAGAAAGCCGGGACAGTCCAAGTTCACTACTCCACGCAAGGAGGATGATGCGGTTGAAATTCTCTCCGGTGTGTTTGAGGGAAAGACTACAGGTACACCTGTTTCTATGGTTGTGTGGAATAAAAACCAGAAATCAAAGGATTACAGTGAGATTGCTTCATACTATCGTCCGGGGCATGCTGACTTTTGCTTTGATGAGAAATACGGCTTCAGAGACTACAGAGGCGGAGGTCGTTCTTCGGGACGCGAGACAATAGGCCGTGTTGCAGCAGGTGCTATCGCTGTAAAGATGCTCTCTGGCCTTGGCATAAAATTTCTTACATACACCAGATCAATAGGTCCTGTTACAATTAATGAGGTTAATTTTGATGCCCATGAAATTTACAACAATTCACTTTATATGCCTGATGCCGATGCAGCGCTAAAAGCTTCCGAATATCTGGAGGAATGCCTTAAATCACTCAATTCCTCAGGCGGTGTGTGTGAATGTGTCATCACAGGTCTTCCTGTCGGGCTCGGTGATCCTGTATTCGAGAAAATTGATGCCAATCTGGCAAAAGCTATTATGTCTATCGGAGCTGTAAAGGGCTTCGAAATCGGCGATGGCTTTGATGCAGCAAAGGCAACCGGACTTACAAACAATGATGCCTTTATTATGAGGGATGGCGCTGTTTCAAAAGAGACAAATCACTCCGGTGGTACTCTCGGCGGCATGACAGACGGCTCACCGCTTATTTTCAGAGCTGCCATAAAGCCTACTCCTTCAATCGCAGCTACACAGCACACCGTAAATAAATCCGGTGAAGATATAGAGATTTCCATCAAGGGACGTCATGACCCGATTATCGTGCCACGTGCTGTTGTTGTTGTTGAAGCTATGGCTGCAATTACTATTGCAGATGCACTGCTTATGAATATGGGGGCACGCATGGACCGCATCACAGATTTTTATAAAAAATTATAACTTTGTCCTATATTAAAAAGCATCTATCCGGTTTTTACGGACAGATGCTTTTTATCTATTTCATTGGAACAATCTGTAATGTTTTTCCTAGTGAATTCAAAATATATTTTAGAATATATTTCCAAGAAGCAGCGGATTTAACAACATATACTGCGCATTCGTCACCCCAAAAGCCACAAGCGCCAGTGGCAGCACAATAAAAAGGATGCATGATATAATCACAGACATGCCGCTTCTTAAGTATTTAAACATTGCAAAAACAAACAGGCTGACCAGTAATCCCCCTATAAAGCGCATCAGCATTATGATAAGTATATACTGCCCTACCGATATATTCTGCGAAACACGCCACAGATGCTCCATACTTGCCGCCGGAGCATTAAGCCCCTGCGTGCCATATGCTAAAAGCACATTGCACAGCCGCACAATATATACAAGTGCAAATGCTGTGACAGTGCCCAAAAAGCCAAGTATGCATTTGATTCCCATATGCTGCTTCCTGCCACGGCGGGTAGTCCTTAAAAGCCGGATTTCATGGTTTGCATAATCCGCTCCGCATATACCGCAGGCTATTGCTATTAGGAGAATAACATACACAAATGCCTGTGCTGTATCACGGTTTTTGAAGTCTGTTCTGTCGGTAAGGATATCATAGCCCTTTTCAAAAAACAGCCACCCCTCATTTAACGTCTTAAGATAATCCACATGTGCTGTAAGCTTGTTGAATGCCTCCTGTCTGCTCAGTTCATCCTTGTACTTTATATTGATATAGCTTTCACTCTTCCCCTGCTCCATATCGTAAGCAATGTTATCTGACAGTCTGTCGTATTTTACTCTTTCTTCATCCAGAAGCTCATTGGTTTTGGCAGTTAAAGGTCCATAATATTTGTCCATATATTCCTTGTAATACACCTCATCAACCGAGTCATAGGAAAGCTTCTCTACCGGATTCCACCATACCACAAAAAGAGCTGCTGCAATCAAAATAAGTAACACTTTTCCCGGAACAAGTGCCTTATAGCATTCGTGCAAAAATAAAGATGTATGACAGCCTGTATTTTTACCGCAGGCAAAGCCTGGCAGTAAAAGCAGCTTCTTTTCATGCACCGAATTGAGATAATTTGTAACCGCAAAAATACATACAGCTATACACACAAACCAGAATAAGCCATACAATACCCCGGTATTAAGCGGATATCCAAACAAATTGATATTAACATAATCAGAAAAAAGTCTGCCTGTCCTGACTCCATACATGATATTTATGTACTTAAGGAAGGCCAGGAAGCTGGTTCCTGATATCGTTGTGTAGCAGATAGCCTCAATAACCACGGTCACTGCAGAAGCAACGAACACAAATATAATATTGTCAAGCGCTGCGCATATCAGCATAAAAAACAGGCCAAGCAATATAAAGCTTATTATTTTCACAGGAAAATAGCATGCCAGAAATTGTCCTATACTAAGCTTAAACGGACTGCCATAGTACAGATAAACACTTTGAAGCGGACTTTTCAGATTTATCGGATTGTAAAAGCACATGCTTATGACTGCATTGATGCCATACAACAGTAATGTGATAAGAATGACCGCCATAATCATCACAAATGACTTTGACGCCATAAGCTGCCTTCTGCCCCTTGCAGTTGTTCTAAGCAATGCAAGCTGGTTCTCGCTTTTTTCATAAAACACAAGATTGAGCGCAATGATAAAAAGCATAATCACAGCCACATAGTCGGTAAGCTCATTGTCTGTAATATTCAAAAGTCCCGATGCATCCATAACCTCAGGCACTGTGCCTTCAAGCTTACTGTAGACTCTGCTCGTTTTAGCAGCATTTTTCTCTGCAAAGCCTCCATTGCCGGAAAACTTATTCATAATCGAAATCTCGTCAGCCTTTTCATTGACAGAGTCCAGATACTCATCATAAGAAAGACATGCCAATGCTTCCTTGTATACCCTGCTGCACAGACTAATCCTGCCGTAAGCTTCTGCCGTCATCTGCCTCTGTTCAATTTCCGGCAAAACATCCTCACGACTGTAATTGCTTATTTCGCCATACAGCGCGCTGTAGTCCTTACCTGTATACCCATCATCATTTACAGTATTCATGGTATACAGTCCAAGAACAGGATTCAGAACAAGCAAAAACAAAAGAATAAGCACTGTTCTTTTAGTCAATAGTTTACATATTTCGTTTTTTACTATATCCATTTTCAGTCCCCATTAAGATACAAATACAAGTCCTCAAGATTTGGCCGCACAGCCTCCTTCTGCCATCTGCCATCATACGAATCGGCAATAATGCGGGCTATGACACCGTCTGCATCCCTTGAAATATTGCTCACCTTGTATCCGGTGTTTACCTCATCTATCTCATTATCCGATAAAAAGATATTCCATACCTTTCCATCCAGCTCCTTAAGCAGCTTTGACGGAGAACCACTCCTTATTATTTTGCCGTTGCTTAACATAACAATCTCTTTGGCTATAAACTCTACATCCGTAACCACATGAGTCGCAATAATAACAATCTTGTCCTTTGCAACCTCTGATATCAGATTGCGGATTCTGATTCTCTCCTTTGGGTCAAGCCCTGCCGTTGGCTCATCCAGTATAAGTATGCCGGGATTGCCTATGAGTGCCTGTGCTATCAGTGCTCTCTGCTTCATTCCGCCCGAAAAAGCTCCAAGCTTCTTTCCAAGGACATCATCAAGCTTTACCATGCGCACATAGTGATCTATATCTTCCCCGGCTTCACTCTTTTTTAATCCTTTCAGGGATGCCATAAAGTAAAGAAAACGCCTAAGACTAAGCTCCGGATAAATATTCTGCTGCTGTGGCATATATCCGAGAAGCTTCCTGTATTCACTTCCAAGCTCGTCTATGCCCCTTCCGTCAAGCAGCACACGGCCTTTTGAGGGAGTCAGATTGTCAGAAATGAGATTCATCATAGTTGATTTACCGGCTCCATTCGGTCCCAAAAGCCCATATATTCCCGGTGTAAATGAAAACGACACATCATCCAGTGCGGTTTTATCCTTATAGACTTTTGTAAGCCCCTCCAATTCAAGTGTCATTGCTTATATTCCTCCCACTGGTTTCTTACACTGTCAAGATAGCTGTCCATTCCATCTGCTGTAAGCTTTTCCTTTGCACCTTCTATACTCTCCTCAACCGACTTACCATTTAAGCCATTCATGAAATCCGAAAGATCATTTGAGATATTGTTCAAATTCTCCGTATCAGGCTCAAAACCGATAAACGGAGATACTCCGGCATTGTCATAAAGGGCAAAAAACTCATCTTTTCGATTTTCCATGTATCTTTCACCTGTTACCGGATATACATTTATAAACAGATCCAGACAGAGCTTACTTAAATAGTCATCCTCCAGATCAGTACCATCCGTATTGCATGCAACACCGTCTACGACCTTGTAATCCGTGCCTTCCTGTCCATACAGGAGAATATCTGCGTACTTTCCGTTTCCATATAACAGACCTAAAAACTCTACCACAGCATCGACATCCTTAGTGTTTTTCGCTATACCAATGGATGCGTTTACCCTTGATGTCAGATAATGCTCTACTGTTTTTACCGCTATATTATCTTTTTGGAAATTCTCGTCTATCTCTCCGGAACACAAAGCTACAACAAAATTGCCGGACTTAACATTTTGTAATATTTCCTCATTATTTAATCCGATATTATTAAGGTATGTTATCTCACCGGTCTCATCGTCCTTCAGGTATCCGTCTTTTTTCATCTTATCGAGCCCCTTAAGATATTCCGTAAACTTTTGCGATTCCAGTGGATTTTCGACTGACATCGTATCATAATCGAAGCAAAGTCCGTTTCTTATCTCACAGCCGATCATATCTCCAAATACATATCCGTCTATGAGATATTGAAATCCCGGAGCTTTGCTGTTATCCCACTCTGAAGCCTTGAGTATCTGATAAATTCCATCTATGCTTCCATCCCACGAATTTATGACATCATCTGAGAGATAATCCTTGTTAAATGCAGCATAAACTCCATTATCATCCGCAAGTGCAGATGGTATGGAATAAATATGTCCATCACATTTTGCCATCTCCCAAAGGTTCTTTGGGAAAGCATCATAAAGTGTCTTTCCCTGATCTTTCGACAAAACATCATCGAGATTTAAGACAAGATCCGAACTTATAAGATCATATGCCGGATTATTTCCATTCTCATCACCTAAACCTAAAAATGCAACATCTGTTTTCCCGGCAGCAAGTGTACTTTCAAGCTTCTGGCTGTATTCATCATACTCCAGATATTTTATATTCAGCTCATAGTCATAGCCATCATTCATAAGTGCAGCATTAAACTGCTTAATGTTATTCTCATCGATCCTGCAAATATCAGGTACAGCAAATGTTATAACCTTTGTATCCGACTTTTTGACTGTTGCCTCGGTCTGTCCCTCTTTAAGTTTTCCTGAATCACCTGCTTTTTTATTAATACATACCGCTGCTACTGCCACCACGATCAGGGCAATCACTACAACTGCTATTAAAACACCCTTTTTCTTATTCTTCATTATAGCACCTCAATTTTCTCGGATTAAAATTGCCTTTATTCAGATCATCAAGACTTAAAACTCCAAGTGAAAATTCGCCTTCATCATCAGTATAGTTGACATATACCGACTGACCGCATATGTTTTCAATACCAAATGCCTTTTCAGTAGACAGCTTCATCAGTTCTTCACTCTTATCATCCTTCAAGCGATAATATGTCACTTCATCACTGTTTTCTTCAGAAAGGGCATAATATAAAAAGTCTCCGCTCTTTTTTAATGGTCCATATTGTGTTTTTCCATCCGCATCTATCGGAAGCTGTCTTGTCTGTCTGCTTTCGGTGTCAAACACAAAATATCCATCCTTTGACGAATAATAACCATCGCCATCTAACAGCCAAAGATCGTTAATATGATCTATTTCCGTCAGACATGTTGTCTTTTCATCTGCTATATCATATCGATATATTCCATTAAGCATATTATCATAAGCAAAAGACTCCGCATCAGCTGACGCTCCCTCCTCTATCATCAGCTCTGTAACATCATCTCCAAACCGCACAGTCGAATAGTACACTGCACCGTTTTCATAATATATGTCCGTAATATTTGCCTGTTCGCTTGTTATCTTATCGCTCATATACACCTTGTAATTATCGAGATCTATAACAAAAATACCGGCTTCAGGCTTATCATCATTTATAATCTGTCCTTCATCATTAAGCTCTATTCTGTTACTGTAAGCTCCTATAACATAATTATCCCTGTACAAAACAGCCGTAATATATTGAACATTCTCTAATTTAGCTGTTTTTTTCCGATTCTCACCATTAGAATCCATCACATACAGATACTGTATTGTCATGTCTTCCTCTGACATATCCCCTATAAAATAGAGATGATCATTGTAAATTACCGCTCCAGCTTTTGACGAACTATAAAAAGCTGCCGGGCATGAAGGATTCTGATTTGTGAGCGAATATCCTTCATGTGTGCAGTTAGGCTTGTCACAATAGACCATGTCCTTAGCGGATGCTGTATCAATAAGATGCAATATTCCCGAGTCATCAAAATAGAATACATTATCCTCAGAGTAGTTATATTCCGGATTTACATTGGAATATGTGTACATTGTATTGGAGGTACTGCGGTTTCTATTCTTTACTATAAAAACCGCAGCCACAATACAGATGATAAGTATGAAGATGATTGATGCGATTAATATGCGTTTTTTCTTCATAGTGCCCCTCCCTTTTTGATAATATTATACATAAAACAAATTACTCCGAATACAAAAGGCGAAATTAGTACTTTTCAAGGTGAATTTACTAAATTTTCATCAATATTTTCACGGTGAACCGTTCATCTGAACACTCAAAATCCAGTGTGCTTATATATTTATCAAGCACTTTCTTTACATTCTTTAATCCATAACCATGTTCTCTTACAGATTGTTTTGTCGTAACCGGCAATCCCCCTTTAAATATCACTTTTTGTAAACACCTGTTACTAATCTCAACAACAAGTGAATCCATTAAATAATTAATTTCCAAATCTATGCTTGGATTTTTTACATCTTTTTGTGCCTCTATCGCATTCTCCAAAAGGTTTCCAAAAATAATATTCATATCATATGCCGATAAGTTTAAATTACACGGAACCACAACTTTAACATTCACCTGAATTTTCTTATCTACCGCACGCTGAAGCATATAATTTAAAACTGTATCAAGCGCCGTATTTCCCGAATCAACCAGTCGCCTTGATTCTACAAGATTATTCTCCATAGCTGACACATAATTTTTTATCTGTCCTATTTCGCCTGTTGAAGCAAGCACCGAAATCTCTGCAAAATGACGTTTCATATCATGGCGAAACGATCTTAATGCCTCCATATTTTCATTCTGAAGCATAATCTCTCTTTCATAAGAACTAACTTGATCCCTAAGTGCTTGATTTTCCAAAGCTTTCTGAGAAGACTTAACAAGATCATCCATCAAATATGAAATAATAATATTCACAAGCAGAAATGCTCCGCACACTAACGAAAGAGAAAATGATGACACGGTTTTATCCATAAATATTACTATTGATGTTATAATACATACTAATAACGACGCAATAATAAACAACCAATAACGATTATTCAGCTCTATGCCTAAATCATTTTCAAAAAATCTTTCTGTAACCAACTGCGCAGCATGCAATAATAAAAGAGCAAATATACTTACAAAAGCTGAATATCCATCATATCCAAAGGGTTTTATCAAAAATGCACTTACTACTAAATCTATGAGACAGCTTACTGCCAAAATATAAAAAACAAATATACATTTTCTTTTTATCGTACCATTATATGATAAAGCAATTGCTGACAGCCCTAAGAAAATACTAAGGAAATTAAATATCGGTTTATGAAAAAACAAGTTTACAAATATCGCTATAAAAACACTAAATAAATATGCAAATACCTTTCGCACTCTGTTTCCATCATTATCAAAAAAAGTATGAGTAAATCTTTCTGCAATAACAGTCTGAGCTACCTTTGTAAACAAAATAACCATTGCTCTTTCAAAAGTCATATCACGTCCTTACTCCTTCCATAGTTAAAAACTGCTTGCTTAAATGAAGCCCTTTTAGACTGTGCTATACTTATTTCCATACCATTTTTCAGTAAAACAGCATCACTTTTCCATGATTTAATACATTTTATATTGACTATATATGACTTGCTTATGCAGACAAACTGAAACGGAAGATTTGATACAATATCACTAAGTTTTCCATAATAAGATACACTTTCACCATCGGTTTTACATATAGTAATAGTTTTATTTCTGCTGGAAAACAACATAATTTCCCCATATGGAATAGAATATCCTGTCTTATTATATGTATATCTGAATTCTTTTTTCTGCACATCTTCAAGTTGTAGTATTTTAGTCAGAGTATCATACAAAACATTATCATCTATCGGTTTTATAAGAAAATCATATGGATGAATTTGAAAAAGCTCCATAGCATAGCTTGTTTTATGAGATATAAACACAATATTCATCCTGTCATTATGAAGCGTTTCTCTTATATATTTTCCTGCATAAACCCCATTATCACCCGGTAACTCAATATCCAAAAAAAGTATCTGCGGATTGAATTCTTTTATATCTCTACATAATGACATAGAATCATACCATACTTCAACCTCGCATTTTTCAGCTCTATTATTAAAATATTCAATAATTACTTTTTCGAGTACAGCGCACTGATTAATTTCATCATCACATATTGCCACTTTATAAATCATTTGTTATTTTTCCTTCTGTTATCTTACTCCAAAATTACTTTTTATAATTTTATCTAACATAATAGATAAAATCAACAATCCATGCACAAAACGACCATTTTTTGCAGAAAATGGACATAAACTATGGTCACATATTATAATGGGATAATAATAGAAAAACTAAATTCATTGTTCTCATTTTTAATAACATATTCGCCATTGTATTTTTCTACAATTTGAATAATATTTTTTATACCAATGCCATGCATTTCTGGTTCATCTTTTTTACTTGTTTTTATTTCATTACCACTGTAAATAATTAGATTACTGCATGTATTTTTCACCGAAAGAACTATAAGATTTTCCTCTATCACAAACTTTAGTTTTATAGTTTTCTTTTCCTCTTCCTAACGCCCAGTTATAAGCGAATCTGGCAGTATTGGCATATCGAAAAAGTTTTGTATTCTGTTTATTATTTGGGATCAGCATGACTCGAATTGTTTTTATCATCTTCTTCACCACCATCATCTATCAGTTCTTTTACAAGTTTTCTTGCTTTATTGGCACGTTTGCCTTGTAATTTACAACTAAATACAGTTATTATCTGAACTAAATCTTCAACAAGTTCTTGTTGCTCTGTCTTTTCAGTATGATCGATGAT
>OKSZ01001071.1_pt1 | contig 10158 bp, 8 predicted proteins | sample 1606081 | NCBI WGS metagenome assembly OKSZ01 (sample SAMEA3879504, study PRJEB24766) | human gut metagenome | biome: human-associated habitat; feature: feces | place: USA | collected 1985/1987 | reverse complement strand
GGGTTTGCGAAGTCCACGAACGGGTCGTTTCGTTCCAGAAGGCGGTATTGTCCGGTCGGGGCGGCGCTCCGTCGGGGATGGGGCAGCCCAGGTAGGTGCGCCGTCCGTTCACCAGCTGCTCGTAGCGGTAGGGGTTGGGCGGTGCGGCGGCGGACTGCTGCTTTTCGAGGCCCTGCAACAGCATATGCAGTTCCTGCGAGGTGCGCTGGCCGGCTTGGGTGTAGAACGTGAAGTAGCTTCGCACTTCTTCCTGGCTGTTCATCTTCTCCTCTTTTCCGAGGAGTACGATGTGTTTCTTGAATTCTTCCAGTGCCGTATCAAAATGCTTGTTCAGCAGGACACTGTAGCCGCTTCTCCATTTCACGGAACAGTTGATTTTTCGACAAGCCATCCACTTGCTTCCTCCAGCTCTGGTAGGGAGTGATGCCGCCGTCGCCGCCGTTCTTTTGGATGACATCGTCGTCTTTTCTCTTCATCTGTTCTTCTCTATTCTGTTCTTCTCTTACGCGCGCGAGGCTGGTTTTGTTTGTATTACCACTGTTGTTCAGTGATTTATCGTCATTTTTCGCATCCTCCGTTTTTTCTGGAGTTTTCAAATCATTTTGCAAATGATTTCCTTTTTCCGTATAGTTGAAGTTGATGGCAGATTCAAATTCTTCTTCGTGGATAGTGAAAAGTTTGTATTCCCAGATGATTTTCTCCATGTATTTTTTGGAGAACCCTTTTCTTGAAATAATATTCAGTTGACTGAAACTGAGTTTCCTGTCGGGCTGTGCACAGAGCATCTCGATGATGCGCAGATACATGCCATAGCCCCTGCATCCTTCATTGTCGATGAGTGCGGCCAGTCTTTTGTCATTAGGCAAATCGTTGGGGTGTTTGAACCAAATCATTTTCTTCGTGTATTAGTTTTCTATTTCCTGATAGTTATCTTATATTCTGAAAGGATAGAAGGGCTTCATAGTGATGTGTAAGGGAGAGACTGTTCAGCGGTCATATCTTTTAAAATATGCGGCAAAGTTACGTATAACAGAACAAGCCTGCAAATGGACTTTTGTAGGGTTTAGCGGCATCTCACCGACCCCAGAAGCTGTCCTGCGTGTGTTACAGTCTCTTTTCGGGTGCTTAGGCATACAATGGAGAAATATGTGTTTTTTTACAGAAAGTAGTCGGTGGAGCCCTCTCTTTAGGCGGCCTTCTACTTGTTACATTCGTAAACATTTGACTCACAGTAGCTATTACTCTCCGGACTTTGTTTTGTGCATACGTGTCATCTGCCGTATGTGGGCCAGACTGCGCAGTTCGCTTTGGGAGAAAGACGATTTCCCTTTCAGCAAATAGTCAATGACCTCTGCAATGATTTCCAACTGATCCAATAATGGATTTCTACTGTGTGCAGTATCCTTTTCGATGTTTACTGCGTCCTTGTCTCCGCTACGGAGGGTAAAGGTTACTTTTTTTACTCATAATACTTTTTTAAGAAAAACGCGACAAAGATACGAATTTCGCCCGATAGATTTCGTATATTTGCAATATGGCAAATGTAGAAAAAACTTATCTGTTGAATTTGTGTTGTTTTTCCCAATTTGACAAAGCTTCAACTAAATCCTCGGAAACATGTTTTAAACTTTGTGTATGCATCACGTCATAGCAGTCTAAAACAAGGCGTTTGAATAAGTCTACCCGTACATCTCCATGGGTGAGATATTCATCTTTCGAGAGCTGGCCCCAAGAGCCATAACAGCGAAATGAATTTTGTTGCTTTCGGAAATTTCATCTTTCATAATCTATTTCCATTTAAAATCCAGACTTTACTATTCTATTTTTGCATCTTTCTTATTGAACGTATGGCAAATATATAAAAGTTTGAAACATGAATAAATGTAATTCCATTAAACTTTCAATTTACTATTTGGTGCAAAGTGGTATATAGTTACCTTATTTTTTTGTCACATATCTGGTAATGGCATTGTAAATTGTCTGTACACTATGTCCCCAACTGTGTGTATGCGCAAAGGCAATGCGGGCATTCTCCAGTTTTGGGTTGCCTGCTTCGTTTGCTGCTGCTTTCAGTGCTATTATCCATTCTTCTGTTGAAACAGCTAAATGAGTGTGTCCGGCAAAGATGCTACGCATGGTATGTGTGCTGGTAGCTACTATAGGTTTTCCCATGGCAAGGTATTCATCTATTTTCAGTGGGTAATTACCATCTGTTATAGAATTGAGTATCTGTGGATTGATGCAGATGTCAAAGTGCTGTATATATTTCGGCAGTTCTTCCACTTCCTTACGTCCTGTGAAGAATACATTCTTTAAATTGTGTAGCAGGTGCTTTTGGAAATGCTTGTCTTCAGGTCCGACGAAAACAAAACTGTAGCCGGGCAACTGCCTTGCGATATTGTATAGCAGTTCACTGTCCAGGCGGCTTTCGATGATAGCTCCCGTATAGCCGACTATTGGCGAGGGGATGTTTTGCATATCCGTCGGTTTGTCCCAATGCCGGGTAGCATCGTATAGTTCAAGATTGACACCGGTATTCAATACATATGTGTGCCGGTTCAGAGGTCGGAGCTGTTCTGCAAAGTAACTGGAATTTGCCAGTACGATATCTGACTGACGTACAAGCATTTCTTCGCAACGTGGTCCGTGCTTGCGCCAATAGGGAAAGCCGATAACATAGTCGCGCCGATAATAAATGCTGATTGCCGGGCAGATATATTCTTTGAGATGCAGGCTTCGGAAAAGGTCGGTATCAATCAAATGCGTATAGTCTTTGAAACCAAGAACATCGGCTTGTTGTACTATCCAGTTGCCAATCTTTTTGCAATTCCGGCGATTGAGACAGTTGAATAGCCATGTAGGAAGTTGTCCTACGGAGTGTATGATGAAGGGGCAGTCCAATACCCATAGATTTTCATTGATTTGCCGCAATGGAGCCGATTTGCTTTGGATGACTTCCAGCTGTCGATGGCCTGTAGGAGATAGAGGCCCTTTTCCTGCTGCAATGCGTAACCTTGTGGCAATATCCATGGGAGGATTGACATAGAGTACACGGTGCTTCTTTGCTATCTCGGATGCGGTGTTCTTGATGGTGCTTCCTATCTCGATGTCCCAGGATTGGAGGCTGGTGATGATGAAGTCTGCCATAGTTTTAGAGGTGTGGGTTTATGGTGTATGGATTTCATTGTAAATCTTCACATATTCTTCAGCTGTGCTTTTCCAAGAGAATTGTTTTACACGTTCTAGTCCGTAAGCAGATTGTTGCCGATAGAAATCATTGTTCTTTTCTAATTGCAGGATGGCGTCTGCAATTTCTGACGGCATTTGCGGATTGACAAGGATGGCGTCAGCTCCGGCCACTTCCGGCATTGCAGAGGTATTGCTGGTTATTACGGGAGTACCGCAAGCCATTGCTTCCAGCATTGGAATGCCGAAACTTTCCCTTAAAGAAGGATAAAGGAAAGCAAAAGCTGCACTATAGAGGGTTACCAAATCACGGTTGTCAATATATCCCGGATAGAATAAATGTACTTTTATATCTGTTATACCTTCTTGCTGGAGGAGTGCGTCAATATGTTCCTCTTTTAAGTCCGCAATGAGTAACGGGCGTTTTATTACAGATGCTTTCAGGTAAAGTGAATAGGCCTTCAGCGTGCGTGCCGCGTTTTTTTTGGGGTCTGTGTTCCCTAAAAAGAACAGAAAACCTTCCTGTGGGATATACTTTTGAATGATATTCTCGTCAATTGTTTCATTCTTACGGAAATGTGTATTATATCCATTATAGACAGCGGTTATCTGTCTATTAGGCAGGTGCAGTGCTTCGCGGATGCGTGTACATTCAAAATGTGAAACAGTGATGATTTTCTTGCATTTCTTTAAGATACGCGGAACAACCAATCGTCGGTAATGCCATCCCATTTCTTGATATAGCGAGGGATTTCGGTGTTGGCGTGGTTCCAAGTAAATAATATCATGCAATGTAAGTACCAGCGGTATGGGGCACCACAATGGAGCCGTATTTGAGGTACAATGCAATATATCTACTTTTAAGTGGCGTACAGCTCGTGGTAATGCAATCTGTTCCCATAGGGGATAGGTGGGGCAACGCAGTTCGATGATGTGGAGATTGTCTGATTCTTTGAGGCAGCAATCTTCACCGGGAGCAACAAGTACATAGTACTCATTGCCATCTTTCCGTTTCTGAAGTTCCCTTAAGACTTCAAGAACGACAAAATCCATTCCGTGTTTGTCGCGGCGGAAGATACGTTGGGCCTCGATTGCTATTTTCATTTATTCTTTTTTGTACTTTTGAAAATACGTCCGAAATGGCTGAAAATGGAAGCGAAAATCAGTATAGGCAATGCCCATACAGCGTGTTTGAAACGCTTGTTTATTTCACCTTCCGGTAAAGCCATTAAGAACGTAATTATGATGAGTAAAAGTAGTATGTACCATTTGAAGGATAAGGTCCAATCAAGTATTGTAATAATTATTGTAGCAGTTACTATGCATGCGATAAGCAGAAATCGTGAAGGTAGCAGCCATTGGAATAGTTTGTTACAGTAGTCCCATTTACCTTGCAGAAAAGCTAATGGTAAATGCTTTAGTGCTAAGAAGGTACTATTATATTGAGCTGATAACCAACGTTGGCGTTCACGACTATATCCTTCTGCATTTTCTTGCTTCTTACTATAGCAGATTATTTCCTGTATGTATTCAGTGTAAATATTTTCTTCAAGTAATCTTACCTCTACTGCCTTTGCTAGGTCAGAGCCTTTAAGAGCAGGAGCAATTCTATGGAACATTTCAAAGTCAAATGCCATACCTGAACCAAGCAATGCGGATGAGAATCCCAATTTTGTATGTCCTTTACGGAATATATTATTATTGATTTCTTCTCCTGCAGCAGATAGAATAGCTGTACTGGTCGTAAGGTTTTCTGTCATACGGTGTGCTTGTATGGAGTCACAACCTGAATAGTATGCATTGTTTAATAAGTGCAACGCATTAGGAACTACACGATTATCAGAATTGAAAATGACTATCATGTCATATTCATGAGGTGAGTATCGTTCCATAACTTGCTGTATAGCGTATACTTTAGTACAATATTCCTTATCTGGTACTACAATACTGACAGGCATTTGAAGGAGGGTTGTCAAGTCTTCTTCTGATAGCTGTGTTGCAGCTGCAGCGATATCATATTTATCCCGCGGATATGTTTGCGTGTCTAGAAAATAATTAATAGATTCTATTACTTCTTTACCGTTACGAAAGACATTAAACAACACTAAAAATTTATGCTGTTTTTTGGATTCTGGATAAGGATTTTTATACTTCATCAAAGATGCCAAAGAATAGATAAATAGATATGCTACCGGAATAAGAAACAAGAGGAATAGAATTGCATCTGTCATTTGCAATACATTGTTGTTCTCGTCCATCCACCAATCAGGATTGAATATTTGAAAAATCTCGTTCATATATTTAGTTTGTTTTTTTAGATAATCGTTGTTCTATTAAGGGCCCATTTAGTATAAAAGCAAAGAAAAAACCTATTAAACTGACACCTGGTTGAAATCCCATACCTCTTCCTACATATCCATTGAGAAATAAACCAAATAAACCACATAGCAGAGCAGCCAAAGTATTTCTTAATTGGGCATCCCGTATTCGAAACATAATGATGTAACAACACCTTAATATTATACATGCAAAAATTAGTATATATAAAACTAATCCATATGTACCACCTTGTGACCAAATATCTACATAGAAAGAATCAGGAGGAATTCTGTAATCAATGTATTGATCATTCTCCCATCTTGGGGTTGTGATATGGCCACCAATACCAGCTCCCATGGGGTGCTTTTTCAGATATTGGGCTATTATCTTTTGATTTTCTATACGAACATTAAAAGATGCATCCTCTGTAGGCTTAAAAGCTGTGCGCATACGACGTATCATTGAATAATTATCTCCAATGTTGGTAAAAGAAAAGAAGCAGAAGATTAGTCCACCTGCTATAATGGAACTTATAATGACTTTTATATTACGGCACAATAAACAGTATAACATAAGTCCTCCCAGAGGAATTATTATACTTCCTCGTGTGCCGGACATTAGCATGCCTAATCCGCCCATACATGCAATTAATAAATAGAAATAACGTAATACTTTGGAATAGGTATGTAAAAATAAAATGGAATAGATAATAGTAGTCATACCCATGATGGCTCCAAAGTTTCCTGCATCACTGAATAATGAAAAATATCTTACTCCGCTACGTAATAAATGCGTTCTCCAACTTCCTTCCATGAGCCAAGCTACTTCAGCAGGATCAAACCATCGGAATTTTTGCCACAATAATTTTAAAAAGACGATAATAGTAAATCCACCTAATATAATTAGTGCATATCGTAATTTCTTGGGACTGGTTAATAGTAATGATGACAAAATGTATAGAAGCGGGGTTGCCAAAAGCCAGCTACGTGAACTGGTAAATATTTTATTTAAATCAGTTCCCAAATTCGTTAATTGTAGAATGATGAAAATCATCCATATAAAGTAACCTATGGTTAGTGTATTGAAAATATCCTTTGCACGAATATCCGAATGTTCATTTGAAATCCTATTTAGAAGCATTGCCATTAGAGTATATATCAGGGCTATATCTAATATGATACTGATTCCATCAAAGCGCGTATAGCGATTAATTGCATCAAAAAAATAAGCAATAGTAGCATATACAACAAAGCTGACAATCGGGTATTTACAACTATAAACAAATAGAAGGATAATACTGGGAGATGCACAAATAATGGCTACAAATATCCATTTTTGAAACATTATTGAATATGCCAACCCACACAATCCTATTATTAGCAATAAGATTGTAAACGTCTTAGGGGAAGCTAGAGCTTCGCGACTTTGCGTGGACATTAATGACATATCTCTATTTTTATAGTTACTTTACAGCTGCACTTTTTGCAGTTAAACCTAATTGTGCTATCCGGCTAAAGAAGGAATGGACAGGAGTTTTAGGAGGTAATTCACCCGTGAACATTTCAACTACTTCACGATCTGCATTATTCAGATAGAGGAAGAGCGGTGTGCTATCCTTGGATACTTCTTTTAGAGGTTTCAATATGTCATCATCGTCACTACTCCATAAACGGCAGGCATTTGCTATTACTAGGTTAAGATCTGCTTGTTTCAGTACTGGCAAGGGAATACTAGAAGTTTTCATAGCAGGGTATTCTACTAAAATAATGTCAGGCTCTTTTTCTGCACTGTTAGGCTGCCAAAAATCAGATAGTTGACGAGCATTGACATATGAATAACCTTCATTGTCAAAATCTTCGCCATATCTTACAATGCGGACGCTCATTCCTTCTGTTTCCCAATATGCAGCAAAATATTTACTTAGGAATGATTTTCCTTCTCCCTTATTTACACTTATTATATTGATGACAGTAGAACGGTGTGGTTGTAGATAATTATTGAATTGTCTGCAACTGTATGCTGCTGCTAGTCTATTACAAGCTTTAAGGAAGCCACGGAATTTGAGATTGCTAGTTCCATTGAAAGCTGCAATTACATCCAGACCGCTAAGACGTTTGCTTCGTAGGGGATCTCGTAATGTTCGGTCTAATAATTCTATAAGTAAGAAATAAGTTATGATAAACGCCATACTTCCTATAAATGCTGCAATAACATAAAGTATTCGTCTGCGACCATTATCTGTAAGAGGATAAGATGGCTCAGCAACGATTTGCAGGTTGCTGGTGTTCATTTCTATATTTTTCAGCCTAAGGTTCGCGTCTGCTAAACCTTTGAGTTGTGTACGATAATTATCTTCAGCAATGCCAATGGAACGTTGTTTCCGATTTACTTGCGTACCAATTGGAGACATATGGCTGTATTGTTCAAAAATATCTTGCTGACGGCTCTTTAGAACTTTCAATTCTGCTTGAGCTTTAGTCTCGTTAACTAAAGCTTGCAGCCATTCACTTACCATACTATGAACAGAAACGCCTTCTTTAGATATACCATATTCATTCAAATTATCAGATATATGGTTTATCTTTTTTTCTGCTTTTTGGAGTTCTTGTTTACTCTTTTTTAATAGTATATTGTTATCTTGAATTTTATCAGAGACAAAAATCTCTTGTTCCATAATATTTTGGTTCAATCTACTGACATTCTCAAGCTCTTTAAGCAAATCACTGTTGTTTCGGATTATTTTAGCACGAATGTCCATTTCTTGTTCCAGCATTGAACGTAATTTAACAGCACTTTCGTAATTGCGTGTAGCTTCTTCTACCCGGTCATCCACGTTGTATCGCGTGCCTGCTAAGAATTTTGTTTCTTCGGGATAATTGATGACTTGCTCTTGAACACAATAGTCCATTAAACCATTCTCTTCTTCATTCAGAGCTGTTTTGGCTATACGAACTTGTTCCTGGAAATAGGCTATCACGTCTTGTGTCGATTTAAATCGTAATATCTCATATGCTTTTGTTAATTCGTCTATTAAAATAGATACAGTTTGCTGAGTTATGCCTGGATCTGAAGCTGTATAAGTAATGTTTAAGATATCACTGGTACCATCTCTTTTAACATCAATCTCGTCAAGAGCAGTAGCACTATAAAAGGGTACTGGACGGTTGAACATAGCATATACGAAATTATCACTATTCTCTTTTCGATAATTAGTTAAGTTTTCAGCGGTTTTCACCACGTCTTTTCTGTCAACTAAAGTTAGTACTTCTTTGGGCGTTTGCTGCAATAGTTGACGGTAGTTTTTTGCTTGGATATATCGGGTATCCTTCCATTCTTCGCCATATGTTAATGCATTTGCAAGAAGACGAACTGATACTTTTTCCAGAGTTCCTCTTGATTTGGCAATGCCTACTAAATTGTCAAAAGTGCTATTAATAGATATTAGATTTGCAGAACTTCCATCAAGAGAGGTGGAATTTGTAACACCGGCATATAAACTTCCCTCAACAGTATAGCTAAAAGGAAGAAATTGTGTGAAATAAATTACAATACCTGTGATAATAAGGGTACCCCACAGTAGCCAATATCGGATACGATAAATGAAATTTGCTATAAATTGTGCTATATCCATATTATTACAATTTATCCTTGATAATTTTTACATTAGTAAGCATCTCTAATAAAATAATAGAATTGTGTAGAGCTACCCGAGCTTGTTCATAGGCAGTTACAGCTCCCGAACGTCGAGAACGTTCCATGGAAAGGTCTGTAATATCCATTGTCCCGTTTATGAAATTATATTCACATATTTTCATTTGTGCATTATACAAAGCCGCTGTTTCTGCTTTAGCTTTTATTGTTGCAAGCTGTTCCGTCACAGCGTTATATGCTTCCAATACACGTAAACGGCGTTCTTCCATTACTTCCTCTTGTGAATACTGTAGTTGTTCTATTTGATAACGATAATTTTTTAGTTTAGTTGGCCGATTGAATATGTCACCTAAACTTACGCCGATACTAGCACCTACATTGAAATTGTGCTGGGCACTTGACATGGTAGTTTGATACATAGGAGTAAATTCATCACTAGCATTACCTATAATGTTATATCGTCCATAAGAATAGTTACCATTTAATCGAATATAATTTAGCCAATCCCGTTTTTGAAGACGATATTCATTTTTGACTTGTTCTACTTGTGACTGAGCTCTTTTTACAGTAGCGTTCTCTATTACTGCATCAAGAAAGACTGATAATGGTGGAAGTTCCAGCCTTTCAAGTTCTGTCAATGTCTTAGGAGCAGTAGATTCCAATGTATTAACTTCGAACTTCTCGTCTTCCATCTTCAACCTCTCCAACGCCTTTATCCGTTCCTCCCGTGTCAACTCCTGCTGCGCAGCCACAGACAAAGGTACCCCCAACAATCCTAAAAGGATTACACTGTAAATGATGGACTTGATATATCTTTTTATCATCTCTAAAGCCATATAATTCCTATTATCTTTTTTTATACATTCTCTTTTTGCACAAACGCTGTCAGCGTCTTGCACAGTATCTTCATGTCCAGCCAGAATGAAAATTCTTGGGCGTACTTAATGTCCAGTTGCTTTCGCTCTTCGGCCGACATCTTCCCGGCGCCGAAGAGCGAAAGCA
>OKSZ01001048.1_pt1 | contig 10369 bp, 6 predicted proteins | sample 1606081 | NCBI WGS metagenome assembly OKSZ01 (sample SAMEA3879504, study PRJEB24766) | human gut metagenome | biome: human-associated habitat; feature: feces | place: USA | collected 1985/1987 | reverse complement strand
GTACCATGTTGAACGCCGGGCGCGGTAATCCCAACTGGATTGCAACCACTCCACGCGAAGCCTTTTTCCTCCTGGGAAAATTCGGACTGGAAGAATGCCGTCACGTCATGTTCCTCCCCGAAGGCATCGCCGGCATCCCCGAAAAACAAGGTATTGCCGCCCGCTTTGAGCAATTCCTCAAAAGCAATACCTACCAGCCCGGAGCCAAACTGCTGGAACAAACCTACCACTACATGCTGATGCAGCATGCCGTCGACCCCGACAGCCTCGTACACGAATGGGCGGAAAGCGTCATAGGCAACCAGTATCCTGTGCCCGACCGCATCCTGCAATTCACCGAAATGCTGGTATGCGACTACCTGAATCAGGAAATGTGCGACAACCGTCCGCCTCGCGGAGCTTTCAACCTGTTTGCCACCGAAGGCGGAACAGCTGCCATGTGTTACATCTTCGATTCGCTGCAAGAGAATTTCCTGCTGGACAAAGGCGACGGTATCGCCCTCATGGTTCCTGCCTTTACACCTTATATAGAGATTCCCCAACTGGACCGTTACCGGTTCAAGGTGACCGAGTTGCATGCCAACCGCATGAGCAAAGACGGGCTGCATCTGTGGCAATACAGTGACGAGGATATAGACTGGCTGAAAAATCCGGCCATAAAGGCTTTGTTTGTCACCAACCCGAGCAACCCGCCCAGCTATACGCTCAGCCCCGAAACAATGGCGCGCATCGTAAATATCGTAAAGGAAGACAATCCCAACCTGATGATTATTACGGACGATGTGTACGGTACTTTCAGCCCGCATTTCCGCTCGTTCATGGCAGAAATTCCATACAATACGCTTTGCGTGTACTCTTTCTCCAAATATTTCGGCGCTACCGGCTGGCGCAATGCCGTCATAGCGCTGCACGAATACAATGTATTCGACCGACAAATATCCCGATTGCCGAAAGAGAAGCGCGAAGCCCTCAACCGCCGCTATGCCACGCTGACCCTGCATCCCGAAAAATTGAAGTTCATAGACCGCATGGTAGCGGACAGCCGTCAGATAGCCTTGAACCATACGGCAGGACTTTCATTGCCTCAACAGATGCAGATGAGCTTATTCGCCGCCTTTGCCCTGCTGGACAAAGAAAACAGCTACAAGCAGAAGATGCAGGAAATTATCCGGCGCCGCTTGCAGGCTCTTTGGGACAATACCGGGTTTACGTTAGTGGAAGACCCCTTACGGGTAGGCTATTATACGGAAATCGACATGCTGGTCTGGGCCGAAAAGTTCTATGGAGAGAAGTTTGTGGAATACCTCAAAAAAACGTACAGTCCGCTGAACGTAGTATTCCGCCTTGCTCAGGAAACATCTTTAGTGCTTCTGAACGGTGGCGGCTTCGACGGGCCCGAATGGAGCGTACGTGCTTCCCTTGCCAATTTGAACGAGAGTGATTATATTACAATCGGCCAGGGAATCAAGCGGATATTGGATGAGTACGCAGAAGAATGGAGGAAAATCAGAAGTTGAGAATTGGGAATTCTCAATTAAACAAGATTCGGAAGCGGGTCAATCCGTCATTGTATGTGCGCAGGGAGAATGCACAACCGTGACGGCTCAGCACTTCCCTGATAAACACCAGGCCAATCCCCTGCCCGTTCGGCTTGGTGGAGAAGAAGGGACTGAAGAGTTTAGCTTCGGTCTCTTTGCTGATTCCGGGACCATTGTCTACGATTTCTATAAGAGCGGGGGCAGTGGTCCTTACCGTTATTTCGCCCTGCTTGCCTGCCGCTTCTCCGGCGCTTTCTATACTTTCGGCAGCATTCTTAATGATATTTACCAAAACCTGCTCGAACAGCGAAGCATCCAGACGCACCTGCCCTACTTCGGGGTCACATTCCAAGCGGAGAATAATGTTGCGGTCATTGCACATTCCCTCCATAAAACGCTTGCACATGGATACCAATTCATTCAGTTGAACCTGCGCTACCGTAGGTTCGGGTATCTTCACCACATCGGCAAAACGGGTAATGAAACGGCTCATAGAGAAACAGCGCTCCGTACACACGCGCATCACCTCGCAAATGTCTTCCATATTTTCTTCCGTAGAAAGCGCCTGCTCCACCGTATCCAAGGTAGAGGTAATGCCGGCAGTGGTATTGTTCACCTCGTGGGCAATCATACGGATAACTTTTTCGTATGCACGCTTTTCCGCTTTCATCACTTCATCCGTCATGCGCTCTATCAGGAAGAAAGGATGCTTGAACCCTCTGTCTATAAACGAAGAATGGGTACACTTGTAGATATTCGCATCGTTCAACCGCACCACGGAAGTCGTTTCTTTAGGAATGGATGCCAGCTCTTCCGCCAAAGGCGAATCAATTTTATCCAGTTTTCTGTTCTGCGCCTCTTCCAGACGAACGCCCAGCATCTTTACAGCCATCGGATTGAGTTGTGACACCTCACCGTCCAACGTCATAATGACAACCCCCATAGGCGATGCCTGAATCAGCAAATCAAGAAAATGGTTCTGCTCGCGCATACGCAGACGCTCATTCTTGAGTTGTTCCATCATACGGTTGAAAACGTTCACGATACGGTCGGCCTCATACTGTCCCACCCTGCTGAGCCGGCTGCTGAAATCCTGCTCGCGCAACAACTCCATACCGCTTCCTATCGTACTCATCGGCTTGACAATCTTACGATAGAACACCGCCAGATAGAGCAGTATGAATACAATAATACCCTCCACAACATATAGATGCGTGGTCTGCATTTTGCCTGCCAGATATATCAACGCTCCACCCAGCCCAAGCAAAAACAATACAAGAATAAAAAAATAAAATTTAATACGCACGTGAAGGTAGGGATTAGTGGTTAGTGATTAACGATTAGCGATTAGGGGTTAATGATTAGCGGGTAGTGATTAACGATTAGGGGCTAGTAGGGCGACAACTAACGGTCAAGATTTAAATGACTCAACACTTATCGCTAAACCCTAATCACTAATCGCTATTTTATATTTTTCCAGCCGTCTGTATAGAGCAGCCCTGCTGATGCCCAGTGCCAATGCAACCTGACTGAGATTGCCTTTATGCTGTTCTAAGGCTTGCAGGATAGTTTGCCGTTCTATCTCATCCAGCGTCATGCCGGCAAAGGAAGTGCCATCTGCGGCTTTTGCAGGTTCGTCGTGACGTTGGTACTGCGATTCAAAATCAGAAGCATCCAGGGTTTGTTTTCCACTGACAAGAATGGTACGCTCCACCAGGTTTTTCAATTCGCGGATATTACCCGAATAAGGCAAACGGGAAAGGAAGTTCAGCGCATCCGCTGAAAATTCGGTACGCGGCAAGCCGTTTACGGCAGCCTGACGGTCGGCAAAGTGACGTGCCAACAGGGGAATATCCTCACGGCGTTCGCGCAAGGCGGGCAGTTTTACGGTTATCAGATTGATACGGTAGAAAAGGTCTTCGCGGAATGTGCGTTCGGCAACCATTTTGCGCAAATCGGCATTGGTGGCGGAGACAACACGCACATCCACTTTGCGCGGACGGCTGTCGCCCAGCACCTCAAACGTCTGGTCCTGAAGCACACGCAATAGTTTAACCTGACAGGACAAATCCAAGTCGCCTATTTCGTCCAGAAAGATAGTTCCTTTGTTTGCCAGTTCAAAACGCCCTATGCGGTCGGCACTTGCATCGGTAAAAGCGCCCTTCTTATGACCGAACATCTCGCTCTCGAACAGACTCTGCGAGATACCGCCGAGATTGACTTTCACAAAAGGCTGTCTGGTGCGCTGACTGTTGATATGGATAGCTTCGGCTATCAGTTCCTTACCTGTACCACTCTCGCCGGTAATGAGTACGGAAGCGTTGGTACGGGCTATGCGGGCTACGGTATGCAGCACCTCCATCAGTCCTTGCGATTTTCCGATGATGTGACTGCGGTTCAAACCCTCCGCCTGCTCTTCCGGCACTTCTTTCGGAGCGGCACTCAGTTCCAAGGCGGTTTCGATACGCTGCAAAAGGGCGGCATTGTTCCACGGTTTGGTAATAAAGTCAAAAGCCCCCGCCTGCATCCCCTGCACGGCAAGTTGGATGCTTCCCCATGCCGTCATCAGTATAACGGGAACATCGGGACGGAAGACCTTTACCTGTTTCAACAGCGTAAGCCCCTCCTCTCCGGTAGTGGAAAGTGTAAAGTTCATATCCATCAATATCAGTGCGGGAGATTCTGCACGAACTATATCCATCGCCTCACGGGGTCCCGGTGCTGTTTTTACCTCATAACCGGCACGCTTCAGCATAAAACTAAGTGAAGAACGTACGGCACTATCATCATCGACTATCAGTATCATAGTATTTTGTAGTTTGTTACTTGCAAAAGTAAGTTTTTTAGCCACAGGTCATACAGATTTGCATCATTTTTTTGTTATTTCCTTTATAATCGTACAAATCGGCATAATTTCTACCGGCATCAGCCTTTGATTATATCTTCAAAGTCGGCTTCCAACTCCATGTTCCGTTCAAAATCCCAAAGGGTCAGGCTACGGAGTTGATAGAAGTAATACCAATAATAATAAAGTTCGGAGATGTGTTTTTGCCGGGCTTCGTCTTTGGAATTCTGCGCATCGTTGAGGTCAAGGGTACTTATTTTACCAATCATAAAAGTCTCCACACTGGTCTTGTAACGTTTTTCGGCTATCTGGTCCGCCTCTTCGGCTATTTCCAACTGCTGGGCTTGGTTGTTGAAGTTTGCCACCAGCAGGAAAATGTCCTGATTGAAGTCCATTTGTTCCTGTCGGATTTTGGAAAGTACCACTTCGCGGTTGCTCTTGGCTACCCTCACCTTGCCGCGACGTTTTCCCCAATCGAGGATAGGTATTTTTACACCGACCTTGACAATCTGGTTGTCCAGCAGATCCTGATAGGCAGATGAGAACTCATAGTTTTGTCCGGTATAGCCAACGCTGGCAAACAGGTCTATACTCCTTAAATTTCCACGTGCCGTAGCCACTTCATAATCGGCTTCTAACTGGCGGCGACGTATATTCTGGGCAAACGAGTTGCGTTCCAAAGCTTTGTTCAGAACACGGTCGTAGTCCATTTTAATACCAGGAACGGAAGCAGGTACAACAGGATTCAGCCCCTCGCTCTCCGACACGCCGAGAAACGAACGTAGCTGAAACATCTTGGCGTTCAAAGTGCTTTCGGCTTCGGTTACATCGGCTTTGCCTTGCAGAGAGTTCAGCTTGAGTTGCAGCAAGTCGTTTTCCGAAATCTGTCCCATTTTCCGTTTGGCAATGGCCACTTCGTAAAGGCGGTCTGAGTTTGCTTTGTTTTGCTGCGCTGTGGCAAGCGCTTCCTTAGCCAGCAATAACTCGAAAAAATAAGTAATGGTCTTCATCGTTACCTGCTCCGTTGCCGAAATAAAGGCAGCCTTTGCCTCTGCGTACCGGACAGGTTCGATACGGCGGTTCCACTTCAAACTGTTCACGCCGAATATAGGTTGCGTCAATTCAAGGCTTACGGGCACGGACATAAACTGTTTGTCGCCGCCAGAACCCAACTGCTTGATGTAATCGAGAGAAGAAGCCAGCGACAGCTTACCGCCTGTGAACCAAATGTTCTGATCAATGGAAAGTGCACCGGACAACCCCAATGTATTGTTACGGACAAAGCTATAGGAACCGTCCGAGTTCTGATAGGTGCTGTACGACTTATTATAATTGGGCAATGTTCCCGTAAAATTTATTTCGGGCAACAGGTCTGCACGGAAAGTACGGTATTCCCAATAGGCTGTCTTCAATTCGTTGAGCGCCACGGCAGCATCCACAGATTGGGTACGCGCCAGTGCAATGGCTTCCGCTAAAGTGATTTCACGTTCGTGCGTCAAAGTATCATTCTGTGCCGAGGCAAACAGTGATATCCCAAAACAAGCGGCAAGTAAAATATTCTTTTTCATGTTCGGTCTTTAAAATTGTCGTTGACAGAAAAGCAAAGAGTGTGCCAAGCAGGCAGGAAAGTATTACGCAAGGGGGAGTGTCCGAAATCGGACACTCCCCCTGTTCGTTTGCGGACGGTTAATAATGACTCAGTCCCGAGTCAAACACTAAAGTACCCCTTTTGAGCTCGGCAATTCATAGTGATAAATATCGCGTTTCACCGCCATCTTCAAGGCTCTTGCCAGTGCTTTGAAGATTCCCTCTATCTTATGATGCTCGTTCTGCCCTTCCGCCTTGATGTTAAGGTTCATCCTGGCTGCATCGCTTAATGACTTAAAGAAGTGCAGGAACATTTCCGTAGGCATCTCTCCTATTTTCTCGCGCTTGAACGCGGCATCCCATACCAGCCAGGGACGTCCTCCAAAATCCAGACATACCTGACACAGACAATCGTCCATAGGCAGTGCATAGCCGTAACGTTCTATGCCGCGCTTACTGCCCAATGCCTGATACAGGCACTCACCCAAAGAGAGGGCGGTATCCTCTATTGTATGATGCTCATCTACTTCCAAATCACCTTTTACGTGAATGGTCAAATCCATGCCGCCATGCTTGCCTATCTGTTCCAGCATATGATCGAAGAAACCAAGTCCGGTATGAATATCACAATGACCGTTACCATCTAAATTTACAGCCACGTAAATATCCGTTTCTTTCGTGGTACGGCGCACTTCCGCTTTCCGCTCACCGGCAAAAAGAAATTCGGCGACCTTATCCCAATCCTTTGTTGCCAAAACACAGACGTCCTCCAAGCCCTCACACGCAGCTTCACCACCGGCCGATTTCGGTTTCAGCATATTCGTATCTTCCTGTAAGAGGATAGCACGGCATCCCAGATTCTTAGCCAACTCCACATCCGTAGCACGGTCGCCTATCACAAAACTATTTGCCAAATCGTATTCAGGATTGTCGAGATACTTCGTCAGCATACCGGTACGCGGCTTGCGGGTTGGCGCATTGTCTTCGGGCATGCTACGGTCTATGCAAATATCATCGAAGGCAATTCCCTCACCTTCCAACGTCTTCATCATCAGGTTATGCGCCGGCCAAAAAGTTTCTTCCGGAAAAGATGCCGTACCCAACCCGTCCTGATTGGTAACCATAACGAACTCAAAATCCAGCCTGCTACGGACAAAACCAAGATTACGCATTACTTTCGGATAAAACTCCAGTTTCTCCAACGAATCCAATTGATAATCTACGGGCGGCTCTATAACCAACGTCCCGTCACGATCTATGAAAAGTACTTTCTTCATACCCTACTACTTTATACTTTATATTTCTCCAACGCCTCAACCAGCCTTTCATTCTCGTTTCTCGTACCTACCGTTACCCGCAGACAGTTTCCGCAAAGCGATACGGAGTTACGGTTACGCACAATGATGCCTTCAGCCACCAGATAATTATAAATCTTCACCGCATCCGTCACACGGACCAGAAAAAAGTTTGCATCCGAAGGAAATATTTTCACCGTACAAGGCAGTTTCACAAATTCGTTTTCCAGATTCTCACGTTCTTCTTTCAATGTTTTTACCCAACGCTCTATTTCATAATAACGGTACAACATCTCCATCGCTTGTTTCTGAGTCAGCTGGTTTACATTATAAGGATACTTTATCTTGCTGAAAATCGAAATGATTTCCTGCGAAGCAAAAGCCATGCCCAAGCGTATGGCAGCACAGCCCCATGCTTTGGAGAAAGTTTGCAGTACAATCAGATTAGGATATTTGTCCAGTTCATCCAAAAAAGAAGGCGCCTCTGAAAAATCGTTATAAGCCTCATCCAATATCACCAGCCCGTCGAATTCGCGGATGATTTTCTCAATCTCACTCCGAAGCAAATCATTTCCTGTGGGATTATTGGGAGAACAAAGAAAAATCAGCTTCGTATGTTCATCCGCAGCCGCCAGCAACTTATCTGCCGAAAATTGAAAATCCTCGTCCAACAGTACCTTGCGGTACTCCACATCATTTATTTCGGCACATACCTGATACATGCCGTACGTAGGGTCTATAGCAACGACATTGTCTATACGCGGTTCGCAAAAAGCGCGAAATACAAGGTCTATTGCCTCATCACTGCCATTTCCCAGAAATATGCGTTCGGGGGAGATTTTCTTTACCTTCGACAGTTCTTTCTTTAGCTCCCGCTGCATCGGGTCCGGATAGCGGTTGTGCGGCATATTGTACGGATTTTCATTTGCATCGAGAAAAACGGATGCGGCAGCGCCATTATATTCATCGCGTGCCGAAGAGTAAGGTTTCAAACGCCGGATATTCGGTCGGGTAAGTTCTTCTAAGGTTCTCATGGACAGAAAGAGTTAATTTACGGATTATGAATTATCAATGATGAAGTATGATTTTTAATTTTCAACTCTCAATTTATCAAGTCTGACAGTTACCGCATTCTTATGCGCATCCAAATGCTCGCTGGCTGCCATTTCCTCTATAGCAGGGCCAATAATGCGTATCCCTTCCGGCTTAATTTCCTGGAAAGTAATCTTACGTATAAAGCTGTCAAGGCTGACACCGCTATAAGCTTTGGCATAGCCATTGGTGGGCAGCGTATGGTTAGTGCCCGAAGCATAATCTCCTGCACTTTCCGGAGTCAGAGAGCCCAAAAATACCGAACCGGCATTAACCACCCGCTCCGCAACGGACATATAATCCGCTGTTTCGATAATGAGATGCTCCGGTGCATAGGAATTGGTCAGTTCGATAGCTTCGTCCATATTGCGCACAACAATCAGTTTACTATTGGCAAGAGACTTTTCCGCAATCTCTTTACGGGGCAACAAAGCCAATTGACGCTCCACTTCTTCTTTCACAGCCTGCTGTAATGCCGGGGAAGTGGTAATCAGTATCGCCTGACTGTCGGCCCCATGCTCTGCCTGGCTCAGCAAATCGGCAGCTACAAAAGACGGATTGGCTGTTTCATCCGCCAGCACCTCTACTTCCGAAGGACCGGCGGGCATATCAATAGCTACATCACGCAAGCTCACCAACTGTTTGGCAGCCGTTACGTATTGATTGCCCGGGCCAAATATCTTATATACTTTCGGCACGCTTTCCGTTCCATAAGCCATTGCCGCAATAGCCTGCACACCACCGGCTTTGAATATTCTATCCACTCCCGCCAACCGTGCAGCAAAAAGGATAGCCGGATGTATTTTTCCTTTGCTATCGGGAGGTGTACAAAGAATAATGTCTTTGCAACCGGCAATCTTAGCCGGAACTGCCAGCATCAATACGGTAGAAAACAAAGGAGCCGTTCCTCCCGGAATATACAATCCCACTTTTTCGATTCCTACCGATTTTTGCCAGCAAGTCACACCGTTCATTGTTTCTACCTTCTTTCCGATAAAACGTTGGGAAGCATGAAAGGTTTCAATATTTTGTTTTGCCAGGGAGATGGCTGCTTTCAGTTCATCGCTTACCAATGTTCCGGCAACCTGTATCTCTTCAGGAGTCACAGCAAGCGCAGACAAGGTGACTTTATCAAAAGTAGCTTCATATTTCAAGACGGCTTTGTCACCTTCTGCTCTTACCTTATTTATAATAGAGCGAACAGTGTCGAACAAATTTTCCGTATTCAGTGCCGGACGTTTCAAAAGTTCCGTCCACTGTTCTTTTGAGGGATATTTAATCAATTTCATAGTTTATATCTTATTAGGCACGGATTTCACGGGTTACACGGTATCTGGGATTAGCGACTACATTATCTGTGTAATCCGTGAAATCTGTGCCTATATATTTATACAATCATCTTTTCAATAGGCAGTACTAAAATACCTTCCGCTCCCAGTCCTTTCAGTTTTCCTATGATTTCCCAAAAACGTTTTTCATCAAGTACTGTATGAACAGAGCACCAGCCTTCCTGTGCTAACGGCATCACCGTAGGGCTCTTCATACCCGGCAATACAGCAATGATTTCTTCCAGTTTATCTTTCGGAGCATTCATCAATACATATTTTTTATCTTCGGCTGTTTTTACTGCATTCATGCGGAACAGCAGTTCTTCGAGCACTTCTTTTTTCTCGTCGCTCATATTCTTGTTGCCAATCAGCAATGCTTCCGACTTCATTACGACTTCCACTTCTTTCAAACGGTTACTTACCAACGTAGAACCGGAGCTTACAATATCGAAAATAGCATCAGCCAATCCAATTCCCGGAGACACTTCTACGGAACCGGTAATCACGTGAATTTCAGCATTTACACCATTTTTCTTCAGGAAGTTACGAAGAATAACCGGATAGGAAGTAGCGATCTTCTTACCGTCAAACCATGACAAACCGGGATATTCAATATCTTTCGGCATAGCCAATGAAAGGCGACACTTACTGAATCCCAAACGTTTGATAATTTCCGCATCTTCT
>OKSZ01001040.1_pt1 | contig 10466 bp, 6 predicted proteins | sample 1606081 | NCBI WGS metagenome assembly OKSZ01 (sample SAMEA3879504, study PRJEB24766) | human gut metagenome | biome: human-associated habitat; feature: feces | place: USA | collected 1985/1987 | reverse complement strand
AACTCCGCCGGAAAATCAATATCTCCGACGACGGGAGTGACGTAATTGGAGATATTGATTTTCCGGCGGAGTTCCTTGTCGGCTATCAACTCATTGACAGTGCATTTCAGATCTTTTGCCATCTGTTCCACAATATGGTAACTTTCCGGATGTACGGCCGTATTGTCGAGCGGATTCTTTGCTCCGGGAATACGGAGGAACCCAGCACACTGCTCGAAAGCTTTGGCGCCCATACGCGGAACTTTCATCAGTTCTTTGCGGGAGTTGAAGGCTCCATTCTCGGCACGATAATTGACGATATTTTGCGCCAGTTGAGGACCTAATCCGGAAATGTAAGTCAACAGATGGCTACTGGCTGTATTCAGGTTCACTCCTACGAGGTTTACGCAATTTTCTACGGTCTGGTCGAGCGCTTTCTTTAATTTCGTCTGGTCTACATCATGCTGATACTGACCGACTCCGATGGACTTGGGATCTATCTTGACTAATTCCGCCAACGGATCCATCAGACGGCGGCCGATGGAAACGGCTCCTCTGACCGTCACGTCGTAGTCCGGAAATTCGTCGCGGGCGATCTTGGAAGCCGAATAGATGGAAGCCCCCTGTTCGCTGACTACAAATACAGGAATCTGACGGTCGAATGTCTGTTGGTTGATAAAGTCCTCCGTTTCGCGGCTGGCTGTTCCGTTGCCGATGGAGATAGCTTCGATCTGGTAGGCTTCGACCATCTTACGGAGTTTCGAAGCGGCTTCACCAGTCTTGCCGACCGGTGGATGCGGATAAATGTTTTCATTATGCAGTAGATTACCTTGAGCGTCGAGACAAACAACCTTGCAACCGGTACGGAAACCGGGATCGATGGCGAGTACCCGCTTCTGTCCCAATGGGGCGGCAAGGAGTAGCTGGCGGAGGTTCTCCGTGAAGACGCGGATGGCTTCGTCGTCGGCTTTCTCTTTTGATTGTGCGGCAAATTCCGTTTCGATGGAAGGTTTAAGCAGACGTTTGTAGGCATCGATAGCAGCCTCGCTCACTTGCTCGCTACATTCATTGTTACCACGTACGAATTGGCGTTCCAGACGTTCGATGCACGCCTCGTCGTCCGGAGTGATGGACACTTTCAGCAGCCCTTCGGCTTCGGCACGGCGGATGGCAAGCAGGCGATGGGAAATGCAGCGTTTCAAAGGTTCGGAAAAGTCGAAATAGTCCCGGTATTTGGCGGCCTCTTCTTCTTTGCCTTTAACTACTTTAGCGTTGATTTCCGCTTGGCGGCTGAATTGATTGCGGACAGCATTACGGGCACGTTCGTCTTCGTTCACTTGCTCGGCTATGATATCGCGAGCCCCTTTCAATGCGTCTTCCACGTCTTTTACCTCTCCCTTGACGAATGAGGCGGCACGGGCGCTCAGGTTGTTTTCCCTCTGTAATAGCAGTAGGGTGGCAAGCGGCTCCAACCCTTTCTGACGGGCGGCTTCGGCACGTGTCTTACGTTTGGGCTTGTAGGGGAGGTAGATATCCTCCAGTTCTGTCGGATTCCAGGTGTCGTTGATACGTTTCTTCAGCTCGGCGGTGAGTTTTCCTTGTTCGGTGATGGTGCCGAGAATAGTCTCTTTCCGTTTGGCTATGTCGCACAACTTATCATGTTGCTCTTTGATCTGTTCTATCTGAACTTCATCCAGCCCGCCTGTAGCTTCTTTGCGGTAGCGGCTGATGAAAGGAATCGTAGCGCCTTCACCCAGAAGGTGGAGGGTACTGCTTATTTGTTTTTCCGATATGCCTGACAGTCCGGAAATCATCTTGTGAAATAATTCCATAAATTGTATTTTTTGAGAATAAATGAGCGACAAAAATACACATTAATCCGTTAAAACCGACAAGTTTTGCTATATTTGCAACCTAAATAAATAAGTAAGCACATCAAAACTGCATAACTATGCCCAGATATTCAGGATGTCTTTTTGCTTTCTTCCTTTGGCTATCCCTGTCAATGGAGGTCCTTGCAACCTCTAAGGATATGAATCCTATTCTAATTATTTGTTCCTATAATCCGGCTGCCCATCAGACTTCAGTTACTATTTCCGATTATATGGAGGGATATACCAGACTGGGAGGGAAACGTGATATTATTATTGAGAATATGAACTGCAAGAGTTTCTCGGAAGCTCCTTTATGGAGTGGTATGATGACGCAAATCCTTGCTAAATATCAGGGGGGGAAGCAGCAACCGGCACAAATTATATTGTTAGGACAGGAGGCGTGGGCGGCTTATCTGTCTCAAAGGGATTCGATGCGGGTGAAAGTTCCGGTAATGTGTAGTCTGGTTAGCAGCAATGTCGTGATATTGCCGGAGGATACCGTTGGAGATTTAGATAGCTGGTTGCCCGGATCTGTAGATATCTTTGAAGATCATATGAATATTCCTGAATTGCAGTCGGGATTTATCAATCATTATAATATAGGAGATAATGTGCGTATGATTCGTGCGTTCTATCCCGAAACAAAACATATTGCTTTTATCTCGGATAATACGTATGGCGGCGTCACGATGCAAGCGTTGGTGCGAAAGGAAATGAAAAATTTCCCCGATCTGGATCTTATTCTGTTGGACGGAAGAAAACATACTATTTATACGATTGTAGAGGAATTACGGCATTTGCCGGAGCATACTGTTATCATCGTGGGCACTTGGCGGGTGGACATGAATGAGGGGTATTTTATGCGGAACGCCACGTATGCGATGATGGAAGCGGCTCCTGCCATTCCTACCTTTACACCTTCATCGGTGAGTCTGGGACATTGGGCTATAGGAGGTGTATTGCCCGATTATCGGAAAGTGGGAGAAGAGATGGCTATGGAATCTGTCCGGATGGATAATCAGTCCGGCAACACGGAAAAACATCTGCAGATTATTGGATCTAAGGCTGTGATGGACAGTAGGAAAGCGAAAGAATGGGGACTGGATCCGAAGGCTTTGCCGTTTAGCGTGGAGCTCATCAATCAGCCGGTTTCATTCTATCAGCAGTATACGTATCAGATATGGTCTGCTTGCACTTTGTTTGTTGTATTGGTGTTGGGGCTGTTTATTTCTCTCTTTTATTATTTCCGTACGAAGCGGTTGAAAGACGAACTGTTGAGGTCGGACAAAGATTTGCGTGTGGCGAAAGACAGGGCGGAAGAGTCCAACCGACTAAAAAGTGCTTTCCTGGCAAACATGAGTCATGAGATACGTACACCGCTGAACTCAATTGTCGGATTCTCGGATGTGTTGGCTGTGGAAGGAAGTACGGAGGAGGAACGTCAGTCCTATTTTCAGATTATCAAGACTAATTCAGATTTACTGCTTCGCCTGATTAATGATATTCTTGACCTTTCGCGACTGGAGGCTAACCGGGTGACGCTAACTTGGGAGGAGTGTGATATCGTACTGTTGTGCCGGCAGGTGGTTGCTTCCGTTAGTTTTTCACGGCAATCTTCGGACAATCAGTTTCTGTTTACCACTTCTTTTGAGACGTACCGGATGGAGACGGATATACAGCGTATGCAGCAGGTGATTATCAATCTCTTGTCGAATGCTGATAAGTTTACGAAAAAGGGGAAGATTACATTGGACTTTTCTGTCGATGAAAAAACGGGAATGGCGGTTTTCTCAGTGACTGACACCGGATGCGGTATCCCGAAAGAAAAACAGAAACTTGTGTTCGAACGCTTTGAAAAACTGAATGAGTATGCTCAGGGAACCGGATTGGGGTTGTCTATCTGTAAATTGATCGTATCTAAATGGAAGGGAGCTATATGGATTGATCCTGACTATACAGGCGGGGCACGATTTATATTCTCGCATCCTCTAAAAATAGAAAAAGAATGAAACGAATAACATTGATTTATGCTTGGCTTTTCTGTCTGACACTGTCCGTTGCAGCACAGGAAAAGGTAGTGAAGTTGAAGATTGTACAGACAAGTGATGTACACGGAAATTATTATCCTTACAATTTTATAACCCGTCAGGAATGGAAAGGGAGTCTGGCCCGGATATACTCATTTGTTGAGAAGGAACGCCGGGAGTATAAAGATAATCTGATATTGCTGGATAATGGGGATATTCTGCAAGGACAGCCTACTGCTTATTACTATAATTATATAGATACCGTGTCTCCGCATCTTTGTGCCGAGATGATGAATTATATGAAATATGATGCGGGCAATATGGGAAATCATGATGTGGAAACTGGACGTGCTGTATTCGACCGTTGGATTGAAACCTGTGACTTTCCTGTACTGGGAGCCAATATCATTGATACGTCTACGGGGAAACCTCATCTTCCTCCTTATAAAGTGTTGGAACGGGACGGGGTGAAGATCGTCGTTTTGGGGATGATTACACCGGCCATTCCTGCCTGGCTTTCGGAAAATCTGTGGAGAGGGCTTCGTTTTGACGATATGGAGGAGACGGCTCGCAAATGGATGAAGATAATCCGTGCAAAGGAGAATCCGGATGTGGTCATCGGGTTGTTCCATGCCGGACAGGATGCGTTTAAGATGTCCGGTAAATATAATGAGAATGCGTCTCTGAATGTGGCAAAGAATATTCCGGGATTCGATGTGGTATTGATGGGACATGATCATGCCCGCGAATGTAAGAAGGTGATGAATGTTGCCGGAGATTCGGTGTTGGTTATTGATCCGGCAAGCAATGGAGTGGTGCTGTCCAATGTCGACATCACTTTGAAGTTGAAGGATGGCAAGGTACTGAGCAAGGATATTCAAGGTGTATTGACGGAGACAAAGGATTATGGTGTCAGCGAGGATTTTATGAAACGTTTCGCTCCGCAGTATGAGGCTGTGCGGAAGTTTGTGTCCAAGAAAATCGGTACGTTTACTGAGGATATCTCTACGCATCCTTCTTTCTTCGGTCCTTCTGCTTTCATCGATCTGATACATACTTTGCAGCTCGATATCACGGGAGCCGACATTTCTTTTGCAGCACCGCTTTCATTCGATGCGGAAATTAAGAAAGGGGATGTGTTCGTCAGTGATATGTTCAACTTATATAAGTATGAAAATATGCTGTACGTGATGACTTTGTCCGGTAAAGAAATCAAAGATTTTCTGGAGATGTCTTATTTCATGTGGACTAACCGGATGAAATCACCGGACGACCATTTGCTGTGGTTCAAGGAAAAACGTCGGGATGGTGCGGAGGACAGGGCTTCTTTCCAGAATTTCAGTTTTAACTTTGATTCGGCTTCCGGCATAATCTATACGGTGGATGTTACTAAACCGAAAGGGGAGAAGATTACGATTGTCAGTATGGCAGATGGCTCTCCTTTCGATATAAATAAGATTTATAAAGTGGCGTTGAATTCTTATCGTGGTAATGGTGGCGGTGAATTGTTGACAAAGGGCTCGGGCATTCCTCAAGAGAAATTGAAAGACCGTATCATTTTCTCTACTGATAAGGATCTTCGTTTTTACCTGATGAATTACATTGAGGAGAAAGGGGGAATGAGTCCGAAAGCGTTGAATCAGTGGAAATTCGTTCCGGAGGAGTGGGCTGTTCCTGCTGCCCGGCGTGACGCTGAATATCTGTTCGGGGTGGTCAATAAGTAGCCAAAAATGTTCATTTTGTCTGGTGATACTCTGTTTTGACTTGTATATCTGATTTATTGCTGGTATATTTGTCGCAAAAAGAGAGAGAGTATGGATATTCAAAATGTTCCTAAAGTAGGTATTTCTTCTGTAGTTCATTCTAAACATATAGATGCTGATAGCATTGATGTCATTGATAATGATATAGCGCTCTTCGATTCGGAGAGCGTTATTTCCTTATATAGCGGTCCCAGCAAGTTAGAGGTATTGACAATAGGACTTTGCCTGGAAGGTGAGGGGACTTTTAATATTAATCTGCAGGATTTTCAATTATCTTCGGGAGGGATGGTGATAGCCCTGCCGAGCCAGATTATAGAACACCGGCAGTTTAGTCCCGACTTCAAGGGAATCTTCTTTGCGGTATCCAAGAGTTTGCTGGAGACATTGCCTAAAGTAGGCAATCTGCTTGCATTGTTTTTCTATCTGAAAGATTATCCTTGTTTTAGCCTGACTCCGAACGAGCAGCGCACGGTGCAGGAATATCATACGTTTATCAGAAAGAGGTTGAGGAGTAAAGGGGATCTGTATCGCAGGGAGGTCGTGCTCGGACTGATGCAGGGTTTCTTTTTTGAATTGTGCAACATTTTTAACAATCATGCGCCTGCAGTCACTGCTTCGGTGAAGTCGAAAAGCCGGAAAGAGTATATCTTTGAACGTTTCTATGAAACGCTGGTAGAATCTTATCAATCAGAACGTAGTGTGAAGTTTTATGCTGACCAGCTGTGTCTGACACCGAAACATCTTTCCGGAGTTGTGAAAGAGGTGAGTGGAAAGACCGTGGGCGAGTGGATCGATGAGTTTGTGATCTTGGAAGCAAAAGCACTTCTAAACTCCTCAAGCATGAATATACAGGAGATAGCTGACCGCTTGAGCTTTGCCAACCAGTCCTTCTTCGGGAAATATTTTAAGCATTATACGGGGATGTCTCCCAAAGAATATCGGAAGAACCGATAATGTGTTTACAGAACTCCGGAGCGTACGCGGCTCAAGGTCTCCGGTGTCATCAGCAGGTAAGAGGCTATGTGTGCCAAAGGAGCGCGTTTGATGATTTCCGGATGTGTCTCGAGCAGGAGATTATAGCGTTCGCGGGCGGATTCAAAGCGCCAGGAGTCAGCTTTGACTTGCGATACAATTAAAGAGTATTCCAATATTTTCTGATAGAACATATTGATTTCCCAATTTTCTCTCGCCAGCTTCTGTATCATGTCGCGGGGGAAAAGGTAGATAATGGAAGGTTCCAGTGTCTCCACTATAAGCCGGGTAGGTACTTGCTTCAAGAAACTTTCAATGCACATCACGATACATCCTTCGTAAGAGAAATGCTCGGTAACGTCTTTCCCGTTTTTGTAGTAGTATTGTCTGAGCATACCTTTACCGACGAATACAATCTCGTGAGCGACCTCTCCCTCATTCAGTGCAATGGCTCCTTTGGGAAACTCTTCACGGATCAGTATACTTTCTATCTGCCGTCTTCCCTCTATACTCATTTCCGGAAAGCGGGAATTTACAACGGCATTCACAGTTTCTCTTAACAATGTATCCATGTCTTTTTTGTTTTGGTGTGTGCAAAAATACTAAAAACGGTTGATATAAATCAATTGCAGCACAAAAAAGATGTATATTTGTTATTAAATCAAGATATAGAAAAGATTATGAATAAGATAATAGGATTAGCAGTATTGCTGCTATGCGTTTGTGGCTGTGCGAAGGATGGTGATGCGATTTATTATCCGGTAGGCAATGTGGATATTGAAAGGGGGGATGTCGCTCTGGAAGATGGAAAGGGAGAATTGGTAGCCGGGAGTTATAATGAGGAGGATTATGTGCTGGATACGCTGGCGCAGTATCCGGGAGATCCTACTCTTGGCAAACTGACGTTTATGATTGATCTGAAGAATCAGTTGGCGAGACAGGAAGCTGGCGGATTTAACGGAATCGGTAAATCGGGATTGACAATGAGTCTGGGATATAAGAATGGTGACTATCCGTCGGAAAGTCAGATACCTGTTTATACTTCTCCTGATGTAACTGCTGCGTATGCGGTTAAACTCCGTTTAAAAGGGGAGCTTGCTTTGGCAGGAGATGAATGGATGATTGATTACATTTATGTGCAATTGGCTGGCTTATTTCAACCTTATCCGCCTGTGTCCTTTCCTGAAGTGTTTATGTGTAAAGGTGGTGAGCAGCCATTTGCTGCTTTTGACTCTTTTCGTAGGACTTGGACATTTGATATTACTTACAGCCGTTCCGGTCTTTCTTTCAGTCAGTTATATTTCAATTTATTCTTGAATTTGGCAGGGCAGAAACGGGAAGAGAGAATTAGGTTGAGGATTGATAAAGAATCTTTCTTTGAGGTGTATAAATTAAACGAGGAAATGAATTGATTCATTTCCTCGTTGTGTAGTGGGTACGAGAATCGAACTCGTATTACATGCGTGAGAGGCATGTGTCCTAACCGTTAGACGAATCCACCATTTAGATGTCATTGTTTTTGTTTGACGATGCAAAGGTAGATATATTTTTTAATTCTGCAATAGTTGGACTGAGTTTTTTTGAAGAAAAAGTGTGTTTTTTATCAAAATGCCAAGAAAACGGGGAGAATACCACTAAAAGGCGTTAAAAGTAGTTGCGATTTCATTGTTTTTTCATTGTCGGTACTGTTTATTTATTCTACCTTTGCCATCTGTAATTGAACAAAATAGTATTGAACATTACTAATACCAGTTTAATAAACAACTAATATTATGGCAGAACTTAAAGAAAAACTTTTCTCAGAATTCGCACCTGTGTCTACTGAAGAGTGGATGGCGAAGATAACGGCCGACCTGAAAGGGGTACCGTTTGAGAAAAAGCTTGTTTGGAAGACAGGCGAAGGATTTAATGTAAATCCTTTCTATCGTGCAGAAGACATCGAGGGTTTAAAGACTACAGAGTCTCTTCCCGGTGAATTCCCTTATCTCAGAGGCACCAAGAAAGACAACAACGAATGGCTGGTACGCCAGGAAATCAAGGTGGAATGCCCGAAGGAAGCTAACACAAAAGCGCTGGATATTCTGAAAGACAAGGATGTAGATTTGATTATAACAGATGTCATGATGCCTATAATGGATGGCGTTAGGTTATGCAAGTTAGTGAAACAGAATCTACGTACTTGCCATATTCCGGTTTATATGTTGTCTGCCAAAGTAGATATCAAGTATCAGTTGGAAGGTTTACAGGTAGGAGCCGATGATTACATTGCCAAACCGTTCTCTATGGAAGTGTTGAGAACCAAGATTCTGAATATGCTGCGTACACGTTATCGTATATTCGAGCGATATTCCAATATGACGGAAATAAAACCGGAAAAGCTTACGAACAATACGATGGATGAGGAACTGTTGCGGAAGGCTATTGCTGTTGTTGAGAAAAATATGGATAATGTGGAATTTTCTACAGAACAGTTCGCGCGTGAGATGAATATGAGCCGTTCGAATCTTCATTTGAAATTAAAGGCGATAACGGGAAAATCTGCTATTGATTTTATACATAAGATACGGTTTAACCGAGCATGTCAGTTATTGAAAGAAGGAAAGTATACCGTTTCAGAAATCAGTTTTATGGTGGGCTATAACACTCCTTCTTATTTTGCGGCACGTTTCAAGAAGTATATCGGTTGTTTGCCTACAGAATATGGAAAGAAATGATATTAGTTACTTGGTTATGAAGGCATGTGTAATTGGGGCGTTAATAATTATCTCATGTTTATCAGTTTCGTGTGGGCAAACCTCTTTATGCCAGCTATCTGTATTTAAGAACAGTAGCATCCTTAGCGGAAGGGATACTGTAGAAATGTTTACATTGGTAAATGCGAACGGAATGTCTGTTCAAGTGACGAATTATGCCGCTTCGCTGACGGACGTCTTTGTTCCTGACAGACAAGGGCGTTTTGAACACGTGGTTTTGGGATTTGACAGTCTGGAATGTTATCTGGGAAGACATCCAAAATTGGGAGCTACGGTAGGAAGATTTGCCAATAGAATTAAAAATGCGGAATTCTGTTTGAATGGGCAGACTTATCACCTGGAAAAGAATAATAATGGGCATTCTATCCATGGTGGAACAAACGGCTTTAGTCATCGGATCTTTAAAACGGATACATTTTATGTTGTAAAAGATACAGCTATTGTGGTTTTTAAATATAGCAGTATTCATCTGGAAGAAGGATTTCCCGGTAATCTGGAACTTTCAATGGCTTACAAACTGACTAATCATAATGAGATTGTTCTGGAATATACAGCTACTACGGATAAGCCTACGGTAGTTAATTTTACAAATCATAGTTATTTTAATCTAACAGGTTGCACCAGAAACGTGTTGAATCATATTTATAGGATTTATGCGGATTCCATAACTCCTACAGATTCCATGGGTATCCCTACCGGAGAGTTAATGCCTGTGGTGGGTACTGTATATGATTATACTTCTCCACAATCGGTGGAAAAAAGAGTACAGAAAATGGGAAAAGGATATGATGTGAATTATAGACTGGATAAATACCCAGGTTCGTTAGAGTTGGCAGCTATCGTAGTGGAACCTATATCCGGTAGAGTGTTGAAAGCATACACTACTGAACCGGGAATGCAATTTTATATTCCAAATTCAAATATGGATTATCTTATTGGTCATGGTGAAAAGAAATATGGCAGATATTATGGATTTTGTCTTGAAATGCAGCATTTCCCCGATGCTCCCAATAATCCTCAATTTCCTGCTACAAGTTTGTTGCCGGGAGAAATATATCGGCAGGTCACTATTTATAAATTTGAAACAATATCAGAATA
>OKSZ01001010.1_pt1 | contig 10787 bp, 10 predicted proteins | sample 1606081 | NCBI WGS metagenome assembly OKSZ01 (sample SAMEA3879504, study PRJEB24766) | human gut metagenome | biome: human-associated habitat; feature: feces | place: USA | collected 1985/1987 | reverse complement strand
CGGCCGAGGTCGTTGGCTACGTAGAAGTTGAACTTCTTGTCGAAGATGGAGTAATCGGTAATTTGGGCAATAGCCGCGTTGCCGAGTAGGGCAACCAATAATAAAAGGAATAGTTTCTTCATAATCAGTCATCATTAAAAATTAATCTTCACTCCTGCATTCACTTTCACGCCGTAGTATTCTGCCTGCATGGTACGGTCTTTCGTGCCCTGGTAGTAGCGTAGTGGCTGGTTCAGCAGGTTGTTGGCTTCGGCGTAGAAGGTAGTCTTGAATTTCTTTCCGAAGGTATAGCTCGCGTTTACGTCCATATAGTTCACTTTGTCGTAGTAGCGGTCGTAGAAGGTGCTTTCTCCCATTTCGTCGATGAAGTCGGAAGCGAAGTTATAGCTCAGACGCAGGTTCAGGCCGCCTTTCTCAAAGTATAGGGAAGCGTTTGCGGTATGCTCCGGAGAACCTGGCATGCTCAAGTCTTTCTCATTCTCGCGGCCTTCGAAGTTGAAGTCTTCCACACGGGAGTGGGTGTAGGTGTACGTTCCGTAGAAACCTACACATTTCAGAGCGGGAGCAATGAAGCTGAAGTCGCGCTGGTAGGATAACTCTACCCCTACCAGGTTGGCGTTGCCCGCATTCTTGGGTTGGGTGAAGCGGGTGTAGGTGTTACCCTGGTATTCGTAGTTGGTGCTCACCTGGTCTACGATGAAGTCGTCTATCTTCTTGTAGAAGATGCCGGCGCTTATCAGACCGATGCTGCGGAAGTAATAGTCGGCACTCAAGTCGAAGTTGTAGGAGACGGTAGGTTTCAGCTCCGGGTTTCCGATGGTGATTTCGTTGTCGGAACGCTTGATATTCACACTGGGCACGAGGGCCGAGTATTTGGGGCGTGACAAGGTTTGGGTAAACGAACCGCGCACTTTGAAGTCATCGTTTACATTCCACTTGGCGAGCAGCGACGGCAGGAAGTTGATGTAGCTGTTGCGCTGACGGTCGGTCTTACTGGTGAGGTCTTCGTCGGCATCGTAGGTGCGTCCCGTATAGGCAAGGTTGGTGTTCTCTATGCGGAGTCCGGTCATCAGTTCCACGTCTTTTGTCAGTTTTTGGTCGAAGCGGAGGTAGCCGGAAGTCACGGTTTCGCGGGCATCGAAGTTACCGGCAAGTTCTTCCTGCACCTGCTCTTTCTCAAAGAGGGAAGCGTTGTTCAAGTCTAAAGAGCCGGTGTATTCCTTGCTAGCGTAGATGCCTGCCTGGTATTTGTTGTCGGGCATGAAGTTCTTGTTGGTTTGGTCCACTGTATTTGCCAGGCTGTTCGTCATGAAGGCGTCCTCGTTCAGAGGAGAGTATTCGTAGAAGTCCACTTCTTTATCCTTGGTCTTGCGCACCACCTTTGCGCCGAACTTCAGCTTGTTGCCGTTCTTGAAGGGAAGCTTGAAGTTGGCGGAGAACTTCAGGTCCTGCTCCTTGATGTCTTCCTGCTGTTCCGTCAACTCTTTCAGGCTGAATTCATCGTTCAGCGTCATGGTAGAGCCTGCTTTGGGGCTGGCAAACGGTTCGCGTTCGTCGCTCAGGTCCATGTCGAACTTCTGTTTCTTCAGTTGGAAGTCGATGTAGCGTTCGTTGGGACGTTCTTCGCTGGCTTTGGCATAGCTGGCGTGCCAGTCCATGGAGAGTGAGCCGAAGAGGTGTTCGCCGCCGAGGGCAAAGTCCATGGTGCGCTGGCGTTCCAGGCGGGCGTTGCGGTTGTCCGGCGTACCGGCTTTGGTCTGTATGCGTACGGTGGCGTTGCCGTCGGCATCAAGGTCTTTCAGCGTGGTGCGGTAGCGATTCTCCCAGTCGTTGCGGTTGTTGAAGATGCCTTTGAAGGTCAGTTTGTGGTTGGCATCGATGTCCCAGTCCAGTGCGGCAGAGTAGCTCTGGCGTTCGCGGGTGACGTAGTATTGGCGGATTTGGTAGTCGTTGACGTACGTCTTGCCGTCATCGTCCTGCTCCCACACGAATTCGGTGTCGTAGGAGCCGGAAGGTGAGTTCTGATAGGAGGCCGATACAATCAAGCCGAGTTTGTCGTTGAAGAAGCGGTCGCCGTAGGTGAAGCCAAGGTTCAGTTGCGCCTTTTCGCTCACCCAGTTGTAGCCGGTTCCGGCAGTGGCGGCAATGGTGCGCTTGTAGGGGGAGTTCTTGGTGACGAGGTTGATGCTGCCGCCGATGGCGTCGCCGTCCATGTCCGCAGTGACCACCTTGTTTACTTCGATGGTCTGAATCATATCTGCCGGAATGAGGTCGAGCTGTACGTTGCGCGTATCGCCTTCGGCAGAGGGAACGCGGTTGCCGTTGATGGTGACGGAGCTGAGGTCGGCACTCGTGCCCCGTACTTGCCCGAAGCGCGCCTCGCCTTGGTCGTACTGCACGTTGATGCCGGAGATGCGTTTAAGGGCGTCACCGATGTTGGAGTCGGGGAACTTGCCTACCTGGTCGGCAGAGACTACATTCGTAATCCCCATGTTGTTTTTCTGTGAGTTGATGGCACGGCGCTGTCCCTGGAAGGCGCCGCCTACCACCACTTCCTGCAACTCCACACCTTCGTTTAGCACGACGTCTTTCTCCAGTGTGCGGCCTGCGGGGATGGTGATTTTCAGTTCTACGGGCGAGTAGCCCACGTAGCTCACCTTTACTGTATAGGTTCCCGGGTCAAGGTTAGAGAAAGTGTAGAAGCCGTTGACGTCGCTCGTCACGCCAGTGTGTAGTTTCTCGATGTAGATAGAAGCGCCCGGGAGAGTCTGTTTAGTGGCGTCAATGATACGCCCGCGTACAGTTCCTTGTTTCGTGACATTTGCTTTTTCGTCGGCCATGGCTGTATTGCCGGTGGCGGTGAATAAGAGCAGGAATAAGAATGCTCTCAAGATCTGTTTCATAATTGTTATTATCTGTTAATAATCTGCCGCAAAAGTAGGAGGTTGCCGTTACGCGGATTTTGCAGAGAGTTGAAGAACAGGTAACGATTCGGTTACAATGAAGTTACATAAGCTCTTGGAGGTAGTACTCTTTCGGCGCTATCTCTTTTTGTCGTCGTCTGGCAGACTAATGCTAAGGATGCACGAGATGCACATCTCAGACTGCATGAGATGTACATCTCGAACAGTATGAGATGTACATCTTGTGCAAGGAAAGATATAGGGTTTGGTGTCTTATCCGGTAGTCTGGCAGCGGATAAGTACCTTCTTTTCGTCTGCCAGGGTAGTGGCAAAGAGATAAGAGTCTCCCCCTTCGGCCAGTTTCAGCCGTTTGCGCAGTTCGGCAACGGTGGCGGGAAAGTTGCGTACGGTGAGGTTCGCCTTTTTCTCGGCAGCCAACATCTCTTTCATTTCTTTCTTGCTGAAGCCGCAGGAGGAGGAGATTCGGAACTTGCGGCCGGGGAAGTCGGGAAGGAGGCTGTCCGAAGTGTAGAGGTGGCTGTTGGGATGCAGCTTTTTAACCTTATATAATAAGGAAAGGCTGCGGAACGCTCCGGCTTTCAGCACGGAGGCATTCGGTTCGTAGAGGTACGATTTCAGTTGAGGAGTGTAGGGGCATGCACACTCTTTCTCTTGCCCGCGGGTGAAGACAAGGGTTTGGGGAGCCGGGGCGGAGGTGAAGTTGACGCAATGGATGGGGACGTCGTCTGTTGGCAGGCTTCCGCCTTGTCCCAGCAAGAGCAGCAGCTCCTTGCATTCGTTGCCTACGGAGACGATGTGTGCCTGGCGGACATGTTTCAAATCGTTCATGGCAAGGGTGAGGTCGAGCATGGGGGAGAGTTTTATCAGTACGTGCCGTGCCTTCCGGAGCAGCAGGTCTTCCAGGGTGGCTACATCGGGTTCGCAGTCGCCGATGGCTATGGTCTTTCCGCCGTGTCCGTCGCGGCGGGCAGGGTCTATGAATATGCAGTCTACGGGTTCCATCTCTTGCAGATGGCGGACGCTGTCTGCGTGGCAGACGGAGATGTGATTTAGGCCGAGGGCAGGAAAGTTGTGTGCGGCTATCTGGCAGAGGGCTTCCTGGCGCTCTACGTAAGTGGCGTGCCCGAAGCAGCAGGAGAGGAAGGAGCAGTCGATGCCGAAACCTCCGGTGAGGTCGGTAAAAGTGGCGGCTGGTGCAGGGGCGCTGTCCTTCGCGGGATGCTCTTGTTCTGTGCATAGCAGGTTAGCTATGATCTCCGCTTTATACTGTGCCGTTGCTTGGGAGGAGCATTGCTCCAATGAGAGGTGGGCGGGGTAGAGGATGTCGTCGTTCTTCGCCCATGCGGGTATTTTCTCTTTGGCAACCTGCCAGCCGGAAATTTGTGTGATGGCAGCGGGCATGTCTACCGAAGGGTAGCGGCGTGCCTGCAAAGCAAGGCTGCGCACGTCGTCGCGACGATGCTCGCGAATGAAACGGAGGGTGTCTTGGGATAAAGGCATGGCTTGGCTTATTTATTCTGATGCAAAGTTATCTCAAAAAGGGCAAAGTAAGGCATGAATTCGTAGCTTTCTGTCTGATTATTTTTCAGACACAGATGACGCTGATTACGCAGATTAAGAAGATTAAAATCCGTGTCATCTGCGTCAAAGCGATAGCAAAATTAAGTTTTCGGACAAGCTGGGGGTGAGAGTTAAGGGATGACCCGGTATCGCTCCTTCGCCGTCTGCCTGCCGACGCGATTGAAGTGCCACCATTCGCTGGATAGCGGGCGGAATCCGGCTTCTTTCATTACCTGCCGGAGCAGCAGGCGGTTTTCACGTTCTTGTTCCGTCAGCTTGCCTTGTGCCACGAGCGTGGCTTCTTCCGTGATGTGGGCTTCCTTGCCCAGATGGTCTATCGGGGTGCCCATGGGCAGAGGGGTTCCTTTATCGTCGAGTATGCTGATGTCCACTGCCAGTCCGTAGTTGTGCAGGCCACCGCCGCGCGAGGGGTTGGAGACATAGATGTATTTGGAGGTTCCTTTCACTACGTCCCACATCTTCTGCTGTACGGACAAGGGGCGTGCTGCGTCGTAGACGATGAGGCTGTAGCCGGGGCGCCGCTCTTTCAGCAGGCGTTGTGCCTGCTTCAGGCTTTTCATGGCATCGGGGTGCAGGTAGGCTTCTTTCAGGTCTTCGTACAATAGGGTTCCGGTGAAATTGTCGGCACGGGTGTACATCAAGTCGATGGCGATGCTGCTGTCCGCTTCGGCGATGTTGACGAAACCGAGGGAGTCCAGGTAGCGGGCTGTCAGGCTTTTGGCTGGAGCCGGAGGGACGGATGCCGCTACGGTGTCGGCGTACGGGATGGTGGCTTCCGTACCCGGGTTTTGTATCTGCTTTGGCGCTTGTTTTCCGCTACAACCGTATAGTGAGCAGCCAAGCAGCAGATATAACGAGTAAAAGAAATATCGTTCCATCTTACAAGGCGTTCTTGGCGGTAAGGATTGATTTCATCAAGGCTATGTCCGAATGTACTTCTCCCTGCATCAGGTATTTGTTTTTCCGTTGGCAGGTGGCTTCGTAAATCTCCTTTGCCTTTGCTGTGTCCTTGTCCCGGTAGAGCGCCAGGGCGCAGAGCAACCGCTGTTTGGAAGAGGTCACATCCTTGTATTGCCGGATGTAGGTATCCAGCTCATCGGTATATAATTCTTTTGCCCGTGCGGTCCTCTTTGTCACCAGTGCGGTGAAGAGCAGCTCGCAAGCGTTTTCCTTTATCAAAAGTCCGATGACTTCGTGCCGGTGACTCATTATTTTCTCGAATGCATTGTAGGCGGCTTCCCATTTTTCGCAGTCGAGCAGGCGTGAGGCGCTCATCAAGGCTATGGTGACCTGCAGGGCATCTTTGTAGTTGATGTCTTCCGTTTGGCTGAACCATTCGGCAGGCATGTCCTTAGGACGCATGCCCTCTTGCACCAGTGCGTTGATGCGCAGCTGGGTGACCAGTGCCTGCTTGCTCTTGCTGTCCTTGAGAAGCAGGCGCATGTTGTCGGCATCATTGCCGATGCCGCCCATCTTCATGGGGATGCCGTTCATCCCTGCAAGGAGAATGCCAATTAGAGAAAGAATCAGAAGGAAGAATTTCAGCAGGTAAGGCAGCCCGTCTACGGTCAGCAGGGGGAGGAAGGCAAGGATGGCGGTCAGCAGGTTGGCAAGCACTCCACCCAGGTTGTACAAGGTGGTCGGGATATCTTCAAGAGTCCTTTCGGGTGGGGTAAGCAGGCATTGGCCTCCCGTTCCGGCAAGGCTGAAACGCTTGATGCATAATTTCCCGTCTTTCCGTATGAAGGTAAGGTTGAAGATGCGGAAGGAGACGAAGCGGTAGTCGGTTGCCAGTCCGCAGACAAGATGCCCGCCTTCGTGCAGAAGTACTTGCAGGAAGATGGAGAATAGCAGAATCAGTATGGCTAACAAGGAAACTCCTACTGTCTCCAGCATGCCGGTTTCGGCAAACTTGCTGTGTAAACCGTCGAACGAGTCTCCCCAAACCAGGACTCTTATACCTATTATTCCTACAAAGCCGATGCATGCCCCGACCATGAATCCTCCGGCCAATTTAAGTACTTTCTTCATCCTGATATCTTGATAAATGTGTTTGCCGGCAAAGGTAAAGGATTTTATCTGAAATGCAACAGCTTGCCCCATGTATCATAAAAAGAAAGAGATTGTGATTGCCATAACCTCTTTCCGTCACCTAAACCCACTACGCAGGCTACAGATAGGGAATTATAGTAATATAGATACCCGTAATGATGGCCGAAGTGATTACTCCTGAAATATTAGCACCCAGGGCATCTCCCAAGATGAAGGAATTGGGGTTGTCCTTGCTTACTATCTTCTGGGCAACCTTCGCCGTAGTAGGCACGCAGCTCACGGCTGCAATTCCGATGACCGGATTGTAATTGCCCCGCTTGATGAAGTACATGATGTACCCTCCAATGATTCCGCCGATACCGGAGAGCAGCAGTGCGCCCATACCCAATACCAACAATTTAAGAATTTTAGGGTCGAGCAGCAGATGTGCGTCGCAAAGTACGCCTAACAACAGGCCGAGCATGAAAGTAGAACCATACAACAGCGGACCACTTACAAAATCGTAGATATGCTTCATCCCCGATTCGCGTACTGCCACTCCGAGGAATAAGGAGAAGAACAGCGGTGAGGCAACCGGGAACAGAAAACACAGTACAGCACATAATATAGCCGAGAAAGCCAGTTTTACTTTGGCATCATAGTTTTTGGGCGGCTTCTTGCTCGTCATCTTGATGGCGCGCAGGCGTTTCGGCACCAGCAGCTTCACCAGATAGGGGTAACCGCCATACGTCAGTCCCAGATAGAGATAGGCCACTACCGTGATGGGTACAAACAGATGTTTGGCCAGGGCTAGGGAAGTGAAAAGCACCATCGGCCCGTCCGCACCTCCTACCATGGCTACGGAAGCGCTTTCTTTCAAGGACAGTCCCAATGCAGATGCGATGGGTACAGTCAAGAAAGTTCCCAATTCGGCACATAGGGCAAGGAATATGCTGGCAAACGGTTTCTGCAGCAGGAAGCCCACGTCGAGCAGGGTGCCGATACCCATAAATACGAAGCATGCAATCAATCCGTTGCTGAAGGTCAAGGTGTAGACCGGTTGCAGGAAGTCTATCTGCATGGTATTCATCAAGTCGTCCGTATCCGAAAGCATCGGGTCCAGAAAGAGATTCCCCAATGTACCGTTGGGCATGAAAAGGGTGCCGCAATTGATGGCGACCATACCCAGTCCCATGGGAATCATGACCATCGGCTCCAGTACGCCTTTCCATCCCAGGTATATGAGCAGCAGGCCCAGGGCTATTAGAAATACACGGGCAGAGGAGAGTAGCCAGCCGCTTTCCATCATTGTTCCGAATCCTTGGAACAAGGTTGCAAAATCTATATTCTCCATAATTAGTCTTTGTTTTTGGTGTCGTTGTTCTTTTTAGTCTTGTTCTTGTTGTCACGGTGGTTGATGGCATCTTCCAGATACATCATAAGGGTATCTTCTGGGTAGAAGTAGTCTACCAGGTTTCTTTTGGAGACACCGTGGCTTACTCCGTGGTAATAGCCTCGAGGCTTTTCGTTTTCACGGTCCACACCCCGGCTGTAGTCTTCGCGCGTGTCGTTGCCGAAGATGTTTCCGTGCATGGAGGGGGTGTGTAGCATCAGTTCCATCTTCTGGCGGAACTTCTTTATGCGGCGCAGGCGGAGTAACTCCTGCTGGTGGGAACTGTAGAAATCGAGTGAATCGGCTGCGCTGGCTATCAGTTTGATGATGAATGCCACAAAGAAACCGATTGCAAAAGTGAGCCCCATCATCTCAAGGGTGGGGAGGAATAAATCGGACATAGTTATGATATTAATGTGATGAAATGGATAATAAAAAAGCGAAAGATGTACATGCAGTACACCTCCGGTAATGGTTTGCAATAAGTCCGATAAAGTCTAAATCAGGATATGCAGCAGTGCATAGATATAGTATCCGCAGGAATAGCGGAGAGCATTGGGATTGAATGAAAGGTTGGCGCTCTCTCCGGCAGACAGATGGCTGGAAAGCAGATGCTCCAGTTGCCCGGCTAGTTTCAGAATTCTCATCTTCAAGAATTTCGGAGAGGCGTGGTTATGTGTGTATAGACTGTTCGGACACAACGCTTCGTTGGTCCAGCAGTCGGTATTTTCGTCATTGAAAAGTGAACGGTGGGTGACTGTGTACGATGCACATTGTGTGTAGGCGGTAAAAGAGCATTCGGAGGCCGGACTCCCGGCAGTATTCCGTGAGTTTGGCTGTTCCTCCTGGGAGATGGCAGTCAAACCCAGACAGAGGAAAGTAAACATAAGTATGTAATACAGATGTTTCATCATAGCAAAGTAAAGGAATAAATAATTTTGGACAAAGTTATCTGCTGGCAAATGGGTCTCGAAGTATTTCATGGTCTGTTCCTTGATGTACTCTCCGTCGGGTGTCACCAGGGTTGTGTAGTCCCCACAAGCCTGGATGTATAATAGGTCTTCCACTTTGATGATGTGAATTCGGGAGCCGTCTTTTACCGTGATCCGGTCAATACTTTCTTCTTGTGGCAGGGGAGCGGCCTTTTCTGCCTCGGGGGCGGTGAAATCTTCTGTTTAAGTGTCTGCCACAATCTGCAGATGATACCACAAAAGGATAGCGATCCAGGCAAGAATACCGAACAAGAGGCGGAAAGGAATGGTGGGGGCAAAGGGGATGTATGCTATTCCGGCTATTCTTACCATTATGTTGCATATCATGAAGCTACCAGCCAGCCAGAAGAGAATGCCGGCGATGCTACGATGACATTCGTTCTATACATGGAGACGGTGCCTACAATAAACCTGCTTCCATTGCTTAATCTTTTATTTCAAGACCTCCGAAGGATATGTTTCCGCGTATCACAAGTACGCACCATTCTTGTTTGGCAGGTGTGCCTTGCCAGCGTTTGTCTTCACATCCGCCGCAAAAGCAACTGCATTCTATGCGTACTTGCCAGTCGGCGGGTATGTACAGTTCCACTCCTCCCCAACTGCAGTCCAAGTCTATATAGGTTTCTCCGGGTGCTATGTTCGTGTGGCGCAGGTCGATGGTAGTACCGCCGAAGTAGGTGTGTATGTTCGCTCCCTTGAAAAGCTCGTCGAGTACGACGTGGCGTACGGCACTCAGGGAGTTGTTGGAGCAGAGGAATCCGTCGTCAGACTGGCATTGTTGTTCCTCTTGCTCTCCCATTCTCTTGTTCATCATCCGTTGTACCATCTTGGCACGGCGATGCACTGTCCTTTGGTGTGTCCAGTTTCTCCTATGGTGATGTCTGAGAAAGAAAATGCCGATGAGGATAAGGGCCAAGGGCCACAGCATGGCTTGGAAATTGCCGGGGGATAGCATGAGTTTGCTTCCCAAGAGGTAGAGTCCCGCCAGCAATAGGACACCTCCTGACAGATAGTGCTTGCGTATCATGGTATAGATACCTGCTATTATAAATAAGGAGTGCCAGGCAACCAGCATATTGAACCATTCTTTGGTGATGATACCCATATTGCGTGCGAATAGCAATAGGCCTGAAAGGATAAAGAGCGAGGCGGTCAGCACTTTGCCGGAGCCTGCATGGGATGGGAATTTTTGTTTTTCTTCCATTGTTTCTGGTTTTATGATTGATGGTCCAAAGATAGGGCTAACTTGCATGCTGCCAAATACTTTCCGGGTGATTGCCGGCAGAAAAACCGATGAATGCCGGATGGGAATCGGTGAATCCGGAGTTATCTGTTCCTCCACCAATACCAGATGAAGCGTAGTCCGGTGCCGAGAAGTGCGAGAGAAAGTCCGGTATAGAACACTGCGATGAAGGAGTCGGGCAGAAGGTGGCAGGTACGTATTACAATTCCCATTGCAATCATGCCTATCATGACAATCCATCCTTTTACGTCGAAAAAGGAAAAGGGGCAGTGCTTCCCTTTCTTCTGTGAGATACGGAGAGTATGTTTCTTGTATAGCCTATGGAAAATGATGCCGAAGAATAGCAGGAATACCAGGCTGGCTTCGCAGACTTTGAATAGCCAATAATGTCCGTCATCTATCCAGCAGGTCAGGCCTATACGCAGAATATTGACTCCTGCCAATGACCATATGGTTCCGGCAGTTATGAGCAGTGTATTTGGAGATACTCCGTATTTCATGATGAAGGTTGTTTTATTACACAAATACCGGGCTTGTATAGCGGAGTCCAAAAATTAAAAGAGGCTCTATTCTATTAAGAATGAGCCTCTTGTTTGTGGACCAGCCTGGGCTTGAACCAGGGA
>OKSZ01001005.1_pt1 | contig 10825 bp, 10 predicted proteins | sample 1606081 | NCBI WGS metagenome assembly OKSZ01 (sample SAMEA3879504, study PRJEB24766) | human gut metagenome | biome: human-associated habitat; feature: feces | place: USA | collected 1985/1987 | reverse complement strand
GCAATTTTGCCGGGTCAGCATCAAAAACAAGCGTCAAATCAGGCTCCAAGCCTCCGGTAGCAAAAGAGCCCAACCGGCGTAGCTGCGCAATCTCCTCCGGAGTTTTGCCCTGCGCCAGTCCCTGATAAACCAGTGTTGAATCATTGAAGCGGTCACAGATAATAATCTTGCCTGCTTCCACCGCCGGACGCAGCAGCTTGTCGACATGCTCGCTGCGTGCTGCCAGATACAGCAGCGTCTGCGTTGCTGTTGTCAGCGGCAGCTCCGGGTCCAACACCAAAGCGCGCACCTTTTCAGCCAACTGAGTACCACCGGGCTCGCGGCTTTCCAGTACATCATAGCCCTGCTCGCGCAAGGCCTGCGCTGCCAAATGCTGCTGGGTTGTTTTACCCGCTCCGTCTATTCCTTCAAATGTAATAAAAAATCCTCGCATCTTTTTACCTCAATCCGTAATAATACGTATCGTTTGTAAGCTGCTGTCCGCAGGTCCGCTTACCGGCAACCCCAGCTCCTTCTGCGCTCTGCAGTAGGCAATAATCTCTTCCGTTACCAGCTCACCCGGCAGCAGTACCGGTATTCCCGGCGGATAAAAGCTCACCTGCTCGCCGCAGATTTTGCCTGTAGCCTGCGCCAACGGTACCGCTTTTTTCGCACGATAGAATACGTCGCGCAAGGGCAGAACTGCCTGCGTCTGCGGCACCTTCGCTGCCGCTGCCAACTGCAGCGGCGCACGCTTCTGCGCCTGCATTTTATTCAGTACAGCGGCAATTCTTGCCAACGCCTCGTCATAATCCGTAGTAACATCTGCATAGGTCACCAAAAAGAGTACATTATAGGCATCTACAAGCTCAACAGCAACTCTTGCCTCACGGAAAAGCTCACCAACCTCTACGCCGGTATAGCCCCAGGCTGCAAAATTCACCGTAACCTTGGTAGTATCAAGCTGCAGTCCGCCGCAATCTGCCGTCTCCATTACACGCAGGCCGCTATAGGCGGCACACAGGCTGCGCAGCTTGGCAGCAGCCTGTACAGCCGCCGCTGCCATCTCCTTGCCGTAGACCTGCACCTGTGCTCTGGCAGCATCCAGCGATGCCATCAGCAGATAGTTGGGACTCGTCGTTGTCAAAATGCTCATCACATCCGCCGCACGCTGCAAATCAAGACGTGCTCCCTGCACATGCAGCATACTGCACTGCGTCATCGCGCCCAAAATTTTATGCGTACTCTGAGCACAGGCATCAGCACCGCACTGCAAAGCAGACGGTGGCAACAGCTCACTGAAGCCCAGATGCGGTCCATGCGCCTCATCCACCAGCAGCACTGCATTATGCGCATGGCAGCAATCGGCAATCGCCCGCACATCTGCCGCCACACCGTAATAATTGGGGCTTGTCAGCAGCACCGCCTTAATTTTGCTGTCCTGCGCCAGCGCCGTCTCTATCTGCTGCACAGTAACCTGCATCTGAATGCCAAATTCCGCTTGATACTCAGGTTGCAGATACACTGCTTCGATACCGCCCAAAACAAGTCCTCCGGCAACACTGCGGTGTGCATTACGTGGCAACAGCAGCTTTTCCCCCGGGTTCAGCGCCGTCAGCAGCATGGCATGAATTGCCTGACTCGTGCCGTTGACTGCCCAAAAGCAGGCATCACTGCCGTAGGTTTGCGCTGCCAGCTCTTGCGCTTCTTTAATATAGGTTTCCGGCTCATGGATATCGTCCAGCTCGCTCATCAGCGACACATCCATCTGCACGCTGGCACCAAGTTCCTGGCGCAGCAAGCGCTGCATGCCGCGTCCTCCCTTATGTCCGGGAGTATGCAGAGGATAGACGTCCTCACTTTTATATTGCAGCATCGCTTCTATCAAAGGCATGCTAATTTTATCTTTCATTATTTGCTCCCTCCGGCAAAGCTAAACTAATTTAGTACATCATTATATTTTAACATATTTAGCTCTGCAGATATAGCATTTCAGCTGCTAACAGCGTAAATTTATTCTTTAAACGCATGCTTTGGCACAAAAAAAGAGAGGACTGTGTATCACAAGACCTCTCTGAGTTATTATATGAGTCCATTACTTACGCTTTAGTTGAGCTAATCTAATTTTTAAGAATAATTATATTAAACAGCTATATTAAAAGCTTATTGCAATATAGCCGATAATCAGGCATACCAATAATAAGTACAAAGTGTATAAAAGTGTGTATACTTTATATTAGTTCCACGAGTTAACATCAATTCTCCACAACGTCTGCTCATCACTCTTTTTCACAATCTTTAATACTACGGATGCCTTTACGTTATTTTTAGTTTTTAAAAAAATTTTACCATCTTTGCTATATGAACCTCTATCTTCTATCCACCCCTTATTTTGTAAAGAACTATTGTAATAATTTATTAGCCGACAACTCTGACTAGTCGGAACTTGAACTGTATACCAATAATGTGAATCTCTATGCATATCGTAAATTACAGTCGAAAAGCCAGACTTATAAATAATATTGATGGCCTCATTTCTTAGTTCCTGTTCATCAGCACTTTTCATGAATTGATTGCCTAATATAACACATACAATTACCAGTACAACTATTACACAAATCTTTCTTTTATCTATAGTCTTTAATATTTCCAATATACTTTCCTCCATAGTGTTTAAAGTAACGTCCTTGCCTTCAACGTTGCTGCCCTTTATCTGCGCAACCTTATCTGCATCCAGTTTCACACTGCCTTTAACGCTGCCAACTATATCAATTGGAAAGCAAAAACAATATATTTATTCCAAATTCATTCTTGAAAAATAATATAACGAACGGCATTATGAATATAAGAAGAAAACTTCCTATTAAAAAGATTAGGCTGTTTTTTATAAGAAATCTTTTCTTTAAACGTTGTGTTTTTTCTTCATCTTTTCTCATGTAGGTAAGCATTTCTCTAACATCATTATGTATATTCCCCCATATTATGGCTAAAAATAATGGTAATACTTTTATTGGAAAATAATACTTCCATAACACAATTTTTGAAGGTGTCGGATGTCCAACTATATATACCATGTAAAATATTATGTAGTATATTATATATGTAATATAACATTTAGTTGTTTTGTCTATTTTCATTTCCTGATCCTCTAAATTCATTTATGGTTTTTATATCAAGCATTAGTCCTAAATTATCTAGCGTATCTATTAACTTATTTTGTTCAAGTTGATTATACAATCTACCTTTCTGAAATTTTTTTAAGAATGATGGAGTAAGCAAAAGTGCCAACCATAGCTTTTGACAAAGAAAAAACAAAGACAAATTATAGCCGCTTTTGCAGTCTTCATATCAACATTAAGTATACCATATTGGGAGCGGAATAGTACTCTTAGTTAATAATCAAAAAACTTAAGTTTACTCCATATACATCACGTATTAAGAGCAATATATATGGTGCTATAAATACAAAAAAAACTGCAATCAACATAAAAATCAAAGTATTTTGATAAACAAACCTTTTTCCTAAATGCTCAAACTTGATTTTATCTTTATCTCTATAATACATCATTTTTTTAGCATCATTAAAAATTTTAGTCCATAAAAATGCCATAAATATAAGCAATAACTTTATTGGAAAATATGCTTTCCACGCCTCTTCATTTATACCACACTCTTTATTCGGTAAGATTACATATATAAGATAGAATATAGAATAGAATATCATGTAGTTCTTTATATAACGACTAGTTATCTGTTTCATGATTTTGTTTTAACTCCTCTATGGTTTTTACGTCCATTAAAATTCCTATATCATTTAACATCTCTTTTACTCTTGTTCTTTCAAAATCATCTGTAATTACTTTATCCCAATTTATATTATCAAGTCTCCCTTTTTTAATTGCAATAGCGAAGGAGCTAGCATCGCCATATATACTAATTACTTTAGCCGTTATATCTAATTTATTATAAAAATTGTTTCCCAAATTATCTTTAACAAAATTATATTTTTGGCTATCGTTATCAATCAGATCATGCTTAGCACCTGAAACATTAGCTATAAGATCATTATTGCTATGAATTAGTAATACTCCAGCGGCAGTTATATCTCCTATAAACGTGAAACTATAAATCTTAGGATCCTTCATTAATTCATAACTCATTTTTAAACCAGCAGACATTTCTAATACATTCCCGACCGTATCATAAACATACTGGCCAGCTTTTTCATGGTGATCATCACTAATTACAGTATCTTTACCAAGAAGCGATTCTCTTTTTGATGTCACATTGTGATCTTCTAAGGAGATTTCCTTATACGGCATTAATGCTCCTATACTGTCTTCTTTATATAGCTCACCATTAGGCTGAACATAATATATACTTCCATCAGAGAATTTTATTCTATCCCCAGGCTTTATATTCGCTACAGCTTCTACTAAATCTCTGCTATATCCTATCATCCAGTCTTTTGTATCAGCTCTTAATTCCACATCATTGCCACTCTCGTCAACTCCAACGACTTCTTTAAAAATCTCATATTCGTTTAAATCTCCAACCTTTCCTGTTAATTGAAGCTTATCTTTATTTTTTTCATACCATTCTCTGTTTTGTAGCACAGAAATAACACTATATTTAAAATCAACCTTTTCTTTAGCTTTAGCTTTTTGTTCAGGTGTTAGCGTATCATCTTTATCAATAGCAGCTAATTCCTCTTCATATTTCTTCTGTTGCTCATGCGTCAAATAGTTATTCTTTGTCGCACTATTAGCTACACTTGCCCCCACTCCGGCATTACCACCAACAAGTTCAGACACAACTTCTCCTAACAATGCGCTGGCAAGCTCGTGCATTCCCGGGTCCTTAAACATTTCTAAAAGCTCCTTCTGCACCATTTCATTAATTAAGCCTGCACTTGCCCCTGCAAGGAAACCGTTCTCTCCAAGCTTGCTCATAATACCGCCTACAACAGCATGTAATGCATTCTTTTCTTTGCTTCCTTCTTTCCAGCCTTTGGCCTGTGCTAAATCACCTACAGCCTCATAAGCTAGTTTGCCAAACTCATCAGCTAACTCCATGCGTTCTTTTACATCAGTCTTGTCAAAAATCTCGCCAAGCTTATTAAGGCTGTTTTTTGCATTACGATTTAAAACAGTGAGCTCCTGCTTCTGATTTTCCTTATCACGAATTTCAATTGTACCTTCACTGACGGTTGCTTTAGTTGTAATTTCAGCTTTTCCGCTTGCAGTCATACCTTTGCTAGGAGAATATTTATAGGTTCCATCTACTTCAGATGCATTAATACCGTTATTATCAGCTTTATAATCCGCCTTATTTTCAATATCCTCAAAAGTCAGTGTACCTGTGGAGATTTTATTTTTGTCTTTTTCAGCTTCACTGGAGATAATACCGCCTTTGAGGTCAGTGTTTTCACCTACGTTAATCTCAAAGCCTTCTTTGCCTGCATAAATACCACTTTAGTCAGTAACGCTCTTATAATTACTGTCAATCTTGCCTACGCTTACACTGCCACTGACGGCTTTATTACTGCCAAGTCCAACGCTCGCGCCAACAGATTTATTGTTTTCCTTATAGCTGTTGCTGTCCTGCTTGCTTTCGATGTTAAGGCCTCCGCCTACGTTACCAGTAACTTTTTCACCGCTCAGCTTGGCACCTTTAATATTGGTGTCGTTACCGCTTGCAAAACTCAAATCTTTATTGGCAGTTACAGTGCTTTCGTTATAAGTTGTGCCATTTGCAGACACTTCTCCCTTTGACATACTGCCAGAAATGCTGTAGCTTGGGCCTTTGCCAAGTTCCAGGCTTGCGCCAACACTTGCAATGCTTGATTTAGAATTCTGTTCCAGCTTGTTAGTTGTTTCAGACGCAGTTATATTAAGGGTTTCTTTAGCGTTTAAGGTAACGTCCTTGCCTTCAACATTGCTGCCAATGATATTAATATCTTTCTTCGTAGAAGTAACATTAACATCTCCACCAGCCTTTACTTCGCTGGCGTTAGCTATTACGGTTGTACTCTTGCTTTCGCTCCTGCTCTGACTGCTGCCAATGCTCACGTTAAGTGAAAGTCCTTGGGATGGATTCTTCACAGCATCTTTTAGCAGATCTATTAATGTTATACGAAACCATACTGAAGATACTTATACATCCGCTACCATAGATATCATCAGAATTCAAGAAATGTTACTCTTATTCTTGTTAATCGTTTTAACTCGACCTCCAAATACAAAAAAGCAAAATGCCTATAATAATAAAAGCAAATACATTGCGTAATATTCTTAATGTTGTAACGCTAATATATATTTCTCTTTTTTTATTTCTTACCAAATCTTCTACGTAGAAAGACATCAAAATAATAGAAAAATTAAATATGAAAAATATATAAGTTAACAAAAAATCGTTTTCAGAGACAAATGAGCAATACAAAAATAAAGCCATCATAGATGCAAACAAGAAATTACTCACAATATAAATTACATATTTCCATACTGAAGTAAAATCTTCTCTTTTATACTTTCTGCTTTCTGCAATAGTAGAAAGTATTGTTATTATAAAGAATAAAGATATTATTATAAAATCCATCTCACGAAACCCCTCTTTTTATCACTGAATATATTTTGTCTTTATCAGTTTCAATGACACGCTTCTATATTCTCTGCTATCTCAAATTCAGGCTCTTAAATTACTTTCATGCTAGTTTTCATTGATTAAAGCAAAATAGTTTCACCAGCACTTACTAATTAACAAATTAATATTAGAGCAAGCTATTATTAATTTTTCAAGCAACCTATACAAAATTGCTGTTTTTTCAATTAAAATGCATCAATAACATACACCTGAAGCTAATTCAATTTTTAGCTAATATACAAAACTCTCCTTCATACTCTTACCCAACATTTTACACTGCTTATACTAAATTTAGCAAGCACAATGTGGTTTGACGTTTATTAGTAAAATACATACCAAATATAATATCCAGTTATTATATATATCAACCAAACCAACAACATTGATGCTAATATAAAAGCAATAGAACACCAATAGCTCTTATTTACATTATCAACTAATCCATATGTATATATACCATTATACATGGACATAAAAATATTAGTAAGCGCAAATGCTAATACCTTTATAGGGAAGTAGTGCTGCCATAATGGCGCTAGTCTATTAGAAGAATAATATGAGCCTAATATATATATATAAAGCACATATACCGCAATATGAATCTTGTATGTTTTTATCTTATTGATTATTCTCTTCATAACAGTAATCCTTATTCAAACAATTCATTTATGCCGTTCACGCCGATTCTCTGACCGTTAAACTGTGCCAGATATTCATCTATCCAAGTAAATTTATAGCCATATTTCGGTGCATAAAGCACGAAACTTTTAATTCTAAAACTGTTCTCTTCCTCAGGTAAAACAAAAGCCTCCAAACGACTGCTTTGCTGCTGCGATTTAGTCATAAACTGACTAACGCGATGCTGCAAATCCTGTTCAGTGCGTTTGGAAGCTTGCTCCTGCTCTTTCGGTGTGCAAATGCATTATACAATCTACCGAGTATGCTTATTTTATCTTTTTGAATAATCTTTTGGTATTCGCCGTGGCAATTGCCGCCAGCTCTTCAAAATCCATTCCCAGCACCTGCGCTGCATTGCGTGCCGTGTATTCCGTATAACCCGGATTATTGCGCTTGCCGCGGAACGGTACCGGCGTCAGATAAGGGCTGTCGGTTTCAAACAGCAGCAGCTCCTTGGGAATATACTGCATAACCTCGCGCACCTTCTGCGCATTCTTATAGGTAGACGTACCGCCGAAGCCAAAGTAATAGCCACGCTTAGCCAGCTCCTTCGCCATCTCCAATGAACCGCTGAAGCAGTGGAACACAGCCTGTACGCCATGCACTTCCTTCTGGAACAGCTCCAGCATATCACCGTGCGCATCCCTGTCATGAATAATCACCGGCAAATCAAACTGCTTAGCCAGGTCAATCTGCTCTAAGAAAATACGCTTCTGTACCTCCTTAGGCTCGTTTTCCTTCCAGTAATAATCAAGACCGATTTCACCGATTGCCACTACCTTCGGGTGCTGTGCCCACTCTGCCAGCTGCTGCAGATAATCAGCAGGAATACCCTTTAAATTTTCCGGATGCCAGCCTACTGCCGCATATATAAACGGATACTTTTCCGCCAGCTCCACCGCAACAGCACTGCTGGCAGCATCACAGCCGGGATTGACGATACCGTCCATATCCTGCTCCAGCTGTGCAATCAGCTGCTCTCTGTCCTCATTAAACGCTTCGTCATCTAAATGGGCATGCGAATCCCATAAGCCTGTTCTGCTCATAATCTACCTCACATTCACAAAAAAGTTCAGATACAGCTGCAAAAAAAACAGCATGCTGAACAAAACATAACGGAAAACCGCCGCCTTACGCGAATAATATTCGCAGCCCGGCAGGTAAAATTCCTTAGGATTTTGCGGATTATAAATAATTTTACGCGGCAGCTTCAGCGTAAACCCACGCTCCAACACATCGCCGCTTTTTTCCTTGGTTCCCTTGGCTTCATTCAAAGCCTCGCTATATTCCTTGTCGCCCACTTTATAGGTAAAAACAGGACACAGCTGCTTGCCACGGCTCCAGCTGCTCTTGTAGCCGGTAATCACCGCGCGCACCTCTTCAGTACACAGGCTGCTCAGCTTAGGGAAATAATTCTTCGTAAAGATGCAGACGATACCATACAAATAAATCAGCAGCGCCAGCTTCAGCGTCCAGGCCATGCCCTTAAACATGTAAAAATCGTAACCGGGATAATGCTCTCCCAGCCATGCATGCGGCAGGATATAGGGCACCATGCTGCTGAGCAACACTAAGATCATACTGATGCCTATAAAAATATACGGTCGCCAAAACAAGCGCGAAAAAAGCTTTTCGGACACTGATAAATCCCCCTTCCAAAACAAAAGACAATATGTTAATAGACGAAGAGCAGGCACTCCTCATCCGCTAAAACGTATCAGAGTGACTGCTCTAAATCTCAGAGTGCGTCAAGCACTTTTTTATTTTACACGACTGCCGGAAGCAAGATTTTGCGGGTCAACAAGAGCCAGATTGCCCTGTCCGTCGGAAGCACACAGCAGCATGCCGAAGGATTCGATACCCATCAGCTTAGCCGGTGCCAGGTTTGCTACAACAACAACGTTTTTGCCTACCATCTGTTCAGGCTCATAGTATTGGGAAATACCGCTGACGATAGTGCGTACCTCATTACCGATTTCTACCTGCAGCTTGAGCAGCTTTTTGGATTTTTTAACCTTTTCTGCTTCCAGAACCTTGCCTACGCGCAGGTCAATCTTCTCAAAATCAGGGAAAGCGATTTCCGGTTTAATCGGTTCCATAGCAGGCTTTGCTTCTTCTGCCGGAGCAGGTGCGGGAGCTGCAGCCTTATGCTCATAGCGTTTGCCACCGATGATGGTTGCGCCGTCTTCGGTAACCTCGATACGCGGATACAGAGGCTCGCCCTTGCAAACCTTAGTGTCGTTTGCCAAACCGCCCCACTCAGCGTCTGCCAGCAGGAACTGCTCAGGCACAGCCAAGCCAAGCTGGGTGTAAATCTTCGGGCTGGTGGTAGGGATATACGGGCTGATTAAAATAGCTACGATACGCAGGGTTTCAGCCAGGTTATACATAACAGTCTTCAGACGGTCAGCCTTAGCCTCATCTTTGGCCAGTGCCCAGGGCATGGTTTCGTCGATATATTTGTTGGCGCGGCTGATTAAAGCCCATACGCCCTTAATTGCAGTGTTAATTTCCATGTTGTCCATAGCCTTAACATAGTTAGCTACGGTTTCCTTAACGAGAGCCTTCAGCTCATCATCAATCGGCTCGCTTGCACCGGTATCGGCAACAATACCGCCATGATATTTTTCAATCATGCTTACGGTTCTGTGCAGCAGGTTGCCCAGGTCGTTGGCCAAATCTGCATTTACACGGGTAATCAGTGCATCACGGGAGAAGTTGCCGTCGCTGCCCAGGTTGATTTCACGCAGCAGGAAGTAGCGGATAGCATCAGCGCCGAACTCATCAATCAGACCCAGCGGGTCGATAACGTTGCCCTTGGATTTGGACATTTTGTCGCCGTCAACTACGAGCCAGCCATGACCGTAAACCTCTTGCGGCATTTCCAGACCCATAGCGTGCAGCATGATTGGCCAGATAATAGTGTGGAAGCGCACTATTTCCTTGCCTACCAGATGCAGGCTTGCCGGCCAGTATTTGTGGAAGAAGGCATCATCGGTGCCGTATTTAATGCCGGTCAGATAGTTCAGCAGAGCATCGAACCATACATAAACAACATGTTTTTTGTCAAACGGAACAGGAATGCCCCAGTCAAAGGTGGTACGGGTAATGCACAAATCTTCCAGACCTTGCTTAACGAAATTGATCATTTCGTTGCGGCGGCTTGCAGGCTGAATGAAATCCGGATGCTCTTCGATAAATTGCAGCCACCAATCCTGGTATTTGCTCATTTTAAAGAAATATGCCTCCTCTTTTGCCGGCTGGACCTCACGTCCGCAGTCCGGGCATTTTCCGTCCACAAGCTGTGACTCTGTCCAGAAAGATTCACACGGAGTACAGTAAAGTCCCTCGTAGGAACCTTTGTAGATGTCACCTTTATCGTATAATTTTTTGAAGATCTTTTTTACCTGTTTCTCATGGTCTTCATCGGTTGTACGGACAAAATTATCATAGGAAGTGTTCATCAGATCCCAGATGCGTTTTACCTCTCCGGCTACATTGTCCACATACTCTTTCGGAGTGATCC
>OKSZ01000990.1_pt1 | contig 10973 bp, 8 predicted proteins | sample 1606081 | NCBI WGS metagenome assembly OKSZ01 (sample SAMEA3879504, study PRJEB24766) | human gut metagenome | biome: human-associated habitat; feature: feces | place: USA | collected 1985/1987 | reverse complement strand
GGAAATGTTGGGAGAGGTTGTAGTTACCGGTTACGGTGGTCAACAGTTACGTACCAAAGTAACCAACTCTATTTCGAAAGTAAAACAGGAGAGCTTAAACGTAGGTATGCACTCCAATCCTGCACAAGCATTATCCGGTGCCGTAGCCGGCTTGAAGGTTATCCAATCATCAGGTAGCCCCGGCGCAACTCCTACCATTATCTTGCGTGGTGGTACCAACTTGGATGGAACCGGTTCTCCACTCGTTGTAGTAGACGGACAACTTAGAGACTCTATGAGTGATATCAACCCTGAAGACATTGAGTCTATGGATGTATTAAAGGACGCCGGTGCTACTGCACTTTACGGTGCACGTGCCAGTAACGGTGTAATCCTTATTACCACCAAAAGAGGTAAAGCAGGTTTCCGCGAAATTAACTTCAAGGCTAAATTAGGTTTGAGCTATGCACGCACTCCTTATGAATTTTTGGAAGCAGGCGAATATATCAAAGCTATGCGTAAAGCACACTGGGATGCAGGACACTTGTTTCAAGACAAAGACGGAAACACAAAAACTTATTGGGGTAATTGGGAAAGTTACCTGAACGGTAAACAACCTTTCGGTACCGGTAACAACCTGGATCAGGACATTTACAGTACTCAGTTCTTAAACGAAGACAACAAATATCTGCTGGGCAGAGGATGGCAGACAGTGACAGACCCTATTACCGGCAAAGAAATTTTATACAAGAATACGGATGTAGATAAATATAACCTGAATGATCCCGCATTCTCACAGGACTACAACATCAATATGTCTGGTGGTAATGACCGTGGCACCTACTACGCCGGTTTGGGATACAACCGTCAGGAAGGTGTTCCTGTCAATACATTCTACGAACGTTATTCATTCATTACCAACGCCAGCTATAAAATTGCAGACTGGCTAACTTCCACTTCGTCACTAAACTATAATCGTGCCAATTGGAAAAACATGCCCGGCTCCAACGGTTCTGAGTTAAATTATTTCGGACGAGTACGTTCACTTCCTCCTACTGTTCTTTTTGAGGATGAAGAAGGCAACATGAAACTAGGTCCGGGCACCGCTGATGGTAACCAAATGTACCAACCCGACCAATGGTGGAATGACAATCAAAGCGATAAGTTCACAATGAGCCAATCCTTTAAGATTGATATTCTGAAAAATCTGTCATTGACAGCCAACATGAACTGGTATTACTCTGAAACATATCAGGAAAGTTTCACAAAAGATTATGAAAATACTCCCGGAAACTTCGTGCGTACAAGATCGGCTACAGCTTATTATAACCGCGATTTCCGCCAAACATACAATGCCGTATTAAACTATAACGAAACCTTCTTCCTTGACCATCATGTAGAAGTGATGTTAGGTATGGAATACTACAACAAATACCAACGCGGATTTGAGGCACAAGGCCAAGGTGCACCTACCGACGACCTCCCCGATTTGTCACTGACCGATAAGGGCGAAGGTAAGCGTACTATCAATTCATGGCATGAGAAACAACGCATCCTGTCATTCTTCGGACGTTTAAATTATGATTTTAAGGACAAATACCTGTTGTCATTCGTTTTCCGTCGCGACGGTTACTCCTCTCTGTTAGGTGACAACCGTTGGGGATTCTTCCCCGGAGTATCTGCCGGATGGATTTTCGGACGCGAAGACTTCATTAAAGAAGCCATTCCCGTAATGTCATTCGGTAAGTTGCGTGCCAGCTACGGTATCAATGGTAATGCGTCAGGTATTGGTGCCTATACCTTACAGGGAAGCTACGGTTCAAGCAACAGCAACGGTTCATTCAACTATAACGGAAATACTTCTTATCTCATCACAGAACTTCCCAACCCTAACCTGAGATGGGAAAAGACCGCTACCTTTGAAGTGGGGGCAGACTTGAGCTTCTTTGCCAACCGACTGAACACTAACCTGACATATTATAACCGGCTGACATCAGACAAATATGCAGCATTGAGTTTCCCGACCTCTACTGGTTTCTCATCTGTAACAAACAATAATGGTGAATTCCGCAACCAAGGTATCGAAATCGAACTTTCAGGAAAAATTATCGATAGCAAAGACTGGACATGGAGCGCCTCAGGAAATATCGCATTCAACAAGAATAAAATCGTTTCATTACCGGACAATGGTATGGAAAGAAACCGTATCAATGCATTCCAAGTATATACCGGAAACGGAGATGAGAAAAAATGGGTAGGCGGACAACAGGAAGGTCAAGAACCGGGCATACTGTATTTATACCAAGCAGATGGCATTTACCGCTCATACGATGAAATTCCCGCCAATCTGGTGAGAAAATATGGCTCCAGAACTTACTATGGACCTGAGGCATGGAACAAACTGACAGCAGAGCAACAAAATGCCACTACGAACTTCCCTATCCAACCGGGTGACACGAAATTCCATGATGTAAATGGCGATGATGTAATCGATGAATTCGATAAAGTAAAAGTGGGAGCTACCTCTCCACGCTGGACCGGTGGTTTCAATACTACTCTCAGATGGAAAAACTTCCAACTATACGGACGCTTTGACTATGCTCTAGGCTTCTGGTTGTATGAAAATAGTGGGACACAAAGTACTACTCCATGGTTCATGGGATGTTACCAAGGAACATACAATACACCGACAATGTACTATGATACTTGGTCAGAAAGCAATCCGAACGCTAAATACCCACGCTATCTGTTTGCCGACCAAAACGGAAAAAACAACTACATAGCATCCACCATGTTTGCATACAGAGGTGACTATTTAGCTATCCGCGAAATCTCGCTGAGCTATTCATTGCCTGAATCTGTAGCTAAAATGTTGAAGATGCAACGTGCCGAAGTCTCTATTACAGGACAGAACCTGGGTTACATCACCGGTGCGAAAAATGTAGGCTCTCCTGAAGCCAACCCAAAAGACAACGGTGCAGTCGGACAAGGCTATTCATTACCACGTACTATTCTGTTTGGGGTTAACTTAACATTCTAATTTAATAACTAAAAAAGACTACAATTATGAGAAATAAAATATTAAAATTAGCATTTCGCTTCAGTGCATTTGCTTTTGCTGTCGGCATGACAGGTTGCGATGCTTTAGACTTAGCTCCCATTGACACTTATGGAAGCGGTAACTTCTGGACAAGAAAAGAACATGTAATCGCTTATATGGACGGAATACACAAAAATTTCCGTGACCAAATATTCCAGCAACAATATGTATTAGGTGAAGCACGCGGTGGAACCAGTGTTCCCGATGTTGCTGTAGACGGAACTTCGGTTTCTTATCAGGGTATCGTAAATCAAGCCCTGAATGCCGAGTCTCCGGGAATCACAAACTTTGGTAACATATATGGATGTATTGCGAATATAAATATCATGTTGCAGAAGACTCTGGAAGCCGACTATATGACCGAAGAAGAAAAGGCCTATTATCTGGGGCAAGCTTACGGTTTGCGCGCTTTCTATTACTTCGGACTGTACCGCACTTATGGTACTTTACCTCTGCGCTTAGATCCAAATCCGGTAGTAAATGGTGACTTTAACCCAAACAACCTTTATATGAAGCGTTCTGCCGGTTCTGAAGTTATGAAACAAATCAAAGCAGACCTGAAATCTTCACTCGATTACTTTGGCAATAATAACTCTTTCGACCCCAATAACCGTAAGAATTTAAAAGGCTATTGGTCAAAAGCTGCCACTGAATATTTGGCTGCTGAAGTCTACTTATGGAATGCTAAGGTTTCTGTAGATGACAATACAGCAAACAATGCAGACTTAAGCGTAGCCAAAAATCATCTGCAAAGCCTGATGAATAATTATGATCTCTCCTTACAGTCAAACTATGAAGATATATTCAGCGTAAACAATAAAGGCAATAATGAAGTAATTTTCGCTGTAAGATATATGGAAGGAGAAGCATCAAATCCATTTACAGCTCTCATGTACAACTATCAAACCGGAGCTTTCAAAACAGTAGGTTTCAACGATGAAAATGGAAAACCTATGGGAGATACGCTGAAAGTTAGCACCACAGGAATGCAGCGCATAGAATATCTACCGGAGTTCTACCTATCTTATGACAAGACAGATAGCCGCCGCGATGCGACATTCCTGGGAGCCTATTCACGTAAAGACAATTCATTGGCAGGTACAGTGTACAAAAAAATAATGGGACACTTCGATGAATCCATCAATCGCTATATTTGGGACGCTGATGTCATTGTCTATCGTTTGGCGGGCGTATATCTAATGATGGCTGAAATAGCAAATATGGAAGGCGGAGATGTAGCTTCCTATATAAACAAAATACGTGAGCGTGCTTACGGTAAAAATTGGGACGCAACCAAATATGGCTACACCAACGGTAATTTTACAGAAAACGAGCTGGCTATCCTACATGAAAAAGATAAAGAAATGTTAGGAGAAGGACAACGCTGGTATGACCTGAAACGTATGACATTGACCAAAGGAGGCAAACATCTGGTATTCTGTCCGGAAGGCAGCAAAGATGGTCAAAAGGCTATCTTAACTGAAGCCGAAGCTTACAAACTATACTGGCCGATAGAAACCAATATGATTACCAAAGATCCTGAATTGACTCAAACACCGGGATACTAATAATCAAAACATCTGTATTACAGATATAGTCGATTTTAACATTGATTTTGGAAGAGGATGCCCGTGAGGGTGTCCTCTTTAATTTTCTATGATGAATTTGCCGCAATTCATCTCTAATTACTTATCTTAGCCTCAAAATGACAACCTTATATCATCTAATCATGCAGAAAACAAAACTAAAAATGAAAAAATGGGTAATTCTCCTCACCGTTTGCCTGTCATCATCAATGCTATTCGCGCAAACAGCATTTTCCCCCGAACAACATAAAACTGTTTGTTCTGAACGAAGTGACGGACGTTATCTCAGCACCTACGGAGTAGTACATGCCATGCTCAAAGATACCAAACCACTCTATGCATTCCGACATGATTTCACCCGGCAAGAATTTGCCGAATGGCAAAAAGAGGTACGGACAGCCATGATAGAAATCATGCATCATCCCCACATCACCGGTCAGCCAATACCTGTTTGTATAGAGAAAATACAGAAAGACGGTTATCGGCAAGAGAAATGGGAGTTCTATCCACTGCCTCACTGTGTTTCTACTTTTTATATACTGATTCCCGATAAAGTTAAAATACCCGGTCCTGCCGTACTCTGCATTCCCGGATCGGGTATGACAAAAGAAAACCTCATCGGAGAAGTTTCCGCCAACAATATGCGGGCGGCTATGGCCTTAAACATTGCAAAACAAGGATACATCTCAGTTGCCGTAGATAATGCGGCAGCGGGAGAGGCAGCCGACCTGGAACCTTTGACAGGAACAAGTTATGATTATGATACTCCGTCACGCATTTTGCTGGAATTGGGATGGAGCTATTTAGGCTACACTTCTTTTCTAAATAAACAAGTTTTGGAATGGATGAAATGCCAACCCTTCATACGCAAAGACCGCATTGTTGTCAGTGGTTTCTCTTTGGGGACTGAACCTTTAATGGTATTGGGCGTCATGGACCCTTCCATTTACGCTTTTATCTACAACGATTTCTTATGCCAAACACAGGAACGGGCTATCGTGATGACAGAACCGGACCAAAGGGGACATCGCCCTTTTCCCAATTCCATCCGTCATTTAATACCCGACTTTTGGAAATACTTTAACTTTCCTGATATAGTGGCTTCTCTTGCCCCTCGCCCCATTATTCTGACGGAAGGCGGACTGGACAGAGACTTCAATTTAGTAAAACGAGCCTATGAAATCAGCGGACATCCGGAAAACGTTGAAACACATCATTATCAGAAATATACGGCACCGGAGACACGTAATACTGCTCAAAATTTGCCTGAAGGACTCGGCAGAGCCTCTTTCTATGACTCTGTAAATGTAGATGGGCCGAACCATTACTTCAAAAATGAATTTGTACTGCCATGGCTGGACAAAGTCCTGGCCGAATAACTCTTAAAATAAGACTAAAAAGCCGCAGCTTCGTTTCCCAACGTTACTGCGGCTTTCAATCTTATTAAAAACTAATATTATTTCTTCATTATCTCTTCGCAAAGCGTATAGCTGCGAATCATCATTCTGGGAATATGGAACGGTCCCTTGAAGATATTACCCTTAGCCGGCTGTGCCACTGTTCCGTCACGATGCAGATAGCCATACCATTCACCATATTCTTTATCAGGGAAATGGGCATAGGTCCAGTCGCTGATTTGCTTATGCATCTCCAGATATTTTTCATTGCCCGTGGCCTGATAAGCATACAGAGTGGCAATAATGGCCTCTGTCTGCGGCCACCAGAACTTCATATCCTGAGAATAATCCTGGGGAGGAAGATTCTTGCAATCACGGAAATTAATGATACCGCCATATTCTTTGTCCCATCCCCAGTCCCAGGACCAGTCAAGGATAGTCAATGCCATATCCACCAATTCTTTATCCCAATTGCGGTACTTGGCCTCTTCCAGAATAAACCAGGCCGTCTCGATGCAGTGTCCCGGATTGATGGTGCGACCGTTGATAGAATCGATAAATTCTCCGTCAGGACCTACCATTTCAAGCAATGCCTTGAATTCAGGATGCATGAAATAAGTACGCAATGCCTTGATGGAACGGTCTATCTGCTCTGTCAGCAACGGGGCGTTGATAGCCGCACGGATGCGTGAAGCGGTATTTACCAGAATCATTGTGATGGAATGTCCCTGCGATTTCAACGTATCCAGATACTTCGGCTCCAATATGCCCGGAGTGTTCAGGAAATGCATGATGCGCTTGAACAGCTCCAGTGCTTTTTCGGCATAAGTATGGTCTCCCGATGCAATGGCGTATTCCGACATGGCAATGGCGGCAAAGCCTTCCGAAAAGACATAACGGCGTTTACGCAACGGAGTTCCGTCTTCCATCACTTCAAAATACATGCGTCCGTCGGCATCGAAACAATGAGCCTCGATAAAGTCGATACAGCTTTTTGAAGCAGCCAGCCATTCGGGATTCTTCTCTATATTATTATAGGCATAAGCTGCGATAAAGCCGAAACGTCCTTGAAACCATACCGATTTGGTGGTGTCCATCAGACTTCCGTCACGGTCGAGGCAAGTGTATACACCACCATGCTTACGGTCAAGACCGTTTTTCAACCAAAACGGAAGAATGTTTTCAATCAGATCCTTCTTATAGCATGCTGCCCAATTCGACAAATATTCGTTTACATTCATAAAAACAAATGTTTTATTTAGAATTTATTACATCTTTCAAAGAAGTTAATTGCTTCCAGTTCTTTCTTCATGGCAGCTTCTTCTTCATCGGTCATATTTTGGAACGGAGTGCGGTTCTTACCCAAATCCAGCCCAATCAGTTTCATAATGCGTTTGCCACCGACAATATTGCCGCGATAATGGCAGATAACATTGATTACTTCCTGTGCAAAGTTCTGACGTTCGCGGGCCAGTTCCAGGTCTCCGGCTTTCCATGCTTCAATGATGCCTACCAGTTCTTTACCGTTATAATTGGTTGTTCCACCGATACCACCCTGAGCACCGCCCATGGCAAGACAAGGCAGAATTGTTTCATCCTGTCCGTGAAGCATATCGAACTTACCGTTCTTGTAAAGGCGGCACTGGTTATATTCATACATACTTTCGAAAGTATATTTGATACCGGCAAAGTTTGGAATACGTCCGTCCACAGCTTCAAGGAAAGCCACCATTGACAAGAATGCACCGTTGAATGCAGGAATATGATAGAAATAGAAAGGAAGTTCGGGTGCAAGCGATTTCTTCGCAATATTTCACAAGTTCTTCAATACGGCCCACTTTCGGAAAGGGAGGAGCCATGGCACCGATACCCCATGCGCCAATCTTTTGGGCATGTTCAGCCAAACGCTTGCTGGACTTCACGCAAGTGCTTCCCACATGTACGATAACCTTAAAACCTTGAGGAGCAACTTCCATCCAGCGTTCTGCCAGTTTCATGCGCTCGTCTTCGGTCAGCATATAACCTTCACCGGAAGAACCATTGATAAATACTCCTTGAAGACCATTCTTTACCAACAATTGGCAATATGCTTCAATCGGTTCATAATTCACTTCTCCGTTTTCATAAAACGGGGTAAAAGGTGCGTCAATAAGTCCGATAATCTTTTCCATAACTATTTCTTTTAGAGTTTTACTTTTCCTATTAATTTTCTGATTTTTCCTTCACCGATAACCGGAGCATGCGGGTCTTCGGGATAAACGATGGCAAACTCACCGGGTTGTAAGGTGGCAAACAAGGTGGGTCTATCGCTATAAAGCGCACAGTCTCCCTCCTTTTGGTAAGCCTGAGCCTGATGTTCCAACGTTTCAACAGCCTTCCAACCGATAGTTTCCTGCCCCGTCAAAAGGATATGCACATCAATGTAATCGCGATGCATTTCCAGCACTTGCTTGTCGGCAGGAACACATTCGGGATTTACATTATTAATAAATAAGTTATCGCCATCCAGTTCAATGCGTCCCAAGGGAGCATTCAGCAAGTCATGCGTCTTTACATAATCAAATAATTGTTTGAACAGCGGATGAAGGCTTTCTATCCGCGAACTGTTCTCTAATCTTGAAACTATCATCGTTATTTTTTGTATAATTTAATCGACCATATTATCTGTCTTCGGGCGCAGGAAGAACAACTGAAGAGCCAAAGCAACCAGAACGATGACACTCAACATGGCAAAGCCCTGTCCCAATCCACCTCCGTCAGTCCATTTGCCTAAAAGCTCCGTTACGGCTGCACCGGCAAATACGCCTGTCATGTTCATGATTCCGTATGCCGTTCCACGATGTTTGTCTGAAACAAACTGACACAGAATCGGCATATTGTTGGCATCGAAGATACCGTAACCCACACCAAAGAGCAAGCCGGCTCCCACCACACTCACAAAACTGTGTCCGAAACCCAACAGCAACAAGGAAGGAACCGTCAGCCCCAAGCCAATGGCACCGGTATAAACACGTCCGCGGATATTCTTCTGCACCCATTTATCCGACAGGACACCACCCACAATGACACCGATAAATGATGACAGAGCAATGGTTATAGTAGAAATCGGACCTGCCTCAGCCATGGGGATATTCAGACTTTCGGAGAATAATGTCGGAAGCCAGTTCTTGGTTGCCCATCCCGGCAAACTGGGAGCTGCAAAATAGAACAGGATAATCCAGAAAGCCCAGTTGGATAGTACAATTGCCAGTCCGCTGAACACAGACCCTTTCTTGCGAGGCGTTTCTTTTGCAAGTTTCTCTATCTTTATATGAGTAGGATTTTCGTGCAGGAACAGCACCAATACCAATGCATAGACAATACCCACAATACCAAACCAATGGAAAGTAAGCTGCCAGGAGAAAGCGGCCGCCACCGTTGCGCCGAAACCTCCGATAGCCTGTCCGGTGTACAGACCGGTCATGTGAATACCGATGGCCAGAGAGCGGGATTTATCCTGATGCCAGTCGGCAATCAGTGAAAGTGCTGAAGGAATATATAGAGCTTCACTCACCCCCATGGTGGCACGCAGCCAGTAAAGTTCATGGAAATCAGTCGCATAACCCATCAAATAAGTCACGGCAGACCATACAAAAAGGCTACCGACGATTAACCATTTACGACTCACCCGATCAGCAATAACACCGGCTACCGGACTCATAAAGCCGTAAATCCACAAAAATACAGCCATCAAAGCTCCAAAAGCCTCAGCCTTATTGAGCTCCACAATGTCCACTTTCATTGCTTCCTGCATAGTAGAAAGCATCTGGCGGTCCATATAGTTGAGAAGTGCCACAACCCACAAAAGACCTACCACCACCCAAGGATAGATTTTCTTGTTTTTCATTTATATTAAATCAATTCGACTGCGCAAATATAGGAACTTAATTTAATAACACAAATAGATTTAATGAAATATTTTACGATATAACGATTATTTTTTAAACAGAAGTAAGAATTAAAACAAGATGCTGTTATTGAAGCCTTCTTTAAGGTAAAGTAAGTATAAATCATTTAAATTTCATACAGAATAAAAGAGGGAAAGAAGACCGGCATCCTGCAAAATTCCCCTCCATAAAAGTATAAAAAAAATAATTCGGCGAACTATTATATTAATAAATCACCGAACAATTCATAAATTAATTTATTATATCAGGAAAGAGAGTCACTTCTTTGCCAAATCGTCCATTGTCTTACCCTCGTAAGCACAAATCGCCTGTTTATACTCCTCGGCTATCTGCTTCGGCTCTTTGGTTGCAATATCATAACCCACCATCACTGTACGGCACTCACATTTTACCTCCTGCGTATCCGTTGTCACAGCACGTTGCAGCAATGTGAAGCTTTTATGCCCTAACTGAACAACAGCTGTCTCTATTACCAAATGGTCTGAAAAGAATACAGGCGCATAGAAGTTGGCATTGATATTTGCTACTACAATGGCCATCTTATTCCAATCCGCACTCCCCAACACATCTTTTATATAAGTTGTCTTTGCCAAATCATATAAAGAAAAATAAACCGAATTGTTCACGTGTCCGAACTGGTCTACGTCACTGAACCGTATTTGTACCGGCATCGTATGCCTGAATTTTATTTCCTCTCCCATAGTTATGCTTATTAATTTCATTCAAATATAATACTTTTCCTAATAAAAGAACACTAAATAAGAGATTATTCTTACTTTTGCGTTCAATTTATTTAAAGTGAAACCATTAACTTAAAGAATAGACATGGATAAGAAGTTTAGCAAATCCACCCTTTGCGTACAAGGAGGATGGCAGCCGAAAAAAGGAGAACCGCGCGTTTTGCCCATTTATCAAAGTACAACTTTCAAATATGATACCAGCGAACAGATGGCACGCTTGTTCG
>OKSZ01000984.1_pt1 | contig 11056 bp, 5 predicted proteins | sample 1606081 | NCBI WGS metagenome assembly OKSZ01 (sample SAMEA3879504, study PRJEB24766) | human gut metagenome | biome: human-associated habitat; feature: feces | place: USA | collected 1985/1987 | reverse complement strand
ATGGGCCAAGTTTATTTAATTTTTAATTTGTCCCAATTTTAATGGGACACTAGTGATATAAGGAATCAAAACAGCTTTAAAGATGCTTTGGTCCATAGACGGACCTTCATTACGCAAAATGCCATTAGTTAAGCACCTATCACTGGTTGTGACATAGCTAATTACTTTTTCTGCACATGTCAGATAATATTTTTCATTTGTAATATGATACAATTGCCTACTTGCTTCTCCATACGTACCTTGCGTATAGGTTAAAGGAGGTTCCTCTATTCTACCATCTCCCAATGTTAAGTAATTATTGTCGTAGGCAAATTTATGAAGTATTTTAGCATCTGATAAATACTTATCTTCATTGTATTTTTTATACAATTTGGCAGCCATCAAAGCACCGGGAGCATTGGTACATATATTCCGGCTTCGCCCATTAGAATTATTTTCATTATTCCAAGGAAGTCCAGTTCCTTTATCATCTGTCCATTTTCGTGTAATAATGTAAGTGTCATACAACCTCTTGGCTGTATCGGCAAACTTATTATCGTCTAACACTTCTGACATTCGTAACAAAGTCAGACCAATCCAACACATATCATCAGTATATGGATTTGAAAAGCCTGTAGGATCATTGTTGTCGTGATGATAATTATTTCCATGATTTTGAAACCATCTTTCAAAATATTCTTTATATGTCGCAGCCAATATAGGATTATTATCTTTGATACGTTCATAAGAATACAATACCACATCAATAGCATGAGCCTGTTGCCAATAAATATAAGTATTAGCCGAATTTCCAGATATATTTTGGGGTGATACCCAAAACGTTCCTTTCGTTTTATCCATAAACTGTTCAATAAGCACATACGTACAACTATCTGCCAAAGGCACTCCCTTATTCGATGGAATAGCAGTAATGGTGACTCTTTCTGATTTTCTTCCGTAGTTATCCACCACAACAACAGATATGAAATAAGGCTCTGCGGATGTCAACCGGAGTACATACCCTTCTCCTTTCTGGATCGTATTCACTCTTTTTTCGTCATTGGAACCTTTCTGTTTATAATAGATTTCTACCCCTAGCATATTGGTCACAGTAATCGGATTCGTCCATGTTAGATAAAGTTCATTGGGATTTTGTGTAATCTTAGCCTTCAAATTCGTCACTGGTGCAATTGTTATTTGCGAAGTATCGGTGTTACCTTCTATTGTATTGGCATCCTGTTCATTTGTTTCTCCACAGCCAATACATGAAAATATAAAAATTAAAAACAATACATATTTATTCATTGCGATTAGTAATAAACGATTGAAATGCTGTGGATATTTACAAATATCCACAGCATTTACAATCCCCATTTATAGTTTATTTATTTTTCGGTCAACCTTTAGTTTCCTTCTTCCCATTCGATAGCTTGGTCCTCATCCGGAATTTGAGTATTGATTTGACGTTCTAATGTCAACGAACCCATTACATGAAATTCAGTTTCTACACCGGGAATCGTTGTATAGTCTTTGAACGTATAGTTGATATTATTGATAATAATGGTTCGATGCATTAAGTAAGGACGGATAGCATCCATTGACTCAGTGATACTGTAAGAAGCAGTGATCTCATTATTAAAATCATCTTTACCGAGCGCAAACTGCATTTTATTATTGGGGTCTGCCGGAGAAAGCGTAACCATTCCATTATTGTTGAATTTTGCTTTAATCCGATATCCTTTCCTGTCTTGACGAGTTTCATCAAATAAACCTGCATAGAAGAATAACGTTTCATCGTCAACTACATACATCATAACATAATTCTTCACGTATGGTGCATCTGTTTCTGAACCATTCAAATATGTTTTGTAATTTACAGCACTATAGTTTCCTGAATAATCATTGAATGGCATCACACGAAGCAATGCCTTCCGATAGTGCTTTCGATAGTTTGGGGTATAGTTTCCATCAGGTGATTCTTCGATAGTCAATGGTAATACCCATTTGTCTGATAAGTCAATGCCCTCCATTGAAAAGTCGATAGGCATTAATGCTACATCTTGCCCGGCATTGATCTGCACCGTTTCTGAATGAGAGTAGAATTTCTTTGGCAATACTTGATAGTATAAATCGGTACGATTATTGAAGCGTTCTTGGTTCAGTACTTCCAAGGTATCCGTATCCAAACCAACATGTACTGTAATGTTACGTTCATTGGTGGTAGATCCGCTCACAATGATTGGTAACTGAAATGTCGTCTTTTCATTACCAGATCTATAGCGTACATTGATTCGAGACACACCATCACTGTTAATGGGAGCTTTAAATGATATATAATGTGTAAACTGTTCATTTTCCCATTCATCATTGCACGAACTACATAAGCCGGCTATGGGTAACAGATATAATAAGATATTTTTCAGTTTCATATTCTAGTTTTTTTAGATTAATCATTGTAGGTCCATCCCGGGTTTTGGGTCAGAAGTTTATTTCGTTTCAGTTCACTGTGCTTGATGGGCCAAAAATACATTTTCGGTGAGAAAGTAGCAGAAAGATTTGATATAGGAACCGGTGTGTGGAACAGGTCTTTATTGGCATTACTCATAAATGTATAACAACCGTAAACAGGCATTGCTTCCTCTACTTCCGCATCTTTCCAGCGTCGAAGATCATAGTAGCGTTTTCCTTCAGCAAAGAGCTCAATCTGACGTTCGCGTTTTAGTTTGATGCGAAATTTAATCGGGTTACTATATGTATCTGCATCATAATCGGGCACCCCGGCACGCATGCGTATTGGTTTTATACCTGTACGCATATCTTCTACGTTGCGGCTGATTGTGTAAGTGATGGAGCCATCCCAAGAAGGAACTTCATAACTAGCAGTCAATTCATTCAAAGCTTCTGCATACATCAGCAGGATATCAGCATATCGAATAGCTGGTTCATCTTTATCTTTTACCTTGGCTGCATCGCTATTATAATAGGTATCATCAGGATGCACATATTTAGCTACCCCAATGCCGGTGCGCAACCAGAACATACTATTTGCATAACCATTTCCATCTCCGCGATAATAGAATACTTGTTGATCTTGATTCTGAACTTCTGGTTCATTACCTAGATGCCAGTACATACCATTATAAGCAATGGACGCATAGAAACGTGGTTCACGTTCAGCATATTGCAAAGATACTCCATTTGGAAGCGGTTTGTGATCTGTATTATTTGTTGTATAACCAGTTGCGCGAGGGCGAGTATCTATGCGTCCTTGATAAGCTGGAGTACCTGCATATTCAGAGTTCATTCCCGGACAGTCAGTGCCATCGCTCATATAATAGGCATCTACCTGTTTCATGGTGGCGCCGTGCGTATTCCATCCTTTAGCTACAGTGGGCAATTGATGAATGACCATATCTTTGATGCGTTCACCGGAAATATTTTTTCCACGAGTAAAAATCAATTCCGGATTTTCTACAGCATACAAATCACCATTAAAAATAGCACGATAAGATTCAAACGGATCAATATCCGCCCACCCTTCCGGAAAATTCTTTTCTGAATACAATTTATGATAGGGCGGTTTTACCGTAGCAGGGTAAGCCTCACTTCCCCTGCTCTTATAGGGAGCTGTATATAATTTATATACTCCTCGATCAGCAAGATCTACAACGTCTTTTGCCGCTGCCGCCGCTCTGGCCCACTTCTTTTCATCATAAGTCTGCGACATTAAAATACGCCCTTTATCATCCACAAAATCTGAAAACTTGTCCGGATCATCCGGATGAGGATTATTAATAGGGCTTGCGGTGAACAACAATGCCTTTGCGCGGGTAGCTAATGCCGCTCCTTTTGTTGCACGAGCAATATTCCGATTATTTCGTTTTTCCGGCAAATCTTTAGCCGCTAACACCATCTCGTCAGCAATATAATCTACTACCTCATCATAAGTACTCCGGGGGTATGACATCTCATCATAAGTAGCATCAATACTTACAGTTTCACCGGGCATAATAGGCACAGGTCCATATTTCCTCAACAATAACCAATAAAAATATCCACGCAGGAAACGAGCCTGTGCTTTCATATCAGCAATTTCGGTTTGCGTAAGTTCCTCGTTTATATCAATATTATTAATCAATATGGATGCTTGCCGGATTCCTTCATAACATTTCACGTAAGTGGCCCATGTCCAACCATAATCATATTCTCCAAATTTAAACTTACGATAATTAATATTTCCGTTTGTTTCATTAAATATCATATCATCAGAATAGTTAGTTACAATTTGAGAAATAGTCCCAATCTCAATATTGGCACCTAACAAATGGTTATAACAATATGAAAGCCATTGCTCGGAATAATCTTTACTTTTGAATATTTTGTCTTCGTTTTGTCTATCTTCGAAGAACTTCTCCACACTTAAGTAATCAGAACAAGAAGAAAAAACAGCTCCTATTCCCAAGCTACAAATCATAGCCCATATTATATATTTCTTTTTCATGTGTCTTTCTATATTTAGATGTTTATTGTTAATCCTAATGTATATGCTTTAGATAACGGATAAACCTGTCCGTTGCTACTTCCCAATTCAGGATCCCACAACTTAAAGCTGGAGAAAGTGACCAGATTAGTCCCCATAAAGTAAATACGAATATTATTCAGACGTATTTTGTTGACTATACTCTTAGGAATAGTGTATCCAACCTCCAGATTTTTAAGTCGCAAATATGATCCATTACGCATCCAGTAAGTCGATGACTGATAATTATTGTTATTTCCACCATAACTTAAGCGAGGATATTTAGCATTAGGGTCTTCATTTTCCCCTAATATCCACCGATTGGATTTCACTACATCTGTTAAAATATTCCCCCAGTCACCATCTTTAAATGGATATACGGTATACCCGTCAATAAAGAATGTAGATTTTCCGGCACCTTGAAAAAGAACATTCACATCAAATCCTTTCCATTGGGCAGAAAAGCCAAATCCATAAATCAAATTCGGACGATTTGTGGCTCCAATAGGTACATAATCTTTATCATTGACGATGCCATCTCCATTCACATCGCGATATTTGATATCTCCTGGCATAACATCTCCCCAAGTCTGCTTTGCACTATTACGGATATCATCATAATCTTTAAATAATCCTTCAGCAATCAAACCGCGAGGCTGACTCACTTGAAAACCTGTGGCCAAAGTATATTTATAGTTGGTAACTTCCTCATCATACTCCAGAATTTTACTCTTACTATATGTAATATTTCCACGCAAAGTTAAGTTTACATTTCCTATCTTTTGTTTAAATCCGAAATTTCCATCGAGTCCTCTTGAAGAAACAGCGCTTACATTAGTCGCATACGATAACGAAGAATTCAACCCAACACTCACAGGTATAAAACTGCGTGATTGATAAATCCCATCACGACGCTCATAGAAATAATCAATCGTACCCGTAAATCTATCATCCCACAAAGAAAAGTCTATACCAATGTCGTGCTTGGTAGCAATTTCCCACGTCACATTTGTCGTTGCATATTTCGTATAAGTTAATCCATCATAGAAATAGGAAGTTTCGAGGTCGGAATAATTAAAACCATTACCAGAAGAATTTCCGAAACTAGGTAAATATGGAAAACGATCGTTCATTGTATCATTACCAACTTTACCATACGAATAACGAAGTTTGAACATATTCATCCATTTCAAGTGTTTCTTAACAATCGGTTCTTCTGCTATATTCCAGGCAGCCGAATATGCTGGAAAAAAACCGAATTGGTGATTAGGAGCAAAATTCTCAGAACCATTGTATCCAAAATTAAAGTCCACAAAATAGCGATACTTCCAGCCATAAGTGAATCGACCGGCCAGTCCTTGATGCCGTCTGTCTATTCCTTGTATGACATCTGAATTGCTTGTCGTATTAATTATTTTATCCTGTGTATATTTCAGAACTCCACCAATAAGGTGGTCACTAAAGGAACGATTGTAATGTAGTTCTGCCTCCAAATATTCTTTGCGTTCACCTGTTGAAGAAGATTGTTGACTCATGATCTCTTCCCCTCTTACTTTCGTTGGAACCAACTTTCCATCAGAATCCCGATTCTGCTCTACTTTCCACATTTCAGGAAGTTTCTTGCGATTATTCCATTGAGCATTGTTCGTATCCATACCAAAGCGTCCGACAAATTTCAATCCTTTGGTTATGAAATCAAACTTCTGTTCCAATGTTATATCCGCCTGCATTTTATTATTCCAATGTTCTTGGTAACCTGTCTGCGTAGAAGCAGCCCATGGATTCATACGCCCGTCAGAATTTCCATAGGCCGGTATACGTCCGTCGGAAAACAATACAGGAGAAGTGATTGGGCTATACCCCATTACTGATTCCCAAACACTATTACCCACACCCGGCTGATTCATTTTATCCAAAGACCCTGCAATTCCTACTCTTACTAATGTAGATTTTGTAATATCCATATCAACATTCACACGATAATTCCAACGGTGATAACTGGAATTGGTATCGTAATCCTTCAATCCTTCATCTACATTATACATACCTGCTTCTTTGACATAACTAGCAGATACATAATAACGGGCCAATGAACCTCCACCATTAATATTCAACGTGGCACGATAAGTGGGTGCGCCTTTCTTCAATAACATTCCCATCCAATCAACATTAGGAAACAAATCTTTATCCAAGCCATTGGCTAGTAAGTGTAAATCTTCATCCGAATAAAAGGGGATTTGATTACGGGTAATACGTGCTTCATTCATTAAAGTTGCATAAGTATATCCATCAACCAGTTCCGGAGTATAAGTACGGGTATTATAGGTTGTTTCAACCTTGGCATCAATATGCACCTTACCTTCTTTTCCACGCTTTGTTGTAATCAGAACAACCCCATTTGCGCCACGTGAACCATAAATAGCTGTAGCTGAAGCATCTTTCAAGACTGTAAATGTCTCAATATCTTCAATATTGATTTCATTCATACTACGCTCGAAACCGTCCACTAACACCAAAGCACTTGAGCCTGCACCAAAAGTCGAGATACCACGTATCCAGAACTCTGATCTATTTTCTCCAGGCATTCCTGAAGTTTGTCGTGCCAGCACACCTGCCACATTACCCGCAAGCGCATTGGTTATACTTGAAGATGACGTTTTCAAAGTACTAACATCTACATTGGTAACCGCACCAGTCATCGTCAATTTCCTTTGTTCTCCGGTGCCAGTTACAACTACCTCATCTAGTGCTGTAGCTTTCGCCTCCTTCATTACAACTTTGATGGTTTTCTGTTCTTTAATCAGAATCTCTTGTGTCTCAAATCCTATAAACGATATAACCAATCGTAAATAAGGTTCCATCTTTATCTTAAATTTACCATTAATATCAGTAATGGCACCCAATCCCGGTCGGTCTTGAATTACTACATTGACACCTACCAAAGGCTCATGGCTTTCATCAGTTACCAGACCAGTAACAATTATTTCCTCTCGGTCCACTTTTGCTTGAGCGTGCAACCCCAACGTACTGCAAATAACAAGCAACAACATTATATATAAAGTTCTCATGTAATATGTGTTTTTATAGTTATTCTACCGTAATTGTGCGAATTCTATGATTATCTCTTTCCCCAATATAGAATGTTCTGGTTTCTTCATCATAAACAATTCCCATCGGTTGATTAAAACGGGCTTCTTTTCGAAGATCTCCATCAATATGTCCCTGAATTTGTCCATCCGAAGAAGTACTGCCTCTCCCCGCAAAAGTTGAAACAAAACCTTCCGGTGTGATCTTTCGAATACAATGATTATTTCTATCGCATAAATAAAAATCGTAAACATCTTCTTTACCTTCTCTTACATAGTCTTCATTTTTAACGAATGTTCCCTGAACAGGAGTATCAAAGCGAGCCTGTTCGCCCTGACCATCTACATATCCCCACTCATTAAACCTGCCTGCAAAAATTGTAGGAGTCTGAAATTCTTTTGTTGTTGCATTAAATTTAGATTTAAAAACACATTGAGCGCCCAAAATATACATAAATTTACCCGAAGGATGACCCGATATATAAGAACGGTCATCTCTACCTTCATATACAGGAATAACTTCTTGACCCGCCATTCCTTTTATAGAAGGATCATATACGGCCTTTTGTAAAGCTGATTTCCACCAGGTATTATAATAAAGGCATTCATTTAACGGATGATAATAAACAGAATACCCGCAACGATCATATATATAAGGTTGAGCTTTTCGGAAATTTTCAGAGCGCAGCAAAAAAGAGATTGCCATTCGCTCCTTATTATTTTCTCCATTATCATCTATAACAAAGATTGTATCTCCCTTCATATCAAATGTCATATATTGCATACTTTTAAATGCGCCCTGCCCATTAGTTATCATTGTAGAGACTTCTTCTTTAGCCAGATCAATTTTTCTAATGCAACTTCCCGGATGAGACACATATAAATACTTCTCCACACCAAATGTATCCAGCAACATCCACTCTGCTGACACAAAACCTGCTTCATCAAAAGTCCCGTCAATATTTGCAGCATTACCCTGCTCATCTACCTTTCCACAAAGAGTACCTACCGAAGTCTTAGAAACATAGCTGAAACGTTTTTCAAATTCATAATTGACTTCAGAACTTCCATCGGCACTTTCAATAGAAACCTTAACTACACCATCAAATGCCCGCCGAGGCACCATACAGTAAATTTCGGTTCCACTACTCCCAATCGTATACGCAACTTGTCCTCCAATCGAGACATGAATTTTAGAGATATCGGTGCCAAAGTTCTCACCATAAATGTAAAACTTAGTACGGATACTACCTTCTTCAGGAGAAAAATCTCTGAAAACCACAGGTTTTGATGGGTCGTAACCACCCGTACTAACCGTATCATCCTTGCAACTATAAGAAAATGCAATCAGACACAAGAGAAATACACTCGCCCAATGGGGAGTTTTTCTTTTCATTTGTTCTTTTTTCATAAAACATGTATTAATTTTAGGGTTTCACATAAATACAAATTAGCTATCCTGAAAATTTCACTTCACCTTAAAGTCATACAAATGACACTTCAATCAAATTTCACTACTACCTTATTCTCTGAAAAACGAATTCGCCCGGCACTCATTTAAAACACTGCAAAGGTGAGCAAAAAGCTATAAGTTTTTTTAGAAAATGAGGCTTATTGCCATGAATAGCTCAATTTTAGACGTTTTTGGCACAATATAGGACTTTCAAAACACAAATACCCCCATATAACGCATCCATGAAGTCTTAAATTAATCCTTTATACATTATCATCTTCTTTTCTTGGGGAAAAGCGAAGCAAGGCAGTATATAGAGCTCGCTTCTACCCATTAATATATATAACCCCATCAGTATTCCATTATTTCATAGAGATTAGACTGGATAGAGTACCAAATTAAGACATATACGTCCATCTTTGCGCCATTTCACCCAAAAAGCATGTCAATTGACAATAACAACTATCACACTACAATATCTTTGCATCATTCAATCACTCCAAGAATTCGCAACGGACAAAATAATAATACCATATAAAAACTATTAATCAATGAAGAAGTACATTTTTTTATTACTGTTTGCATGTTGCCTGATATTCAATATACAGGCGCAAAACAAAATAGAACTATTTTCTCCCAACGGAGAAATTAAAGTTTCTATTCGCCTTAGCGATAAGATCTATTACGACGTATCCTGCAGCAACGAAAAAGTATTGGAGAACAACTCTCTCATGCTCGCTCTAAAAGAGCAGGTTTTAGGAGAGCATCCGAAGCTATCCGGACAAAAACGAAAGAGTGTAAAAGAAACGTTAACGCCTATTGTCCCATTAAAATTTGCATCCATAGATAACGAATACAATCAACTTTTACTTAATTTCAGAGACAACTACTCCGTAGAATTCCGTGCTTTCAATGATGGAATAGCATACCGTTTCATAACTCGCTTCAAAAAGGACATAGAAGTTATAGGAGAAGACTTTTCTCTGCAGCTCCCCTCTGAATATCTACTTCACCTACAGCAACCTGAAGGTTTTAAAACTGGTTACGAAGAGTTTTATTCACATATTCCCAGTACCTCTTGGAAACCATCGGATCGGATGTCTGTACTCCCCATACTAATTGACACTCACAAATCATATAAGATCTTAGTTTGCGAAGCTGATTTATCGGACTATCCTTGTATGTTTTTAAAAAGTGACGGGAACAATAACATAACTTCCGTATTCCCCAAAGTTCCTCTTGAATTTGGTGACGATGGAGACCGTAGTCTCAAAATCCTAAAAGAAGCTGATTATATTGCCAAAACTAATGGTAAAAGAAGTTTTCCATGGCGTTATTTCAGTATTGTGAAAGAAGACAAACACTTGGTAGAAAATACCATGACCTACAAACTGGCTGCCCCTAATCAGCTACAAGACGTATCATGGATTAAACCTGGACAAGTAAGTTGGGAATGGTGGAATGGAGCGATTCCTTATGGAGAAGACGTGACATTTAAAGCGGGTTGCAATCTGGCTACATATAAATACTATATTGATTTCGCAGCCAAATACGGTATTCCTTACATCCTCATGGATGAAGGATGGGCAAAAACAACTCAAGACCCCTATACCCCCAATCCAGATGTAGACCTCCACGAGCTAATCCGTTACGGAAAGGAGAAAAATGTAGATATTATACTTTGGCTATCCTGGCTGACAGTAGAGAAGAACTTCGATCTCTTTAAGGTTTTAGGAGAATGGGGAGTGAAGGGAATAAAAATAGATTTTATGGACCGCAGCGACCAATGGATGGTCAACTTCTATGAGCGAGTAGCGAAAGAAGCAGCCAAACATCACCTTCTTATTGACTTTCATGGGGCTTTCAAACCTGCCGGATTAGAATATAGATATCCGAATATTCTATCTTATGAAGGAGTAAAAGGGATGGAACACATGTGGGACTGCCTTCCAGACAATAGCGTATATCTCCCTTTCATGAGAAATGCCGTAGGTCCGATGGATTATACCCCCGGAGCAA
>OKSZ01000964.1_pt1 | contig 11240 bp, 6 predicted proteins | sample 1606081 | NCBI WGS metagenome assembly OKSZ01 (sample SAMEA3879504, study PRJEB24766) | human gut metagenome | biome: human-associated habitat; feature: feces | place: USA | collected 1985/1987 | reverse complement strand
CGCAAATGACCTCAATTCTTCCCCTGCGTTTGGTTTCCTGTATATGATCTTCTGAAAATAATACCATGTTTTCAAGTGTTATATTTAAGCGCAAAAGTAATCTTATGCACTTTAAGTTGAGCGTGGCAAAGATAATAATTCTTTTTCATCTATAGTCTAGTCGCATCGCTTTATAAACTCTTTACGGTTTTGGCTGATATATTTTACAGACTTTTCTTTTGAAAACGTTCCCGGTGATTTAACTGGAAATTCTTTTATTTTATCGGCAAAGATTAGACATTTGTGGCATCATTAAATCATATAAGATACTTATGAAAGAAAATTTATGGCATTGTCTGATAAAAGCACGCAGACAGAAATTAGCGCAAACATTAGTTTGGCTGGCTGTATTGGGGGCAACTCCCATGCTGGCGGCAGAAACATCGACTACTGGAGTTGCAACCGTAGAGCAAGCTGGTACCATTACTGTAAAAGGGCATGTTGCAGACTCCGCAGGAGAGGCATTGATCGGTGTGTCTGTGGCAGTAAAGGGGGGAAGTACAGGGGCCATCACGGATTTAGATGGTAATTACTCTTTGAATGTTCAAAAAGGAAAAACGCTGGTATTTTCTTATATCGGTTATAAGGTACAGGAAATTGTAGTAACTGGGAATGTTCTGAATGTTACGATGAAAGATGATTCGCAAACATTGGACGAGGTGGTTGTTGTGGGTTTCGGTACACAGAAAAAGGTGAATCTGACAGGTTCGGTAGGAGTCGTAGATTCCAAGTCTTTAGAAGCGCGTCCCATTACTAACCTTTCTCAAGGGTTGCAAGGGGTAGTTCCTGGATTGCAGATCTCATTTACGAGTGGTGAACTGAATCAGAGTGGGAGCATGAATGTACGTGGCACCGGTACAATCGGTGATGGTTCTTCCGGCAGTCCCTTGGTGCTGATTGATGGAATGGAAGGAGACTTGAATTCCATTAACCCTCAGGATGTAGAAAATATCTCTGTTTTGAAAGATGCTGCAGCATCATCCATTTATGGTTCCCGTGCACCGTTTGGTGTTGTCTTGGTTACTACTAAAAGTGGTTCTAAGGGAAAGGCTAAGGTGAATTATAATAACAACTTCCGTTGGGTCACTCCGATTGTAGTTCCTGAAATACTGGATTCTTATTCGTTCGCTGCGTATTATAACGAAGCAGCTCTCAATAATAATGGAGGAGCTCGTTTTGATGACCCTACCATGCAACGTATCTTGGATTTCCAGAATGGTATACTGAAAGATCCTGTTCCGGTTAAATCAGATGGAGTAAACTGGGCAGATTCCTGGTCAAAAGGTAATGCCAATACTGATTGGTATGATGCTTTATGGCAGGATCATGCATTTTCTCAAGAGCATAATCTTAGTTTCAGTGGGGGTACGGATAAGATGAATTACTATGTATCCGGTAATATATTGGATCAGAATGGTCTGTTGAAAGTTAATCAGGAAAAATTCCAACGTATGTCTGTCAATGCCAAGATGAATGTCAGCTTGACAAAGTGGGCGCGTTTGAATGTAGGTACCCGATTTACTCGTACTGAATATGGCAAACCTACTAAGATGGGGTCTGCCTTCTTTGAAGATATGCCACGCCAGACCTGGCCGGTTCTTCCGATATATGATAGTAACGGTTATCTGTTTGGTAATTCCAATCCAATCTTAGCATTACAAGATGGTGGGCGTACTACTTCACAGACAGATTATATGTATCAGCAGTTGGGGTTGGTGCTGGAGCCTATTAAGAATTGGGTGACACATATTGACTTTAACTATAGGTCAAAAAGATACGATTGGCATGAATCTACTTATTATACCTATGTGCATAATGCTTTGGGTGAAGCAACGATAAACTCTAAAGGAAACACCTCCGGTGTGCGTGAGAATACGGAAAGAACTGATTATGTTAATTTGAATGCTTATTCAGAATATGGTTTTAAAGTGGGAGATGACCATAACTTTAAGGTAATGGCTGGTTTCCAGATGGAGCACAACAAATGGCATGCTTTCAGTGGAGGAAGACAAGGGATTATAGTAAATGGTTATGATGAGATTGATATAACGACAGGAGTGGATTATAAGGGAAATGCTGTTACTCCTACAATTGGTGGTTCTACCACTCGCTGGTCTACTGCTGGTTTCTTCGGTCGTATCAACTATGATTATAAAGGACGTTATCTGGCTGAAATCAATCTACGCTATGATGGTTCTTCCCGTTTTCGTAGTGACAACCGCTGGAATGTGTTCCCTTCATTTTCTTTGGGATGGAATGTCGCCCGTGAAAATTTCTGGGAATCATTGGCACAAACTGTGAATACATTAAAACTGCGTGGTTCTTATGGGGAATTGGGTAATCAGAACACTTCTAAACCTTATCCTACGTATCAGGTATTGAATATAAGCACTAATGCCGGTACGTGGTTGCAGGATGGCAAAAAACCTAATATTGCCAAGATGCCGGGTCTAATCAGTTCTACATTGACATGGGAACGGGTGAAGAGTTGGAATGTAGGTTTGGATTGGGGAGTATTCAATAATCGTTTGACGGGTAGTTTTGATTATTTTGTACGTAAAACAACGGATATGGTAGGCCCGGCACCGACATTACCGGAGATTTTGGGGACAGATGTACCTAAAACAAATAATACAGACTTGAAAACTTACGGATTTGAATTCAGTTTGACCTGGAAGGATCGGTTGAAGAATGGTTTGGGATATAGTGCTACTTTCCTGTTGTCTGATTCTCAAACGAAAATTCTGAGTTATCCTAATCCCAACTTGACAATCGGCACCTATACTTCCGGTCACTTGACAGGTGAGATATGGGGCTATGAAACTATTGGTATTGCAAAATCCCAGGAGGAAATGGATGCTCATATCGCCAGCTTGCCCAATGGAGGACAAAGTAAACTGGGGACTAATTGGAGTGCTGGTGATATAATGTATGCTGATTTGAATGGAGATGGTAAAATTGACCCGGGTGCCAATAAATTTGATGATCATGGAGATTTGAAGAAAATAGGTAATTCTACTCCCCGTTTTCAGTTTGGTCTTGATTTGAGTGCAGATTGGAAAGGTTTTGATTTCCGTGCTTTCTTCCAGGGAGTTATGAAACGTGATTATTGGCCAACAACAAGAAACTCTTACTTCTGGGGGGCTACTTGCGAAAATGTATGGTATGCTGTTGGATTTAAACAACATCTGGATTATTACCGGGCAGAACCTTATTATGGCCTTGATACTAATATTGATTCGTATTATCCACGTCCTTTACAAGGAAATTCTTCTAAGAATGTCCAAAAGCAGACCCGTTATTTGCAGAATGCCTCTTATATTCGTTTGAAGAATTTGCAGATAGGCTATACCTTACCGTCCAATTTGACCTGTAGATTTGGAATAGCGAAACTTCGCGTATTTTTCTCTGGTGAAAATCTTTGGACAGGTACCAAATTGCCGGATATGTTAGACCCTGAGACTATTTTTGGCGGTGTTTCGACAGGAGCAGGCCTTAATGGACAGGCTTATCCGATTTCGAAATCTTTATCAGTAGGTGTTAATGTAACATTATAATTATTTAGAAAGACTATGAAGTATAATATGATAAAAAATGCAGGAGTTGTGTTGGCGTTTGGTTTGTGTGCAACTTCTTGTAATGATTTCTTGGATGAGAAGCCGACATCTAATATATTTCCGGATGTTTATTTCTCGGATGCTTCTCATTTGGAAGCTTATGCTAATAATTTGTATGTGGATTTTTTACCTTCTCATACGACTGCGGCGGATTATGGGATACATGGAAAAGATAAAGATACCGATAATCAAGCTGCAAGAGGTTCAAGTAGCCGTTACACATTAGATCGCTGGATGGTTTCACAGCAGAATACGTCGGATGGATATTATTTTGATAATATCCGTAAATGTAACTACTTTCTGGAACAAGTCCTACCTAAGTATGAAGCAGGAGCCATCGGAGGAAATGAGGTGGATGTTAAGCAATATATAGGTGAGATTTATTTTCTTCGTGCCCATGAATATTTTAAGCGTTTGCAGCTGATGGGAGATTTCCCGATTGTGACCTCTGTCCTTCCTGACCAGGAAAGTGCATTGATTGAGGCTAGCAAGCGTGCTCCACGCAATGAAGTAGCCCGTTTCATAATATCTGATTTGGACAAGGCTGGCGAGTTGATGAAAAGTACAAGTAAGATTGGCAGAAAAACTCGTATAAGTCGTGATGTTGCTATATTGTTGAAATCCCGTGTAGCTTTGTATGAAGGTACTTGGTTGAAATATTTTAAGGATACTCCTTTTGTTCCTAATGGTCCGGGATGGCCGGGAAAGGCAAAGGACTACAATGCAAATTATGAATATCCTACTGGAAGTGTAGAATCAGAAAGCCTATATTTTTTGAAGATCGCTATGGAGGCTGCTAAGGAAGTGGCGGAGACTTACAAAGGAAGCCTAACTGTTAATACTGGAGTGGTCCCCCAGGATGTAAGTGAACCGGAAAATCCGTTTATGGCGATGTTCTATGATACCGACCTTTCAAAATACAAGGAAGTTTTGCTATGGAGGGAGTATAGCCAGGCTTTGGGAGTATGTCATAATGTGAATGAGATGGTAAATAAGAGCAATTATGGAGTAGGGGTCACACGTGGTTTAGTGGAAGGCTTCTTGATGGAAAATGGTATGCCTATATACGCTGTTGGTAGTGGTTATCATGGAGATTTGACTATTGCTGATGTGCGTAAAGACCGTGACTCTCGTCTAAGTCTTTTCTTGAAAGAACCGGGGCAGAAAAATATTCTGGTAAAGAACTCGGCCGGTACGCAAGCTGTGCCTGTTGAACCGATGCCGGACATTTTGGCAAGTGTGGATAATGGGTGTTATTCCACAGGATATGCTCTTCGTAAAGGAGGTTCTTTCGATCAAATTCATTGTATGCAAAGCAAGGGATTTACTGGTTGTCCGATATTCCGTGCGGCTGAAGCATTGTTGAACTATATGGAAGCAAGCTATGAAGCGAATGGAACAGTAGATGCCACAGCTGCTGAATATTGGAAGATTCTGCGTAATCGGGCTGGGGTAAGTGCTGATTTTGAAAAGACTATCGCCATGACTGATATGCAGAAAGAAAAGGCAAACGACTGGGGAGCTTATTCTGCAAATGTAGTAGTTGATGCTACTCTGTTTAATATCCGTCGTGAACGTCGCTGTGAATTGATGGCGGAAGGTTTGAGAGATATGGACTTACATCGCTGGAGGGCAATGGATCAGATGATTACTACCCCTTATCACATTGAAGGTATAAACTTCTGGGGGGGTGAAATGCATAATGATCCGGCTTATAAGAATCCAAAGACAGGGGAGAGCTTATTGATTTGGGGAGCAGATAACAGAACTTCAAATGTGTCGTCACCTGAATTGAGCAATTATCTTCGTCCATATGAGAAGACTAATACATCTACAGTATTTGATGGATATCATTGGAAAATGGCTCATTATTTGTCTCCTTTGAGTATATATCATTTTGATTATACAACAAAAAGTGGGAACATAGAAGATTCTCCTCTTTATCAGAATCCGTATTGGCCTACTGTTCCTAATGAGGTAGCGATACAGTAAACGTTTTGTGAAACTGAAATTTTTCATTCCTTTATTTGAAAGTAGGAAGAAAATAATATTTTTCTTCCTACTTTTTTCTTATAAATAATACTTCTGGCGTTTAAGGGCGTCATGATATAATATCGTTTTGAAGATGAATATAAAACGTAGTTTATTCATATTTGTTACATTGGTTGCTTCTCAAATAGTAATGGCTTCTCACCTTTGGATAGAAGCTGAAAGTTTTGAAAATAAAGGTGGCTGGGTTGTTGACCAACAGTTTATGGACTTGATGGGCTCTCCTTATCTGATGGCTCACGGAATGGGTATACCGGTTGAGGATGCATCCACAACCATCAACTTTCCGGAAGGTGGAACTTACTATGTGTATGCCCGTACTTATAACTGGACTTCTCCCTGGAGCAAAGCGAAAGGACCTGGCAGGTTCATTCTGAAAATAGATAATAAGAGACTTATGCCAGTATTAGGTGATGAAGGTGAACAATGGCAGTGGCAAAGTGCAGGTAAGGTATCTGTAAAAGCGGGAAAAAGTATCCTTTCCTTGCATGACCTGACTGGTTTTAACGGTAGGTGTGATGCTATTTATATGACCACAGATATGGGAAAGCTGCCTCCTGAGCCAAAAGAAGAATTAGAGGCCTTTCGGAGGAATATGCTGGATTTACCATTTGAGCCGATAGAGTCATCTGAATATGATCTAGTAGTAGTTGGCGGTGGTATCGCCGGTATATGTGCTGCAACCGCAGCTGCACGTTTAGGCTGTAAGGTCGCATTGGTGAATGACCGTCCGGTATTGGGAGGAAACAATAGTTCTGAAATTCGTGTCCACTTGGGAGGAACCATTGAAGTGGGACCTAATAAAGGTTTGGGACGGATGATACGCGAGTTTGGTCATTCTATTGAGGGGAATGCGCAATCAGCGGAAAATTATGAGGATGAGAAAAAATCAAAAATGATTGCTGATGAAGAAAACATTACCTTGTTTGCTAACTGTCGGGCTATCAAGGTTGAGATGAAAGGTAAAAAAATTGATGCGGTTATCATTAAGCATATAGAAACTGGGGAGGAACAGATTTTAAGTGCTCCTCTATTTTCAGATTGTACAGGAGATGGTACGATAGGTTATCTGGCAGGGGCAGATTATCGTATGGGGCGTGAGGCCAGAGCAGAATATGGAGAGGATTTAGCTCCGGAAAAGGCTGACAAGATGACGATGGGAGCATCTGTACAGTGGTATTCTGTTGAAACCGACAAGAAAAGCGGTTTCCCAAGGTTCAATTATGGGATTACTTTTAATGAGGATAACTGCGAGAAAGTGACTATGGGTGAATGGCAATGGGAAACAGGAATGAACTTTAATCAGATTGATGATTTTGAGCGGATTCGTGATTATGGTTTATTGGTGGTATATTCCAATTGGAGCTTCTTGAAGAATGAGTTGAAGAATAATCATGAATATTTAAAACGTAAATTGGGATGGGTTGCTTATATTGCAGGTAAACGTGAGTCAAGGCGCTTGCTGGGAGATTATATCTTGAAGCAGGATGATATTGACAAGAATGTATTTCATGAAGATGCTTCCTTTACCACTACCTGGAGTCTTGATTTGCACTTTCCCGATTCAACAAATGCAAGCCATTTCCCAGCAGCTCCCTTTAAGGCGGAGACCGAACATATACATATATATCCTTATGCTGTACCTTACCGTTGTTTATATTCCAGGAATATTGATAATCTTTTTATGGCTGGACGTAATATTAGCGTAACCCATGTGGCCTTGGGTACTGTACGTGTGATGCGTACAACGGGAATGATGGGAGAAGTTGTAGGTATGGCAGCTTCGTTATGTAAGAAACACCAGGTATTACCGCGTCTGATTTATCAGCAACATTTGCCTGAGTTACGCTCACTAATGCAAAAAGGAGTAGGTAGAAAAAATGGTATTCTTGATAATCAGAATTTTAATCGGCAGGCTCCTTTGGATAGACCCCGAACGTTTTATCTGCAACAATACGTGAAGTGATGAAAAAGGTCTGTATATTTTTTATTGGTATACTTTATTTTGTATGTTTATGTGCACAGTCCTTTAAATATGAAAATATAGCGGTTCATCCTCGCCTATTGTGGCCTTTAGGTGGAAGTGAGGCTATTAAAGAAGCAATGGCCGAATATCCTCAGTTGGCAAGTGTCCATGAACGTATTTTGCGTGAATGTGCTGCAATGTTTTTTCAAGAACCGGTAGAATGTATTTTAGAGGGGAAGCGCTTATTGGGAGTATCTCGCATGGCGTTTAAACGTATTTTTTATCTTTCATATGCATATCGTATGACAAACGATGAAAGATATGCACAACGCGCCGAACGGGAGATGTTGGCGGTAAGTCATTTTAGTGACTGGAATCCTTCTCATTTTCTGGATGTTGGTGAAATGGTGATGGCATTATCCATTGGATATGATTGGCTTTATGATTATTTAAGTCCGGAAACACGTAGTATTATTTGCGATGCTATTATAAGGAAAGGGCTTGATGCAGCTGCTCCAGATGCGAGTTTTTACACTTCAGCCAGTAATTGGAATTCGGTATGCAATGCGGGATTGACTTATGGGGCGATAGCCCTATACGAAGAAATTCCAGGTAAGGCCTTGGCGGTCATAGAGAAGTGCCTGAAGAGTAATCTGAAAGTGCTGGGTGTATATGGACCGGATGGAGGTTATCCGGAAGGCTTTCATTATTGGGGATACGGCACCAGCTTTCAAGTCATGTTGATAGCAGCCTTGGAAAGTGCCTTTGGTGACGATAAGGGGCTTGCCGATGCCCCGGGTTTTTTGAATTCTGCTTATTTTATGGAATATATGATGGCACCAAGTGGAGAGTATTTCAATTTTTCGGATGCAGTTAATGGAGTAAAGTGCAATATGATGATGTTTTGGTTTGCCAAAAGATTAAATGATTTATCTTTGCTGTGGCTGGAGAATCAGCATTTGAAAAATACATCTGTTGAATTTGTTGAAGAGCGTTTATTGCCATGTTTGATGATTTTTGCTCTGAACCAGGATCTGAGAAATATTCAGCAACCGGTACGCCGTTTTTGGTGCAATCGTGGGGCGACACCTGTTTTCATCTATAGAGGTGGATGGGATAGTCAGAAAGATAGTTATCTGGCTGTAAAAGGAGGCTCCCCTCGTACCCCTCATGCGCATATGGATGCTGGATCGTTTGTTTATGAGAAGAACGGTGTGCGTTGGGCAATGGATCTTGGAATGCAGAATTATTTCAGTCTGGAGAGCAAGGGTGTGGATTTATGGAATCAATCTCAGGAAGGACAGCGTTGGGATGTATTTCGTCTCAACAATATGGCGCATAATACTCTTACGATAAATGGTAAACGGCATTTGGTTAATAGCCATGCTACTTTTGAACAGACGTTTGAAACCAATGAACGGAAAGGTGCAAGAGTTGATTTGACAGATGTCTTCGCTGGTCGTATAAAGAAAACGACACGTACTATTTATCTGGATAAAGGAGATTGCTTGATTGTAGAGGATGAATTGACTACAGGTGAGGAACAGGCCATGGTTACATGGATAATGGTAACTCCGGCAGATGCTAAGATTGTTGGTAGAAATCAGATAGAACTGAATAAAAACGGACAGAGGATGTTGCTAACTGTTGAAGCTCTGGAAGATATTGAGATGAAAATCTGGTCAAATAATCCTCTTCATGATTATGACGAACCTAATCCGGGGAGCATACGCGTAGGATTTGAAACGCAACTTGCTGCAAATAGGAAGTCTTTGCTGAAAGTTATGTTGGTGCCTGTTGGATAAATTGCTTATTTATAAATCAATAAAAACAAACTTATGAAACAGAAATTGCTTTTATTTAGTTTACTTGTTGTCCTGGTTTCTTGTTCAAAACAAGAATCAATGGATGAGATGATAGATCGTGTGTTTTATGTGGCTGAACAGCAATATATTGAAATGGATACACGCTTGGATAATAAGACTATGCCACAATCCATTGCCCGGGATAGTACATTCAAACCTTCTACAATTTATTGGTGGTGTAGCGGCTTTTATCCTGGTTCCCTCTGGTATATTTATGAATATACACAAAGCGACGCTGTTAAGCTGTTAGCTGAAAAAAACACATTGAAGCTTGATTCTATTCAATACGTAACCCATGATCATGATGTTGGTTTTCAGTTGAACTGTAGTTATGGCAATGGCCTTCGCCTGACGGGAAATGAAGATTATAGGAAAGTGCTTTATCAAGGAGCAAAGTCGTTGGCTACTCGTTTCAATCCGCTCACGGGTGTTATTCGCAGTTGGGATTTTGTTCCGAAAACTCGTGATTGGAAATATCCTGTTATCATTGATAATATGATGAATCTGGAATTATTGATGTTTGCTTCCAATACTTTTGGAAATGATTCTTTGGGCTATATAGCTAGAACCCATGCAGATACTACTATGAAAAATCATTTTAGAGATGATTATTCTTCTTACCATCTGGTTGATTATGACCCGGCTGACGGACATGTACGTAATAGACAAACTGTACAGGGATATGCGGATGAATCTTCTTGGGCCCGTGGACAAGCTTGGGCACTCTACGGATACACTACTTGCTATCGTTACACGAAAGACAAGAAATATCTCGACCAGGCACAAAAAGTCTATAACTTCATCTTTAATAATAAGAACCTGCCGGAAGACCTCGTACCATACTGGGATTATGATGCTCCGAATATTCCGAACGAACCGCGTGATGCTTCTGCAGCAGCTTGTACAGCCTCTGCCCTTTACGAACTGGATGGCTATCTGCCGGGCAACCACTACAAAGAAACGGCTGATAAGATAATGGAAAGTTTGGGCTCACCTGCTTATCGCGCAGAAGTTGGAACAAATGGAAACTTTATCCTGATGCATTCGGTTGGCAGTATTCCTCACGGTCAGGAAATTGACGTTCCTCTGAACTATGCTGACTATTATTTCTTGGAAGGACTGATGCGTAAAAGAGATTTGGAAAAGAAATAAGAAATAGACAATGAACGGTAAACAGTGAACGGTGAATGCTTAGCGGATTCTGACGGAACATGTTTACCGTTTATCATTCGCTACTTATTATCTATAACTTTCTATTGACCGTTTGTCATTTACCTGTTTTAATTATTTATCATAAACTATCATGAATAAACCTATAAACCTTCTTGTAGGAGGCTTGACGCTGTTTGCCGCACAAGGTTGCAAGGCTCCGAAGCAAGCGTCCCAACAAGCGGAGCATCCTAATATAATCTATGTATTTCCCGATCAATACCGTAACCAGGCGATGGGCTTCTGGAGGCAGGACGGATTCCGGGATAAAGTAAACTTTGAAGGAGACCCCGTGCATACTCCTAATCTGGATGCCTTTGCACGTGAATCTATGGTCTTGTCGTCTGCACAGAGTAACTGTCCGTTGAGCAGCCCTCATCGTGGAATGTTACTGACCGGTATGTATCCGAACAAAAGCGGTGTACCATTGAATTGCAATTCTACACGTCCGATCAGTTCCTTACGCGAGGATGCGGAATGAGGCACAAGATCGGA
>OKSZ01000959.1_pt1 | contig 11317 bp, 8 predicted proteins | sample 1606081 | NCBI WGS metagenome assembly OKSZ01 (sample SAMEA3879504, study PRJEB24766) | human gut metagenome | biome: human-associated habitat; feature: feces | place: USA | collected 1985/1987 | reverse complement strand
TGTCCAATTCAAAAACAGCATCACTAGGATATCCACTGGCAGCTGCATAAATTGTTCTATAAGATATTTTCTGTGCTTCTTGTCCCAACAATACATTCAAATGATGCATGTCTTTGAAAGTGCGGTTGAAGTTTACGGTATTGGTAATGGTCAAGGTTGTTGCCCTTTCCTGATTTCTTTGACCAAGCATACCGCTACCGGAATATTGAGGATTATAAATTGAACTGTAAAAGAACTCGTCCAAGTCAATTAAGCTCAATCCTGCATTTGTCTTCCATGTTAAGCCATCAATAATATTATAAGTAAAATATGGATTCACAACCAATGTAATCTGCTTTTGATTGCGTTTATCACCTTTTTCTTTATCGTTAATGGCTACAGGATTATAATTAACATTTGTATTATATGTTCCATCTTCATTGCGCACCTGTTCAAACGGACGGATGTCATATACTGCTACAATAGGATTAGTATATTGGCTTTCAGTCATAGTATTGTTTATATCGGAGAGTGCTCCATTCACCGAAAGTCCATATCCTATCCGCCCGCTTTTTCCATCTAAACTAATACGTCCGCTATAGCGTTTCATTCCAGTTCCGATGACGATACCTGTATTCTGAAAATATCCTCCACTAATATAATAGCGCAAATTTTCATTCCCGCCTTGAGCACTGATATCATATTCTTGTGAAAAACCATTTTGCAGAATCTCCTTCAGCCAATCCACACTCTTGATATTTTGCGTCAAGTCCACATTATACCAATCCATAACATAGGCATTCAGCCATTCAGCAGAAGTCATGCCATCCTCACCGTCATATCCTGCATTTGTTAGTCCTTCGGTCCAGATCTCTTTGTATTTATCCAGATTTGTCGTACGATAATTATGATCTATCTTACCTACAAAACTAGTTCCGACTTTTGCATTCACATTAAAACGCGCTTTTCCCAGACTACCTTTTTTAGTAGTAACTACAATTACTCCATTCGCTGCACGAGCTCCATAAATAGCTGTAGCTGTAGCATCTTTCAAAACTGTGATGGACTCAATGTCGTTAGGATTGATATTAGCCATCGGACTTGCCGCCATATCCCCTGTTCCGGCTTTGTTATAAGCCCCCATTTTGTCTGTGTAAATGGCAATACCATCAATTACGTATAAAGGTTCGGTTCCAGAGTTCATTGAACCAACTCCACGAATAGTAGTAGAAGCGTATGCACCAGGTTGTCCAGTCAAGCTATTTACCTGTAAACCAGCTACTGATCCTTCCAAAGACTTCATAAAGTTTGCATCTGTTTTTTTCATCAAGTCCTTGTTATCCACCGTTTGGGCAGATCCCGTAAATGCCGCTTTTTTAGTTACCCCATATCCGGTTACCACAACCTCATCTATTAGCTGTGCATCAGATTTGAGAACCACTCGCAAATTGGGCTTTATCGCCACTTCCTGCGTCTGCATACCAATGTACGAAATCTGCAAAGTCTTTGCAGAACTAAATACAACTATAATATCTTGATTACTAATAATATACACGATGTTTACTTTCCTTCGGCAATAAATCTTTTGTTGTAGTTATTATGCAGATTATCAATATGTTAAATACCTACCAAACATATTAATTTGCTGATTTATGATACCAGATTTCTATCAAAAATAGGACATAACAATCTATTAATTAATTATTTAAGTTCTTGTCTTATATGATATAAGCTAAAACTTATTTCCATCTTAACTGTTGAAGATGGGTTTCTTGTCTAAATTATATCCAATAATTATTGACTATAATAATATATTCATTAGCAAACGATAATCTAAGAAAAAGAAAAACTCCAGATGAAAAAATGCATATTTTATTACTGTATATTTTAAAATATGCAGGGGTGGATTCAAATATTCTCCAAAATCGCAGAGAATATGATTGATGAATATTCATATTGGATGGTTATATGCTTTTTCTGTATCAAAGAGATTGTGTAATTACATCTAATTATGTAAAAAGAAGTATTTATCATTTATCTGACGCTAAAATGAAAGAACCCCAAATGCCGGATTCTAATAGCTATTAGAGGCTATCAGGGTTATAAATTAGCTTTTAATCCTTTCCTTTTAAAGAAAGCAAGGGCTTCTCTACGACCAATGACTCGTTCCTTTTAAAGGAACACTTTATTCCTTTAAATGGGACGAGTGATAATATTCGTAATAACGATGTGTATTTAGGTTATGCATATGCGTTTTTGAAACTGATATTGCATATTCTTTCATTTAATTATACACTTTTCTTTCTATTAGAGAAAATTAGCCCCTCCATTTCTAAAACTAAATCTTAAAAACAGAACACTTTCATCTAGCTTTTGTACCTATTATTATTTTTTGATGAGGCCGTTTTCTCAAGATCACGTACCACTGTTATATCCATTATATTTGCATACAATTGTGATTTGTGGGTGTAACTATTTATTTTTATCTTTGCAGTGTGGTTACGAGGGTGGCAATTCAGCTATTCGTTATTGACCGCTACAATGATTATGGAAAAGAAGAAAAGAGCCATAGGATATATTCGTGTTTCCACGACAGCACAAGATGCGGCACGGCAACGTTTGCAGATTGAGGATTTTTGTAGGGATAATGGCTATAGCCTGAATGATGTTCTCAAAGATGAGGGCATAAGTGGGGCTGTCAAGAACAGGCCAAGTTACCTGAAACTCCTGACTTTGACTGCTGAAGATGCGGATGTGGTCGTTGTCAGCGAATTGAGCCGTTTATCAAGACAAACGGAGATATTGTCTGTAATGAATGATGTGAACAGTCTGTTGCAGAATGGATTGGATGTGATATTCATTGACACCAAAGCACATTATAAAGGTGGTAAGGTATTAGACCTTGTGGATATTATGAGAATAGCCATTGCCGCAGAATATGCAAGGGCTGAACGTTTGAAGATAACCGAGCGTATGAGAAGTGGTAAAGTACGCTGCTTTCTCCAATCGGAGGAATTGATGTGCAAGGGTAGTGTTGTGCCTTTTGGCTATTCTGCTGTGCCTAATCCGAACTATGTCAGAGGGAAAACACCAAAATCCATATTGATACGTGATGGGAATGCTCCTATTGTTCAAGAGATATTTAAGATGTGCATTGATGGTTTGACTGCAAAAGAGATTCAGCATGAAATGATTTCACGTGGAATAAAGACAGTAAAGGGCAATGATTTCTTTTCAGAGAATATATATCGCATATTGCATAATCCATGCTACAAGGGTGTGTGGCGTATTATGCCAAACCGTGACGGCAAGAACAAGACAGAGCAGACAAGGCGAGAGCCAATAGAACGTAAGGGTGATGCGTTGGTTACAGAAGAAACATGGGATAAGGTGCAAGCCATCCTCAATCAGAATAGGATTGTAGATGTTCCAAACAATGGAGTGAACTACAATGCTTTGAGATATATCCTGAAATGTCCATGTGGAAAAAACATGTATATTGTCAAACAGACGGGTACGGGGTTGCGTTATTATCGCTGTGCAGTCAAAAAGAACAAATATGATGAAACCATTTGTGCCAATGGTGGTGTCAATGCTGATATTGCATTAAAAACGATATGGGTAATAGTAAAGACTGCCATTGCCAAATACGAGTTCATGGAAATGAGCAATGAGAAAATTGCCAAGATAGTCAGGGAAATAGACAACCTCACGAGTAAAATCCAATCGCTCAATGCTGACATCTCCACTGCAAAATCAGAGCAGGCTTCCATTTTGGAGAGTATCAGGATATTGACCAATCCGACCCTGCTTCTTCATCAGCAACAACAATATGAGAACAAAGAAAAGTTTATTTTGGATGCAGAGGATGAAATAAAACAGTTGAAGGCAGAACGGCATCAAAAAGAGGTCTCAAAAGCAGAATTAGCCAACAATGTTGCCATTGAAACACTTGATAATTTTTCCATAGAAGATAAGGCACGTCTGTTCAAAAAGTACCTTAACCGTGTCGTGTATTATTCGGAAACGCAAAGACGAGGCACATTTGTTGTTGATTTCAAGAATGGCACAAGAATAATAGTCTGCATCCATATCAAGGCAAAATCAGCAGAAGTGGTTGAACTGCCTCATTCGTTTCAATTTGACGAGAAAAATAGGTCAATTTTAGTGCCGATTCCCCATCGTGTTCCAGACAACAAATTTGCACTTCCAACAATAAAGTACACTCCTTACACTGCAAAAGAGGTTATGGATATGCTTATATATCAAAGGGAATATTGGATTGAGGGTATTGCCAATCAACCTTATTTTGAATGATTTATGTCTATTTTTCAGAGGGTCTGACTTGTCTTTATTAAGAGTGCCGGGAAGAAAAATTGGACGGACAAAAACAATGGCATAAATAGTCTATTTTAGAACTATTTTCGCTTGTAATAATGCCCTGTTCAAAATTTCAGCATTTGCCTTGATATGCACTTTTGTAAAATCATTCAGCTTGCTAATAAGTTCAACCGCTTTGCCGATTGTGGGGGCAGGCAGTTTGATATTCTGATTTGTGTTCTTCCCTATGTTCACTTGTTTTGGATTGCATTGCTTGACAAGTGACACAAATTCGTCCACGTCAAAATCCATTATAGGCTCTATCGTGACGTAGGTATCAATCCCTTTCTTTGAGATAATCTCCATAGCTTCGGCTCTGTCTTGTGGCAAAGGTGCGTTGTTCATAATATCAGGATAATGGCGGTTTGTTTCCAGTGTGGTGCAAACAACAACTTGCTTCCTTTCCACATCAAACAGTGGATGGTTGATAAAGTCCAAAAGCCGTTTTGGATTCTTTGTTTGAATCAAGAATCGTGTCCTATTCTGTTGCTGTTGGTACTTTGTCTTATTATAGCAGCAATCAAGCACTCTTGTTATCCATTCATCGGGCACGTCTCGTGCAAATTCATCTGTGGAACTGCCTAAGAATATAAACTTATTCAGACCAAAATCACCCTGCAATTCACCCTCTACAAGATTTATCGGACGTTCATAGACTACTATATTCTTCATGTAGCAATAGCTGCAATCATGGTAACACTTGCCTTTTATCGGATTCCATGTGTGAGTGATGAACTCGTACATATTGCCTTTGCTCGGATTCAGTATCATAGTCATGCAATTTTGCACAAAGGTAACAAAATCATAGAAGAAAATAGACTGAAAAGTGAAAAGTTTTATAATCAACAAGTTATTGCAGGCAAATAAAAACGGCACTCATGCTTGTTTTGCATAAATGCCGCTTTGAATATGTTTTGTCTCAATAATTCTTATCAGAAGTCCTATTGAATAAAATATAATCACTGTGATATGGCATGATGTATTTGTATTTTGATTTATTGGTCTGAATGTATTGTATCAGCGATTGAGGGTTGGGCGATAACTCGCTGAAATCTGTATTGGCTGTAATCTCTGTACCGTAAAAATCACTAAGTAACTCATAAACAACATTCATAGTCAAAGGATAATAAGCTATATTCCTTTCTTCTCTTTGATTTATGTCTATGTTTTCTTCACGTGCAATGTACTTGACAACATAATCGTTTATCCACAAATAATAACCATCTGTGTCTATGAAGTTATCTCCCCAATAAACACAAACACCTTTTGCATTAGCCGGATAAGTAGAAATATCATTATCCTTTTCATCATCATTACTGCAAGACACTGTGCTTATAAGTGCCATAGTTGCAATCATGGCAACCTTAAAATTCTGTATTGCTTTCATTTGAATAGGATTTATAAAGAGCGGCAAATGATAACTCTATCAAATGCCGCCAACGTGTGAGGTTGTCAAATGGATTATTGCTTTTGCAAAGTCATGTTATGCTGTGTGCCGTCACCTTGCACAGTACCATCTATATCATACCACTTGTATTGATAGGTGGCAGAATTACCATTGATAACAATTGCACCTTCAATATAGTCATCATCATTAAAGATTATTTTCAAGTTACTGCCATTAACAGAATATGTAACCTTTGACCACATGGACGGATTAACTGTAACAGTTTTATCTTCATTGAAAGTAAAGGTTGCACCTTCCATACCGTTTTCGTCAGAAGTGGCAATCTTCCAAGTTGTGCCTGCCAAAGTCGCAGGGGTGGTTTGTGGCTCATCTTCATCATCATCGGAGCAAGCGATGAAATTCACACTTAAAATTACGGCTAAAATAGCCATGCCGATATAACGTAATGTTTTCATTGTCTTTTCTTCTTTTATTTGTTATTGCTTGAAAATGTTGTTAATTAGGGGGTAGTCCAAAAGCTGGGGTAAGACAATAAAAAAACGTGGACTAATAACTTCGTCTATGCACTCTGTCGGTATTGGGGATAACCTTTTGCTGCAATATACGAGTAAAAGCCCACGCCATAGGCGTGAGCATCAACTTTTACTCTTTGCAGCATTCGTCCAATTCCCCAATTTTCAGAGTGCAAGAATAAAGCTAACGCTTCTTTATCTTTATGTCTATTGTCTGTAATGTTACATAGGCAGTTCTTCTTAAATTTACGGCACAAAATTACGAATTTACCTTTTCAAATGCAAGGATTGAGTATATTAAAATGAAAATCAAGTAGGTAGAAAATCCATTTGTACCCATAAAAGAGCCAAATTTGCAGATTTTCTACATACTGAAAGATTAAAAGCTAAGGCAGTCGTAAGTATTCAATAGTTCTTCCTGCCTAAGTCCAAGATAGCGTTTGGTGATGGCAACAGAACTATGATTGAAAAGCTCCATCAGTTTGACTAATGCCAATTCAGAGTTTTCACTGTTCATGTTGTAAACCTGTCTGCCAAAAGTCTTTCTAAGTGAATGGCAACTGAAATTAGCTATATGCAATTTGTACTTTTGTTTCAGCTCTTTCAGAATTATGTTTATCCGTTGGATTGAATAGACCGTGCCTTTCTGACTTACCAAAATAGGGGAACTTTTGCCTAATGGTTTGATAGCCTTGTAACATTCTGCAATATGCCTTTGCAGTTGTGGGTTAATGCGGATAGTCCGTTTCTTCCCTGTCTTGTGTTCTATGATAGTAAACTCACTCACATTAAGTATCTGATTCCACCTTAAAGCAAGTATGTCACTTATCCGCAAGCCAAAGAAACAGCCCAAAGCCACAAGCAAGCTCATGTTATAGTTGCCGTCCTTGAATAGCTTTCTTATCAAGTTCATAGCTTCATCCCATTGCAGGAAGTCTGCTGTTGTGTTGCTGTATTTCAAGCTCATAATGTTCATTTTTGAGAGTTAGACAATAAAAGTGAATGTCCGGTGTATGCTCAATAAACGTAACTAACTGAACATCAACAGAACATTCACTTTCTGTATTAGTGAATCAACATAGAATAAATTGTAGCCAATATCCAAAAGATTCCTATTGTATAAAGCGGACTGATGCAAAGGAACACGATAAAGACCACTACGAGTATAGCTCCATAAAAATTCCAATTCTCATTATTTCCTTGTGCCATAAAATTCAGATTTTAGAAGTTAGTAAAAAGTGGGAAATATCCAATTACTGAATATCCCCCACCATTGTAAAGTGAATCAATCAATAAACCATGAATAACGCTCGTCACCGTGTAAAGCCATGTTTATGCCCTGTGCCACTTCCGTAGCGTTAAGACTTCTATCCAAGAAAGAATCTATGTAGCTTGACTTGTTAGCACCTGTCAGAAGATTGTAGAATCTCCACATAGACAAGTCACCACCAAAGCCACCAAAATTCTCATCCTGAATGTAAGCCTTTGCCACAGAATTTATTTGTGTGTCCGTTATAAGCAAACGGGGTACACTTTTCTGATAGCCTTGTGGCAAACATTGATAAAGACGCATCTTGCCAAGTATCTGGGCAAACTGATGTTCTGTCAGATAGCTGTTTCCAAGTGTCTGCATCAAGTGAATGTGCTTTGCAGGGTCATAACGGTTGAACATCTCCAAAACAGAACGGAACAAGTCATTTGTACTTGAAACTTCCAAGTTGCCAAGATAACCGTCTGTATAAACACACAAGTTGCAGCAAACCAAGTTCTTAAATCCCACAAACACCTTGAATCTTTCAACAGTTTTCTTGCTGTAAAGATTCATCTGATTGTAGGCTCTGACACCGCCTATTGAAAGAGTGAGTTTGTTTCCCTCTACCGTTTCATAAATGGTAGGAACTTCAAAACAGAACATCATCCGCTCGAAGTATTGTGTCTTGTCACTCTCTAAGAGTTGGTTTGCTGGCTTATGTATCGCTTCGGGGATTCTGCCTTTCACGATGTGCGAAACACGAATGTCAGGTTTATCAATCGTTTCACCTGTAAAGAAAGTGTTTGCAGCTTCCCAAACGGTTTCAATAAAGGCGTTGTGCGAAATTGTCAGTTCGTTGTCCTTACTGAAAACGGGTACGATGCAATCACTTTGCAAGTGCTGTAAATCAATCTCCATAGTGTTTGCCTCTATGAAGTGATTTACTTTCTTCACTCTTGTGGTTTCTTCTGAAATGATAGTTGCATCTTCTGCAAACTGACCAAAGTTACCACGTCTTTTCTGTGCCATAGTTGGCAATAAAACTAAGTTTTCCATAAATGAAAATTTTTAATTGGTGAATAATTGAGTTTATCTTTTGTTTTTAGTCAAGAATGGTGGGGGGACTTGAAGTGTAGTATGCTCGCTTGTATATGGCATTCTCCTTTTTGAAAGACAGGACAACAGTATAGACGGAAGGGGATATTTTGATATTATCGGCTTATAACAGTGCGTATGTCTATTTATAGGATAGGTTCTTTTGCAGGAATAGGTTATATCTTCTTGTAAGGTCTTACTTATTGGGTGCTGCAATAAAATTGCGTGATGCTATATGTAGCCATATTATAGCCGGGAAATTTCAATTTTTGCAATTTCTGAAAAATTGGAGTAGACAGTAAAACACTCTGCAACAGACCTCCAAACATGAAATATTGAGTAGAACAAGCTGTCAGATGCTGTTTTTATGGTTGGAGCTATTTTTATTTGGAAGTGTCCTTAAAGGTGTATATATTTGCTTATATCAGGATTCAGGGAGGAAAAATTTACTGTCTGACCCTTTCTATTAGAAAATCGACATATCCATTTCTTGCAGATGGGAATAAAGCCGGAAACAATGTGTTTCGGTTTTATTTTGTGGGTGCTGTCTGATTTTCTTTCCTGATGTCCTTAGAAAGATAGATTGACTTCAAGATATTTTGGACTGTCTGATTTTTTGTCCTGACCTCCTTAATAATAAAGATTAAACCGATGGAATATCGGACACAGATTCTGAGATTCGGATATGTTGTATTTTCAATTTTGTGTTATGGTTAAAACTATAAAAGTACCAACTGATGTAAATTATTTGAATAAATGGGCAGGCTTTGAACTGCCGAGAGGTATTGTAAACAAGGGAATAACAGGGTGTGGTGCTACCACCCTTGTCATTGAAGATGAGCATAAGAGCATTATTTGCAGCCCAAGAATCAACCTGATTAAAAACAAGTGCCAGCAACATAAAGGAACTTTGGCTGTCTATGGTGATGTGAGAAATGGAGATATTGAAGATTATTTGAGAAACAGCCCAAAGCCTAAACTTTTGGCAACGTATGATTCTGTTCCACGATTGAACGGTCTTATCAAGGATAAGTCAGGCTGGAGAGTAGTCGTAGATGAATATCAGTATCTTCTAATAGACAGCAGTTTCAAGTCAGAAACGGAAATAGCCTTATTGGAAACATTAAAAGAGTTTCCGTATGTGACTTATCTGTCTGCCACTCCTATTGCAGACAAATATATGCGGCAAATGGATTGGTTCAAGGATTTGCCCTACACCGTGTTGGAGTGGAGCAATGTAGAACAGAGGTTTGTCAAAAGGGTGCAATCGAAGAATCCGATAAACAATGCCATTGAAATAGTGAGGAACTATCAGAAAGGTATTTATCCATTCATCCTTATAGATGGAGAAAAAATTGAATCGAAAGAGTGTGTTATTTTCTTGAACAGTGTAACCAACATTATAAATATCATCAGGCAAACAGGATTACAGACAGAGGATGTCAATATAGTAGTGGCTTCTACTCTTGAAAATGAACAGCTTGTAAAGAAGTTAGGGCTGGATTATGGAATAGGTGGGATTCCATTAAAAGGAGAACAGCATAAGAAATTCACGTTTTGCACTTCCACAGCCTTTGCCGGATGTGACTTTTATTCCACTTGTGCATCCACTTTCGTCATAAGCGATAACAAGAAAGCCTACACTTCCATTGACATTGCTACGGAGTTGGCTCAAATAGCTGGTCGGCAAAGGTTGGAATGCAATCCGTTCAGGAACACGACTACTTTCATTTATAATGTGGATGTTGGAGAAAATAAAGATGATTCTTATAAGTCTGCTTTGGAAAAGAAACTGCAAGATTCCAATGAATATGCCCAACTTAAAAACAGTTTGACAGGTAAGAATAGGGAATTTGCTATCAAAGAAATTCAAACTTGTCAAAAGCTGAATAAATATAGTGAGCATTATGTATGCTATAATGAGGCAACCTACTGTTTCTTTGTAAACAACATGGCTTATTTGAATGAGTGTTTTTCTTATGATGTGCAGAAAGAGAACTATTTGGACGGCATTACAGTTAGGAAGCAGTTGGAAGATAGCGGCTTTAATGTTAGTGGGAATGAGGTTCATTTGGATTATGAGGAACAGTTGGAGTGTATTATTAAAAAAGAAGGCTTTGCCGATAGGATGAAACGCTATTGCGAGTATCGTAGGAACAAAGAAACCTGTATGTTCGTATTGGTTGATGAAGTCATGGAACGTCAATGTGAGGACTTGAAGCTGTATTATGATTCGCTGGGTTATGAACGGATTAAGGCTCTTGGCTATAAGGAGCAAAAACTTAAAAATGAAATGATGAACAGACGGGAAACCAATCATCTTTATAAGGAGTTCAGGGCAATCTTTCCTGTTGGAACAAGAATGCTTACTGATATGATAAAGCAGAAAATGGAAGAAGTGTATGCAAAATATGGAATCAGGCAAAAGGGAGTTGCAAGCCATTTGGAAAAACGGTTTGGAATTAGGATAAAGCCTGTAAAGATTCCGTTGGCAGACGGTAGCCGGAAAAGTGGCTATGAGTTTATATAAAAGTAGAGGGCAAACCGTGTGATGCGGAATGCCCTCTAAATGTTTGTTGTGATTCATATTCCTTTTATTTATGCAGCATTTCTGTGCATTCCAATTTGCTTGGTAATAAAGTCTTGTATGTATTGACGTTTTTCCTCGCAACGGGCGTCTATGATTGTTCG
>OKSZ01000952.1_pt1 | contig 11360 bp, 10 predicted proteins | sample 1606081 | NCBI WGS metagenome assembly OKSZ01 (sample SAMEA3879504, study PRJEB24766) | human gut metagenome | biome: human-associated habitat; feature: feces | place: USA | collected 1985/1987 | reverse complement strand
ATATCCTTTTTCCACCAACGTCCTGCAAAAACTCCGCGCCATAAATGCACAACGCGCCTGTCTTGTAAACTGTGGTGTTCCATGGTCCTTGATGGAATCTAACAACTCGTCAATGTAGCTGTACAGCTTCATGACATTTGTCTCCGCAAGCGGCGCATGCTTCCGAAGTTCATGCCGCAGCTCGGTAAGCTGTCCCAGCGAGCGAAGATCCTCCTCGCAAATTTCGTCGTAATGTTCTAACGTCTGCTTTGCAATCTCAAACAGCGCATTTCGAAGCTGGGAAATCTCGACATCGTCAAAGCCATATTCCGCAAGCTCCTTCAGACGGGTATCTGTCATAAAGTCATAGGTGTTGAAAATAATCTCAAATTCAATCTTATCATGTGCCGTCTTATCCTGTCTTAATTTCTGCTCATAATACTGATTTAGCTTATAGCACAGATCCTCCGGCAATCCTGCCGGTGTCAAACCATCGAATGTATAATTCACCGATATATACGGCTTATTCCCCACCTTCTGCATCAGTTCTCCACGAACTGGCTGATAGCCGAGTGGCTGTAATCCTGCCGACCAGATATGGGCGGTGATCAGTTCCCGGTACAGGGAATAATCAAGCGGTCTTGGATTGCTGCCGATAATCTCCGCCGGGTTCCAGAATGCCATATCAGAAAGGATATGGAATGTATCAAGATACTTGCACTTTGCAAGGGCCTTTGTGTCCTTGAATTCCCGGTCTGTCATCGGTGCAATAATCTTCAATGCTGCCGCCAGTGGACGCACCTGGAAAATTACAACCGTTCCATCCTCCAGAATTGCAAATTCGATATCGAGTGCGGAAACATATTCATAAATCTGTTCGATTTCCTTGACTGCCGTCAACAGATCTACAAATTCGTATTCCAGGAACTCTCTGGATGCATTTTTTGCGATCCATTTTGTCTTTCCACGGACGCCACTTGTCACGGAATCCGTGCTTCCGTTATCATCATATGTCACCATATAATACGGACGGTTGTATATGATATCTCTTGTGAACACAACCCCTGAAATCCGTACATGATCCGTCTGTCTCTGGATCAATACCTCTTCGTTTGCCTCAATCAGCTGCTGCTTCGCTTCCTCTGTGAAGTCCCCTTCCACATAAGAACGATACACTGTCTCGATTGCCTCTGTAATTGCTGCATCCTTTGATGCATCGACCCCCAGCACGCTCTCAAAGTGTCCGGCATTGCTTGTCTCCAGATTATCCTCACTTTTCGATGAGCTTCTAACAACGATCATCTCTCCGGTAAACTGCTCTTTGATTGCCGCAATCACACCTGCCGGATTTCCGAAGAAATCCTCCGCATACACAATGCTTAATTCCTCAATATAAGAATGTTTTACAATTTCACGCAGATCAGCCAAAGTATCTGCTTTGGTTGATATTAAATATTCCTTCATCTTCTGCCCTTCATTCTACAATACAAACTTCTTAATCACTTCTACCAGTCCATCTTCATCGCAGGAAGCTGTCACATAGTCCGCCACATCCTTGACGACCTGCTGTGCGTTTCCCATCGCAACGCCAACGCCCGCGTATTCCACCATCGTCTTGTCGTTGAAGCCATCACCACAGCAGATACACTGTTCCCGCTTCATGCCGATATGCTCCAGAAGCCGTGCGATGGATTCTGCCTTGTCCACACCTTTGACCGTGATCTCAATAAAATACGGTTCGGAACGGAATACATTCAGATCCGGCGAAACCAGCGCTGCAAGCTCCTTCTCATACTGTTCTGCGACTTCTGGCTCAGCTGTCATCAGGCACTTGATCATATCGAAATCCACAACCTTGAGAAAATCATCGACCTGACATAATTCCATATGATTGAGCCGTGCCTCAAACTCCATATATCCATCGGTGTCGGTTCCGGTAATCACCTGATTGTCCTTGTATGTGACCATACCAATGTGACGTTCCTTCGCAAATTCATAGAGAATCTTCGCATAACGGTTCGGGATTGCCTTCGTATAAATCACTTCCTGTGTCGCACACGAAATGACCTTGCCACCGTTAAAGCTCAACGCATAGCCGCCATATTCCGCAAGCCCCAAAGCATCCGAATACTGCTTCAACCCCGGAAATGGTCTGCCCGATGCCAGTGCAACAATATGTCCCTGCTCCTGTATCATCTTCAAATATTTCAGTGTCTCCGGTGTAATCTTTTTCTCCGAATTCACAAGTGTACCATCAATATCTAATACTAAAATCTTTTTATCTGTCATCGTTATCCTCTATCAGCATATTCTTCATTCCATGCCATCGCAATATACTCCTAGGCACGGTTATATTTATTTTACCATTTTCAAGGACATATGAAAAGAAGTATGTTATAATATTTCCATGGAAATTTTGATTCATATTAAAAAAAAGAAATTAGATAGTGCATATACAAAAGCGGTCGCGGAGTACATCAAACGCCTCTCCGCTTTTTGCCGTGTGAAATGTATCTACTACAAGGATTTCTCGAAATTAGAACTGCAGAATTCGTCTGCCTGCTTCCGTGTCGTTCCCGGCACTGATACAATCTCATCCGAAGAATTTGCAGCAAAGATCGAAGAGCTTGGTCTGTCCGGTTATTCCCGCATCGAGTTTGTTGTTGCAGATCCGGCAACTGTTTATGATCCGGATATCGCAAAGCTTTCCCCATTCTCACTTTCCGGATTTACAATGTCCATTGATCTGACAACCGTCGTTTTGACCGAGCAGCTCTACCGTGCCTACACAATCTTAAATCACATCACTTACCACAAATAGTATCTGCCAGCACTTCCATAAGCATCACTCGCATCAACTGGTGCGGAAATGTCATATTGGAGAAGCTGATCTTCTCGTCTGCTCGTTTCACAACCGCATCGGATAACCCAAGCGATCCTCCGATTACAAATGCAATACTTGATTTGCCTCTCTGTTCTGCCGCCGCAATACTCTTTTTGATTTTGGAATTATCCATCTTCTTCCCATCAATGCAGAGAGCCGCCACATAATCGGTATTCTGGATCTGACTTAAAATCTTCTCCCCCTCTGTCTTCTTGATCTTACGGATCACTGTCTCCGATGTCTGCTTCGGAATGCTTTCATCCTTGAGGCAGATCAGCTGTATTGACATTTTTTTATTGATCTGCTTCTGAAATTCCTCTATTTTATTCTGATAAAAAGTTTCTTTTACGTTTCCAACTACGATCAGTTTGATCTGCATATCCTGTTTTCTCCTGATTTTCCTTGTTAAATATTACACTTTGCCCGATTATTTACACAAACTTTCAACTTATGTCATAATTTGTTCATAATTATAACTTATATTATAACCATAGTTTTTTCATAAATCCTCTCTTTTTAAGATACAAAAAGAAAATGCCGGCTCGCATCCGGCATTTTCTTTTTTATTCTATTTATGCATTGATGTTTCCATTTTTCACATCTTCAAATTCCTGCATGATCTCATCGCTTGCCTTTGGTGTTGCAAGTGATACAACGACGATAAATACAAGGCTTACAATAAATCCAACTAACAGAGAATATACACCCGTATAAGTAGCCGGTGTCACATGAACCCCATCCAGGGTACAGCATTTAATGTAGTCCCAGATAATAACGGTCAATCCACCGCTTGCCATACCTGCAGCGGCACCTGCGAGATTCATACGCTTCCAATAAAGTGACATCAGGATTGCCGGACCAAACGCACTACCAAGTCCTGCCCATGCATCGCTGACCAGATTCATGATGGATGAATTTGGATTCCATGCAATTACGATCGCAATGATTGCAACAACAAATACCGTTGCTCTTGCAATAAACAATATCTGCTTATCTTTCAGCTTCTTGAAGAACACACCCTTGAACAGATCATTTGCAACTGCGGAAGACGATACAAGAAGCTGGGAATCTGCCGTTGACATGATTGCAGCTAAGATACCACACAGCAGCAGACCACCGATAAATGGCAACGCGTAATCTGTCATGAAGAGCTTCTTGATCATCTCGATATAGACATTCTCATACTGTGCACCTTCGTTGGAAAGTACCATTGGATACAGATATGCACGTCCAAGCACACCGATCACACAGGCAAGTACAAGCGAGATCAGTACCCACACGATCGCAACCTTCTTGGATTTTGCAAGTTCCTTCTCATCGCGGACTGCCATGAAACGAACAAGAATATGTGGCATACCACAGTATCCAAGTCCCCATGCAAGCTGGGACGCAATACTGATACCGGAAATCGGCTTACCATCCTGCATGAAGATATTCAGATAATCCTTCGCATCGACATTCAATCCGGAATTTACAAGATTTGGTACAATGTTTCCTGTGCCAAGCACGATCACAACCAGAATTGGAACAGCAAGTACACCAACCAGCATCATCATACCCTGTACGAAGTCCGTGGTACAAACGGCAAGGAATCCTCCAAGAAACGTATAGATCAGAATAACGACCGCACCGACGATCAATGCCTGATGATAATCCATCTTTGTGATTGATGCAAACAGCTTTCCACCAGAAGCAAATGCAGATGCAGAATATACCACGAAGAAGATTACAATAACGATCGCAGAAATCGTAATCAGGATATTATGCTTATCGCGGAAACGATTGCTCAGATACTCCGGAATCGTCATTGCATTGCCTGCTTTGATCGTATAGCGGCGCAGACGACCTGCGACGATCACCCAGTTCAAAATCGTACCGATCAAAAGACCGATTGCGATCCAAGCCTGATTCGCACCAAATGCATAGACACAGCCCGGAAGTCCCATCAGCATCCATCCACTCATGTCGGATGCCTGTGCAGAGAGGGCTGTCACCCATCCTCCCAAGTTTCTACCTCCTAAGAAGTAATCATCCGAGCTTTTGTTTTTTCTAGCTGTAATAATACCGATTCCCAACATGAAAATCATGTAAATTACAAATGCAAGTATTACCCATGTTGACATTTAATCTTTGGTCTCCATAAGAAACAGGTACCCATCTCCAATCGTTATGTGACCTTCCTCCTCTCTTAATTCGTTGCTAAGTCCTATCGTCTCTCCCTTTCTGATTGACAGGTCATTTGCATTATATTTAAAACCTTTGAGGGTAATGCCCTTCACACATTCTGAAAAGGGCAGTAAAGATATATAAGGTCCATACAGATTTTCTGCACGAACTATCTTTTCTTTTTGTATCAGAAAAATCCGGTTATGCAGATCTAAGATTTCTGCATGGATTCCCTCCTGTTCACACGTAAAAAGCAATCCCAGATTTCCAAGTGTATGGTCGAGTCTGGTTCCAGTTGCGCCAAGCAGCAATGCCCGTGTAAATCCACGTTTTGCCGCCTCTAAGACTGCAACATGTGTATCCGTGAAATCTTTTTCCGGATTCAGTACCACACACTTTTCACGCACAACGGCATCAGGGCTTGTCACATATTTCGCTCTGATGCCGTCGTTTGCGGAATCAAAATCTCCAATTATCAAATCCGGTTCGATGTCCAATTGTCCTAATATTTCCAGTCCCTTGTCCACACCGATCACATACGGATGAACCGGATATCCATATGCGCCCTCATAAACGGCTGCGAGCAAATTCTGATCGACCGAGCCACCTGTGACAATGAGACAATATTTGCTTTCTGTTTTCATTTCTATGCTCTATGCGTTCAGCTTTTCCATAAAAGCTGCGATATTTGCTTTCTTGTCGCCCTTGAAGACAGCGGAGCCTGCAACAACAACATTCGCACCGGCGTCTAATACATCCTGTACGTTGTCAACCGTGATACCGCCATCCACCTCGATCAGAAGTTCTGGATTACGCTCTTCGGCAAGTGCCTTTACTTCCTGCAGCTTCGTAAGTGCAATCGGCATAAACTTCTGTCCGCCAAAGCCCGGATTGACGCTCATGATCAGCACCATATCCACCTGATTGATATAGTACTCTAACCAGTGTACCGGAGTCTCCGGATTCACAGCAATACCAACCTTCATACCTGCTGCCTTGACAGCATCAATCGTCTCCTGTAAATCCTTACATGCCTCGTAATGTACTGTCAGCATGTCTGCTCCTGCATCCGCAAATGCATCGATATAACGAATTGGCTCATTGATCATCAGATGTACATCAAAAAAGCTGTCTGTGGCCTTACGGATGCATTTAATAACCGGTGGTCCAAAGGAGATATTTCGTACAAAGGTTCCATCCATAACATCTAAGTGAAACCATTTCACGCCTGCCTCATCCAGCACTTTTGCATTTCGTTCAATATGGTTAAAATCAATTGACAACAACGACGGTGAAAGAATATTCATACCTACCATCTCCTTTTATTTTTTAATTCATCATATAACTGCACATAATTATCATAGCGAAGCTGTGAGATCGTCCCCGCCTGCAACGCTTCTTTCACGAAGCACTCCGGCTCATGTATATGCACACAGCCATTGAATTTGCAACGGCCATTATAACATTCAAACTCCCGGAAATATTCCTTTAAATCTTCCGGTTCTAAGTTCTCAATCACAAGAGAACTGAATCCCGGTGTATCCATGATATACGTGTCTTCCTCAATGTAGATCAGTTCGGAATGTCTCGTTGTGTGTTTTCCTCTGCGGATCTTCTCACTGACTGCTCCGGTCTGCACCTGCGCCTGCGGATGCAATGCGTTTAACATCGACGATTTTCCGACACCAGACGGACCCGCAAAAACGCTTGTCTTACCCCGGATTGCTTCCCGGAATGCATCAACTCCAACATTCTCCTTTGCAACCGTCAGGAACACCTGATAACCAGCGCCTGCATAGATATCACAGATTTCCTTTGCTTCCTGCCCGCTTACAAGATCAGATTTGTTAAAGCAGATCAACGTGTCAACGCCCTGCTGTTCCATCATGATCAAAAACCGGTCTAACAGATTGTAGTTTGGCTTCGGATCTGCCAGTGCAAATACGATCACAGCCTGATTGACATTTGCAACCGCCGGGCGGATCAGCAGATTCTCCCGCGGTAAGATTTCCACGATGTTTCCGGTCTTATCCTGTTCACTGATAATCTCGATCTCGACATCATCGCCAACTGCCGGTTTAATCTTCTGGTTGCGGAACGCACCCTTTGCTTTACACTCATATATGGTATTTACAGTATTATGTGGGTGGATATAATAAAATCCACCCACACCTTTCATAATCTTTCCCTGCATAGACTTCCTATACTCTTTTATTCTTCCGAATAAGAAACCTCTGGCGTTGTTCCCGAAAATGCCGCAGTTACATTAGTTCCACTCGCATCTACAATTACAAAGTTTGCGCTTCCTCCTGTAGAACTTAATCCTGGAACAGTCGCTGATACATCATAAGTAGCACCTGGGTTAATTGTAATATCCTTTGAAAAAACTATTTGACCATTAAATTGAACTTGCACTGTAACCGCCGTTCCATCAGGCACACTGACATCAGGCACACTGACATCATCTTTTCTGGCAATTGTTCCCGATATACTAGCTGTATATGTCTTTGCTTTCGGTCCGTCACTGATGACAAAATCAACACTGTCGCCCTCTGTAACAGTGGTTCCTCTGGCTGGATTCTGGCTGATAACCATACCTGCTGCGACGCTGTCACTATTTTCATGCGTCACATTTCCTGCATTAAGCTTCTTACTGGTCAGGGAATCTCTCGCCTGAGCCTCTGTAAGTCCGCCTAAGTTCGGAACTTCTACTTCCTTCTTCTCAGAACCGTTGCTGACTGTCACGATAACCTTTGATCCCTTGGCTGCCTTTGTGCCGCCTTCCGGATCAGTCTTGATAACTTTATCTTTCTCGACATCATCGCTGTATTCATATGCATGACTGACTTCAAAACCAGCCTCTGTCAAAATTGTTACTGCCTGTGAATCTTCATAATTCTTGACATCTGGTACATCTACTTCCTCTGCGCCTGCACTGACCTTGAGCACAATCTCCTGATCTGCAGGGATTGTCTCGCCTTCTTTCACGCTCTGCTCAAAGACGTAACCTTCCTGTGTCTTCTCATCCTCTACATGCTCTGTCTTGACGTTTGTAAAACCTGCATCCGAAAGCATCTTCAAGGCAGCTTCCTCAGAGACACCAGTCACACTAAGCATTGCAACAGACTGTACTTCCTCTGTTGTAATCTTATTCTTATCGTCCTTCTTAGAACCAAACTTAAACCAGCCAAGTACATTACCAAGTACAACTATAATGATGATTGCAATGATAACAGCCGTTGCTACACCGGCAATCGTAACTGCTTTCCGGATACCTGGATCAATGCCATCCGGATCTTCCTCTTCTTCTAACTCTTCATCGTCATCATAATCCTGAACCTTCTTCAGATTGCCACGCTTTGGCTGTAGTTCCGGTTCATAATCATCCTCTTCCCATTCGTCATCGTCTTCCTGCAGAAGTTCATTGATTCTGCCGTTGTTTGCCTGCGGGGTAGAGTTATATCCAATCGGACGGATCTCGCCCATCTCCTGTGATACTGGCGGGTTATCATATGGCTGGCTGTACAGGTCGCGGTTTGCACTTCCGTTACGGATTGCCTGTACGTCTTCCTTCGTCCACTCCTGTGTCGGGCTGTTTGTGATTGATGTTGGTGCAACCACAATATCAATATTCGGGTTGTTCTGTACACGCTTCAAGTCTGCGATCAAGGCACTCGCTGTCAGATATCTGCGCTCTGGCTTCTTCTGTGTCGCCTTCAAAATGATCTTCTCAAAGCTGGTATAAATATCCGGATAATACTGTCTCGGCGGAATCATCTCGTTCTGGATATGCATGAGTGCAACCGATACATTGTTATCTCCCTCAAACGGCACTCTTCCGGTTACCATCTCATACATCGTGATACCGAGCGAATAAATATCGCTTCGTTCATCGCTGTATCCGCCTCTCGCCTGCTCTGGGGATATGTAGTGTACACTGCCCATTGCGCCAGATGTAAGCGTATTGCTGCTCGCTGCCTTGGCGATACCGAAATCTGTGACCTTGATATTTCCATTTTTCGATACAATAATATTCTGTGGCTTGATGTCACGGTGAATAATATGGTTCTCATGCGCTGCTTCCAGACCGGATGCGATCTGGATGGAGAAGTTGATGGCTGTCTCCATATTGAGACGACCGTTCTGCTCGATATACTGCTTTAATGTGATACCCTCTACCAGTTCCATCACGATGCAGTAAATGCCTTCATCATCGACAACATCATATACATTTACAATATTCGGATGTGTCAGTCCTGCGGAAGCCTGTGCCTCGATCCGGAACTTTGTCACAAAGTTCTTATCGTTGCTGAACTCCGGCTTCAATACCTTGATTGCCACATTTCGATTCAATCTATGGTCTCTTGCTTTGTAGACTATGGACATTCCGCCTGCACCGACCACGTCCAAAATCTCATATCTATCACATAATATCATTCCTGGTTTTAACATGATTTCAACCCTTTCTGCTATATTCGTTCTCTATTCGGTCATCAATCTGCCGATATAATAATTACGGATATATTATCCGAACCACCATAATAATTTGCCCGATCCACAAGTTCCTGTGCAATTCGGTCCAAATCGTCTTCCTCGGAAACAATATCCCTTATTTCGTCATCTTCGACCATGTTCGATAACCCGTCTGAGCATAACAGATATTTTTCTTCCGTGTTTATATCTATCTCAAAAAAGTCCGGCATCATCTCGTCCCGTGAACCCATCGCTTTTGTGATGATGTTCTTCTCTGGATGATTGCGTCCTTTTTTCCGTTCCAGTTCACCTTTTCGGATCAGTTCCTCGACAAGCGAATGATCCATTGTGATCTGACGAATCTCTCCGCCGATCGCATACAATCGGCTGTCACCGACATTCGCCACATACAGCTTTCCATCCTGTGCCACGGCTGCTACCATCGTCGTTCCCATCCCATTTAAATCGGGATCTGCACACGCCGCCTTATATATTTCATTGTTTACAAATAACATTGCCCGTTTTAACAGTGCTACCGGATTTTCTATTGTGGACTTCTCTATGAAATCCACTGTAATATCAATCGCCATCCTTGATGCTTTGTCCCCCGCGCGATGTCCGCCCATTCCATCTGCTACGATATACAGATTCGGAAGTGGACCGACCGGAGTGTCACTGAAAAAAATACTGTCCTGATTGTTATTACGTTTGATCCCGGTATCCGTCTTTCCACTAGAATGCATGGGAATCCTCCTGATGATGAAACGCATATTTCCTTCGTAACTGACCACAGGCAGCATCTATATCGCTACCCATACTCTTCCTTATTGTAGCATTTATGTGATATTTTGCAAGAGTGGATTTGAATTTTTCAACGGAATCACTGTCGCTTCGCTCGTATTCCCGCTCTTCCACCGGATTGATCGGAATCAGATTGACATGACAATTCATACCTGCAAGCAGCTTTGCCAGTTTTCTCGCCTGTTCCTCCGTATCATTCTTGCCCTTTACAAGGCTGTACTCAAAAGTCACTCTCCGTCCGGTCTGCCAGAAATATTCCCGACAGGCATCTAATGTCTCTGCCAGTGTGTACTGGTGTGCAACCGGCATCAGTTCTTTCCGCTCTTCATCGGTCGGCGCATGTAAGGAAAGTGCAAAGGTAATCGGGATATCCTCCTTTGCCAGATCATGGATGCGCGGCACAATTCCGCAGCTTGATACCGTGATATTTCTGGCACTTAAATTGTATCCATTCTCATCGATCAGCAGGCGCAAAAAACGAATCAGATTCTCATAGTTGTCGAGCGGTTCTCCCGTTCCCATCACGACCACGTGGCTGATACGTTCCCCGGTGATGCGGCTCGTCGCATAGATCTGTTCGAGCATCTCCGAAGCGGTCAGATTCCGTACCAGTCCGCCAATCGTCGACGCACAGAAACGGCATCCCATCCGGCAGCCCGCCTGCGATGAGATACAAACCGAATTACCATAATTATGGCGCATAAACACCGTCTCGATCATCTGTCCATCCGACAAGCGGTACAGGAATTTGATCGTACCGTCTGATTTTGATTCCTGACTCATTTCTGCCTCAATGTGCACGAATCCTTCCTCGTCCATCTGTGCACGCAGTGCCTTCGGAAGATTCGACATATCCTCCGTCGATGCCACATACTTCTGGTGCATCCACTGAAACACCTGCTTTGCCCGAAACGCCGGCTGTCCGTGTTCTTTCATCCACTGTTCAATTTCTGCAAGGTACATTGATTTGATGTCCATTTTAATCTCCTAGCTTATGCAGTACCGCATAATAAAATCCGTCACAGGCATCGATGCCTGTGACGGATTTTATTATGCG
>OKSZ01000948.1_pt1 | contig 11408 bp, 10 predicted proteins | sample 1606081 | NCBI WGS metagenome assembly OKSZ01 (sample SAMEA3879504, study PRJEB24766) | human gut metagenome | biome: human-associated habitat; feature: feces | place: USA | collected 1985/1987 | reverse complement strand
TAGGTTCCATAATCATTAGATTTTTAGCAAATATGAAAAATAAATCTGGATTTATCCCTATCTTTGCTTAGTTTCTATGAATAATTTAACTTATGAAAACCTTTCAAACATTTGACATTTCAGCAGCGTACGATGATATACACCGCACATTCCCCTGTTACAAAAAAGCACCGGTTATCGGACTGACCGGAAACTTCAGGGATGGGGAATGCACCTTGGCAGAAGGTTACTTTACTTCCATTCTGAAAGCAGGCGGAGTGCCATTCATTCTCCCTTCATTCGATGACACTGACAGTTTGATAAATGCACTCGAATCGCTGGACGGAATCCTGCTGACGGGAGGTGCGGATATCAATCCTCTTTTCATGGATGAAGAACCGGTAAAGGAACTCCACAGCATCAACCCACACCGTGACAGGCAGGAACTCTTATTGACAAAGCTGGCTGCCGACAGACAAATCCCGATACTGGGTATCTGCCGGGGCATACAGATGATGAATGCCGCCCTCGGAGGCAGCTTGTATCAGGATATCCACTCACAAATGGAAGGAACGCGCATAAAGCACGACCAGGATCTGGAAAGAAGTTACGCATCACATTCGGTTCGGATAGAAAAAGATTCATTGCTACATCGTCTGTTTGAAAAAGATGTCCTGCCGGTAAATTCTTTCCACCATCAGGCTGTAAAAGAAGTTGCACCGGGTTTCCGCGTGTGTGCCCGGGCTGCGGACGGAGTGATAGAAGCGATGGAATCCACCGAATATAAATCAATGCTGGGAGTTCAATGGCATCCCGAATGTTTCATCTTACGGGGTGACGAATGCATGATGCCACTCTTCCACTGGCTGATAAAAGAAGCTGCTTCTTTTCAGGAAGCAAAACGTCTGCACAGCCGTATGATTACGCTGGATTCGCATTGCGATACGCCGATGTTTTTCGACCGGGGCATTGACTTTGCTTCCCGCGACAAAAAGATATTGGTGGACTTACATAAGATGACGGAAGGCAGACTGGATGCCACAATCATGGTAGCCTACCTGAAACAATCGGAACGTACCGACGAGGCATTGCCGGCTGCTACTGCAAAAGCCGACCGCATTCTGAACGAAATAGAAGAAATGGTTGCCAAGAACTGTACGGCCGTTGATTTGGCTTATACGCCAAACGATTTATGGCGGCTGAAAATGGAAGGGAAGAAAGCCATTATGCTGGGAATAGAGAATGGTTATGCCATTGGCAAGGATATAAGTAATGTGGAGCGTTTCCGAAAACGCGGAGTGGTGTATATGACACTCTGCCACAATGGGAATAATGACATTTGCGGTTCGGCACGTGATAATGCCGAAGGACTGGGAGTCAGTGCTTTCGGAGAAGACGTAATTAAAGAAATGAACCGTGTAGGCATGATGGTAGATATCTCGCATGCCGGAGAAAAAAGTTTTTATGATGCGTTGGAAATCAGCACGAAGCCGATTGTTGCCTCGCATTCTTCCGCACGTGCATTGTGCGACCATCCGCGTAACCTGACAGACGCCCAACTGAAGGCTCTTGCCGCCAAAGGAGGAGTAGCCCAAGTAACGTTATACGACGGCTTCCTGCGGAAAGAAGGCCATGCAACCATTAAAGATGCCATCAATCATCTGAACCACATGGTGAATATCATGGGAATAGAACATGTGGGTATCGGTACCGACTTTGACGGTGACGGAGGCATCACCGGTTGTGCTTCTGCATCGGAACTGATAAACTTCACCCGTCAACTATTGTTAGAAAGATACAGCGAAGAAAGTATCCGGCTTATCTGGGGAGGAAACTTCCTGCGGGTAATGGAAGAAGTACAAAGAAAATAATGTAACTTTGCAACCGGACAAAGTGGAAGATTTAAAAGAGAAATATATGAAGAATAAGAACATTTTAACCATCCTGTTCCTGATGCTTGTACTGACCGTTATTTCTTGCGGAAACAGCAATAAGAAAAGTGACCGAATAGATGCAGTGGAAAAAGAAGTAGTCAAAGCACCCGAATTCAATGCAGACAGTGCTTATGCATACGTCGGGGCACAAGCGGATTTCGGTCCGAGAGTGCCGAATACAAAAGCACATGAAGAATGCGGAGAGTATTTGGCTCAACAACTGGAAAAGTTTGGAGCCAAGGTTTATAACCAACGTGCAGACCTCATAGCTTGGGACGGAACCATACTGAAAGCACGGAATATCATCGGAGCCTATAAACCCGAAAGCAAAAAACGCATCATGCTTTGTGCGCATTGGGACAGCCGGCCGTATGCCGACAATGATCCCGACCCCAAGAATCACCACACGCATATTCTCGGAGTAAATGATGGCGCAAGCGGTGTAGGCGTATTGCTGGAAATCGCCCGTCAAATTCAACAGAAAGAACCGGCACTGGGCATTGACATTATCTTCTTTGATGCGGAAGACTACGGAACACCGGAATTTTATACAGGACAACCCAAACAGGATACATGGTGTCTGGGGTCACAGTTCTGGGCACGCACTCCCCACGTACAGAATTATAATGCCCGCTACGGAATTCTGCTTGATATGGTAGGCGGTAAAGATGCAACTTTCTATTATGAGGGTTATTCCTCGGAAACGGCACGTTCCGAAATGAAAAAGATTTGGAAAAAGGCACATGAGCTGGGCTATGGCAAGTATTTTGTGAAAGCGGACGGCATTCCTGTAACCGATGACCACTTGTATGTACACCAACTGGCACGTATCCCGTGTGTGGACATCATCAATTATGATGCCAATAACGAACGTTCTTCTTTCGGCTCTACCTGGCATACGATAAACGATACGATGGACAATATAGACCGCAATACACTGAAAGCTGTCGGTCAAACAGTGATGGATGTAATTTATAATGAGAAATAAAATTCAAAACAATGAAAACAATAAACGAACTTCAAGACGAGGTTATCGAGGAATTCAGTGACTTTGACGATTGGATGGACAAATACCAATTACTGATTGACTTGGGAAATGAGCAAGAGCCACTCGACCCTCAATATAAAACGGAACAAAACCTGATTGACGGTTGCCAAAGCCGTGTATGGTTACAGGCTGACCTGACAGACGGCAAAGTGGTTTTCCAGGCAGAAAGCGATGCATTGATAGTAAAAGGTATCATCGCATTGCTCATTAAAGTCGTATCAGGACACACTCCCGACGAAATATTGAACAGCGATTTCTACTTTATAGAGAAAATCGGCCTGAAAGAACATTTGTCTCCCACACGCAGCAACGGTTTGCTGGCCATGGTAAAGCAGATGCGCATGTATGCCTTGGCATTCAAAACAAAAATGGAAGGCTGAAACCGTTTGAACGGTAAACTACCGACGGATTTACTCCATTTATTTCAGGTACAGACTTTACGGACAAACGCGGACTTTTTCTATTCCGCGCTGTCCGTACCTAAAGAATCAATGTCCCAATCGACTCGTATCCACTTCCTTACGCTTCTTTTCCTTATAGCCGCCAAATTTATAAAGGAATGACAGAGTTATATTCCGATTGGATTTATTAAACTTTGTACGACTATGTTGATTGGCATAGTCAATTCTTAAATCCATCCGGTTACGGCTGTCAAAGAGGTCATTGCCGGTCAATGTCAACTGTGCCTTCTTGTCGGGCGATGTCCACTTCACCGAAGTCGTCACATCGCAATAGTTGCCTAAATCATAGATTCCCTGACGCGCTTTGGTCTGCAAGAAAGCACTTACGTTCATTACCACATCAGGTTGCTTCGACAGGGTGAGCGTATTACTCGTCCGAAAGACGAATACCCACTTTTTGCGGTCAAACGGAATATCATAAAAATCATCCGCCTTGTCACGGCTCCGCATCGCTATCAACATGCCGTTGCCCGACCACCATTTGCCAATCTTATAAGGAGCCATCATTCGTATCCCCATTTGCCGCTGGAAATTATAATTGATGAACTTGTTCACCTCGGCCAAGCGGTCGGGCAATTTATAAGGTAACTGGGCAAAATGGTCAGGTTTCTCTTCATAGAAAAGAGCAAAAACATACTTACTCTTCAATATATAAGCCAAGACAGCCAGATAGTCGGATGAGGGTTTCAGCACCGGATTGCCATGCACCTCTGTATAACTATCCACATACTGCACTGTGGGCTGTGTACTCCAATAGTCAGGATAAGAACGATTACTGCTGAAAGACAGCTGAAACATATGTCCGTCCTTTGCCCGATAATTGGCATTCAATGTGGGATAAAGCATCCATTCATGCCACGTTTGCGAGTTATAAAGCTCGGCAGCCAGTGAAAAGTCAAAAGAGAAACGTTTGCCGAAGTTTTTACTGAAGCCCGCATAGCCGTTAAAGGTATATTCCGTCCGGCGTGACTTCAACGAGTTGTCTGTCAGCAAGTCTCCCGTCTCGCCATCGTAGTAAAACTGGTAACTGTTATCATGCGCAGTCCTATATTTCGCACCATAATTCAACTCCCACCCGTTATTCAAAGCATGTTCCTGATTAAGATAAAAGAGCAGGCGGTTGATACGTTGATTACTCTTATAGAAGAATGATTTCTTTTCCTCTTCCATCACACCGGTCAGTACCGTCGTACCGGGAGAATCAAAATAGGTAAAATCCATTCCGGCCGTAAGTCCGAAAGAAGATTGATAATCCAACTTCACATTATGAAGCCGACGGTCTCCGTCATCTGCCTTATCACTGTTTCCCGTTCCGTGCATCGATGTACGGTCTTGTCCGTAACCGAGTTGGGAAGTATATACCATGCTCAACACATTCTTTTTCCCAAAATCATAATCCGTCCCCAAACGGATGTTATGCCGTCCTCCGTATCCGCTACTCAAGGTATTCAAGGTAAGCTCATGCAGGCCGTCGGCCAGTTCATGTTCCGACCACTTTTCTGTCTCGTTCTTAGTATGCCCGAAAGAGTAGGTATACATCAAGTCCGCCGCAAAGCGGCCTGATGTATAAAGCAATGTGGCTCTTTCATTGATGTGTTCGCGTCGTGACTGTTCGTAGGAGGAAAAGAGTTCTCCTTTCAAAGAAGACCGTTGCCCTAAGTTTGATTTTAATATTAAATTTATCATCGGTCCGCGCACCTGATAACGGGCAGGGGCGGCATACATGATTTCTGCTTTCTCAATGCGGCTCACAGGAGTACCTTCGAGCATGGCACGCAACTGCTCCTTATCCAATGTGGTCACTTTGCCGTTGACCACCACCGTAACCCTCAGTCCTCCCAAACTCAGAGTTCCGTTTTGCTCGGTCACTCCGGGCAGTTCTTTCAAGACTTCATAAGCATTTGTCACCGGCAGTTTTTCGATAATACGCGGCACATCATAAATCAGTTTGCCCTTTTCAGCTTTAATCACCGGTCTCTCACCCCGCACCAGCACTTCGGGAAGTTGCTGGAACAGACTGTCCATATAAAGGAATGTGGTATCCTGTTGCCCCCATACCGAAAGAGCAAACCAACAAAAGCAAATGGTAAGTAAGTTTTTCATCATGCAACAAAGTAAGCAGGAAAAGCGATTCCTTCATGTTACCATCCGCTTACAAAGTCTTATTTAGTGTTATCAAAAAGAAGAAGTTGGCCGATTTCTCTCTATTTTCGTAGATTAATGAGAAAAACAGTACAATGAAAATACCGTTTAAGGCCATAGCCGTATTAATTATCCTTTCATTGATAGGCGTATTTGCTTATCAGGCATATTGGCTGACAGGACTCTACAGCTCGATGAAAAAAGATATGGATAACTGTCTGGCAGAGACCCTGCAAGTAAGTGACTACAACGAAATGATGGCTCGTTGCGACTCACTAAAAAGAAACAGTAACATTGATAAGTATATCAAATCGAGCTTTGAAGTAGACAGCATCATGACCCATGCAGGCAACTCTTATGGAATCCATATCCCTAACAGAATCGGACTGGAAATCAATGAACCTCTGTCAAGCACTGTCGATAAAAACGGGACACTGGAGTTGCTCACCAAGTATTTTCAACGCGGCATACACAGCCAGCTTGATTTGTTTACCGAAATCAACCTATCCACTTTCGACAGCCTTTTCAATCGCACACTCGCTATGCGGGGAATCATCTTCCTGCCCCACCGTATAGAAATGCTGAAGCTGCACGACAAGGACACGACCATTGTACGAAGTCTGAATTATCCGCCCGGCTTCATTCCAAGCAAGAAAGCCGATTCTTTTTATTACAATTATGATTTATATAATAAAAGATACTACCGTTTGTGGGTGGAACCGACAGATATGCTCGTATTCCGGCAAATGAAAGGTATCCTCTACACTTCCTTCTTTATCATTATCATATTGGGAATCTCCTTTTGGTATCTCACCCGAATCATTTTACGCCAAAAGAGTGTGGAAGAAATGAAAGAGGATTTCACTCATAACATCACTCATGAGCTCAAGACCCCGATAGCCGTAGCCTACGCTGCCAATGATGCCATGCTGAACTTCAAGGGAGCCGAGAACCCGGAAAAAAGACACACTTATCTGCAAATCATCCAAGCACAACTCAAGCAACTCAGTGGCTTGGTGGAACAGATTCTGTCCATGAGCATGGAACAACGTAAGAACTTCCGGCTCAATTATGAAGAGATAGATTTGAAACCGATGTTGGAAACACTTATCAGGCAGCACCAACTTAAAGCGGACAAACCAATGGATTGCCACCTGGCAATGATGGACAACACCACCATATATGCAGACCGCACCCATCTCTACAACATGATAAGCAACCTGATAGACAATGCAGTGAAATACTCCGGTGAAAAGGCGGATATTTGCATTTCCGTAACGGTGTGTAATGGTTATGTAACGGTTAAGGTGAGTGACAAAGGCATCGGCATACCCGGTGACAAACAAAAACACTTATTTGATAAGTTTTATCGGGTTCCGACAGGAAATTTACATAATGTAAAAGGATACGGATTAGGACTCTATTATGTCAAGACAATGGCAGAACAACACAAAGGAAGCATCACCGTAGAAAGCAGCATAGGAAAAGGAAGTACATTTATTCTTCAAATACCCGGCAAATAATGGAAAAGATACACGTTTTATTGGTAGAAGATGAATTGACACTTGCAATGATTATCAAAGACACATTGGAAGAACAGGAGTTTATTATCACCACAGCTTCGGATGGCGAAGAAGGGTTACGTACCTTCTTTGCACAGAAACCGGATATCGTAGTGGCAGATGTAATGATGCCCCGCATGGATGGTTTCGAGATGGTTCGCCGCATCAGGCAGACAGACAAACTGACCCCTGTACTGTTCCTCACGGCACGCTCGGCCATCAATGATGTAGTGGAAGGATTCGAGCTGGGGGCAAACGACTATTTGAAGAAACCTTTCGGAATGCAGGAATTGATAGTACGACTCAAAGCATTGATGCATAAGGCATTCATAGAAAAAGAAGTCAGTCATTCTTATGAAATAGGAGACTATCAGTTCAACCCGGTTACCCAACAGCTCACCTTTGCGGGAGCGACACAGGAGTTATCACATCGTGAATCGGAGATATTGAAACGGCTATGCAATAACCGCAATGAAGTGGTAAGCAGTCAAAGCATTCTGCTGGAGCTATGGGGTGATGACAGCTTTTTCAACTCCCGCAGCCTGCACGTATTCATCACCAAGCTAAGGCATAAGTTGGCAAAAGACAGCCGAGTCAGGATTGTGAATGTCAGGGGAATAGGCTACAAACTTATCCTCGGCTTATAAAGAATGAGAAGAATTCACTTTTCTGCCTCTTATCAAGACCTTTTGTTCATCCGATAAGGTAGTAGCAAAGATATAATCTTCCCCACCCTCTTTCAGCTTCAGGCGTTTCCGCAGTTCGGCCACCGAAGAAGGAAAGTTTCGCACGGTGAGATTGGCTTTTCCCATATCCTGCAAAAAGGCTTTCAGCTCTTTTTTACCAAAACCCGTCACCGACTCTACCTTGAACTTTCTTCCGGGGAAGTCAGCCACAAAAGAGGAAGAGGTATATAGATGACTATTCACATGCAACTTTCTTACCGGATATGCCTGAGTCAAAGAACGAAAAGCTCCGGCTTTCAGGATAGACGCATTCGGTTCATACAAATAGGTTTCCACTTGTCCGGCAAGAGGGCACGGTGACAGCCTTTCCTGCTTCTGAGTAAACACATAATGCTGACTCTCTCCTATGTGTGTACTCAGTTCACAATGAATAAAAACATCTGATGAAATGGGGTTTTTTTGCAATACAAGCAGTAGTTCCTTACACTCATTGCCCACAGACACGATATGTACTTCACTAACGGTTTTCAACTCTTTCAGAGCCAAAGACAAGTCCAGCATCGGTGAGAGTTTTACCATTACCTTATCCGCTTTCTCAACCAGCAAGGACTCTAATACGCCAATATCCGGTTCACAGTCCGAAATGGCAACCGTCTTGCCTCCATGTCCATCCCTACGTGCCGGGTCCAGAAAAAGACAGTCCACATGAGACATGTTATGCAGGTAATCGACCCCGTCCATATTGTGGATACGGACATGCCCCAGTCCCAATAAAGGAAAGTTATGTGCAGCCAGCGCACATAATTCATCTTGCCGCTCCACATAATCGGCATACTTAAAACGGCGGGAAATAAAAGCACAATCTATGCCAAAGCCTCCGGTTAAATCGGCAAAAGACTCTCCCTCCAACAAATGGGCCTTATACTTTGCCGTCAACTCGGACGAGCACTGTTCCATTGACAAATGCCGGGGATAAAGCAATCCGGACAATGCATACCACGAAGGTATCTTCTGCTCTGCAATTTGCCTGCCGGATATTTGTGTCACAGCCAAAGCCATATCCACACCCGGATACTTCTTCCCCTGCAAGGCAAGAGTTCGAACATCATCATGCCTATGTTCCTCGATGAAATGGAGCGTTTCTGCCGATAAATTCATGCTATGCCTTATTTATTATAATACGGATTTTACATAATGTGTCCATATCTTATTCTTTTGAACAGCTATTGCACAAAAATACTTATTTTTTCAATAGCAACTCATCAATGGCCTTCTTAAAAGCTTCTTTGGGAAGAGCTCCCTGTGCCATTTCCGGCTTTCCGTTCATCGGTATAAACAGAATGGAAGGAATACTGCGGATACCGAAAGCACGCGCCAATTCCGTTTCTTTATCCGTGTCTACCTTATAAATAACAATCTGTCCGTCATACTCTTTTGCAAGCTCGTCCAAAATAGGAGCTACCATTTTACATGGACCGCACCAAGTAGCATAGAAATCGACAATCGCAGGTTTGTCACCTTCATATTTCCATTCATCGGGATTTTTCTCAAAGTTATATACCTTTTCCAAAAATTCCGCTTTGGTCAAGTGAATGACTTTAGCCTTAGAGTCTTCTGCCGCCGTCACCCGATCTGAATTAGCATTACTATTCGTTCTTCCGCATGCCACTGTCGACATCAGTACAATTCCCAATAAAAACAACGTGATTCTTTTCATAATTATTTCTCCTTCTTTACTTGTTTATCCTCTTTAAAAACTCTTTCGTCATAATCTTCACTTTTAATACACTCATCCTATACCATAGATATTTGTATTGGAAAGCTTTCCAAAAATATTCTTGGGTTCCTTATAAAACAAATTTCCTTAGGAAAATATTAAATTCATAACTTTCCTTCACTATTCCGGTCATTGTTGCGCCCATTCCAGTACCGACAGGCTTTGTACGTCTACTCCGAATATAGCTGCTTTCTTCAGAATATTACGGACCAACTCCGGCTTTTTCTCTTCTTTCCATATCGATGATAAATTAATAGTTTAAGTAAATAACAGATGACCAAGTCCGAAAGATGGATGGAAAGAAGTTAATCTTACTCAATTTTCATCCGACAAGGACTTACCCTACTATATATTTAGAGCTCTTACCTGTCAATTTACGAATCAAGTTGACAAGCAACCACGATACGGTAAATGCCACCACAGCTGCAGCCGGAATCTGAATACAAACAGGCACCCCGATGGCACGCATCAAAAGGACACCGGGACCGGTAAAGAAGAAATGAACCATATATACCCCGAATCCGCAAATCGTTAAATTGGCCAATAGCTTCTGAACAAGCTCCGAGCGCACATTCACTTTCTTAGCCAACAAAAAGAAAGGTATCGTCATCATCACTACATTCAAAGAGTTGTAAGTAAAAAACAGCTCAAGCAATTCATCACTATACTCAGGTAAAGAAGTTACATGACGGAAACCGAAGAAAGTCACCGCAAACCCTACCAAAAACATAGGAACACCGAAAGACAGGATTCTGCCCAACGACCAGTCTTTATTGCGCAAGTAGTGTCCTAACAATAAATATCCGTTGAAACCGGCAAAATAATAAAATAGACCGAATGAATTCCATGAGCAGGTTCCGAACTGGTAATGCGAAACAAACTCCGTCAGATAAGGGATAAACAACGAAATAAACCAAAACGCCAGAAACATACGCTTCGCCTTATCCGACGCCTTTTCCACCCATGCGGAAAAGACCGGCATATACAGATAAAGTCCTATCAGCACATAGATATACCACATTGGCGTCGCATAGACCGTAAAGGTTACAGGGATCAAAGCGATCGTCTTCAACGCCTCTACAAACGAGGCCGAAGGGTTCGGTTCCCAAGGGAAAAAGTCCGTCACCAGTTCCGGGCTGCCTCCTATCCACTGGATGAACCAGGGCGCCAGATCAAACAAAACAGACCAGATCAGAAATGGAAACAACACACGTGGAATGCGCTTCTTATAAAAGGCAGAAGCCTCTTGCCTGACCGGCAACAAAAGAAATCCGGTCATCATCACAAAAAGCGGCACACTGGCACGCAGCATGGAGCCATAAACAGAACCCCAGAAATTGAACTCCGGATTGGCACGCGATTCAGGCGAAGCGTTAAACGGATCAGTGCAATGGATGGCAATCACCATCAAGATGGCGACAAGACGAAGAACATCCAGCCAAACAATATGCGGTCTGGCAGTAGTAGTTTGAACAGTGTCCATGATAGAATAAAGATCGTTATGTATTTATTTGTTATTCTTATACTCCGACGGGATCATGCCCGTACACTTCTGGAAAGCCCGCCGGAACGTACTGATCGAATGGAATCCGGAACGTTCGGCAATCTCCTGTATACTGGCATTCGGCTCGGCATCCATCAAGCGCTTGCTTTCCTCGATCCGGAACTGGTTGACATAATCGGAGAACGATTGTCCCAACTCCCGGTTAAACAATTGGGAAAGATAAGAACGGCTGATAGGGAAGATCCGTTGCAAATCCGTCAGACGTAAATCTTCGCGAAGATACGGTTTTTCTCTTTCAAACCATGCACTTACTTC
>OKSZ01000941.1_pt1 | contig 11478 bp, 10 predicted proteins | sample 1606081 | NCBI WGS metagenome assembly OKSZ01 (sample SAMEA3879504, study PRJEB24766) | human gut metagenome | biome: human-associated habitat; feature: feces | place: USA | collected 1985/1987 | reverse complement strand
TTCTGTCAGAATGCCGGCCTTTATCGTAGTTGTAGCATCATTTGTAACCATTGTACAGTTTCTGATGGAAGGTTTTACTCCTTCTCTTTATGATTCACTTGGAATTTATATTCCTCTGATCGTTGTAAACTGTATCATCCTGGGACGCGCCGAGGCATATGCTGGAAAACATGGTCCGATCCCGTCTTTATTTGATGGTATCGGCATGGGCCTTGGATTTACCGTCGGCCTGACCCTGATCGGTATGTTCCGTGAGCTGATCGGAGCCGGAACCCTGTTCGGTATCCAGGTAATGCCGAGTGCTTACGAGCCGGTCAACATCTTCATCATGGCGCCGGGTGCATTCCTTGTGCTGGCAATGCTCGTTGCGGTGCAGAACCGCATCAAACGCCAGAAGTCAGAGAAAACCGGAAAACCGGCAGTCCCGGCAGAAGAGACCGGCTGTATGGCGTGCGCCAATAAGGCATACTGCCAGGCTGTGAAAGGAAAGGAGGAAGCGAAATGAAAGAACTGATTTTAATTGCGATCGGTGCGGCGCTGGTGAACAACGTTGTCTTAAGCCAGTTCCTCGGCATCTGTGCTTTCCTCGGTGTTTCCAAAAAGATGGCTTTGGTATTGGGCTTAATGGCATCCTTGATTTCTTCCAGCTTAGAAGTATGCACAGAGGTGAACTCTACGCCGTTTTTGGCGTTGAGGTTGCGGAACAGACGGAAGGAGCCGCCGTAGAGATCGTTGCCGGTGATGATGTGGTCGCCGGGCGCGAACAGATTCATAACCGCATCAACTGCAGCCATGCCGGAGGAAAAAGCCAAGGCATCGACACCGTTCTCCAATGCTGCCAGAAGCTGTTCCAGACGTGCACGCGTCGGGTTGGATTCACGTGTATAGTTAAAGCCTGTAGTGTCCCCCAGCTTGGGGTGTGCAAAGGTTGATGAAAGATAAATTGCCGGGGTTACGCTGCCGGTTGCGTCGGCTGCACCGATTTCATGAATACATTTTGTTGCAAATTCCATAGTGTCATCTTCTCCTTTCAAGGTCAGGCGGCAAGATACCGGATATTGCATCAGGACTGCAGCAAGCAGTTTTATGCACATTGCTGCATTTTTTCTCCTCCGGAATCTTCTCACCTGTTGAGCGTGATATTGTCAAATTTTTTATTCGTGAAACAAAATCAACAAGCAATGCTTGTGTGATGTTGCTTGATAATTTACATGATAAAGCCTAGTTTTTCAATAGGCAAATTTACACTTTTTATTGCATTTTTGGGCGCTATAATGAAGAAATGTAAAATAAAAATAATATTTCTGTTGCAGATGCCTGAACAGCAGAGATATAAGCAAGTGATTTGTGTAACATCATTTACAAATCTATTAAAATACTAGGTTTTGAGAAAAATTTTCCTGTTTTTTGTTGACAGATGCTTTGACAAGTTGTATATTTTTACTCACAAGTTAACATACGAGCGATGAAAAGAAGAGTACGCAAGGAGTACTGCCGCAGAGAGCTTCCGTTTGGTGCAAGGAAGCGCAGGAGAATTTGCCGAAGATGGTCTTGGAGCTGATTGGCTGAAGCGCAAGTTTAGGTCGTCCGGGCGCACCCGTTACAGTGCTGAAGTATTAATGGCTTAGTCCGGCGTACTTGAGGAGGCTGCTATCGTGAGGTAGCAGTGAAATTGGGTGGTACCACGAAGTTTGCTTTCGTCCCTTACTGCATAATGAAAATGCGGTATGGATAAACGAAGGCTTTTTTTTATTTTAGTTTTGCAAAGGAGACGATGAATTATGTTGAAAAAATTATTGGTTATTGCGTTATCTGTAGTGGCGTTGGCGGCAGCAGGCTGCGGCGGCGGAGACAAGCAGTCTCAAACGACGATTAAGGTTGGTGCTACTGCCGGTCCCCATGCCGAGGTTGTGGAGGCTGCAGCTAAGGAAGCAGCCAAAAGCGGCCTGAAGGTACAGGTTGTGGAGTTCTCTGATTATGTTACCCCGGACAAGGCATTGGCAGATGGTGAGCTGGATTTGGTAAGCTATCAGCATAAGCCCTTCCTGGATAACTTCAACAAGACCAACAAGACTGACCTTGTACCCATCGGCAATGCTATTTTAATGCGCATGGGCATTTACAGTGACAAAGTGCATGATGTGAAGGATATTCCTGACGGTGCAACGATTGCTATTCCTAACGACCCGACTAACGGCGGTCGCGGTCTGTTGCTTTTGCAGCGTGCCGGCCTGTTGAAATTGAAGGATGGCGTGGGCATGAAGGCTACGCCGAAGGATGTTGTCGATAATCCCAAGCATCTGAAATTTAAGGAGCTGGAGGCAGCACAGCTGCCGCGCAGTCTGGCTGATGTAGATGCTGCCGCTATTACCATGAACTATGTAATGAGCGGTGGCTTAGATGTTAAAAAGCAGAATATCTTCCTTGAGCCTAAGGACGAGCCGTTGGCTGTAATGATTATTGCTGCCCGCAACAAGGATAAGGATAAAGAAGCTTACAAGGCCTTTGTGAAGGCTTACCAGTCCGAGGCTGTGAAGAAGTTTATTGCCGATAAATATAAAGGTACCATTGAACCTGCATTTTAATGTAGAAAATAAAAATATATAGAAAAGCTCCCCTTAATATCAGCTGCAACAAATGTACAGTATATTAAGGGGAGTTTTTATTAATCGGTATAGTTTGCAGTTATTATTTTTTATTGTTTTCTTTCATACGGAAACAGAAGGTGCAATGACCATCTGCATACATGATATGGTCATGCACACATTCCATATTTTCGTTATAGCCTTCGGCGATAGCAGGATCGATATTTTCGCAATAAATGCGTCCGTATTTTTCTTCACCTGCATCGATCCAGGTTTTGGCAAATACGCAACGGTGAAAATCCTGGTGAATACCGTCTTGCTTATAAACAGTATCGTAACCGAATTCTTCGCTGCGACCCATGTCGTAGTTATCCAGATAATTTTCCAGTGTATTGTCTTTGCCGTTGGCTTTGGCACGGGCAGCAATGTCCTTGCCGCGTTCAATACCAAATTCTTTAACGCTGTCCTCTAAGACCTTCAGGCCTTTTTCGCCAAATTCTTTTTCCAGATTTTTGGCGGTAATAGAAAACATCCTGGCAAATAAAACAAACATGGAAACCGGTTCTTTAACTTCTTCTTGCATTTTAATAATCCCTCACTTGTTTTGCATTGGACTATATACGGAAACCTATATAGCTCATATGCATTATACAAAAAAGTCGCAAATCATACAAGATGAAATTGCAAATTTAAAAACGACAATATCGTGAAAAAGAAAATCTCGTTACTTGCGCAAGGAAGCAACGAGATTAGTACAAGGTTTATTTTTGCATACCGATTAAACCGCCAACCTGATCGGCAATTTGCTTCAGGTCATGCACCAAATTTTTTTCCAGACGGGGCATGGCACTGGCAAAGACAGTGACACTGACGGTGCCGATGAGGTCTTTGTTTAAATCAAAAATCGGTACAGCGATACTGCCGACATCAAGGTTAAATTCCTCTTTTTCTACGGAATAGCCTTTAACCGTAATTTCATCAAGCTGTTTTTGCAGCTCCTGTTTATTTTTTAAGGTATATGGCGTGTAGGGCTTAAATTCAATATCGTCCAGATAATCAGGACGTGCGGGAAGCAGTACATGCTTTAAAAGCAGTTTGCCGGATGAGGTAACGTATTCCGGCAGAGGCGTATATTCGGACAAGGTGATGTAATAAGAGGTGCTGACAGGATAAGCACAATAAATCGTAACAATTTCATCCTGGTTGACAATCTGCAGGCTGGCAGTTATATGATACTTTTCTGCCAACACATTCATCAGTGGTTTACAGAGAATTATATAAGAACGGATTTGGCTTTGGATAATGCCTGCTTTGCTCAGAAAAAAGCTGCCCAGACGGTAATGGTTGGTGTTATGGTCTAAAAGCAGCAGATTGTTTGCTACCATTGTATTGATAAGTCCACGGGCTGTGTTGACGTTCAGTTTTGTTTTGGCGCTGATTTCATTGATGCTTATTTCAGGGTTACTGTTGGTGAAGCAGTTGAGAATATCAATAGCACGCTGGACTGATTGAATTAGCTTTGGTGTAGTAGTCATGATAATACTCCTTCGATATCTTCGATACATTAAATATATTATAACATATATTTAGACTGACAATGAAGAGCTGGAGAGCCGCTTTTATAATACATTATTTTTGATTGGCGCAGACTATTTCAGCGTCTGACTGAAGAAAATATCTGAAAATGTGATTTATGGAAATGTTTTACATTAATAGTATAAAAAAATCTTGACAGAGCTGCTGTAAAGTGATATAAGAAATAATATCGGACGATAATATAAAAAGAAAAACGATAATGTAAAGCGAAATACGTCTGGTATATTTATTTTTTTGAGGGGGCATTACAAATGCAAAAGGAAACAAATGGTGCTAAAGCACCGCGTCACTTTACTTTTAAAGAAAAATTAGCTGCTTTGGGACCAGGCTTTTTAATCTGCGGTTCCTTTATCGGTCCCGGTACTGTAACAAGCTCTACCAGAGCCGGTGCCGGTTATGGCTATGAATTATTATGGTGCATAGTCTTTTCCGTAATTGCCGTTATTGTTACACAAGGTATGGCAGCGCGTTTGGGCGTAGTAACTCAAAAGGATTTGGCGGAAACCCTGCAGATTGCTTTTGATGACCGTCCGCTGCTCAGAAAATTCCTTGTAGGTCTGGTTGCCGTGGCTATTGCTGTAGGCGGCTTTGCTTATATGGGTGGTGACTTGACGGGTACTGCTTTGGGTGTCAGTGCTTTGACCGGCGTTTCGACACATATTATCGCACCCATTTGGGGCCTGTGCATTATGGTGCTTTTGAGTTTTGCCGGAGATGCTTTGAAATATCTGGAAAAGCTTTTGGCTGTCTGCGTTGTAGTTATGTGCATTGTTTTTCTGATTACCATGATTGTTGTACAACCGAACCTTGGCGAATTGTTTGGTGGTCTTGTACCGCACATTCCTGAAGGTTCTTTAATGACCTGCCTGGCTTTGATTGGTACTACCGTTGTTCCGTATAACATGTTTTTACATGCTGCCAGCGCCAAACGCACCTGGCATAGCGCCGAAGAGCTGCCTCTAGTTGCCTTTGGTACTAACATCCCGATGATTATCGGTGGTATCGTAACCGGTGCGATTTTGATTACTTCCGCTGCCGTTATGCAGGGCATGACCGTAAAAAATGCTATGGATATGGCAGTTCAGCTGCAGCCCACTCTTGGTGATTTTGCACAGCCGTTTATGGCTGTAGGCCTAGTTGCTGCCGGTATTTCCAGTGCTGTCTGCACACCGATGGGTGTATCTTATGTACTTGCCGGTTTGTGGGGCTGGAAGACTGACAGAAGCGATAAACGCTTTATCATCACTAATGCGGCAGTTCTTGTAACCGGTATTGTTATCTCTGCTTTCGGCTTTAATCCGATTGCGCTGATTATGACGGCACAGGCTGTTAACGGTATCGTTCTTCCTGTAGTTGTCGGAGTAACTGTTTACCTTACCTGTAGCAAGAAAATCATGGGTGAATATACTAACAGCACTCTGCAAACCGCATTAGGCTGGATAATCTTCTTAATCAGCTTATATCTTGGTCTGAGCAGCGTTATCAGCCTGTTCTGATCTTATGTATAAAATAGTGAATTTTTGACTAGGAAAGAAGGATATTTTAATGAAAGACAGTAAACCTACTATCTATGACCCTAATTTTTTACCGACTAATATCTATAGTGGTGTACCGACGTTTTTGAATCTGCCTGTATTGGAAAATAAGGATGATTTAAAAAAGGTTGATGTTGCTGTTATGGGTGTGCCTTGGGAAGGCGGTTGCACTATTGGCGGCTATTCCTCCTGCACTGACGGTCCTAAATCCATCCGTACTGCTTCTATTCGTTATACCGGCTATCTGCCTGATTTTGATATTGATTCCTTTGAACATCTGACCGGCGGTGATTATGGTGACGTTGCTGTACAAAATGGTAATTACGAGTTTACCTTCGCACAGATTCGTGAAAGATATGGCGAGCTGCTGGATGCAAAATGTGTGCCTATCGTTTTAGGCGGTGACCATGGTATTGCTTATCCGCTTATCAGCGAAATGGCAAAACGCCATCCAAAAAAAGTAGGCGTGCTGCATTTTGACGCTCATCTGGATAACTACGATAACTTCGGCGATGACAAATACTCTCGTTGCTCTCCGTTCTTCCAACTGTATAATGACCCCAATATGGATGCAACCAAGATTGCTCACATTGGTATTCGCGGACCGCGTAACCATCAGCAGGAATACAGAAATGCCCAAAAATATGGTGCTACCGTTATTCCCTGCCGCGAGATTAAAGAAGAAGGCTGGAAGGCCGCTATTAAAAAAGCTCTGGCTGTAGTTTCCAAGGATACGGAAGTAATTTATATTACTATCTGTGCCGACTCTCTGGATGCTGCTTATATGCCGCAAGGCCCGCAAGATATGGGTGGTCTGACCAGCTATGAGCTGTTGAGCATGGTACATGAGGCAGCTCTTGCCGGTGCCTGCTCTCTGGACTTCGTAGAAATTTATCCGGAAAACGGCACTCTGCAGACTGCATCCCACGTTGGCTGCTGGCTGGCACTGTACTTCCTTAACGGTGTTGCTGAACGTCGCATGAAGCTGGAAAATAAATAATTTTAAATACAAAAAGAGCAGTCTGTGTATAATTGCAGACTGCTCTTTTGCTGTTTAAAGTTTTTTTGTGTGGCAAACTTACCACCCTACACCAATCCAGGGGCCGTGGTGATGGCCGCCGCCGATGCCGATACCTATGCCGATCGGGAAGTTCCAGCCACCCCTGCGGCTTTGCTTTTCGCGTTCAATTTTCATAAACCACAGGCGATAGATTTTGCCGCCGTTTTCCAGCTTTTTCGGCGTATCCTTATCGGTGATAATTTTATAGCCGTTGAAGTTGGTATTGGAGCTTTCGTAATCGCTGAGCATTTTGTTCATCTGCGCAAAGGTTGCCTTGTTATTGGTATATAAGCGCAGCATTTCTATATTGGGCATGGTCAAAATCAGCTGCTTGCGCAGTGAACGGTCTTCTGCCAGACCATGGTAAACCTCTACCCTGTCTTCCTTGATTTTTACATATAGCAGGTCTTCGCTATTGCCGACCTGCAGGCGTTCGTTCATTTCGGCAGCACTGATGGTTTCCATCGGTTTGATTGTGTCCGGATCATCGGCAGCCTTAGTTTTATCTGCGGCGAGCGCCAGCGCGCTGCAGCAGCACATCAGTAAGCAGGTTAACAGTAAAAGCAGCTTGCGCATAATTCTCCCTCCTTTGGAAGCTGATGGGAAAAATCTACATAAAAGACTTATATAATCCTCAAGAATATGGTATCATATTTACGTAAATTTGTTAACTGAACTTTAGGTGATATCTGAGGAACAGTGGATATTGAAATACGAGGAGATTATATGAAGAAAAATAACCTGATTTGGATAATTATCTGTAATATCCTGGGAGCACTACTTTTGGGAAGCTGGCTGGCAAGTACCCCCACCGCCGCCTATCATGGACCATGGCTGGCTTTGGACCAAAGTGTCTTTTATTTCTTTAACCAGAAGCTGGCGCAGGGAACGGCATTTACGTATTTTACGGCTTTTGTTAATCTGCGTGCCTTTGATGTGGTAGCGTTTGTGGCGATGCTGGCGATTTTTTACAGCTATTATCGCAAAAGCAATGTTGAAGGCAAGCGCTGGCTGTTCTGTATAGGCGTTGCGATGCTGGTGAGCGCGGTAATTATTAAGCAGTTTGATAAGCTGCTGCCGATTGACCGCGTAAGTGCTTCCGTCTATTTTGACCAGCTGTATCATAATGTAAACTGGGTTAGCCAGCTGAGCGGCTGGCCTGCCAAGGATCGCTCCGGCAGCAGCTTCCCCGGTGACCATGGCATGATGCTGTTGATATTTGCTGTGTATATGTGGAAATATATCGGCAAAGATGCTTTCGTTAAAGCGCTGGCTGTATTTATTATTTTCTCTCCGCTCCGTATTATGGGCGGTGCGCATTGGTTTACCGATGTTTTTGTAGGTTCTGTTTCTTTTGTCCTGCTTGTTTTAAGCTGGATTCTGCTAACACCGCTTTCGGATATCTTTATCGGCTGGCTGGAGAAAAAGCTGCCGCTGAAATGGTTTGTGAAGAAAAGAGAATAGATTTCTAAGCTGTTGTTATTTTGGCTTTTGCTTATAGTGAGGTTGAAGTGGCAGCAGCTTTTTTGTATATAATGAAGGAAATATCCTTGGGGCATATCATGTCCCACCATGGACTTTTTATTTTCGCTTCCCTCTTCTATTTTTTGCAGATTTGTGATAAAATTTAGTTGTATTTTTATGAGAAAATTCAGCAAGGAAGTGACGGAATGGAATTTATAAAATCTGCTGATGTAGTCGTTATTGGTGGCGGCATTGTAGGTACTGCTGTATTGCGCGAGCTTTCCAAGTATGACCTGAAATGCGTTCTGCTGGAAAAAGAGCCGGACATCGCTATCGGCACTACTAAAGCTAACAGTGCAATTCTTCATGCTGGCTTTGACGCTCCTACCGGCAGCCTCAAAGCTATTACCAACGTTCGTGGCAACGCTCTGTACCACGAGCTGCAAAACGAACTGGACCTGGATATTAAATGGACCGGTTCCCTGGTTGCTGCAACCACCGACGAGGAAATGCAGACTCTGCAGGAGCTGCTGCAACGCGGTAAAAAGAACGGCGTTGAAGGCCTGCAAATCCTGTCTAAAGAAGAAGTTCTTGAGCAGGAGCCTAACCTGACCACTGTCAAGGGTGCTCTGTGGGCTCCGAGTGCTGGCGTATGCTGGCCGTTCGGTGCTGCTATTGCTTTCGCTCAATGCGCTGTACAAAACGGTGCAGAAGTTATCCGCGACTGCAAGGTACTGGGCTTCGTTAAGGAAGACGGCAAAATTACTGGTGTAGAAACCAATAAAGGCACTATTGCTGCTAAATATGTGGTTAATGCTGCCGGTGTTTATGCTGACGAAATCGCTAAGCTGGCCGGTGATGATACCTTTACCATCACTCCGCGTAAGGGCGAATATATTCTGTTTGATAAGACTGCCTGCAGCAGTCTGGTTTACGGCGTGGTATTCCCCACCCCGACCAAAAAATCCAAAGGTATTCTGGTTTGCACTACTACCCACGGCAACACCTTCATCGGTCCTAACGCTAATGAGCAGGATTCCAAAGAAGATAAGGCTGTTACTACTGCCGGCATGAATGAAATCATTGCTTCTGCCAAGAAGCTGATTCCGAACCTGCCGATGGGTGCAGCTATTACCGAATTTGCCGGCCTGCGTGCCGTTTCCAGCACCGGTGACTTCGTACTCGGCCCTTCCGAAAAGGTTGAAGGCCTGTACAATGCTGCCGGCATGCAATCTCCCGGTCTGACCGCAGCTCCTGCTGTAGGTGAGCTGATTGCCAACGAAATTGCTCGCGTAAGCGGTGCTGCCAAGAAGGCTGACTTCAAGGCTGCTCTGCCGAAGCATAAAGCATTCAACTATATGACTGCTGATGAAAAGGCTGCCAAGATTGCTGAAGACAATCTGTATGGCCGCGTAATCTGCCGTTGCGAAACTGTTACCGAGGGCGAAATTGTAGAAGCAATCAACTCTCCTGTAGGCGCACGCACTGTTGACGGTGTAAAACGCCGTACCCGTGCAGGCATGGGCCGTTGCCAGGGTGGCTTCTGCGGTCCGCGTGTTACCCAGATTCTGGCACGCGAGCTGAACATTTCTGTTCCCGAAGTATTAAAAGAACGTACTGATTCCAATATGTTCTACGAAAAATATTCTGCAGATGGCGGGGAGGAATAATAATGAACCAATTATATGATGTAATTATTGTTGGCGGTGGCCCTGCCGGTCTGTCTGCTGCTTACAGCGCATGGCAGAATGGTGCTAAAAAAATCGTTGTTATCGAGCGTGACCGCGAACTAGGCGGTATCCTGCAACAGTGCATTCACAATGGCTTCGGTCTGCATCACTTCAAGGAAGAGCTGACCGGCCCCGGCTATGCACATCGCTGCATCGAGCTCGTTGCTGATAAACCTGAAATCGAAACCCTGGTTGATACCATGGTATTAGATGTACAAAACAATAAAACCGTTATTGCCGTTAATCCGGAAAAAGGCTTACTGAAGCTGGAAGGCAAAACTGTTATCCTGACCATGGGCTGCCTGCAGGCGTATTTACTGCCGGCGCTGCTCAGCGTATGGTTAATATGGAAGGCTATCTGCCGGGTCACAAAATCGTTATCCTCGGCAGCGGCGACATCGGTCTGATTATGGCTCGCCGTATGAGCCTGGAAGGCTGCAAGGTTCAGGCTTGCCTGGAAATCTGCCCCTTCTCCAACGGTCTTACCCGTAATATCGTTCAATGTCTGAACGACTATGATATTCCTCTGTACCTCTCTCATACTATCGTTGCTATCCATGGTGAAGAGCGCGTAACCGGTATCACCGTTGCTAAGGTTGACGAGCGTATGACTCCGATTCCGGGTACTGAATTTGATATCGAGTGTGATACCGTACTGCTGTCTGTAGGTCTGATTCCTGAGAACGAGCTGTCCCGCGGCCTTGATCTGGAAATGAACCCGCTGACCAACGGTCCGGTTGTTGACCAGCATCGTGAAACCAGCTTAGACGGTTTCTTTGCTGCCGGCAACGTAGTACACGTACATGACCTGGTTGACTTTGTATCCGAAGAAGCTGAAATCGCAGGCAAATATGCCGCATTGAAGGCTCAGGAGAAAATGGTAACCGAAAACCGTACCGTAACCGTAAAGGCTATTGACGGCGTACGTACCTGCGTACCGCAGAAGCTGACCATGCCTGCTGAAATTCCTGCTGACGAGAAGGTTAAGCTGTTCATGCGTGTTGCTGCACCGCACCGCAAAGTTAAGCTGGAGGTTAAGAGCGGCGATAACGTTCTGCTGAGCCGTCCTCTGCCCGTAGCAAAGCCCAGTGAAATGATTGCCGTAGAAATTCCGGCTGCAAAATTTGCCCAGATCGGTGACGAAGTTACCGTAGGTCTGGTGCTGTAAGGAGGGTATAAAATGGCTGTTGAAACTCGTGTTATGAACTGCATTATGTGCCCTATGGGCTGCGAGATGACTGTTACCATTGAAAATGGTGCAGTTACCAATGTTACCGGCAACACCTGCCCGCGTGGCGCTAAATATGCTAACGATGAAGTTACTGCTCCGAAGCGTATGCTGACCTCTACTGTTGCTGTAGAAGGCGGTATGCTGCCTTTGCTGCCCGTAGTATCCGCTAACGTACTGCCGAAGGAACGTATCATGGACTGCGCACGCTTCCTGCGCACCGTCAAGGTTACCGCTCCGGTTAAAACCGGTGACGTTGTAGTTAAGGATATTCTCGGTC
>OKSZ01000911.1_pt1 | contig 11715 bp, 10 predicted proteins | sample 1606081 | NCBI WGS metagenome assembly OKSZ01 (sample SAMEA3879504, study PRJEB24766) | human gut metagenome | biome: human-associated habitat; feature: feces | place: USA | collected 1985/1987 | reverse complement strand
ACGGTAAAGATGTACAGCATATAGCCAATCAGCAATGGGCTGGCAAGTATACAGATGTTATAGCCCAATGTATCACCAACAAACGGTTGTGGATAGGTGTCAACGTAAAAACGGGTACGGTAGAGTTGCTCACATCCCCAAAGTCAGAATTATTGATGGTTCATTCCGGCACGCCTATTGAAATTTGGAACCGCTTACCACAGGAAACGAGATCCTATTTGATAGGGCAACTGGATGTACTTATGAAAAACAGCAAAGGATGTTATCTGTTGAGCAAGCTGGAAAGAAATATGGTATACCAGTCCCTGGCGTACATTTCCCGAATCATTTTCTTGTCCCATACTGTATTCGTTGGTGAGTTTATGGCCAACCTGTATGATTATGTGATGGAAAAGAAGGAGATTTTGGCTTATTGCATGTACTATTTTGTGATATTTGACCACGGTCTTTCACGTATGGCTAAGTTACTTGACCATCTGCTGAACAGTGGAGAGGTTGACAATGGCGACATGATTCTAATAAAATCATGTGTTGCCTTGCTTGTTCATAAAAACATAGAAATGGGAACTGAAAGCAAAGCCGGATGGGAAGATACAGCAGAAGTCTGGAATCCGGAAATCTGGAAGGAAGTGATGTTTGCCTTGCGAAAAGTCAAAGGCAGACATGGAAACAAAAAGGTTATGCAATCATTGGATGATATCCTCATTGGAGACAAGGAACGCATCAAACAGGGCATCCGCTCGTTTCTTGAAGAGAACACAGAGGACATAAGCCTTGCCTATCTGCAGAAATCATTGGCAAAAGCGGGCAGAATAAAAGCGTCTACAAAGTACATGGCATTCCATCGTGCTATAGAACAGTTCTCTCAACACCATTACGGACACGATATACCACAGAAGCGATATGGCGAAATCAAGGATATGGTTTTGGACTTGCCTCAAAGAGGAAACAGCTTCGTCAAGGCAAAACGAATAATAGACCGATGGACGGACTATTTTATCAAGAACGGATAGTTTGGAAATCCGATTATCCGTAATTTCATCTGCAAACCTCTGTTGAAATACGGTCGGTAAAATTAAGCTATAAATAAACCGACCGATACGCAGAGTTTCATACACTACTTTTGCTTGTGAAATCGGTTTTACAGAGTTGAACCGAGACTTAAAGTATCTAATAACTAAACAAGTAAAGGTATGGAAGAAAGATTCAATTTTAACCAATTACTTCAAAAGCCTATCGCCATGATGACTGGCGAGGAGCTTTGCTTTCTCATTACAAAAAGTGTAGAATCCACCGAGAAGTCTACATCCCCAATGGCTTCCAAAGGCAACTATTATGGTATAGAGGGTATTGCCCGTGTGTTCGGATGCAGCGTACCCACGGCTAACCGCATTAAGAAGAGCGGCATCATAGACAAGGCTATCACACAGATAGGACGAAAGATTGTGGTGGATGCAGACCTTGCACTGTCTTTGGCAAAAGAGTCAGGTGAAATCCATATTAAGGAGCAGTAATATGGAAGATAATTGGAAAAAAGATTTGGTAACAGACAGCTATGGGAATCCAGTCCGATCCATCAGCAACCTCCGACTTATTTTCACTTTGGATGAGAATCTTAGTCAGATAAGATATGATACCTTTTGTCAGGACGATGTATGTTTCAGCCCTTTGTTTCGCAATGTCAATGGCAACAAGATTGATGAAGAATCGGCAGGAAAGATACAAGACTATTTGGAAAGGACATACAGATTACATCTGACGCAGAATAAAGTTTTTGAAATGCTAAAAACAACCTCTTCGGAACGGAGTTTTAACCCTGTACAGGATTTCATCACCCAAGAGACATGGGACGGACAGCCTCGCATAGCCACAACCCTTATTGATTATTTGGGAGCGGAGGACACGCCGCTTGTCAGAGAACAGACAAAACTATGGTTCGTGGCGGCTGTTGCTCGGGTTTTCACCCCTGGTTGCAAGTTTGACAACGTACTGACTTTACCTGGTCCGCAAGGTATCGGGAAAAGCACCTTTTTCAAGACTATTAGTGGAAAGTGGTTCAACGATTCGTTCTCTTTTGCCAGTGGTGACAAGGAGAAGGTAGAAACCATAACCAATGGTTGGATTATTGAAATCAGTGAGTTGAACGGTTTGAAACGGGCGAATGATGCAGAGGCAGCCAAAGCTTTCTTAAGCCGTTGCAGTGACTATATGCGCCCAACATACGGACATAAGGTTGTGGAGTTTATGCGGCACAATGTCTTTGCGGCTACTACCAATGAGACAAACTTCCTGCAAGGGGATAACGGGAACCGACGCTGGTGGATAATCCCGGTTAAAGGCAACGGCCATGTATCGGAATGGTCGGATACTCTGCAACGTGCTGTCCCTCAACTTTGGGCAGAAGCGTATGCCTATTATCAGCAAGGAATGAAACTTTACTTGACACCTGATATGGAAATTCAAGCTAATGAGGTGCAGGTACAACATTCCAACATCCTTGTTGACCCCATCATGGAAGATCTGGAAATGTATTTGGAGCGTGAGATTCCTATCCAATATGCAAGCTGGACCATTCCTATCCGACTGGCTTATCAAAAAGGGGCATACTCGGAGCCAAACTCAACAATGACTCAGCTCAACATGGTTTGCGCCCGACAGATTATAGAGGAAATGCCAAATGACTTGGTCAGACGCAATCCAGCCAAATACACTTCGCAATATATCAATCGCCTGATGTCCATGATTCCTAATTGGAAACGGAGCGATCAGGAAAAGGTCAAAGGTTTGCACCCTGCTTATTGTGACAAGACTGGACGGACAAAGCATCCGTGGGTGAGAGTGGACGCACCAAACGAAGAAGCCAGTGCGGCACTACCGAGTGAACCGGATTTACCATTCTAAATTTCAAAATAAGGGAAAAGATAAATACCCTGTCCTTTTGTCCCTCTTTCCCTGAAAAAAGAATAAAAATAAAAAGCCGACAAAAAGGAAGTTATAAGAAATGCTTGGGACATGGGACAAAATGAATTGACAGTATGAAAAAGGAAGAACTTATCAAACAATTACAAGAACATGAACCGCTACTGGCGAACGCGGTCAGCCACATGGTGGAGTATATTCAAGACCGTTACCCTGCGGCATATCCAAGCAAGGCACAGACCGAAGCTGTGAACGACTATCTGCGGAGCATCTATGCAGATGGGGACGGCAGCATGTCAGAGCGGAACCGCGAACATCGCCGTATCGCTTCGCAGAACATCACTATTGCCGCCATCCGTGTATTGGATAGTCGCCAGCTTGACAAACTGCAAGACGTACTTAACCATATTGCATACGATAGGGAGTATTATATGCCGGAGAAAGGACATGGAATGCACCGCTGACTTTCTCTTTTGGCTGCACCATTTATAAACCATCTTCAAAATTGACAGACGATGAAAACAAACTTGAATTATTGTATAGTGCTTTCGTCAGAGCAGCTTGCATATCTGGCAGGAAGCAAATACGGCATTGACCGCATGAAAATTCTGTACCAACTTATCGAAGCGGCAGTGCTGGAAGAAAACGATTATGCCATAAAAGGATTTTCCACAACCTTACAAGTGGGGCAAGCCATCCTTTCGGAAGTAGAATTATCCAGCAAGTTGGGTTATGACAAAAAGACCATATCCCGTGTACTTGACAAGATAAACCAGTTGGGAATTGTCTCATCCACGCAGAGTAACCGAACAAGCGTTCACACGCTGAAATGTATATCGGCATGGATGCTGGACGGTAACCGTATTGACAACCCATTTTATGTCCAGCTGAAAGACCGACAAAATGAAAGAAAGAATACGCCTATTATATCAGAAGAAGGCGAACTGTTTTCCCCTTCTTCTTTCCCTTCTGTTTCAGTTTCTCCACAGCCTGCGGCAAAGGAAGAATCTGGTGAGGGTATTCCGACAGATAATATGGCATAACCATATTGGGGAGGCTATGTGTCCGAAGTTGTTGTATGCGGTATTACAAGAAGTTCCTATGTCGCACAAATTCGCTTCGCTTATTCGTACTACGTAGGCGTATTCAGGCAGTCGCAAGCTCCCACCGTGCTGTCCCTTTTTAGATTGATGTTTCACCCATAGCATAACAGAGCATGAAGAAGAAAAAGAATACCAACAAAGATGTCGATGAAAAAAATGACGAGAAAGTTACAAGGCGTACCCTACGGCTTGAAGCCAGAGTAACCGAACAAGAATATACCCAAGCGGCTGAACTTGCCAAGACCTGCGGCTTATCCATGAGCGACTATGTGCGCCGTACCGCCTTGGGGCAACATCCACGACAACGGTTGTCTGACCGTGAAGTGAAAGCCCTGTGTAGTCTGACGGATGCAAGGGGTGACCTTATCCGTATTGCAGCAGCCGTGAAATCCATCCAAGCAGACAAACGGGCCATGTATTTCAGCGATACCCGATTTGTAGAACAATGGATGAGAGCCGCTACTCAACTTATCAATCGTTGGAGCCAGATAGAAAATTACCTTACTGAATAAATTTTATGATAGCAAAAGCCTCTACCATATCGCATGGCGCAAATGCCATAAGATATTCCGTCAACAAGGAGAAAGCGGATATAGTCAAAGCCAACTTCTTGCCCGATGATATTTCGCCGGAAGCGATGTACGAACGGATGATGCTCGTACAGAAAAAGTTTGCGGAGAACATTAATAAGGGCAGACCGCTTGGCAGGAATGTGATAAGAATTGAGATTTCCCCATCCGAGGAAGAAAGCCGGGACTGGACGATGGACGATTGGGTACGTTTGTCAAATGAGTTCATCCGCGTGTTTGATTCCATAGACCTTTCTGGCAAGACCAAACGGGCTTCCTCAAAACAGACCAACCTCAAAGGGTCTCAATACATAGTCGCCCTGCATCGTGATTCTAAAAGTGGCATTCTCCATCTGCACATTGATGCCAACCGTGTGGATATGGACGGAAAAATCAATGACAGCCATAAGATTGGCGAGAGGGCTGTCATGGCTGCGAACATCATCAACGAAAGACGAGGCTGGGTACAGTCTGAAGAAATAGGCATACGGCACAGACAAGAAATCTCAGACAGTTGCATGGAGATACTCCGCACGATGGACGAATTTAGTTGGCAGAGGTATGAAATGGAATTGGTGAAACGAGGCTATAAAGTGCACCTGCAAGAAAAAGACGGTGGCGGAATTTATGGCTATTCTATCAAGCGTGGCAACTCCATTTACAAGTCATCCGTGTTGGGTATCGGGCGAAACCTGACTCCATCAAAGATTGAGGTTACATGGGCAAAACTGCATCCGCAGGAAAGGAAATCCGATCCGGCAAAGCCTGTTCCCCAACAAACACGGACAGCAGACACGACTCCTGTTATACAACCTTCGACTGCTTCACAGCCTGTTATGAAGCATTACGATATAGCGACGGACGAATATCACAGTTTCCATATCGAGTTATCCGAAGCCGCTGATACTATCATTCGGCAGGATTGCTCTTTGGAAGAGGCACATCCGTTAGCTAAGATTGAAGAGATACAGCACACGGCTCTTTTGCTCTTTGCCGGGTATTTGGATGCTGCCACAAGTATGGCCGCATCAAGCGGCGGTGGCGGTTCTGACACAGGTGGCTAGGGACGGGACAAAGACGAGGATGACCTTGAATGGGCACGCCACTGTGCAAGAATGGCAAACAGCATGTGTAAGCGTAGGAAAGGACTTCACAGATAAACTAACAACCAAAAACAAGAATTCATGGGAATTGGAAAATCAAAAATCACTCCATCAATAAACATTGATGATATGCTGAAAAAGGCTGAAAGCAATCATGAATTAGAGGCTGAAAAACAGGATGCAGACAAGCGACTCACAGAAATACGTGAAGCAAAAGAGGCATTGTTGAAAATCCATCGAGATCTTCTGGATGCTATTAAAGCTGAGGGTGAGGCTGCAGTGATTTTGCAGGAAGCTATTAGTAGTTCCAATAACATTATCAATGGCATTTGCAATGCGATTGTAAAAGCAGAGCAAAACCCACAGTTCAAGGCAACTATAAAGTCTGAACATCTTGCCCAGCTTCAACAACTCTTAAACCAAGCCATTGAGACATGGAAAACCATGTTGGAAAATCACCGTTCCGAACAGGCGAAAATGCTAACGGAACATGAATCCAGTATGCGCAAAATCCTCAGGCGAAATGAAGGTGTTTGGTTCTCTGACTTCTGGATGAAAGTATTGGTGATATTTTTGTTCGTTTATACGGTGGTATTGGGACTGGTTGTATATTGTTCCACATGAGGTATCATGTACGATGCCATTCAATATGGACGGTTTTCACCTCTACTATGGTCCAGTCTTTACCAACAACTTGTCAGCAAATTAAAAAGCAAAGTTCGGAAAAGCGGCTGAACTTCGCCGCCATTTTCTTAGATACCTCTTTTTGAATAATCAATACTTTCTTTATATTTTAATCAGGTTTGGAAGATTGAAGTTCGTGTAATCTCCATTCATGATTGCGCCATTTGAGAAAATAGTTGAATCATCTTTCTTTACGCCATGCTGTTTATGGATATGGCCAAACAGATGCAAGCGAGGCTTTATTTCTTCTACTCTCGCTAAAAGTTCTGTCGAACCATAGTTTATCCCATCGTCAAAATCAAGAATGCCATAGGGCGGACAATGGGTAATCAATATATCTGTGTCGGCAGGTATGGCAGCATAGTTACGGGCCTGACGGTCAGAAATGCAATCTTCCATGAACATGGGAACGCCATAAAACCTAACGCCATGAATTGTCACACTGGAATTGCACAGATAATGCACATTCTCATCCAATCCATCAATATTGGCTCTATACAAGCAGGCATCGTGATTGCCACAGATGAAAATCTTGTGCGGATAAGAGAGGTCACAAAACCAGTTCATAAAATCAATAGCTTCTAGCTCACTTCCGTTCATGGTAAAGTCTCCTGAATGTACAAGGATGTCGGCATCGGGCAGCCGGGTGAGCTGCCGATGCTGACTGTGGGTGTCGGAAATATGTACTATTTTCATGCTATTATATATCGTCTATAAAGATAATTTATCCATTCTGTGAGATTCGGAATTTTTGATTCGTCAATACATTCTTTTATCATAGGAAATGTCGCTTATAATTTTTCAATAGATTCGATTTCATTTATCTTCTCCAAAACTTTATCTACAATATTTTGTGGGCAAAAATCATCAAATGAATACTCACAATAATATCCGTTGCCTTCATCCTTTTTCCTATATCCGCTTGCATACTTACTGACATCTTCATCTTTGCGCGATTTTAATACCAAATCGCATCTTTTGTTAGAGGCGTCATATACAATATCAATAACGAGATTCAGCCTTTGGCTTTCCACTGCAATACAATTTTCATTAGAAGTACTCCAATACCACGCCCCCCAATCACCAATATTGAGAGGCTTCATTTTATCTTTATTGTAATTCTCGTAATTGCCACCAAAGGCTCTTAATATATTGGCATGATGCACTGATAAAAAGCCTGTATGCCTCCTTCTTCCACCAGATGTACATATCCACCATTCTTTTTTGTTATATTCAAAATAGATATCACAGGTATCGGACCTTTTCGTGAAATCCATTAGAAAATTGTCTTTTGCAAACTCCATATAATCCTTTTCTTTTCCATTGTTAATATATATAGACAAGGCTTCTTCTTGGGTAAATCCACTTTCCATAAGTCTTTGTATAGAATCCATAAAGCTTTTGAAATCAGATGGATTTTGAGTGACGAATGTTCTCCAATCACTCCATTCCCATCCAAAGGTGTAATAGCTTCCGACTTGAACTGGAGCATATTCTGGCATGCCGACTATCCACGCGCGCCGTAATAAATCAATTTCGTGCCCCGAATAATCCATAAATAAACCATCAAAGGAATCAGAATATTTTTTAAGTTCATCAAAACAAAAATTCCCATCAATGGAAGCCCATTCTATAAGAATGGTCAAATTTCCTTCCCATATATTGTGATTGCTGACAGTCCTACTGCATGTTTTCCAGAAGAATTCCTCCAATTCAGATATTTTGCATGAATTGCTTTGGACTGATTCGTACATTATTTTAACCATCTTCTTATCCGCTTCATCAAAATAGCAATCAGAATCATTATGTTCAACTAAAATTGCTTTATAATAATTATGCTCTGATCCATCTCTGTATGATTTGAGAAATTTTAGAATAGGAATATGTTTTACATAATTGCGGCGATGCAACTTGTTGTAACTTGTTTCATAAATGCGCTTCAATTCAATATTGCGGATAGTATTTTCTTGATTGGCGAATTTTACATATCCAGACAGTAATGATTTAAGGATTATAAAATTTGCATCATTCTTGTTTGAATCGTCTTTTTTCGCTTTCTCTCCGAAAAGCCTATCTATTTCGTTTGAAAATGTAGAATCTTGTATCCCTCTCAAAGCATTAAAATATTTTTGTATCATAAATAGATTCAAATCCAATATTGCTTCGGAAGGGTTTAGAGAATTATGTTCACTACAGGTCTCCAATTCCCAAACGATTCGGATGAAATTTTCCATTGCCACATTGATATTCTCAATGTCACGGTTTTCAAGCCTTTGGTAAAAGAAATCTTCCCAGTCATCCCATATTTTACCCCAATTTTCATCTTTTTCTTTTCCTATCTTTGCTTTTTTGAAAAGCAAAGGCTTCAGCTTTTCGGCCTTATCCAATATTCTACCCCTGCTGTTCATTGTTATATATAAGTCCTCTCCCAAAGACGTTTCTTCAACCGGATAATACCAAAAACTAATTTTAAGAATTTCTTCGTATGGCAAATTAAAATGCCCCTTGCTAAGGGTATCCAAAAAATCAATCATAGATGAAATGGATATGTCTGAACTATAAAAATCATAATACCATTTACTTCTTTGGATTTCCTCTTTTTTATACAATCCGCTATTAAACAAGTCTTTCAAGAACTGCTCTGTATTGGATCTTACACGATATGCAAACGATAAATTGGGGGTATCCACTTTTAGTAAAGACCGGAAATCATTATCCCTATTTTGCGTTTGAGCGGCATAATATAGCATCAGAACTAGCGTGGTAAAACGTTGCTGTCCATCTATGATATATTTCTGATTATGAAAAGAATAACTATACAGGAACCCTACATTTGTGTTTTTGTCTCGCAAGGAATCTATAAACTGTTCAGTAATGCCCTTAAATCTCCCCCAAACATATTCTCTTTGAATTTCCGGTACAACCAGATATTCGCTCTCTAATAATTCTTGTATTGTATTTTGTATCATAATCAAGATAAAATTAAAAACCGTTCAACATTGTCAGCTATATTATTTGCCATTGTCTCTATATCTTTCAAAGTCCATTCACTTGTTATATTTAAAGCAAAAGTTTTCAAAGTATAAGGTCTAATAGCAAACTTATTCGTATAAAAATCATTAACTATTAGACTTTTCTTCTCATTAAAAGATGCATTTCTATAACCTCTATTACGACTTCGATGGAGCAAGACTAAGTTTCCAATAGAACACAAACCATATTTATTTAAAGTGCTTGCTATATCTTTTGTCGTTTCATCAAAGCTATTATCTTCTTCTAATTTTTTTCTCCATTCGTTCAGGACTTTATCATCAACACCAAATTCATATCGGCTTGAAAGTGCATCTATATAAGCCAACCATTTACTTTTATTGTATAAATCATCCTCATTAGGAGTTTGACACCCAATATGCTCAATATCCTCTTCTGGAGAAGCAGAAAACAATCCTATCGGCAAACGTAAACATTTAGAGTCGCGGCAAGCAATGATGTCCTGCAAAACAAGTATTTTTTTCAGGTGCTCGTTATTATACCAATCTTCGCTTAAATTCCGCAGTTCATTTATAAGTTCTTGTTTCACAAATTCTTTTGAAATATCTTTATTATATGATTCAAGCAAAAATTCTGATATTTTCTTTTTCAGATATTCTTTGAACTCATTCTTGTCCTTGGAATTCAACCACTCCTCATGTGTTTCTGCATAGGTAATTTTACTCTTAAAATTTGAAAACAAATAGGATATGTAATGATATATTTCATTGTCGTCAAACCAATCATGCATAAATCCATATATGCGTTTCAGTTCTTCATACATTTCCCAATTATCATCCTCTATCCCATTTCCTTTAATGTCCAAACCATATTCAAAGTAACGGAAATTAAAACTTTGACCTTTCTGTGAGTGTATTTCATACATCATACGATAAAGATTATCAATAGGGTATGTCTTCTCATCAAATCCTGATTTGTCAAACGAATTACGAGATAGAAATTGTCCAAGGAATTCCTGTACATCTTCTTGTCCACACCAGTTATTGATACAGTCAAGCTCCATGCCCATTTTCACTCTAAATTCATTTACACTATTCTCATCGATGATTTTTGTTGATTTATACTTTTCTTTGGAAGAATGGGTAATTAGGATGGCACGCATCAAGTCTCCTCCATCAAGTTCGGCTTTTGCACCATTGATGTTAGCAAAAATCTGTTCTTCATTTCCGTCCACCTCATTGATTATCATCTTCGTCTTATCCAAGAGAATACTTTCTATAAAATTTTTTCTTTCTTCTGTATTTTCCCAGTCTTGTTTTCCATCCCAATCTCTAACCGCATCAGCAACCATTCGAATATAAAACTCATCTTTATGTTTAGGTTTGCCGTAATTTCCTCCGTTCCAATAGTTTCGAGTAAGGATTTCTTTATTCAAGAATAAACCGGTTTCTTTTCTTGTCGAATATTGAAATTTGTTTTTCATCAAATCCCCTTTCCCAAAATAAGATAAAATGATTGCCATTGTTGTGAGACGTTGTTGACCATCAACGACATTGTAATATGGCATATTTTCATCCATTCCTTTTTTCAAGATTGTAATGTGTTGAAGGCAGTAAAACTTACCTTTAATATCTTCGTCTTTACCAGATAATTGTCTTGAAAATTTTTGCAAATCACTTAATAACAACTTTACGTCATTATCTCGCCATTCATATCCTCTTTGGTAGTCAGGTATATTATAATATATCTGTTTATTTCCGAAGATATCCACTATGTTTTGTACTAAATCATTGTTCATAACTACTCTGTTTATATCACGTTAAACTGTTAGTTGAAATTATAGAAAACTATCAAACACTTCCTTTCGGTCTTTGTCAGATATACCACGATAGCAGTCACTGCGAAACCAAATCAATGGTTTCTCTTTTTGTTTTCTATAGTTTTCAGGTATAATTTCCTGTATCTCATTATTGTTTGCTGATGCGAGTTTTATAAAGGAGTAACAACTTATGGCAGTTTTAATCGCCTCGACAATAGGTTTATTCATGTTTACAATGTCTGTATCGCCAATCTCTTTAAGCATCTCATTGTTTTGTTGAATGGCAAAGTTCGATGCTGTGATAAGTTGTATCTTTGCTGTTCCTGCCTGTTTTGTTATGCGCACTCCCTCAAATTCAAAAGGCATAGAAAAGATTGAACACACAAATTTACCTTTGAGAATGGCAGCAAGGGCTATCAGTGGAGCATATATGCTTCCTGTCTGTCCACCTAAAGTTGCGCAAATTAAAGTAGTATCGGTCATCTGAGAGATGACATTTTCCACAAGACCTGTCAAATTTGACTTTG
>OKSZ01000910.1_pt1 | contig 11718 bp, 10 predicted proteins | sample 1606081 | NCBI WGS metagenome assembly OKSZ01 (sample SAMEA3879504, study PRJEB24766) | human gut metagenome | biome: human-associated habitat; feature: feces | place: USA | collected 1985/1987 | reverse complement strand
CACCTTTCGGATAACTGGTATAAGGGAGGTGAAAGTAACTTCTCCGGATTAGCCACTTTTCAGATTTTTGCCAACTATAATGACAATGAAAAGGTGCTGTTTGAAAATCAGCTGGAAGCTAAAGTAGGTATGACTTCCACTCCGTCAGATGAATACCATAAATATCTGTTCAATACAGACCAATTTCGTTTGTATAATAAATTAGGTTTGAGAGCTTTCAAGAATTGGTATTATACCATTTCGTCCGAGTTTAAGACACAGTTTTTCAACGGATATAAAGCTAACAGCGAAGAATTGGTTTCATCTTTCATGTCTCCGGCAGATTTGGCGGTCAGTGTCGGTATGGATTATAAATTGAGTAAGAAGAAATTTAATCTTTCTGTGTTTATGGCGCCGTTGACTTATAACTTGCGTTATATCGGTAATTCTGAAGTAGACGAAACAAAGTTTGGCTTAGACAAAGGAAAATGCTCTAAAAACGACTTTGGTTCCCAGTTGCAATCCACATTGAACTGGACCATCATCTCTGCAGTAACTTTAGAGTCTCGTCTCAATTATCTGACCAACTATCATTGGGCACGTGTAGAATGGGAAAATACATTCAACTTCGTTTTGAACCGTTATCTTTCTACCAAGCTCTATATACATACCCGTTTTGACGATAGCTCGAAACCGACTGAAGGAGATAGCTTTTTTCAGTTGAAAGAATTGCTTAGCTTCGGTATCAATTATAAGTGGTAAGTAAGAAATAGAGATCAGGCGCGGAAATTCTGCGCCTGATTTGTTTAGGGATGTTGTATAAAATATGGGTGGTAAAATAGAACCAATGTGATAGCGGATTTTTCACGTCCAAGATAGTCTTAACTGTATATTTCTATTTGTGTGTAAAAAAAGAAAGCGTTTTTTCTTGTTTACTATTTATAATTTTATCTATCTTTGTCACCGAATTCAATCCATTGCCTAAGGGGTATGGAAAAATGAGGGGTAAAAATACATGATCATTAAGAAAAATGACGATCGAAATCTTCTGCCAACAGATGTGATTGGCAGCAGCGTAGCGCGCTCAAAACGTTGGTTGGTGGCAATCGTACGTATTTGTCACGAGAGAAAAACGGGTGAGCGGCTTACGAAAATGGGGATCGAAAATTTCCTTCCAATTCAACAAGAAGTCCATCAATGGAGCGACCGCCGTAAAATTGTCGACCGGGTACTGCTTCCGATGATGATTTTCGTTCACGTTGATCCGCAAGAGCAAAAAGAAGTCCTGACTTTATCTGCTATCAGCCGTTACATGGTATTACGTGGGGAGAGTACTCCGGCTGTTATTCCTGATCAACAAATGTTGCGATTTAAGTTTATGCTCGACTACTCGGATGAGACGATTAGCATGAGTACATCGCCATTGGCTCCAGGAGAGAAAATACGGGTAATCAAGGGACCATTGGCAGGATTGGAAGGGGAATTAGTACATGTGAATGGGAAATCGAAAGTTGCTGTTCGATTGACAATGTTAGGGTGTGCATGTGTAGATATACCGGCTGGGTGTGTAGAGCCGGTATCTGAAAATGGGGATTTACGTGATTGAGTAATCAATCTATTTTATAGGGGTATGGGGATTTTACTGCAAAAATGTAATGAAAGTCTGTAAAATAGCAGACAGTCTATCTGACATCGGTAACAAGACAGTGGGTATATTTATCGATGATCTCTCTCAAAAAATAAAAATCCATAACAGTATTGTGAATTATATCTTGTAAAAGATATAGTGTGGAAATATATGTGTATATCGAAAGATGAAAAAATCTTGGTGTGGTGACACTCACATTGAAATCCTGCTCATTGCCTTTGTGCTGATATAATCAATCAGATAAATCAAATTTCGAAATATTATTTTATTCATTTATACTATAATGGAAAAAACATTGAAGGGCATAGTGCAATATGCCCGCAAAAATTATTTCAGTTATTGGGCTATTTTAGGTATTGACACGGCAATTTCTGTATTATGTTCATTGGTTGCTTATGCGGTAATTCATTATATGGTGCATGTTCCAATGACCGACTGGATGCTCTGTAAATTTGCTTGCGTTTCTTTGGTGGCAAGTGTTGCTGGCTCTTTATTATTCCATACTTATCGTAATACGATTCGTTTTTCACAGGCACGTGAACTTTGGCGTATCATGTGTGCTGTATTATTTAAAATAGCTTGTTTGGCAATCGTTTCTTTCGGATTTATATATGAGACCCAATTGCCATATAATTATAAAATATCCTATCTTCTATTTGATGGTTTATTGACTTTAGTGATCTTGACGACCTTCCGTGTATCATTGATAATCGTCTATGATTTTTTATTGGATTGGGTGAATAAAAAGAACACCCGTATTCTTATTTATGGTACTAATGAAGAGAGTGTAGCCCTGAAGTTACGTCTTAGGGATAGTGCACATTATAAAGTAGCCGGTTTTTATGTATATGGTAAAAATAACAGCCGACGCCGATTGGCAGATCTTCCCGTTTATTACTTTGAAAATGAATCGGATGTTGATTATATCATGCGGAAGCGCGGAATTAAGGGGATTCTGTTTGCCCGTTATGAAGATACCCGTCTGGAAGAAAAACGCCTTCTGGAATATTGTAAAAATAATGAACTTAAAACATTGATAGCTCCTACTATCAGTGAGGCGGATTCTGATGGAAACTTTCATCAGTGGGTACGTCCTATTAAGATTGAGGATTTGTTGGGTCGTGCCGAAATTAATATCAACCTTCGTCAAGTTGCAGAAGAATTCAGGGGAAAAGTGGTGTTGGTGACTGGTGCGGCAGGCAGTATTGGTAGTGAACTTTGCCGTCAATTAGTGCAGATGGGAATTCAGAAACTTATCATGTTCGACTCTGCAGAAACACCTTTGCATAATGTCCGTCTTGAGTTTGAGAAAAAATATCCTACTATAGATTTTGTTCCGGTGATTGGTGATGTGCGTGTGAAAGAGCGAGTTCGTATGGTGTTTGATCTTTATCATCCTCAAATCGTCTTTCATGCCGCCGCTTATAAACATGTACCATTGATGGAAGAAAATCCTTGTGAGGCTGTACTTGTCAATGTAACCGGTTCTCGTCAGGTGGCTGATATGGCTGTGGAATATGATGCAGAAAAAATGATTATGGTGTCTACGGATAAAGCTGTAAATCCTACTAATGTAATGGGTTGTTCCAAACGTTTGGCAGAAATCTATGTTCAAAGTCTGGGATGTGCTATCCGTGAGGGAAAAGTGAAAGGTCATACAAAATTTATCACGACACGCTTTGGTAATGTATTGGGTAGTAACGGTTCTGTTATTCCTCGTTTTAAAGAACAGATAGAGAATGGTGGTCCTGTCACTGTTACTCATCCTGATATCATCCGTTTCTTTATGACCATTCCCGAAGCTTGCCGTCTGGTAATGGAGGCTGCTACCATGGGTGAGGGTAATGAGATCTTTGTCTTTGAGATGGGAAAAGCTGTGAAGATTGTTGATCTGGCGACTCGTATGATCGAATTGGCTGGTTATCGTCCGGGTGAAGACATAAAGATCGAATTTACGGGATTACGTCCGGGTGAAAAATTGTATGAAGAGGTGTTGAGCGATAAAGAAAATACGATCCCAACAGAGAATAAGAAAATCATGATCGCCAAAGTTCGTCGGTATGAATATGCTGATATTCTTGATACTTATGCAGAGTTTGAAAAGTTGTCGCGTGCGGTAAAGATCATGGATACCGTGCGGTTGATGAAGAAAATAGTTCCGGAGTTCAAATCAAAAAATTCTCCGCGATTTGAAGTACTGGATAAAGAATAAATAGGGAATAATCAACAAAAGATTCTATAAATAAATTATCATTTAATATGAATAAATCATTGCGCACGCATTTGAATGTACGAAGCTTGTATGAAAGTCTGTTTTCTTGCCTGATAGTGGTATTTCTGCTTGTTTCCTGCCAGTCTTATAAGAAAGTACCTTATTTGCAGGATGCGGGAGTTGTAAAGGATATCAATCAACAGGAAAATTTATATGATGCCAAGATAATGCCTAAAGACTTACTTACTATCGTGGTGTCGTGTACTAGTCCGGAACTTGCAGTTCCATTCAATTTGACTGTAGCGGGTCCTGGCACTGTGGCTATTGGGAATACACAGTTGACAGCTCAGCCTGTCCTACAGCCCTATCTGGTGGATAATGAAGGAAAGATCAATTTTCCGGTATTAGGCGAATTAAAAGTGGGTGGATTGACGAAAAGAGAAGCTGAACAACTGATAATAGACAAACTGAAACCTTACATAAAGGAGACTCCGATAGTTACTGTCCGTATGGTAAACTATAAAATTTCTGTATTAGGTGAGGTTGCCCGTCCGGGTACATTTACTATCAACAATGAGAAAGTCAACTTGTTGGAAGCTCTTGCCATGGCCGGTGACATGACGGTCTGGGGAGTTCGTGACAATGTGAAACTGATTCGTGAGGGTGCTGATGGCAAACAGGAAATTGTGACATTGGATTTAAACAAGGCGGAGACAATTCTTTCTCCTTATTATTGGTTACAGCAGAATGATATAGTCTATGTGACTCCTAATAAAGCAAAAGCTCGTAACTCTGATATAGGTAACAGTACCAGCTTGTGGTTCTCCGCTACTTCTATTTTGGTATCATTGGCAAGTTTATTAGTAACAATCTTCAAATAGTAATATAGATATGATTGAGGAAAAAAGAGAGAACCGGGGTGAGCAACCGGAAGAGCAGGTGAATATTCAGGAAATCCTTTTCCGTTACCTGATCCATTGGCCTTGGTTTGTGATTTCTATAATAATCTGTATCGCCTGCGCATGGGGCTACCTGCGTCTGGCCACTCCTGTCTATAATATATCCGCTACAGTCTTGATCAAGGATGACAAGAAAGGCGGTGGTGCTAGCATGTCCTCCGAACTGGAAAAGATGGGGCTGGACGGCTTCGTTTCCTCGTCGAACAACGTAGACAATGAAATCGAGGTGCTGAAATCAAAGTCTCTTGCCCGTGAAGTGGTCAACAATTTGGGACTGTTTGTGACTTATAAGGATGAAGATGAGTTTCCTAATAGGGAACTTTACCGTACCTCGCCCGTAGTGGTGAGCTTGACTCCACAAGAGGCGGAAAAACTGTCTGCACCAATGGAAGTGGAGATGACTTTATTTCCCAATGGTGGGATGGATGTATTGATAACAGTGAAAGACAAAGAGTATCGGAAACAATTCGATAAATTACCTGCTGTTTTTCCGACCGATGAGGGGACGGTCGCCTTTTTTGAAAGCAAGGATACATTGGCGGTTAATCAGGCTAAGGAGGAAAGTAAAGAGCGTCATATAAATGCTTTTATAAACCGGCCGATGTCTGTGGCCAAAGGATATATCCAGTCCTTGTCGATAGCCCCTACATCAAAAACCACTTCTGTAGCTGTTCTTTCGTTAAAGAACTCAAATACCCGGCGTGGCAAGGACTTCATCAACAAACTCCTTGAGATGTACAATATCAATGCCAATAATGACAAGAATGAGGTAGCCCAAAAAACCGCAGAATTCATCGACGAACGTATCGGCATTATTTCCAAGGAACTTGGAAGTACCGAACAAGACTTGGAGAACTTCAAACGTAGCGCCGGAATTACAGATTTGAGCAGTGAGGCGCAAATAGCCTTAACCGGTAATGCTGAATATGAAAAGAAACGTGTGGAAAACCAGACTCAAATCAATTTGGTGATGGATTTGCAACGCTATATGCAAGGTAATGAATATGAGGTCTTGCCAAGTAATATTGGATTACAGGATGCAGCATCAGCAGGTGCAATAGACAGATATAATGAGATGTTGGTTGAAAGAAAGCGCTTGCTTCGTACATCAACCGAGAATAATCCGACGATCATAAATTTGGATACTAGTATCCGTGCGATGCGGAGCAATGTACAGGCTACGCTGGATGCTACATTGAAAGGATTGCAGATAACCAAAGAAGACCTTGCCCGTGAGGCGAACCGCTATTCCCGTCGTATCAATGACGCTCCGACCCAGGAACGTCAGTTCGTAAGTATTGCCCGGCAGCAGGAAATTAAGGCCGGCCTTTATTTGATGTTACTTCAAAAACGTGAAGAGAATGCCATCACTTTGGCAGCTACAGCCAATAATGCCAAGACTATTGATGAAGCATTAGCGGATGACAATCCAGTTTCTCCCAAGAGGATGATGATCTATCTTGCCGCCTTGGTGTTAGGAGTAGGATTTCCGGTAGGTATTATTTATCTGATTGGCTTGACCAAATTCAAGATTGAGGGCCGTGCTGATGTTGAAAAACTAACTTCTCTTCCTGTTATTGGCGATATCCCGTTGGCGGATGAAAAGTCCGGTTCTATAGCTGTATTTGAGAATCATAATAACCTGATGAGCGAGACATTCCGTAATGTACGTACCAATCTTCAGTTTATGCTTGAAAATGGCAAGAATGTGATTCTGGTGACTTCTACCGTCAGTGGTGAAGGTAAGTCTTTCGTATCATCCAATTTGGCCATCAGTCTTTCTTTATTAGGTAAAAAAGTTGTGATAGTTGGTCTTGACATTCGCAAGCCTGGCTTGAATAAGGTTTTTAATATTTCCCAAAAGGAACATGGTATTACCCAGTTTCTGACCAATCCGACAAAGAATCTGATGGATTTAGTACAGTCTTCCGATATAAACGAGAATCTGTTTATTCTTCCGGGCGGGTCAGTTCCTCCCAATCCAACGGAATTATTGGCCCGTGACGGCTTGGAAAAAGCCATCGAAACGTTGAAAGCTAATTTTGACTATGTGATTCTGGATACGGCCCCCGTGGGCATGGTAACTGATACCTTGCTGATAGGGCGTACTGCTGATTTGTCGGTATACGTATGCCGTGCCGATTATACCCGTAAGACAGAGTTTACTTTGATCAATGAGCTTATGGAAAACAACAAACTGCCTAACCTCTGTATCGCCATTAACGGCTTGGATCTTCAGAAAAAGAAGTACGGCTATTATTATGGTTATGGTAAATACGGCAAGCATTATGGCTATGGCAGACGTTATGGTTATGGCTATGGTTATGGAGAGAAGCATACAAGTCGGGAAGGTAAATAAACTGCTATTGATAAAACCAAATCAAACATAATATGCGTGATTTCAAAGAGATTCGGGTCGCAGTAGCCGGAACTGGCTATGTGGGACTGAGCATAGCGACACTGCTATCACAACATCATCATGTAACTGCCGTGGATGTAATCCCGGAAAAGGTGGAGAAACTGAACAACAAGATTTCTCCTATCCAGGATGATTATATCGAGAAATATCTGGCTGAAAAGCCGCTTGATCTTGTTGCCACTTTGGACGGGAGGTCAGCCTATGCTGATGCCGACTTTGTGGTAATAGCCGCTCCTACAAACTACGACCCTGTGAAGAATTACTTCGATACGAGTCGTGTGGAGGAAGTTATCGATTTTGTGCTTGAAGTGAATCCCGATGCCGTAATGGTCATCAAATCGACAATTCCGGTGGGCTATACCCGTAATCTTTATGTGAAGTACGCTCGGAAAGGAGTAAGGAAGTTTAACCTCTTGTTTTCACCGGAGTTCCTTCGTGAAAGCAAGGCTCTTTATGACAACCTCTATCCGAGCCGTATCATCGTAGGCTATCCGAAGATTCTCGATCGTCCGGAGTTTGCGGAAGAAAACAAGGCGATCCGTTCCGTCACGGATGTCACTATGTTGGAGGAAGCAGCTAAAATATTTGCCGCCCTTTTGCAGGAAGGGGCTGTCAAGGAAAACATCGACACGCTTTTTATGGGTATGAAAGAAGCCGAAGCGGTCAAACTCTTCGCCAACACTTACCTGGCTCTCCGTGTCAGCTACTTTAACGAACTTGACACATACGCTGAAATGAAAGGATTGGACAGTAAAGCGATCATCGAAGGTGTAGGTCTTGATCCACGCATCGGTACACATTATAACAATCCTTCATTTGGCTATGGCGGTTATTGCCTGCCGAAAGATACCAAACAACTTCTTGCCAACTATCAGGATGTTCCCCAGAATATGATGTCCGCAATCGTGGAATCAAACAAAACCCGCAAGGATTATATAGCTGATGCAGTGCTCCGCAAGGCAGGCTATTATACAGGGAACGGACAATGGGACGCATCCAAGGAACATACTTGTGTCATCGGTGTATACCGTCTGACCATGAAATCGAACTCTGACAATTTCCGCCAGTCCGCCATTCAAGGTATAATGAAACGTATCAAGGCAAAGGGTGCGGAAGTGATCATATATGAACCCACGCTTGAGGACGGGACTACATTTTTCGGCAGCAGGGTTGTTAACGATCTTGCTGGATTCAAGGTGCAGAGCAAGGCTATCATAGCCAACCGTTTTGACAACAGCTTGGAAGATGTGGCGGATAAAGTTTATACACGTGATATTTTCCGTAGAGACTAAGTGCTTGTCATATGTTTCTTTCTTCCATACAAAATAAAATCCACAGAAATTCAATATTTAGTAAAAGGACATCTTCTTAACAGAAATTTTCTCAAAGAATATGATAACCTAAAGAATATGGTTGAAAGCAATGTGGATGAACGGCAAATAGAAGCATCTCTTATTAAGGGAGTCACAGTCCAAGAACAGTGGTTTCCTGTAGATAAAGTGCTTCGGTTAGATGTTTTTATCTCACATTCTCATAAGGATGTAAACAAGGATATAATGCCATTAGCTTTTTGGTTGTATTCCAATTTGGGACTGCGATGTTTCATTGATTCCGTGTTTTGGTAATATGTGGGCAAATTACAGAATATGATGGATAAGTGTTATGCGCAAAGGAGAAATGGTAATTATGATTATAACATATACAATTATACAACATCCCATGTTCCTACAATGTTGTCAATCGCATTGATGAAAATGATGGCAAAAACGGAATGTGTATTGTTTGTCGATTCAGATAATAGTATTAAATATCAAAAAGGTCAGTCGCAAACTCTATCACCTTGGATTTATGAGGAAATCAGCTTAGCACAAAACTACAGCTGACAATACCTGATAGATATCTACAACAATTGATACCTGTTTGCGAAGGTGGAGGAAGAATACAAATGCGCACATTCTCGGACCGACGTAAGATGAATGTCATGTATGACGTGGATTTGTCACAATTTTATAAAAGTTCTGATAAGCGTAATGGCAATTTTGGCAGTAAGGCTCTTGACTACCTATATAATGAAGCACTTAAGAAATACAAACGTAGAACCAATAGAAGCATTATCTATGATTAAATATGTATTTAAAGAAGATGATATCCGTCAACATCTTATGATGTAGCAGGACATCATCAATCGTATGGCCAACAATAGCAGTAATTGCAAAGCATGGTTGATAACGATTGTTGCAGCATTGACCGCACTACAGATATCATAAGAAACCATTCATAGCTATTGATGATCCGACTTTAGAAAATTAATAACTATACATAAAAATAACATGTCGGCACAAGCATATAATAATTCTCGCATAGCAAAAAATACTGTGTTCCTATATGTCCGAATGCTATTCTTAATGCTCATATCTTTATATACGAGTCGAGTAGTATTGAATGCATTAGGTGTAGAGGATTATGGCATATACAATGTTGTAGGTGGCTTTGTTGGAATGTTTTCTATGGTCTCAACATCCTTAGCTGGTGCAATTAGCAGATACATAACATTCTCACTGGCTAAAAGTTCGTTGCAACATCGGCAAAAAGTATTTTCAACAGCAATTGTCATTCAGATTATAATCTGTGCATTTATTGTTGTTTTAGGGGAGACTATTGCTATGTGGTTCTTAAATTATCACATGGTCATACCCCAAGAAAGAATTGTTGCAGCAAACTGGGTATTTCAGCTATCAATTATCACGTTTATTATAAATGTATTAAGTACTCCTTATAATGCTCTTATCATAGCTCATGAGAAGATGTCTGCTTTTGCATATATAGGAATATATGAAGGTATTGCAAAATTAGCAATAGCTTTTGCTATTCCTTATTCACCTATTGACTCATTGGTTTACTATTCTATATTGATGTGTTTGATTTCCATCTCAACTCGTTTATTGTATGGACGATACTGTTCAAAAAAATTCTTAGAAACAAAAGGCAAATTACTTTTTGACAAGATGCTTGTTAAGGATATGTTGGGATTTGCAGGTTGGAATTTTCTAGGAACCACTTCGGGAGTATTAAGGGATCAGGGAATAAATCTTCTTATCAATATTTTTTGTGGCCCTGTTGTGAACGCGGCACGAGGTATAGCCATGCAGGTTAATTCAGCAATAAGCGGTTTTTCTTCCAATTTTACGATAGCTGTTAGACCTCAGATAACTAAGTCTTTTGCTATAGGAGATAGAGCCAGATATGAGGACTTAGTATTTAAAAGTTCTAAGTTCTCATTTTTCCTATTAATGCTACTTTGTATACCAATAATCGTAGAAGCAAAATATATTATTAGTCTTTGGCTTGTAGAGGTTCCATCTTTTACAGTAGAGTTTGTACAACTAGTATTAATATTGACACTGGTAGAGTCCTTTTCAAGTTCATTAGTACACTTATTATTAGCGACAGGGAAAATAAGAAAATACCAAATATGTGTTGGTGGTTTACAGTTGCTAAATTTTCCTTTAGCATATATATTGCTGAAATCTGAAACTTCTCCTTTATCTACAGTTATAAGTACTATATTTATAAGTTGTTTTTGCTTGTACTTGCGTTTATATTTACTAAAGGAAATGATGCAATTTCCTGTTAAATGTTTTCTCTTTCAAGTGATTTTTAGGAGTATTAGTATTTTCATTCTTTCTTTGATTTTACCAATTTATGTAACATATGTTCTTGAACAAAATCTAATAAGGTTTGGCTTGAACGTAATAATTGCAGAATCATTGTCAATAACATTGATTTATTTCTACGGACTTACTTGTTCAGAGAAGAGAATCTTAAAAGATAAAGCTAACAAAATAAAAGTATATGTTAAACAAGGGACACTTTAAAGATTTGTGGAGTAGAATTGTATGTTTTTTACCATCGTTGTATTTTAATATCAAATATTTACCCTTAAGACAAGCTCTCAGGATGCCTATCCTTGTACATAAACCTCATTATTGGAAAATGAAAAGTAAACTTGTGATAGATGCTTCTTTGAAATATGGCATGATTAGATTGGGCTTTCTTGGTGGTCATATGTATCCAAACAACGGAATAGCATTCACACTCCAAGGAGGTACTATAGTTTTTAAGGGAAAATGCCAAATTGGCAATAATTCGTTTATTGTACAAGGCCCATGTAGCACAGTTGTTTTTGGAGATGATTTCTTGGCAAGTACATCTCTTAAGATTATTAGTTTTAAAGGTATAGAATTCGGGAGTCACACAAGAATTGGATGGGATTGTATTTTTATGGATACAAATTTTCACCCACTCTATGATATGGAAAAGAAAAAATTCAAACGTGCCTATGGTTCTATAAAAATAGGTGACTATAACTGGTTTGGAACTCAATGTAAAGTTATGCATTCGGTAGATACCCCAGAAAGATGCATATTCGGTATGGGGTCTATAGTAACACGAGGGTGTAAATTCGAATCTTATTGCGTACATGGCGGTAGTCCGCTAAAGG
>OKSZ01000893.1_pt1 | contig 11884 bp, 6 predicted proteins | sample 1606081 | NCBI WGS metagenome assembly OKSZ01 (sample SAMEA3879504, study PRJEB24766) | human gut metagenome | biome: human-associated habitat; feature: feces | place: USA | collected 1985/1987 | reverse complement strand
TCCGTGAAAGTTTGAAACGCAATTGGTTGTAACGGTTGGAGGTTGTCAGATTGAAAAGATATTGTTTCATTCCTCCCACGCTACGGTCAATTGCCATATCGTTGTCATTCAGGATAATCAGCAGGTTATTAGGCGTAGTGGATGCGTTGTTAAGTCCTTCAAAAGCCAGTCCGCCACTCATCGAACCATCGCCAATGATGGCTACGACATGACGTTGGGTTTCTCCTTTCCGGGCAGCAGCTACAGCCATGCCGAGAGCAGCAGAGATGGAATTGGAAGCATGTCCGCAAGTGAAAGTATCATATTCACTTTCTTCCGGTGACGGGAAAGGGCGGATTCCCCCAAATTTGCGGTTCGTGGAAAAAGCCTCGCGACGCCCTGTCAGAATTTTGTGGCCGTACGCCTGATGTCCCACATCCCATACAATACGGTCGTATGGCGTATTGTAAACATAGTGTAAGGCTACAGTCAATTCCACCGTCCCCAGACTGGCAGCAAAATGTCCCGGGTTGCAGCAGAGCTCTTTAATAATGTCTTGCCTTAGTTCATCGCATACTTCCGGCAGTTGGTCTACGTCTAGTTTTCGTAGGTCTTCGGGGTAATTAATAGCATTTAGCAAGTTATATATCGGTTCATTCTTCATGATTCGAGGAAATTTAGCGCAAAAATACGAAAAGAAAGTATACTTTTGCCCACGAAACGTAATAAAATGTAGGAAAATCATGATGAACTTTCAAACATCTGTGGGATTGCCGGTCGGACTACCGCCTATCAGCCATATATCCCCTATTCTTTTGATGGGATCTTGTTTTGCTGAGAATATGGGAACTTTCTTGACAGAGGCCAAGTTTCAACTGGATTTGAATCCTTTCGGAATTCTGTATAATCCTTTGTCCATATCCTCAGCTTTGAAAGAGATTATTACAAAAAAAGAATATACGGAGAAAGATTTGTTTGCTTATAGAGGGCTGTGGCATAGTACTATGCATCATGGCTCTTTTTCGGCTATTACTCCAGAGGCTACGTTGCAGAATATCAATGCCCGTTTGCTGCAAGCCCATCAGACTGTGCCGAAGCTTGATTGGCTGATGTTGACTTTCGGAACGGCTTATGTTTATGAAGCAAAAGAGACAGGAAAGGTAGTCTCCAATTGTCACAAATTACCGGAGAATGATTTTAATCGCCGACTTTTGTCTGTGGATGAAATAGTAGATGAATACACTTCATTGATTACCGATATGGCTGCTTGCAATGCAACCTTGAAATTCTTGTTTACAGTCAGTCCCATCCGTCATATCCGGGATGGAATGCACGCCAACCAATTGAGTAAATCGACTTTGTTGCTGGCCGTCGACCGGTTGCAGCAATCGTTCCCGGAACAAGTTTTCTACTTCCCCTCTTATGAAATCGTATTGGATGAATTACGCGATTATCGCTTCTATGCGGATGATATGTTGCATCCGTCTCCGTTGGCAGTCCATTACCTTTGGGAACGCTTTTCCGAAACCTTCTTTTCCGCTGAAACAAAGCAGGTTATCCGCGAAGTAGAAGACATCCGCCGGGACTTGGCGCACAAGCCCTTTCATCCCGGGTCCGAAGCGTATCAACGCTTTTTAGGACAAATAGTGTTAAAAATAGAACGACTTATCAGAAAATACCCGTACTTAGATTTTCAAAAAGAAACAGAACTATGTCATACGCGATTGAATCCATAGCCCAAAGTATCGGCGCCCGCCGTGTGGGTGAATATGAAGCGACTATCGATTGGCTCTTAACAGATAGCCGTTCCCTGAGTTTTCCGGAAGAAACCCTTTTCTTTGCATTAACCACCAAACGCAATAGTGGAGTCCGCTACATCCCCGAACTGTACGACCGGGGTGTCCGAAACTTTGTGATCTCCGAGGAAGAGTTTAAACAAGTTGAGAATGGAGAGTTGAGAATTGAGAGTGCTATGCAGGATGATGATGCGCAGCCAATTCTCAATTCTCAACTCTCAACTCTCAATTTCCCCTCAACTCTCAATTTCCTCATCGTTCCCAACCCTCTGAAAGCATTGCAGAAACTGGCTGAGGTACATCGGGAGAGGTTTAATATTCCTGTAATCGGTATCACCGGAAGCAATGGAAAAACCATTGTGAAAGAGTGGTTGCACCAATTGCTGAGTCCGGACCGTTGTATCGTCCGTTCTCCGCGTAGTTATAATTCGCAGATTGGTGTTCCATTGTCTGTGTGGCAACTTTCCGAAGAAGCAGAATTGGGAATTTTCGAGGCGGGTATTTCTGAGATGGGGGAAATGGGGGCATTGAAACGGATGATAAAGCCTTCTATCGGTATTCTGACGAATATCGGTGGTGCTCATCAAGAGAACTTTTTTTCATTGCAGGAGAAGTGCATGGAAAAGCTAACCCTTTTCAAAGATTGTGATGTCGTGATTTATGATGGTGATAATGAGCTGATTAGCAATTGTGTGGCGAAATCAATGCTGACTGCACGTGAGATTGCCTGGAGTCGTACGGATATTGAACGTCCCTTGTACATCAGCCGTGTGACAAAGAAAGAAGACCATACCGTTATTGCTTACCGTTATCTGAATATGGATAACACTTTCTGTATTCCTTTCATCGACGACGCCTCCATCGAAAACGTACTAAACTGCTTGGCTGCCTGCCTTTACTTGATGACTCCCGCCGATCAGATAACGGAACGCATGGCACGTCTCGAACCGATTGCCATGCGCCTTGAAGTGAAAGAGGGAAAGAATAACTGCCTATTGATTAATGATAGCTATAATTCGGATCTGGCCTCTCTGGATATAGCTCTTGACTTCCTGGTACGCCGTTCTGAAAAGAAAGGACTGAAACGTACGCTGATTCTGTCGGATATTCTGGAAACAGGACAGAGTACTGCCACGCTTTATCGGCGTGTAGCCCAACTGGTGCAGAGTCGGGGTATTGATAAATTGATAGGAGTAGGGCCGGAAATCTCTTCGTGTGCCGCTCGTTTTGACGACGGGATAGAACGTTATTTCTTCCCTAATACCGAAGCGCTTCTTAAATCGGAACTGCTCAAATCCCTTCATTCGGAAGTGATTCTGATAAAGGGTTCTCGTGTGTTCAACTTTGATCTGGTGTCCGAAGCGCTCGAACTGAAAGTGCATGAAACGATACTGGAAGTAAATCTAGGCGCGATGGTGGAGAACTTGAATCATTACCGCTCCATGTTGCGCCATCCTGAGACGAAAATGATCTGCATGGTGAAGGCGTCGGCATACGGAGCCGGTTCATACGAGATAGCCAAGACTTTGCAGGAACATCATGTTGACTACTTGGCTGTGGCGGTAGCCGATGAAGGTTCCGAACTGCGCAAAGCGGGTATCACGTCCTCTATCATCATCATGGATCCGGAGCTTACAGCGTTCAAAACGATGTTTGACTATAAACTGGAGCCGGAAGTTTATAATTTCCATTTGCTTGATGCGCTGATTAAAGCCGCAGAAAAGGAAGGGATCACCAATTTCCCTATTCATGTGAAACTGGATACGGGAATGCATCGGCTGGGTTTTGAAGCGGAAGATATTCCCTTGCTTATCCGTCGCTTGAAGAATCAGAATGCGGTAATTCCCCGTTCGGTATTCTCTCATTTCGTAGGCAGTGATTCTCCTCAATTTGACGCTTTCACCCGGCAGCAAATCGAATTGTTTGAAAAAGGCTCGCAAGAATTGCAGGCGGCTTTCTCGCATAAAATTTTACGCCATATCTGCAATACGGCAGGAATCGAGCGTTTTCCCGGAGCACAGTTTGACATGGTACGGCTAGGTATCGGACTTTACGGAGTGAGTCCGATAGACAACTCGATTATACATAATGTCAGCACGCTCAAGACAACCATACTTCAGATTCGGGATGTCCCCGAAGAAGATACGGTGGGATATAGCCGGATGGGACACTTGATACGTCCGTCCCGTATAGCCGCTATCCCTATCGGTTATGCCGATGGCCTGAACCGACACTTGGGGCGTGGAAATGCTTACTGTCTGGTGAACGGCAAGAAAGCACCTTATGTGGGCAATATCTGCATGGATGTCTGTATGATAGACGTTACGGACATCGACTGCCGTGAAGGTGACCAAGCTATAATCTTCGGTGACGACCTGCCGATCACAGTATTGTCCGACAAGCTGGATACGATTCCGTACGAAGTGCTGACTAGCATATCGACGCGGGTGAAACGGATATATTATCAGGATTAGTTCACCACAGAGGACACGGAGTTTTTTCAAAGATACAAATCAGATACTGAGGATACTGACAGCGTATTATGAAAAAAGGACTCTGTGCCCTCTGTGTCCTCTGTGGTGAATAAAAATCTGTGTTAATCCGTGTGATCTGTGATGAAAATAATTATCTTTGTACCGACTAATAAAAACCTCTTTATCAAATAAACTTATGACAAACTTATTATTGTTAGGCTTTTTGCCTAGTGGGTCCGAATGGATTATTATCGCTTTGGTTATCCTTCTTCTTTTTGGCGGAAAGAAAATTCCTGAATTGATGCGTGGCTTGGGAAAAGGAGTGAAGAGCTTCAAAGACGGAGTGAATGATGCGAAAGAGGAAATAAATAAGGCAAAAGAAGACCTGGACAAACCGGCGGACTCAAGTAAGTAAAGCAAGTACGGATGGCAGAAATGACCTTTTGGGATCATTTGGATGAACTGCGCAAGGTACTTTTCCGGGTGATCGGAGTTTGGTTTGTATTGGCAATAGGTTATTTTATTGCTATGCCTTACCTTTTTGATCATGTGATATTGGCGCCTTGCCACAATGATTTCATATTCTACGATTTATTACGGCATATCGGTCAGGCGCTTGATTTGACCGATGATTTCTTCACACAAGAATTTCAAGTGAAGCTGGTCAATATCAACTTGGCGGCTCCTTTCTTTATACATATGTCGACAGCCTTTTGGATGTCGGTAGTCACTGCCATGCCTTATCTTTTCTTTGAAGTATGGCGCTTTATCGGTCCTGCCCTTTATCCCAATGAAAAGAAAGGAGTGCGTAAAGCTCTGACAGTTGGAACGGTGATGTTCTTTGTTGGTGTTTTGCTGGGTTACTTTATGGTTTATCCGTTGACGCTCCGTTTTCTTTCCACCTATCAGTTGAGTGCGGAAGTGGAGAACATTCTGTCGCTCAATTCCTATATCGACAATTTTATGATGTTGGTACTCTGTATGGGGCTAGCTTTTGAATTGCCGTTAGTGACCTGGCTGCTATCCCTGCTGGGAATAGTCAATAAGTCTTTCTTGCGGAAGTACCGTCGCCATGCGATTGTCATCATTGTGATAGCTGCTGCCATTATTACTCCGACAGGCGATCCGTTTACATTGAGTGTTGTCGCTATTCCGCTTTATCTGCTATACGAAATGAGTATCCTGATGATAAAGGATAAGAAGAAAACCGAAGAGGAAATAGAAGATGAAATTGCCCTGTCAGAAGAGTGAAGCGATAGAATCTTATGAATTACTTCTAGCAGTCTGCAAGGCGGGAGAGGATGAACTGACCGTTGGTTACAAGCAGATGCGCGACTTGCTCGAACGTATTTGCCGGGCGCAAATGCAGAGCAGCAGTTTGCAAATGACCGACCTCTCGGCGCGAATCAGTTTTATTGCTGCCAAGACCGGACTTTCGGTAGGAGAGCAGAACCGGCTTCATACTTTCCGCCTGACTTCCAATCAAATCCTGAACCGCTGTCTCGAACCGAACAGGGAAAAACTCTTGCGGGATGTTAAAACACTGGCCTTTCTGGTCCGCAAACTTTCGGGAGAGAATATTCCGGATGAGTTATACCGTTTGTTTCCCCGTGCGGACGCTACCTATCTGGTTGCCCCTCCTGCCTGTGAACGAGTTCGGCGAATGCGTGTCTGTTTTCAATATGCGGACGAACAATATCTGTATGTGACTCCTTTGGACGAAGTCTCGGAGAGACCCTATCTTGTCCGCTATAATATACCTCAAATAAACGAAGAGTTTGCAGAAACCTGTAAGCTGCTTTGGCAACATGCCCAGATGAATCTGCTTGACGTTGCGATAGATGAGGCGGGAATCCTTACCCCTTCTTTTATCGTTCTCGAACCGGATTATCTGATTGATATCAGTTCGCTTGCAGAGTGTTTCCGCGATTACGGACACCATCCGGGAAACTACTTCCTTTCCCGAATGCAACCGATTGAGAATGCCCGTCCCCTGTTACTGGGAAATATTGCCAATCTCTTTCTGGATGAATGGATTCATGCGCCGAACGAGGATATTGATTATCGGACTTGTATGCAAAAGGCTTTCCGCCGCTATCCCATCGAATTGGCGGCTTGCCCCGATTTGCGGGACAGAGAGAAGGAACGTCAATTCTTTGATGATTGCAAATTGCATTTCGAGCATATCCGCGAAACGGTGAATGATACTTTTCATACTGCCGGATACGAATTGGACAAGACGGATGCGGTGCTTGAACCTTCTTATATCTGCGAAGCGCTCGGACTGCAAGGTCGCCTTGATTATATGCAACGGGATATGTCCTCCTTCATTGAAATGAAATCGGGTAAAGCTGACGAGTACGCTATCCGCGGCAAGGTGGAACCGAAAGAGAACAACAAGGTGCAGATGTTGCTTTATCAGGCAGTATTGCAATACTCTATGGGGATGGATCACCGGAAAGTAAAAGCCTATTTGCTTTATACCCGTTATCCGCTTCTTTACCCTTCACGGCCTTCTTGGGCAATGGTGCGCCGTGTGATTGATTTGCGCAACCGGATCGTAGCCGATGAATATGGTATCCAGTTGCATAACAATCCGGAATATACTGCACGGAAGTTAGAGGAGATCAATGCTTCCACATTGAATGAACGTGGCTTGCGAGGACGTTTCTGGGAAACCTATTTGCGGCCGCCCATTGATCGCTTTCAGGAGAAGTTGCAGAGGCTTTCCGCCATAGAAAAGAGCTATTTTTATGCGGTCTATAACTTTCTGACGAAAGAACTTTATACTTCTAAGTCCGGTGATGTGGATTATGAAGGGCGTACGGGTGCGGCTTCCTTGTGGCTTTCCACATTGGCCGAGAAATGCGAAGCCGGTGAGATTATCTATAATTTGCGGATTCGTGAAAATCATGCCGCCGACGAGCATAAAGCTTATTTATTATTGGTACGTTCCGATTTCGAAGAAAAGGAACTGCCGGAGACAGTAGCGGACAATGATATACAAAACGTACTTCCTAATTTCCGTCAAGGTGATGCCATTATCCTCTATGAACGAAACTGCGGGACGGATAATGTAACCAATAAAATGGTATTCAAGGGCAATATCGAACATCTGACCGATTATGAAATAAGTATTCGCCTTCGGGCTACACAGCAGAATCCTTCGGTGCTCCCTGCCGATAGCCTTTATGCGATAGAACATGACACGATGGATACGACATTCCGCTCTATGTATCAAGGATTGTACGCTTATCTCTCTGCAACACAGGAACGTCGCGACTTATTGCTGGCCCAGCGTCCGCCGAAGTTCGACGAATCATTGGATTCTCTTGTTTCACAGGCGAAAGACGACTTCACCCGTGTCGCATTGAAAGCGCAAGCCGCACAAGATTATTTTCTTCTTATCGGTCCTCCGGGAACCGGAAAGACCTCTTGTGCCTTAAAGAAGATGGTTGAAACATTCCATGCGGATAAAGGCGCTCAAATCCTTCTGCTTTCGTATACGAACCGGGCTGTCGACGAGATATGCAAATCGCTTGCTTCCATTCGTCCTGCCGTTGATTTTATCCGTGTGGGAAGTGAATTGTCGTGCGACGAGACTTACCGCACTCATCTGATAGAAAACGAATTAGCCTCCTGCAACCGCCGTTCGGAAGTTTACGAGCGTATTCGGAGTTGCCGCATCATTGTAGGAACCGTAGCGGCTATTTCCGGCAAACCGGAATTGTTCCGTCTGAAACATTTTAATGTTGCCATTATAGATGAAGCTACACAGATATTGGAACCTCAGCTATTAGGCATTCTTTGTGCACGTGGCGAAGAGGGTGGGAATGCCATTGATAAATTTATCCTGATTGGCGACCATAAGCAACTTCCTGCCGTTGTGCTGCAAAGTTCTGAACAGTCCGCTATCTACGAGGAGTCCTTGATGTCTATCGGACTGACCAACTTGAAAGATTCCCTGTTCGAACGTCTATACCGCAACTGCACCGCTCGTCAGTCATCCCTGACCTCTCATCCTTCCTACGATATGCTTTGCCGTCAAGGTCGTATGCATCCCGAAGTGGCTCTGTTTGCCAACCGTGCTTTTTATGGAGGGCGTCTGATTTCCGTCGGATTGCCTCACCAACTGGAAGACTCCGATACTGTTTGTCGTCTGGCTTTTTATCCTTCCATACCGGAGAAGACAGGAACATCTACGAAAATAAACCATTCGGAAGCCCGTATTGTAGCGGATTTGGTTGCCCGTATCTATGAGGATTGCCGGATAGATTTCGATGAGGCGCGTACGTTGGGAATCATTACCCCTTACAGAAGTCAGATAGCACTGATTAAAAAAGAAATAGCCGCATTGGGCATTCCGGCTCTGAACCGGATTATGGTTGATACTGTCGAGCGTTTTCAAGGGAGCGAACGGGATGTAATCATCTATTCCTGTTGCATCAACAGTTATTTTCAATTAAAGTTTGTATCGAATTTAACAGAAGAAGACGGTACGCTGATTGATCGTAAACTGAATGTAGCTCTTACCCGTGCGCGAAAACAGATGTTTGTGACAGGAGTCCCTAAGTATCTGAAGTCCAATCCACTCTACGAAAGTTTATTAAATTTAATGGAGTATAAAGAGTGATTTGCTAATTTTTGCAGATGTTAGTTTTTATTCTCTCTTTATGCGATTCATTAACACCTCTATGTTGAACAAACGCCTATATTTGCAACACGTTTTTTTCATAGAGATTTAGATTTAAGGTTAGAAGAATTGTGGAAGTCGTGAGACTTCCCTTTTTTTCATCTTAACGTTTACTATTCTTCATTATGAGAATGCAATGACACTTCATCTCAAGTGTTGCAATTGAAAATATTGCAGGAAGATGGTGCAGAATAAGTAAACCTAAAAAGCCTTCTTCGTGAGAAGAGGCTTTTTTATTTTTTTTCTTTTTCAAAGAAATTTATTGTTAATACAAGAGAGAGGGGGAACTCGTGATGAGTTCCCCCTCTTGTTTGTTATCTAACGTATGTGGATGAATTAATCCAATACGATAGGTTTGTATTTCGGAACTAATGCTTTCATAATCAACCATCCGAGCAGGTAAGATACTGCACAGATACAGAACATGATGAAATATCCGGCAGGTTTGCCTTCAAATCCCATGAATGTCATGTGGGTTTCGTCAGCATGCACAAATAATACGCCTGCACCGTATTGCATAAGCATAGAACCTACGCCACCGGCCATACCGCCGATACCTGTAATACTTGCAATTGCGGTTTTTGGGAACATATCGCCTACCGTAGAGAAGATATTGGCCGACCATGATTGGTGAGCCGCTCCACCGATACCGATTAAAATAACCGGGAACCACGGAGAAAGTGTTCCTAACGGCTGTGCCAACAATACTACCAATGGGAAGAATGCGAAAATCAACATCGCTTTCATACGGGCAGCATACGGGTTCATACCTGTCTTATTAATAAAGATAGTCGGAAGTTTACCACCGTAGATAGACAACATGGTCACAGCATACAACGTGAAAATCAATGCCATACCCAATCCATCGGATGTCTTAATATCAAATTGGGTGTTCAGATAAGACGGAGTCCAGAACAGGAAGAACCACCACACACCGTCGGTCATAAACTTACCGGCGGCAAAAGCCCATGTCTGCTTGTATGTGAAGCATTGGAGGAAGCTCATTTTCTTTTCTTCCTTTACTTCTGCATTTGCGGGGATCTCACCTTCCTCAAACTTATCTTGTTCGATATAGTCCAATTCGGCTTTATTGACGTGCTTGCTCTTGTCGGGAGAAGTATACATGAATACCCACATTCCCATCCAGATAAAGCCGAGAGCACCGATAACGATAAAAGCCATTTCCCATCCCCAAGCCTTGGCGAGCAATGGGATAGATACGGGAGCGATCAGAGCACCGATAGAAGCACCGGCATTAAAAATGGAAGTTGCATAAGCGCGGTCTTTCTTCGGGAAATATTCGGCTGTTACTTTGATAGCTGCAGGGAAGTTACCGGCCTCACCAAGTGCAAGGATACAGCGTGCAGCCAGGAAACAGTACATACTTACGGTAGCCAGCACGACAACAACGTCTCCGGTAGCGGCGATCAGTTCGGCTGCGCTGTGCATACCTACGTATTGCTCGGTTACGATTCCGCAAAGTGCGTGCATACAAGCACCTGCCGACCATACGCCGATTGCCCAGAGATACCCTTTCTTGGTTCCCATCCAGTCGACAAAGCGTCCGGCAAACAACATGCAAATGGCATAGACAATAGAAAATACGGAAGTGATCGTACCATAGTGTACCTCATTCCAATGAAATTCCGGTTTGATAAATTCGTCCCAGGTCAATGAAAGAACCTGTCGGTCGAGATAATTGACTGTAGTAGCAAAGAATAGCATAGCACAGATGGTCCATCTGTAGTTTGTCATCTTTTCGCCTGTTTTTTGAAATGCATTCATGATAATGGATTTAAATAGATTTTGTTTCGTTGACAAAGGTCGGTATTTCAACTGAATTTTATTTGTAAAAATTGGTCAAAATCATGTATTATTCGTTGCATTATATATGCTATTTGTTTCAAAAGATATAAAAATGTCTCATAGCATTATCATTTGCAACGTTGGGGGGAATACAGAAAGAAGATAAACGAGTTGTGAATCAAGAGCAAATGAGTCTAATCTTTTAGACGCAGATGACGCGGATAATGCGGATACTTATTTTTGATCCGTGCTATCCGCGTTATCTGCGTCTGAAAAATTATATGTCATACAGGAATACGCAACGGTTAGCGCATTTCTGTATATTTGATCTTGTCCATGTCTCCGTAATCGAGGTTTTCACCTGCCATCCCCCAGATAAACATGTAGTTGCTTGTTCCGGCAGCAGCGTGGATAGACCATTCCGGTGACATGATAGCTTGTTCGTTCTGCATCCATACGACGCGTTCTTCTTGAGGTTCGCCCATGAAGTGGCAGATAGCATTTCCTTCCGGTACATTGAAGTAGAAGTATGCTTCTACACGACGAGAGTGAGTGTGTGCCGGCATGGTGTTCCATACGCTACCCGGTTTCAGTTCAGTCAATCCCATCTGCAATTGGCAAGGACCTTCCTCAAGTACGTTGTTAACAATCAACTGGTTGATAACGCGGTCGTTGCTTTCTTCCAGCTTTCCGGCAGCGAATGAGTTTGCTTTCAGAGAACCTTTACGTCCGTCGATAGTAATCAATTGAGTTTTGTATTCCTTGTGGGCAGTAGCCGAGTTGATGTAGAATTTGGCAGGATTGCTGGAATCTTTGCTCTTGAAAGTCACTTTCTGCTTGCCTCTACCTACGTACAGGGCATCTTTGAATTTCAGCGTATATTCTTTACCGTCTACGGTTACGATACCTTCGCCACCAATGTTGATGACACCCAGTTCGCGGCGTTCGAGGAAGAATTTAGATTTCAGCGGGTCGATTGTTTCAAGTACCAATTCTTTTGTTGCAGGTACTGCGCCACCGAAGATCAGACGGTCGTACATAGAATAAGTAACGTTGATTTCGTTCGGAACCATTACTTTTTCCATCAGGAAGCTACTGCGCAAGCGGTTAGTATCATACGTTTTCACGTCTTGCGG
>OKSZ01000887.1_pt1 | contig 12021 bp, 7 predicted proteins | sample 1606081 | NCBI WGS metagenome assembly OKSZ01 (sample SAMEA3879504, study PRJEB24766) | human gut metagenome | biome: human-associated habitat; feature: feces | place: USA | collected 1985/1987 | reverse complement strand
CCGTCGATCGGCATCGGCCAGGGCTACAACGCATTCACGCTGCTGCAGCTCGCGCACGCCACGTCCACGCTGGCCAACAGGGGCATCGTAATGACGCCCCATCTCGTCAAGAGGATCACGGATCCGTCGACCAACAAGGCCGAGGACGTTCCCGTCGAACCCGCCGCCGTCATTCCGCTCAAGTCCAGAAACGTGGAGACCGTGATCGCCGGCATGACCGACGTCTCGACCAAAGGCACGGCCCGCTTCGTCTTCAAGGGCGTGCCCTACACGGTCGCCTGCAAGACGGGCACCGCCCAGGTCGTCACCATCGCCCAGGACGACAAGTACGACGCCAAGAAGCTCGCGAAGAAGCACCACGACCACGCGCTCTTCATCGCGTTCGCGCCTGCACGCAATCCGCGCATCGCGCTTGCCGTTCTTGTTGAAAACGGCGGCTTTGGCGCCCAGGCGGCCGCTCCCGTTGCCCGACAGCTCATCGACTACTGGCTCACGGGCGCGAATTCGCTCGAGCTTCCGCCTCCGAAGGGCGTTCCCCTCATCACCCAGCGACGCAACCGCTGAGGAGCGATTTTGAAATGATTGAAACCATTTCCAGAACCGGCTACGCGTTCCTGAGGTACCTTGCAACGCGTCTGCTGCGCATCGACCTGATGCTGCTCGCCCTCGTCGTCACGCTGACGACGATCGGCTTCATCGCGCTCTTCTCCGCCGGCTACAGCTTCCCGTGGCGCATCGAGGGACAGATTCGCAACATCGCCGTCGCAGGCGTCGTCATGCTCGTCGTGTCCTGCATTCCCGTGAAGGCCTTCCAGAAGGCGACCGTTCCGATCTTCATCGTCGGCTGTGTGCTGCTGCTTCTGACGCATTTCTTCGGCGTGACCGTCAAGGGCGCCACCCGCTGGCTCAACGTCGGCGTGCGCATCCAGCCCTCGGAGCTCATGAAGCTTGCGGTCCCCATGATGCTCGCCTGGTACTACAACGTCAGAGGGGAGAACGTCTGCAACTGGGACCATCTGACGGCCTTCATCATCATGGCCGTCCCCGTCGGCCTCATCGTGAAGCAGCCCGACCTCGGCACCTCGATCCTCGTGCTCATCGCGGGCGCATCCGTCATCTTCTTCGCAGGCCTGAGCAAGCGCATCCTTGTTTCCCTCACGGGCATCCTTATCCTGTCGATGCCCGTCATCTGGAGCCTGATGCACGACTACCAGCGTCAGCGCGTGCTGACGCTTCTCGATCCGTCCGCGGACCCGCTCGGCAAGGGCTTCCACATTCTGCAGGCCCTCATCGCCATCGGCTCGGGCGGCTTCTCGGGCAAGGGCTGGATGGAAGGCACGCAGGCCCATCTCGACTTCATTCCCGAACGCACGAGCGACTTCCTCTTCGCCGTTTTCAGCGAGGAATTCGGCTTTGTCGGCAACCTCGTCCTGCTTGCGCTCTACACTGCGCTCATCGGCCGCAGCTTCTACATTGCGGCCTTCGCCGAAACGCGCTTCTCCCGCCTCCTTGCGGGCGCCATCGGCTGCATCTTCTTCACGTACACCTTCGTCAACATGGGCATGGTCAGTGGTATCCTGCCCGTGGTGGGCGTGCCGCTGCCCTTCATGAGCTACGGCGGCACGGCCCTTCTCATTCTCGGCGTCTGCACGGGCATTCTGCTCTCCGTTTCCGCCGAGTCCAAGCATTGACACGCCGCATCAGAAAAGAGCTTCGCGCAATGAACAAAATCTGCCTCGCCGCCGCCACGGCCGCCGCCGCGTTTCTGTTGAGCGCCTGTTCCACAGGTTCCAAGTACTATCAGCACGACGGTCCTCCGTCCTCGTCGGCCGAGCTTGACACGTCGAGCGCGACGCCGCGCGTCGAGCACTTCTACCCGGCCTCCCTGCGTCCCTACACGGTCATGGGGCAGCGCTACGTGCCCGTCACGAGCGACGTCAAGATGGACCAGACGGGCATCGCCTCCTGGTACGGCAAGCAGTTCCACGGCAACAAGACGGCCATAGGCGAAACGTACAACATGCACGCCATGTCGGCCGCCCATCCCACGATGCCGCTACCGAGCTACGCCCGCATCACCAACCTTGAAAACGGGCGCTCCGTCATCGTGCGCGTCAACGACCGCGGTCCCTTCCTCTACAACCGCGTCATGGATCTTTCCTACGCGGCCGCCACGGCGCTTGACTACGCCAACAAGGGCACCGCGCGCGTGCGCGTCGAGCGCCTGACCAATCAGGAAATCGCCGCAGGCACGTGGCAGTCGGGCAACGGCCTCACTGATCCCGTCACGAACTCCACGCAGGTTCAGGCGCCCGTGCAGTCCGCCACGCCGTCCGCCGACGCCGTCGTGACCGCGCCTGCCGCAGGCTGGAGCGTGCAGATCGGCTTCTTCACGGAGCGCGACAACGCGCTTGCCTACGCCGCCCACGCCGAGGCCGTGCTGGCCTCCACGTCGTCCGCCCGAAGCGCCCGCCTTGTCCGCGACAACGGCGGATACCGCGTCGTGCTCGGCAACGGCGTTCGCGTGGGCGCCTACAGCGTGATTCGCAATACGACGGTCGAGGATGACGTCGAAATCCTTCCCTTCTGTCACTTTGAAGGCGCCGCGGTCGGCAGGGACTCTTGCATCGGCCCGTACTCGAGGCTTCGTCCGGGCGCCGAACTCACGGGCAACAACCACATCGGCAACTTCGTCGAGGTGAAGAAGTCCGTCATCGGTCAGGATTCGAAGGTCAACCATCTCACCTACATCGGCGACGCCGACGTGGGCGCGCGCGTCAATGTCGGCGCAGGCACGATCACCTGCAACTATGACGGCGTGAACAAGTTCCGCACGGTCATTGGCGACGATGCGTTCATCGGGTCCGACACCCAGCTCATCGCGCCCGTCGAGGTCGGTGCAGGCGCCACGATTGGTGCGGGCACGACGCTTACGAGGAACGCGCCCGCGGGCAAGCTCACGCTTTCCCGCGCCCGTCAGATGACGATCGAGGGCTGGACGCGTCCGGTCAAGAAGCAGTAAGACAGAAAGAAACCGGGCGGCCGCAGGGCCGCCCGAAGAACGTTTGGAGAGAAAGAAATGTGTGGTATCGTCGCCGCCGCGAGTCATCGCGATGTCGTGCCCATGCTTTTGGAAGGCCTTCGTCGCCTTGAATACCGTGGCTATGACTCCTGCGGGGTCGCCACGCTTGATCAGGGCGTCCTGAAGAGGGCCCGCACCGTGTCCCGCGTGCACGAGCTTGTCGAGCGCGTGGCCGAAGACGGCGTCAAGGGCACCGTCGGCATTGCGCACACGCGCTGGGCCACCCACGGCGCTCCCGAGGTCTGCAACGCTCATCCGCATATCTCGCGCAACCGCATTGCGCTGGTGCACAACGGCATCATCGAGAATCACGAGGAGATCCGCCGCGAGCTTCAGGCCAAGGGCTATGAGTTCACGAGCCAGACCGACACGGAAGTGGTCGCACATCTCATCAACGACAACGATAACGGCGATCTGCTCAAGGCCGTCATGACAGCCGTCACGCGCCTGCGCGGCAGCTATGCCATTGCCGTGATCGCCGCCGACGAGCCCGACCGCGTCATCGCCGCCCGTCAGGGCTCGCCCATGGTAGTGGGCGTCGGCGACGGCGAGAACTTCATTGCTTCCGACGCCATGGCGGTCGGAGGCACGACGGACCGCATCGTCTATGTTCACGAGGGCGACGTCGTCGACGTTCGTCCCGACTCTTGGCAGGTCTACGAGCGCACGGAGGCGGGCGAATTCATTCCCGCCGACCGTGAGGTCAAGGTGGTTCACGCCTATGCGGGCGCCGTCGAACTCGGGCCCTACCGTCATTTCATGCAGAAGGAGATCTTCGAGCAGCCCAAGACCATCGTGGACTGCATTCGGGGCCGGATCAACCCCGAGACGCACGACGTGATCCTGTCGGGCATCATGGACAACCGAGAGCGGTTTCTCAACGCCCGGCGCATCATCTTCGTGGCTTGCGGCACCTCGTGGCACGCATCGCTCATCGGGGAGTACCTGATCGAGGATTTCTGCCGCATTCCGGTCGAAGTGGAATACGCTTCGGAGTTCCGTTACCGCAATCCGGTGATTTATCCCGACGACATCGTGATCGCCGTATCGCAGTCGGGCGAAACGGCCGACACGCTGGCCGCTATCGAGCTGGCCAAGCAGAACGGTGCGTTCGTCTATGGCATCTGCAACGTGATCGGCTCGTCGATCGCCCGGGCTACCGATTCCGGCACTTACATCCACGTAGGGCCTGAGATCGGCGTGGCTTCGACCAAAGCCTTCACGGGACAGGTAACGGTACTCACGATGCTGGCGCTGATGATCGCCCGTGTCAAGGGTACGATCGACCAGGAGTGCTCGCGCAAGATCGCCAAGCATCTGCTCGATCTGCCCGCCGTGTTGGAAGAGGTGCTCCGCCTGAACGACCGGATCGCCGACTTCTCGAAAATCTTCACCTACGCGCACAACTTCATCTACCTGGGACGCGGGTACAACTACCCCACGGCGCTGGAAGGTGCGCTCAAACTCAAGGAGATCTCCTACATCCACGCAGAGGGCTACCCTGCCGCCGAAATGAAACACGGTCCGATCGCCCTGATCGACGCCGAGATGCCGACCATCGCCATCGCGACGCCGGATCACACCTACGAGAAGACCGCCAGCAACATCGAGGAGATCAAGGCCCGGGGCGGCAAGGTTATCACCGTGATCGCCAAGGGCGACGAGCAGGTACGCAAGAGCTCCGACTACTTTATCGAAGTGCCCGTCGTGGCGGAGTGCCTGATGCCGATCGTGGTATCGGTGCCGTTGCAGTTGCTGGCGTATCATATCGCTGTCAATAAAGGGCGCGACGTGGACCAGCCCCGCAACCTGGCCAAGTCGGTAACGGTGGAGTAATGTGATTTACAATTAGACAATTTACTATTTACTATTTACGATTGAAGAATCAATGATAGATAGTAAGTTGTTTGATTGGCAGGTGGTAATTTAAATCGTAAATAGTAAATCGTCAAATCGTAAATAGTATAGATGGAACAATTGAAACATGAATGTGGCGTTGCCATGATACGCTTGCTTAAACCGTTGGAGTATTACGAGAAAAAGTACGGAACATGGATGTACGGTCTTAATAAGCTCTACCTGTTGATGGAGAAACAACATAACCGTGGACAGGAAGGTGCGGGACTGGCATGTGTGAAACTGGAAGCAAATCCGGGTGAAGAATATATGTTTCGTGAACGTGCTTTAGGCTCCGGAGCTATTACGGAGATTTTTGAAAATGTTCAAAACAATTTTAAGGAGCTCACTCCCGAACAGTTGCATGATGCTGCGTATGCCAAACGAGTCCTGCCTTTTGCCGGGGAAGTATATATGGGGCATCTTCGTTATTCCACTACGGGAAAATCCGGAATCTCATACGTGCATCCATTTTTAAGAAGAAATAACTGGCGTGCCAAGAATCTCGCTCTTTGCGGAAACTTCAATATGACGAATGTGGACGAAATATTTGCCCGTATCACTGCCATTGGTCAGCATCCGCGTAAATATGCCGATACATATATCATGTTGGAACAGGTGGGACACCGTCTTGACCGTGAAGTGGAGCGTGTATTCAATCTTGCCGAAGCCGAAGGGCTTACGGGCATGGGCATCACGCATTATATAGAAGAACATATTGATTTGGCAAACGTACTGCGTACTTCCAGTCGCGAATGGGATGGGGGATATGTTATTTGCGGATTGACCGGAAGCGGTGAATCTTTCGCTATCCGTGACCCGTGGGGCATCCGGCCTGCATTTTGGTATCAGGATGACGAGATAGCTGTTCTTGCTTCCGAACGTCCGGTTATCCAGACAGCTTTGAATGTTCCGTTTGAGGAAATCAAGGAACTGCAACCGGGGCAGGCATTGTTGATTAGCAAAGAAGGTAAGATACGTACTTCGCAAATCAATAAGCCGCGTGAAAATCAGGCTTGTTCCTTCGAACGTATCTATTTCTCCCGTGGCAGTGACGTCGATATTTATAAAGAAAGGAAACGGCTGGGCGAAAAGTTGGTTCCGAAAATACTGAAAGCAATCAATAATGACATCGATCATACGGTCTTCTCTTTTATTCCAAACACTGCGGAGGTTGCTTTCTACGGAATGTTGCAGGGACTGGATGATTACTTGAATGAGGAGAAAGTGCAGCAGATCGCTGCATTGGGGCATAACCCGAATATGGAGGAGTTGGAAGTTATTCTTTCCCGTCGTATTCGTAGCGAAAAGGTGGCAATCAAGGATATTAAGCTCCGTACGTTTATTGCCGAAGGAAACAGTCGTAATGATTTGGCTGCCCATGTGTATGATATTACATACGGAAGTCTTGTACCCGGTGTTGATAATCTGGTGATTATCGACGACAGCATTGTGCGCGGTACTACGCTGAAACAAAGTATTATCGGTATTCTCGACCGTCTCGGTCCGAAGAAGATTGTCATCGTATCTTCTTCTCCGCAGGTGCGTTATCCTGACTATTACGGTATTGATATGGCAAAGATGAGCGAGTTTATCGCCTTCAGGGCTGCTGTCGAACTTTTAAAGGAACGCGATATGAAAGATGTGATTGCGGCCGCCTACCGTAAATCGAAAGAGCAGGTAGGACTGCCGAAAGAGCAGATGGTAAACTATGTGAAAGACATTTATGCTCCGTTCACTGATGAGGAAATCTCTGCCAAAATGGTAGAACTGCTGACACCCAAGGGAACCAAGGCGAAAGTGGAAATCGTCTATCAACCGTTGGAGGGATTGCACGAGGCTTGTCCGCATCATAAAGGCGACTGGTATTTTAGCGGTAACTACCCTACACCGGGTGGTGTGAAAATGGTGAACCGGGCGTTCATCGACTATATAGAACAAATGTATCAATTCTAACAACCATACAACGATTCAATAATAAGAATGAGAAATGTGACATTAATCCTTGACGACGGGAGCCGGTTTTCCGGTAAGTCGTTTGGCTACGAGAAGCCGGTGGCGGGCGAAGTAGTGTTTAATACTGCCATGACCGGATACCCGGAGAGCCTTACTGACCCTTCATACGCCGGACAGTTGATGACGCTTACCTATCCTTTGGTAGGTAACTACGGTGTTCCTCCTTTTACTATCGAGCCGAATGGACTTGCCACTTTCATGGAAAGTGAGAAGATCCACGCGGAAGCAATTATCGTAAGTGACTATTCTTATGAATACAGCCACTGGAACGCTGTGGAGAGCCTCGGTGACTGGTTGAAACGGGAGCAAGTTCCCGGCATTACAGGCATTGACACACGCGAGCTGACTAAAGTGCTTCGTGAACATGGAGTAATGATGGGGAAAATCGTTTTCGATGAAGTTGAGAATGAAGAATTGAACATGGAAGATTATGAGAGTATTAATTATGTAGACAGAGTAAGCTGCAAAGAAATAACCTCTTATCTTCCCGACGGAACCTCTCATTCTTTCCCATTAACGACTCCTATTGAGCAACTCAACTCTCAACTTTCAGGTTTTAACTCACAACTTAAAAAAGTGGTTTTGGTAGATTGCGGTGTGAAGACTAATATCATTCGTTGCCTGCTGAAACGTAATGTTGAGGTGATTCGTGTACCTTGGGATTATGATTATAACGGATTCGAATTTGACGGACTGTTTATTTCTAACGGACCGGGGGATCCGGATACCTGTGATGCTGCGGTGCAGAATATCCGCAAGGCAATGGCAAACGAGAAACTGCCTATTTTCGGAATCTGCATGGGTAACCAACTGCTTTCGAAAGCGGGAGGAGCCAAGATTTATAAATTGAAATACGGTCACCGTAGCCATAACCAACCGGTGCGTATGGTAGGCACTGAACGTTGCTTCATCACTTCGCAAAATCACGGTTATGCCGTAGACAATAATACGTTGAGTGCAGATTGGGAACCGTTATTTATTAATATGAATGATGGCTCTAACGAAGGAATCAAGCATAAAAGAAACCCTTGGTTTTCTGCACAATTCCATCCGGAAGCAGCGAGTGGACCTACGGATACGGAATTCCTGTTCGACGAATTTGTAAAACTATTATAACCCATATTCATCACGGATTATAAAAAATCTGTGTTAATCTGTGTAATCTGTGGTGAACTAGAAAGTAGAATCAATGAAAGAAAATATAAAGAAAGTATTGTTGTTGGGTTCCGGTGCCCTGAAGATCGGTGAGGCCGGTGAGTTTGACTATTCCGGTTCGCAGGCACTCAAAGCCTTGAAAGAAGAAGGCATTGAAACGATTCTTATCAATCCTAATATTGCTACGGTACAGACGTCCGAAGGAGTGGCGGATCAAATCTACTTCCTCCCGGTGACTCCGTATTTCGTAGAGAAAGTGATTCAGAAAGAAAAACCGGAAGGCATTATGCTGGCGTTCGGTGGTCAGACAGCTTTGAACTGTGGAGTGGCATTGTACAAAGAAGGTATTCTTGAAAAATATAATGTGAAAGTACTTGGTACTCCGGTACAGGCCATTATGGATACCGAGGATCGTGAACTTTTCGTTCAGAAATTGAATGAAATCAATGTAAAGACCATTAAGAGTGAAGCCGTAGAAAATGTGGAAGCTGCGCGTCGCGCAGCAAAAGAACTGGGTTATCCCGTAATTGTTCGTGCTGCTTACGCTTTGGGTGGCTTGGGCTCCGGTTTCTGTGATAACGAAGAGCAACTGGATATTCTTGTAGAAAAAGCGTTCTCTTTCTCTCCGCAGGTATTGGTGGAAAAATCTCTTCGTGGTTGGAAAGAAGTGGAATATGAAGTGGTACGTGACCGTTTCGACAACTGTATCACCGTTTGTAATATGGAAAACTTCGACCCGCTGGGTATTCATACCGGTGAATCTATCGTTATTGCTCCGTCACAAACGCTTACGAACAAAGAATATCATAAACTTCGGGAACTGGCAATACGTATCATCCGCCACATCGGTATTGTGGGCGAATGTAATGTACAATATGCCTTCGACCCCGAATCCGAAGATTATCGGGTGATTGAAGTAAATGCCCGTCTTTCCCGTTCATCGGCTTTGGCATCTAAGGCAACGGGTTATCCGCTGGCTTTCGTTGCGGCTAAATTGGGACTGGGTTACGGACTCTTCGACCTGAAGAACTCTGTAACAAAGACTACTTCTGCTTTCTTCGAACCGGCACTGGATTATGTTGTATGTAAGATTCCACGTTGGGATTTGGGTAAATTCCACGGTGTAGATAAAGAATTGGGATCTTCTATGAAATCTGTCGGTGAGGTGATGGCTATCGGTCGCACTTTTGAAGAAGCTATCCAGAAAGGGCTCCGCATGATCGGACAGGGAATGCACGGATTTGTAGAAAACAAGGAGCTAGTTATTTCCGACATCGACAAGGCTTTGCGCGAACCGACTGATAAACGTATTTTTGTAATCTCGAAGGCTTTTCGTGCCGGCTACACCATCGATCAGGTACACGAACTGACTAAGATTGATAAATGGTTCCTTCAGAAATTGATGAATATCATGCAGACTTCCGAAGAACTGCATAGCTGGGGAAATAATCACAAACAAATAGCCGATCTGCCAAACGAACTGCTTCGTAAAGCTAAGGTTCAAGGTTTTTCTGATTTCCAGGTTGCTCGTGCCATCGGTTACGAAGGTGATATGGAAGATGGAATACTTTATATCCGTAATCATCGTAAGGGGGTAGGTATCCTTCCGGTTGTGAAGCAGATTGATACGCTGGCTGCCGAATATCCTGCACAGACCAATTATCTGTATCTTACTTATAGCGGTGTAGCGAACGATGTACATTATCTGGGAGATCATAAGTCTATTGTTGTATTGGGTTCCGGCGCTTATCGTATCGGTTCTTCCGTAGAATTTGACTGGTGTGGAGTGCAGGCTTTAAATACTATTCGTAAAGAAGGATGGCGCAGCGTGATGATTAACTATAATCCCGAAACCGTATCTACGGACTACGATATGTGCGATCGCTTGTACTTCGACGAATTGACTTTCGAACGCGTGATGGATATTCTGGAGCTTGAGAATCCGCATGGGGTAATTGTATCTACCGGTGGTCAGATTCCAAATAACCTTGCTTTGCGTCTGGATGCACAGAATATCAATATCCTTGGCACAAGTGCCAAGAGCATTGACAACGCTGAAGATCGTGAAAAATTCTCTGCCATGCTCGACCGTATCGGTGTGGATCAGCCCCGTTGGCGTGAATTAACATCTATGGATGACATTCAGGAGTTTGTTGAAGAAGTGGGTTTTCCTGTACTTGTCCGTCCGTCATACGTGCTTTCGGGAGCTGCGATGAATGTTTGTTCCAATCAGGAAGAGCTGGAGCGCTTCCTGAAACTGGCCGCCAATGTATCGAAAAAACATCCGGTAGTAGTAAGTCAGTTTATTGAACATGCCAAGGAAGTAGAAATGGATGCCGTGGCGCAGAATGGCGAAATTGTGGCATACGCGATTAGTGAGCATATCGAATTTGCAGGAGTACACTCCGGTGATGCGACTATTCAGTTCCCGCCACAGAAGCTATATGTGGAAACTGTTCGCCGTATCAAGCGTATCAGCCGTGAGATTGCCAAGGCTTTGAATATCTCCGGTCCGTTTAATATTCAGTATTTGGCGAAAGATAATGATATCAAGGTGATTGAATGTAACTTGCGTGCCAGTCGTTCTTTCCCATTTGTCAGCAAGGTATTGAAGATCAACTTTATTGAATTGGCAACTAAGGTTATGCTCGGCCTGCCTGTCGAAAAACCGGAAAAGAATCTTTTCGAACTGGACTATGTTGGAATCAAGGCTTCACAGTTCTCTTTCAACCGTTTGCAGAAAGCCGACCCGGTGTTGGGGGTAGATATGGCTTCCACAGGTGAAGTAGGTTGTATTGGTATGGATACTTCTTGTGCCGTATTGAAAGCAATGCTTTCTGTAGGCTATCGTATTCCGAAGAAGAATATCTTGCTTTCTACAGGTACCATGAAGCAAAAAGCGGATATGATGGATGCAGCCCGTATGTTGGTGAATAAGGGATATAAACTCTTTGCGACGGGCGGTACACATAAAGCGCTTGCCGAGAGCGGTATTGAGAGTACTCATGTTTATTGGCCGAGTGAAGAGGGGCATCCGCAAGCGTTGGAGATGCTTCATAGTAAGGAAATAGATATGGTAGTCAATATACCAAAGAACTTGACTGCCGGAGAATTAAGTAATGGGTATAAAATCCGTCGTGCCGCCATCGATTTAAATATTCCGTTGATTACGAACGCTCGTCTGGCTAGTGCATTTATCAATGCCTTCTGTACGATGAGTGTGGATGATATAGCTATCAAGAGCTGGGCAGAATATAAATAAGATGATTATATCGTTGTAGTAGGATGGTGTAATGATTCTTATGAGATGATATTATCTTTTTGAAAAGATGATGGCATCTATCTTGTTGAAATGAAAAGACCAAGGTCGCTTCTGTTATTCAGGAGCGGCCTTTATTGTTGTAGAAATGTAGTCGCTAGTGACAGAGGGGATAAAAGTAACTTGCAGAGTCATAACATTGGCAAGCTTCAGATACAATTTTGACAGTAAGTATGACACTTTTGATGGTCAAAAAAAAGAAAATATGGAACAAAATGAATATTGAAATATCTTCTTGCAGGACACCTGAATATACTTATATGTCTCATCAAAAAATCTGTTTTTATAATGTGATAATTATGGATTATATGATGGAAGAAATGTATTTGGATATTTGGGGGGATGCGTTATTTAAGCCAATAAAGATGGTATTAGCCGAAAATAGAGACTGGGTATAGGAGCAATACCTCTGGTGAATTTTCTATTCAATAGCTCTAAATAGACTAAAATTTAAAATAATATTTTATATTTGCCAATACTTAATTAGATGAAAAGGACTTTGACGATTAAATTTGTAAAATATGAAAAACGCAGTTCTTACTCTGTTATTTTT